>Ga0105047_10007856_pt1 | contig 17910 bp, 20 predicted proteins | sample MAT04_FD_78384 | JGI IMG/M metagenome (GOLD analysis project Ga0105047, IMG submission 78384) | Freshwater microbial communities from Lake Fryxell liftoff mats and glacier meltwater in Antarctica - MAT-04 (megahit assembly) | ecosystem: Environmental > Aquatic > Freshwater > Ice > Liftoff...
AGGGAAAGGGGCTTCAGCCCCCCGGAGCAAGCACACAACGGACTGAATTCCGCTTCCCTTGGTAGGCTGAAGCCTACGCTCCGTCACGCGGATGGGCATATACCCAATCAGCGGGGATCACAGAGGGGACATCGCCCTCCGGAACCCACCCGGGAAACCCCTGATATGCACACCGGCCACGAAAATTCCTTGCCAGATCAAGGTCTTTCCACCCAAGCTCCATCAACGTCACTCCCCGGATATCACCTCCAGAGTGTCTACGAATAAAAACGTTAGTCAGAAAATGAAATTCCTGATCTTAGCGATCACACTCTCCACTCTTTGCCAAGCAGAGGTGGATAAGCTCACATCCCCAAATGGCCAATACAAGATCGAGTACATCGACGCGCTCCCCCACGAAACGAACGTAGAACTCAAGAACGCGAAAACTGGCAAAGTGCTCGATTCAGCAATTTCATATGGATACGATCCTGAGAATTATCGCGAAATCGCTTGGTCTCCTAATTCCAGGTATCTGGCTGTAATTACTCGTGGCACGCGGACTTCAATCCAAGTCCAGGTCTTCAGCTTCGTTGACGACAAGGTCGACGAGATCACAATGCCAATATATCGAGTGGGCGATGGAAGCTGGAAAGGTGGGCGCAGCTCATTCAATAAGCACATCAAATGGGATGGAACCACTCTTACATTTTATTGCTATGGCGATAAGTTTGAAGGATCTGGTAATTTAGATCTGATTCCGGAAGATTGGTATCATTATGACATCACCATGAGATTTGGAGAACTCGGCCAAGCTGCAGATCCGAAAGTTATTTCCATTGTCGCAACCAAACCCAAATGGCAAGGCGAACAAGATGCTGCGTTGAAAGCGCAAGAGTAAGCCGGTGTGAGTATGGGTTCGCCTTTCCCCTAAACCTCCCCCTCCTCCTCCTCAAAGTCCAGCGCGCGGTTGATCCCCTGCGCCCCAGCAGGAATCGGTGGCGGTATGTTGGACGAGGGTGGGGCTGGAAAGGAACCGCGATTCTGAAATCGCGACCTGCATGGCGAATGAACTTGCGCTCCGGGTTCCCGTTACTGTCGCGATTACAGAATCGCGGGCTATCCCTACCTCTATCTCTCCAACAGAATCTCATCCCCCAGCACCACGAGAACCACCCTTCCGCTGAGGGTCTTGTCCAGGAACGGGGTGTTTTGGGATTTGGATTTCATGAAGTCCCTGGTGAAGGTGGTGGTGGCTTCGGTATTGAAGAGGGTGAGGTTGGCGGGTTGGCCTTCGGTGATGGTTGGGACTTCGAGAGACATGAGACGGCGGGGCTCGGCGGAATATTTTTTAACGAGAGTGTCCCAGCCGAATTTCCCTTCCTTGATGAAGTGGTGGTAGAGGGAGACCACGGCGGTATCGAGGCCGGTGATGCCGTTGGGGGCGGACACAAAGTCCTGGGATTTCTCGAAAGGGGTGTGCGGGGCGTGGTCGGTGGCGATCATGTCGAAGGTGCCGTCAAGCAGGCCTTCGAGTAGGGCGGCGTTATCCTCCGCGGTGCGCAGGGGCGGGTTCATTTTGTAGTGAGTATCGAAATCGCCGATGTGCTCGTCGGTGAAAAGCAGGTGGTGGGGGGACACCTCGGCAGTGACCTTCACGTCGCCGCGGGATTTCCACCAACGGATCGTTTCCATGCCCATTTTCGAGGAGACGTGCTGAATGTGGATGTGTGCGCCGGTGGCGTGGGCGAGACGGATATCGCGGTCGATGATGATTTCCTCGGCGCAGGCGGGGGAGCCTGAGATACCAAGGCGGTAGGAGACGGGACCTTCGTTGAGAGCGCGAGGGCCAGCGAGTTCGGGAACTTCACAATGAGAGGCGAAGAACATTCCGAACTCGGAGGCGTATTGCATGGCGCGGTAGAGGACGGAGGAATTGATGGTGGTGTCGCCATCGTCGGTGAGCATTCTGACTCCGGCGGCTCTCATGCCATCGATGCCTGCGAGTTCCTTGCCCTCGCGGCCTTTGGTGACACAGCCGGAGGTGTGGATGGGGATGCGGGAGTTACGCTTTCCTGACTCGAGGATGGCGGTGACGGATGCGCCGGAGTCGAGGGCTGGGGAGGTGTTGGGCATCATGACGACACCGGTGATGCCTCCGTTGATGGCGGCCTCGGAGCCGGTGGCGATGTTTTCCTTCTGCTCCTTGCCGGGCTCGCGGAAGTGGACGTGGGCATCGAAGAAGCCGGGGCAGAGGATCTGGTTCTTACAGTCGATGACGCGGCAGTTGTCCGGTGCAGTGATGTCGGGAGAAACTTTTTCTATGATGCCTTCGATGATGAGGACGTCGGCGGAAAAGAGGTCGGGAGAGGATTCCGAGGCGAGGCGGGCGTTGCGGAGTAGGAGGTTCACGAGGCAATGCTAGATTTCAAAATTCAAATCTCAAACTTCAAAATGAAGAGGAAGAATCGAATGGCTGCCTGACTCCACGCCGACTGAAGTCAGCGCTCCTTTAGGATCTCATTGCTGTCGCCCATGAGGAGATTCTTCGGGCGGATGGGGGTTTGGGTGTAGCCGAAGGCCATGATGGCGACGCGTTCGCCTTTTTTGATGAGGTGGGCGGCACCGCCGTTGATGAGGATTTTACCAGTGTTGGGCGGCCCTTCAAGGACATAGGTTTCCAGGCGCGCGCCGGTGGTGATGGATGCGACGAGGACTTTCTCTCCGGGCCAGAGATCGGCGGCGTCCATGAGGTCGCGGGGTATCTCGATACTGCCCTCGTATTCCACATCGGCATCGGTAATGACGGCGCGGTGGAGTTTGGACTTTAGGACTTCGCGGGTCCAGGTGCTAGGATTTTGGTTAGGCATCTCTTGGGGAAAGAAAGATTTCGGAAGATGGGAGTCAAGGGGGAAACAGGGAGGCAGGATGCTTCCCGAAACGGCCTGGGCGGGACGCCCAAGCCACTTTTCACAGATACTGGAAACGGATCGCGGAGAGGCAGAACAGGGAGGCGGTCTCGACGCGGAGGACGAGGTCGCCAAGGGTGACGGGGATAAATCCGGCGGCGAGTGCGGCGGTGGTTTCTTCCGGCGTGAAATCGCCTTCGGGGCCGATCAGAAGGGTGACGGATTCCAAGTGCGGGTGTTGGGAGAGGGTTTCCCGAAAATTTTCCGGATGACCGGCGAGGGAAGCGATGATTTTCAGGGAGAAGGGATCCGTGGCAGCGAGCCATTTGTCAAAGGGTAGGGGGTCTTCGATGATGGGGATTGTGAACTGGGCGCATTGCTTGGAGGCTTCGAGGGCGGTGCGCCGCCATTTCTCCGCTTTCTCGTCGCCGGGGGAGACGATGGTGTGGCGGGTGACGAGGGGCTGGATTTTTGAGACGCCGAGTTCGACGGCTTTCTGGACGATCCAATCCATGTTTTTTCCCTTCGGGATGGCTTGGGCGAGGATGATTTCCGGGAGCGGGGTGGGTTTGGACTCGGCGAGATCGAGCATAAGGTCGATGCGCTGTTTGGAGACGGAAAGAATTTTCGCTTCCGCGTAATTTCCGAGTCCATCGAAGACGGTGATCCATTGGCCGGGCTGGACGCGGAGGACCTGGGCGAGGTGCTTGGCTTCGTCGCCCTCAAGGAAAGGGGTTTCGGTCCAGGCGGCGGGCGGGAGGTAGGAGCGACTCATGAAAATTCAACTTTCAAAAAAGAGAGGAAGATGGTTGCTGTTGGGAAATGCAGTGGAGGGTGCCGCCTTCCTGGACGAGATCGAGGCAGTCGATGGGGATGATCTCACGGTCCGGGAATAGCTCACGGATGATGCCGGTGGCGCGGTCGTCGTTTTTTTGCTGACGAAAGAAAGGGACGAGGACGGCATGATTCAGGATGAGGAAATTAACGTAGGAGGCTGGGAGGACGGGGAGGCGCCAGCCGGGAATTTCGCAGGCCTGGGGAAGATGGATGGGAACGATTTCGAAGGGTTTGCCAGAGGGACTTAGAAAATTTTTCAAGCGATCCATATTGTCCACGAGAGGGGCGTGGTTTGGCGATGAGGTATCCGGTTCCTTGCAGGCCAGGATGATCTCCGGGGCGGTGAAGCGGGCGAGATCGTCGATGTGGCCATCGGTATCATCGCCCTCGATGCCTTGGCGGAGCCAGAGGATTTCAGTGACGCCGAGGGTGTCGCGTAGGCGTTGCTCGGTTTCTTTACGGGAGAGGTGTTTGTTGCGGTTCTGATTTAACAAGACGGCCTCGGTGGTGAGGAGCTGGCCTTGTCCGTTGATTTCGACGGCACCACCTTCAAGGATCATGCCGCCCTCGAAGCGGCGAAGGGAAAGGGAATCGGCGATGCGGGCCGGGATGTGGTTGTCGAGATCCCAAGGGGCGAATTTTCCTCCCCATGCGTTGAACTCCCAATCGGTGACGGCGATTTCCCCGGTCTCCCGGTGTTTGACAAAAATGGGGCCGTGGTCGCGGCACCAGACATCGTTGTTGGGGTGGTCGAAGAGTTCGAGGTTTTCCAAGTTGGACTTCGCGGAGTTGCAGGCGGCCGTGATCGCCTGATGGGCTGCCCCGGGAGCGTTGATCCGCACGGTTTGATAGCGGGAAATGGCTGATGCGATCTCCGCGAATTTTTTCCAGATGACCGCCTGCTTGGCCCCGCCCCAATGACGCGGATCATCAACCGGCCACGAGAGCCATGTGGCTGTCTGCGGGGTCCACTCGGCGGGCATGAAGAAACCGGATTGGGCGGGTGTCATGTGGCGGACAGGCTGGTTTTCCAATCCGGAAACATCAAGCAGAAGCCTGTTCCATGTGGATAATTCCATTGCCATTTCCTGATGGAGAGGGTGATAGTCGGCTCCGCGTCATGCCTCTTACCTATTTTTTGAAAAATCCGCTTGGTTCGCTTTTGTTGCTCGTCGTGCTTGGCTGCGGCTGGGTTGACGCGCAGGAAGACGGAAAAAAAGAAGCCGCCGCCGCGAAGATTGAGAAGAAGGAGGGAGCGGTAAAAGCCGCCGAGGATCCCAAAAAAGAAGAAGGGGCGAAAGAGTCCGAGGATGATGAGAAGGCTGCGGACGAAGCTGAAAAAGCCGCGGTCGATCCGGATGACGAGGCCGCCGCCGAGGAGTCCGAAGCCGATACAGCCGCTGTCGCAAGGCCAGTCTCGCCGGATCCCATACAGGTTTACGGATGGCGCGAGAAGATCCTGGTGGACGGACTTGAGAAAACCATCACCGCGAAACTGGACACCGGGGCTTACACCAGCTCGATCCACGCGGAGGAAAAGGAACTCTTCGAGCGCGATGGGAAAAAGTGGGTGAGGTTCATCGTGACGGAGCCGCGGAAAAAGGACTCGCCACGCGTGAGGATCGAAGCGCCGTTGGTAAGGATCGCACGGGTCAAGGAGCCGGGTGGAGAGTCCCAGACGCGAGAGGTGGTAAGACTGGCTTTCAAAATCGGCGAGAGGAAACTGCGCGGTGATTTCACACTCAACAATCGCGACAATATGCTCTCCTCCATCTTGATCGGGCGCACGACGATCAAGGAGCTGGGCTGGATCGACCCATCGAGGACGAACCTCGCCGACAAGAAAATCATGCGCTGATCCGCGCTAGGATTTTCCAGAAAAACTATGAGTGCCCAGGCAAAACTACTGACCGCCGTGGTGGGACTGGTCGCCGTGGGTGGCGGGCTTGCCGCATACAAGACCCGGGTTCTTTCCGTGCCTTTCTTCGAAGGCGAAAGGATCGAGGAGTGGCTAGTGGAGGCGAAAGTTTCTTTCCTCGCCACCGGACGCGAGGTGAAGGCCAGGCTCTCCTTGCCAGCCGTCGCAGTGGAAAAGGGCGGTGGTCAGGAGTCCGGATCGCTCGGCTACTCATACAATGTCGAAAACGACCGGGGCGAATACACCGCGGTGTGGTCCTCGCAGGCCCGTGATGAAGGACAGGCCCTGTATTACCGCGTTCGTTTCAAGCAAGGTCTCGCAAGCGGCGGAGAACCGCAGGCCGCCACCGAGACGCCCAAACCGCCCGACGTGCCCAAGTTACCGGGTTCTCTCGGGGTCGCTGCCCAGAACATCGTCACCCGTGCGAAATCGGTTTCCGCGGATCCCGATTCGCTCTTCGTGGCCATGTTCGACCAGATCAACAGCGCAAACTCGTCCCAGGAATACGTGCTAGTGAAAAGGCATTACGAGAAGGAAGGCATGGCGACCCCGAACATCACCATGGGCATCGACTTGCTCGGACTCGCTGGAATCCCCGCCCGCCTTGCCTACGGGGTGAACCTGAACGAAGAAAACAGCGGGCAGGTGCCGGTCGCGCTGCTTGAGTATTATGACGGGGCATTCTGGAAAATCCGCAATCCCCTGGAACCTTCGAAAATCCTGGACGGTCGCGAGGTGTTCGTCTGGCACAGGGGAGGTGGTCCCTTGCTGGAGGTCAGCGGGGGGGTGGAAAACTCCCAAGTGACTTTCACCGTGGTCAAGGACAGACTGCCACTGGCTACCCTGACCGATCTCCGTGATTCGCCTTTCCTGGTCTCAACCATCCTCTCCTTGCCAGCCTCCGAGCGCGCGGTGTTCCGCTACATTGTCCTGATACCGCTCGGCGCGTTTGTCGTCGTGCTGATGAGAAACATCATCGGTATTCCCACTTTGGGAACCTTCATGCCGGTCCTCCTCGCTCTGGCTCTTTTGGAAATCAAGCCCGTCCAGGGTATCGTGATGTTCTCGATCCTCGTCGGCGCCGGCCTCTGGTTCCGTTTCCTTCTCTCGCGGATGAATCTTCTAGTGGTGCCACGCGTCGCCGCCTGCGTGGTGATCGTGACCCTGCTGATGATGTTGATGGGCGTGATCAGCTCCCAGCTCGGCCTGAGCGTGGGCATCAAGATCACACTTTTCCCCATGATCATCATCGCGTGGACTCTGGAACGCATGTCCCTGATCTGGGAGGAAGAGGGGAAACGCAGTGCGCTGATCCAGGTCATGGGTTCGCTTTTCGTCGCCGTCTGCGCCTACTATTTCATGAAGGTCTCCCAGATCCAGTATTGGGCGTTCTATTTTCCGGAAATGCTTCTGATCCTGCTGGCTGGCATCCTTATCATCGGTCGCTACACTGGCTACCGCATCTCCGAACTGATCCGCTTCAAGACCTTTTCCAATGCCTGAAGACACTGTCACCGAGGGTCCTGAAACAGAAGGCGTCGAACCTGTCGGGAGCGTGGTTTTAGCAACGGACAACGGGCATAAGTGGTGGCACCGCTGGTTCCGCACCCCTGCCGAGTTGCGCGAGCTTGGAGTCGTCGGCATCAATATGCGCAATGCCCGTTTCCTCCTCCCGAACAACCCGCGCCGCCTCTACGACCTCGTCGATAACAAGCTCCGCACCAAGGCTCTCGCCGAAGCCGAGGGCATGTCCGTCGCCGAAACCTACGGGGTGCTAAGGACTCCCCACGATGCGAATATCGTGGAGAAAATCCTGGCCGGTCGCGATGCCTTCGTGATCAAGCCCACCCGTGGCTCCGGTGGCAAAGGCATCATGGTCATTGACAAACGGAGCGGTAAAAATTTCGTCAAACCCAGCGGAGCGGAAGTCACTCCCGCGGACCTCAAAAACCACGTTTCCAACATCCTCGCCGGCCTGTATAGTCTCGGCGGAAAGAGGGATTTCGCACTCATTGAATACCGCGTCCAGCCAGCCAGGCTGCTGACCGCGCTGAGTTTCCAGGGCGCACCCGACATCCGTGTCGTCATGCTGCACGGCTACCCGGTCATGGCAATGCTCCGGGCCTCAACCAAGGAGTCCGACGGACGCTCCAACCTCCACCAGGGCGCGCTTGGGATCGGCATCGACATCGCCACCGGCATGTCGGTCCGGGCGATCCACCACGGCAGACCTCTCACCCATCATCCTGATCTCGGGGTGCATCTCATCGGCGTGCAGTTGCCCGAATGGGACACGATCCTAAGCATGGCCGTGACCTGTCACGAAATGACCGGCCTTGGCTACCTCGGGGTCGATATCATGATGGACGAGACCAAGGGCCCTCTGATGATCGAAGTCAATGCCAGGCCCGGACTCGCCATCCAGATGGCCAACGGAATCGGCCTGTTGAAACGCCTTGAGCCGGTTGTCGAACAGCACCGGCGCAGACCCGGTGCCGACCTCGCCACAAAGATCGCTTTCTCGAAAAAACACTTCCGCGCAAAGCTTCCCCCACCGCGCGATCCGTCCTGAAAAATTCGCGCTTGTTTGGAGGGGCGGGGGATTTCAGAGTCGGGGCACATGAGTGGATTGGACTATCAGGTATGCGTGGCGGGCACGGGGAGCTACCTCCCGGAAACGGTTCTCACCAATGAGGAGCTTTCGAAACGGGTCGATACCAGCGATGAATGGATTTTCTCCCGCACCGGCATACGCGCCAGACGCATCGCGGCAGAAGGCGAGCACACCTCGCACATGGCCAGTGCCGCCGCGCGGAAAGCCCTTGAGCAAGCCGGACTCGATGCCAGCGAGATCCAACTGATCATCGTGGCCACCATCACTCCGGACACTCTCACGCCGGCCACCGCCTGCTACGTCCAACAGCAGATCGGTGCGAAAAACGCGGTCGCTTTCGATATCTCCGCCGCCTGTTCCGGTTTCCTCTACGCGATGAAAATCAGCAAGCGCATGATCGCCGACGGGGCGTATGAGAACGCCCTTATCATCGGCGCGGAAAAGCTCTCCGCCTTCGTCAACTGGGAGGACCGCGCCACCTGCGTGCTCTTCGGCGATGGCGCGGGTGCCGCAGTCCTCCGGCGCGCGAAACCCGATGAAGGCTCCATCCTGGCCACGGAAATGGGCACGGACGGCACCCTCACCCACCTCCTCAACATCCCCGGAGGCGGCTCCGCCTGCCCGATCACCGCGAGCAACGTTGGCGACCACCTCGCGTCACTTGCGATGCAGGGGAAAGAGGTTTTCAAGCACGCGGTCAACCGCATGAAAGAGGCAGCCGAAACCGTCATCGAACGCGCCGGACTCCAGGCCGACGACATCGCCTGCGTGATTCCCCATCAGGCGAACCTCCGCATCATCGATGCCATCGCGGACCGTCTCGCCGTTCCGAATGACAGGGTTTTCGTGAACCTCGACAAATACGGCAATACCTCCGCCGCCGCCGTCGCCATCGCCCTTGACGAAGCGCACCGCTCCGGTGCCTTCAAGCGCGGAGACAATATCGTAATGGTCGTTTTCGGTGCCGGTTTGACGTGGGCCGCTGCCGCCGTGCGCTGGTAATCCCTTGTGAAACAAGGAATCCGAAAAAAATCGAAGTTTTTTCTCAAATCCGCTTGACCGGTTCGCCCGAATATGGTTCATTTTCCACGTCGCAAGACAAGGCGGCTCGACTGAACGTCCCTTTGGGTTTTTGGGTTTTTCCCGGGGATAATCGGTCGAGCCGCTCTTTTTTTGCCCGCGATGTGGCTTTTGCCGCAGAGGCCGGAATTCCGAACTTTTCCTTGGGGTTTAGAGTTTGAAGTTTGAAGTTTCCGCTTTCTAATTGCCGCATGGGAGTGGTCTGGTGCGATGGCAGGTTTTTGAAAAAGCACGAGTTGAAGGTTTCTCCCTTCGACCGGGGACTGTGCCACGGACTGAGTTTGTTCGAGACGATCCTTGGAGTGAATGGTCGTCCGCGACTCGTGACCGAGCACCTCGACCGCTTGCGTCTCGGGCTGGAGCGCCTGGGAGTCCTGAGTGTGGAGCTTTCCGATGAAGGATTGAGAAACGCGATGATCGCTCTGTTAGAGAAAAACAACCTGGCTGAAGGCACCGCCAGAATCCGCCTCGCAGTCAGCCTTGGCGTTGGACCGGTCAACCGCACTGACAGCGGTGAAGCGTGGGCGTGGATGACTGCCTCGGAAGTTGGCGAAATCTCTCAAAATATCAGAATGACCCTCGCCCCATGGCGGCGCGATACGGAGAGCGTCCTGCGCGGACTGAAAGTCGGGAACTACGCCGAGCACCTCATCGCCATGGATCTCGCCCGCCGCGAGGGCTTCGATGAAATGCTTTTCTACAACACCTCCGACGAACTCTGCGAAGCCGCGATGGCGAACATCTTCCTTATCAGGGGAGGCACTGTTCTCACTCCCAGCCTCGATAGCGGTTGCCTCGCCGGAGTGACCCGCGCGCTTGTGATGCGCCTCGCCGCGACTCACGGAATCCCGTGCAAGGAAAAACCCTTGGGCCGTGCCGATGTGAAAAAGGCCGATGGATTTTTCCTCACCTCATCCGTGAAAGGTCCGGTCTGGGTCTCCGAATTCCAGGGCAAGAGCTATGAAGAACACGCTCTCTTCAGTGCGATCCGCGGGAAATGGGTGGAGGAAATGACCAGCGTGGACAGATAGCAGTCGAAGTGAAAAGAATTCGAACCACGGATGGACGCGGATGGACGCGGATGGACGCGGATAAGATTTAGTGTGAAATCCATTTGTAGCCTCTATGTTCTACGATCCTTAGAAACAGCATCTCTAATTTTCAAAGAATCCGATCCGCGTCAATCCGCGTTCATCCGTGGTTCCTCTTCCCCATTTTTCGCGGATTTCATCAGTTCTTGAAAACGTAGGACAGATCCCCGTGATTTTTCCTTTCCCCGGCAGCCATCCATCATTCAACATCCTCCCCGTAACGTAACCCACCGAAATCAAAACAATGTCACGTCCAGTCACTCTTTTCACCGGCCAATGGGCCGATCTTCCGCTTGAAAATCTCGCCCCTCTCGCCGCTGAAATGGGCTACGATGGTCTCGAACTCGCCTGCTGGGGCGACCACTTCGATGTCGATAAGGCGGTCTCCCAGAAGTCCTATGTGAAGGAAAAATGGGATCTCCTCTCCGAGCACGGCCTCACCTGCTACGCGATCTCAAACCACCTCGTCGGCCAGGCGATCTGCGACAATATCGACGAGCGCCACAAGTCCATCCTTTCCCCCGAGGTCTGGGGCAATGGCGATCCCGAGGGCGTCCGCAAACGCGCCGCCAAGCAGATGATCAAGACCGGCAAGGCCGCGCGGAAATTCCTAGATGCCAAGCCCGGCCGCAAGAACAAGGACGAGTATCCCGCCGTGGTGAACGGCTTCACCGGCTCCTCCGTCTGGCATGCGCTCTACGCTTTCCCGCCGACCAACCAGGCGTTTTACGACAAAGGTTTCGAGGACTTCGCCAAGCGTTTCATCCCCATCCTCGATGCGTTTGAAACGGAGAACGTGAACTTCGCCCTCGAAGTCCACCCCACCGAAATCGCCTTCGACATCGCCACCGCCCAGCGTGCGGTGAAGGCCGTGAAAAATCACAAGCGCTTCGGCTTCAACTACGACCCGTCCCACCTCGGCTACCAGGGCGTGGATTACGTGAAGTTCATCCGCGATCTCGGCGAGCGCATTTTCCACGTCCACATGAAAGACGCGTGGTGGGGCCACGGGGACGGCTCGGTCGGCGTCTTCGGCGGCAGCACCGACTTCGGCGATGCCCGCCGCTTCTGGGACTTCCGCTCGCTCGGCCACGGTGACATCGAGTTCGAGGACATCATCGTCGCACTCAACGATCTCAAATACACAGGCCCGCTTTCCGTCGAGTGGGAGGACATCCGCATGGACCGCGTCCACGGCGCCACCGAGGCCGCGGCCTTCGTCCGCAACGTGGATTTTCCCGGCTCAAACGTCGCCTTCGACGCCGCTTTCGACAAATCGAATCAATAACACGAACCCTAACAGAAAAATATCATGTCAGTCAAAGTAGGAGTCATCGGAGCCGGTTGGATGGTGAAATACCATGCGGCAGGATTTAGAAAAGCAGGCGCGGAGATGGTCGCGATCGCCGATCCGGCACCGGGAGCCGCCGAGAAAGCCGCCAAGGAATGGGGCATCCCCAAGACTTTCGACAGCGTCGATAAAATGCTCGCCGAAGCACCGGAACTCGATGCCGTCAGCATCATCGTGCCGAACAAATTCCACGCCCCCCTCGCGCTGCAATGCCTCAAAGCGGGCAAGCACGTTTTCTGCGAAAAGCCGCCCGGCCTTTCCGCCGCCGAGGTCGAGGAGATGGTCAAAGTCTCCAAGGAAACCGGCAAGAGGCTGATGTTCAACTTCAACAACCGCGCCAGGCCCGAGTCCCAGGCGATGAAGAAATACGTCGATGACGGCACCACTGGCCGCATCAATTCCGCCCAGGCGAAGTGGATACGCCGCACCGGCATTCCCGGCTTCGGCGGCTGGTTCACCACCAAGGCCATGGCCGGTGGCGGAGCCACCATCGACCTGCTCCACATGATCGATCTTTCGCTCTACCTCATGGGCTACCCCGAGCCGGCCCACGTGCTCGCCAACACCTTCGACGACCACATCACCGATCCCGGCTTCAAAGGCCCGTGGGGCATCCCGGATCGCGAGGGCGGCACCACGGATGTCGAGTGCGCGGCCCACGGCTTCGTCACTTTCAAGAGCGGCCAGGTCCTCAGCCTCCAGGTCTCCTGGGCGGAAATGGTCAAGCGCGAGGAAGTCTCCGTGGTTTTCCAAGGCACCAAGGCCGGCGGAAAAGTCGAGCGCCTCTTCGGTCGCGACGGTCTTGATGAGACTGCCATCGACACCTGCGAGCTTTACGTCCAGGAAAACGGCAACAGCGTCAACCGCACCATTATCACCGAAGCGTGCGAGGACATGGGCCGCATCAATTCCGCCGCGAACTTCATCGACAGCATCAACGGTGCCGCCGAACCATTCAACACCCCCGAGCAGGCGCACAAGCTCATGCTCATCATCGACGCGCTTTACGAGTCCGCCAAGAGCGGCGCACCCGTCGCGATCTGAGTCCAATGACCGGAGGTCTTCCAGACACGGGCGGGCGGGAGCGTTCCCACCCGCCCGTTTCGCGTGAAATGATGCTCGTCTTCTGCACATTTCCGGAAATGGAAAAAGCGAGTGAGATCGCCGGGGAAATCGTCTCCACCGGCCACGCCGCCTGCGTGAACCTCCTCCCCGGAGCCGAATCCATTTACATCTGGGAAGGAAAAATCCAGCGCGAATCGGAAGTGCTGGCCATCTTCAAAGTGAAGTCCGCAGGCTTCGGGAAACTGGAGCAAGCCATCCTCGCCAGCCACCCCTACGATACCCCGGAAATCGTCGCCATCACCGCCGACAAAGTGGAACCCCGCTATCTGGACTGGGTGCTGAAAGAGTAGTCATGTGGCCAAAGCTCGCCGAGTGATCGGCAGGGCCCGCATGGTGCGCGCTGACGGTTTCGAACCGCCGACCCCATCCGTGTGAAGGATGTGCTCTACCACTGAGCTAAGCGCGCTTTCGCGGGGCGGCAGAATGAACCTATGCCGCGGCTTTTGGCAAGAGGATTTCCCGTTTCCTTCCGCGTTTTCGGATTGATTCCCGCAGGGAAAGGGGGATGATACGGCTTTCCTGATGTTCAGGGATCGTGTCGGGAAGACCTGCGATTAGGGTTCGGGTTCCGGGGAATTCAGGTGCTTGAGAGATTCCCGGCGGGCAAGGTGATTAATGAGGAGGAGCCAGCTTGCCCAGAGGGTGGCAAGGAGGGGCTGCATTCTGCTGCCCGGTGCGTTGGGAAATGGCTCGGGTTGCTGGGCAGTCTGGAGTTTAAAATCGTGTGGGCGAGGCGGCCGGCGGCTTTTTCCAAAAGAGTGTGAGCGTTGGCGATGGCTTCTTCCAAGGTCATGGGGCTGTTGACGATGGAGGCGATGCCGTTGAAGTGTTCGTGGAGCTGGTCCTCATCGGCGAGGCGGCCGGCGAAGGCATAGACGGGGATGCCGTGGCGGCGGGCGATTCTGGAAACGCCATGGGGGGTTTTTCCCTCCAGGGTCTGTTGGTCGAGCGAGCCTTCGGCGGTGAAAACGAGATCGGTCGTGGCGATTTTTTCCTCGGCACCCAGGGCGTTGGCGATGCAGTCGAAGCCGGACTCCAGGGTGGCTCCGCAGAAGGCCATGAGTCCATAGCCGAGCCCGCCGGCGGCTCCGGCTCCGGGTGTATCGGTGAAGTCGGCATTGAAATGGGCGTTGACGATGGAGGCGAAGCGGGAGAGGGCGTTTTCGGCGGCTTCGGTCTGGCCGGGGAGGAGGCCTTTCTGAAGACCATAGACACGGGTCGCTCCGCGCGGTCCGAGGAGAGGATTTTCCACATCGCAGGCGACTGTGAGGGGTGGGAGGGAGGGCGCGGCGGTGGAATCGATGGATTCTATATACTGGAGGTTCGCGGGGATGGGCTCGAGTTCTTTCCCGGAAACGTCCAGAAAGCGGTGGCCGAGGGCGGCGGCGAGGCCGAGACCCGCGTCGTTGGTGGCGCTGCCCCCGATGCCGATCACGATTTTCCCGGCTCCGGACTCTGCGGCGGCACGCACTAGCTGACCGACCCCGTAGGAGGAGGCGCGGGAGAGATCGCGCTCGTCCGCGGCGATGCGCCAGAGGCCGTTGGCATGGGAGGACTCGATGACGGCGGTGCCGACGGGCATGTGAAGCAGGAGGAATTCTGTTTCCACATCGCGGCCAAGGGCGTCGCGAGCGGTGACGGGGCGCAGCTCGTGATGAACTCCGGCGCTGCGCGAAAAGGCGTCGATGATGCCCTCTCCTCCATCGGCGAGGGGGAGGAGGGTGTAGCTGCACGAGGTGAAGACTGAGGAAAGGCCTTTCCTGATCGCCTCCGCTGCCTCCATGGCGGTAAGGGAGCCTTTGAATTTGTCAGGGGCGATGACGATATGCACGGGCGGATTCTGGGTCGGAAGCGGAGGAAGGTCGAGAAATCACGCGGTTTTGTTTTGAAATGGCGAACAATTTTTTGACAAGTGGTGGAAAGGTGTTTAAAGAACGCCCCCCCGCGTGAGGAAACCGCCTTGCCGGAGACTCCGCAGATCCACCACCAACCCATTTTTTTCATATGGCCAAGACGACGACACTCAAAGCAGCACCGCGCCTCCGCAGCGGTTCCGGTAAACTCAAGCAAATGCGCCGCGAAGGCTGGCTCCCATCCGTGGTTTACGGACGCGGGGTCGAGAACGAGAACCTCAAGATCGATGCGAAGACTTTCTCCGAGCTCCTCGCGCACAGCTCCTCGGACAGCATCCTGATCAACCTCGATGTGGAAGGCGAAGGGGTCCGCTCCGTTTTCCTCAAGTCCATCCAGCACGATCCCCTGACCGGCCATGCGCTGCACGTGGATTTCCTCGCCGTGAACGACAAGACCGAGATCACCGCGAACATTCCCATCCACCTCACCGGTGAATCCAAGGGTGTGAAAAAGGGCGGCATCCTGGAGCAATACCATCACACCATCGAGATCGTCTGCCTTCCCGGCGACCTTCCGGACGCCTTCGAAAAAGACGTCTCCAAGCTCGACCAGGGCGACTCCCTTCACATCGGCGACCTTGAATTTCCGAAAGGTGTCAAGGCCACCCATGGCAACGAGATCGTCATCGCCCACATCGGCAAGCCGGCCGCCCTTGTCTCCGAGGAAGCATCCGGTATCGAAGCTGTCGCGGAGGACGAAGTGCCTGCCATCGAGCAGAAGGACGACGAGGCTCCTGCCGAAGCGTAGTCCGCACTTCCCGAGCATTTCCACAAAACGTCCGGCGCACACCGCACCGGGCGTTTTTGTTTGAATGGTGGCAGGAGCGGGATGACAACTGGACTGGCAATGGGCATTTCACTGATCATAGGGCTGGGCAATCCGGGCAGGCAGTACGAGGACACACGTCACAACGTCGGCTTCATGCTGCTCGACAGGATGGCGGTGGCGGAGGGAGCCGTGTTTAAATCCGAGCCGAAATTCCAGGCGCATTTCACGAAGCTCGGCGACGGCACCATGCTGATGAAACCGCAGACGTTCATGAACTTGAGCGGAAGGTCGGTGCGGCAGTTTCTCACTTTTTATAAAATGGATCTGGAGCGGATCCTGGTGGTTTACGATGATGTAGCACTCCCTCTTGGCCACCTGCGTTTCCGGGAGAAAGGCTCCGCCGGAGGGCACAACGGGATCAAATCACTCATCGAGCATCTGGGCGGGGACGGCTTCGGCAGACTGAAATTAGGCATAGGCGCGGCCAGCCCCGGAGGTATGACTGGCCACGTTCTGGGGAAATTCGCTCCCGACGAGCGCGATGAGTTGGAAAACATGCTTGCCACCGCGCGGGAAGCCGTTCAACTTTCGCGCTCCCAAGGCATCGCCCTGGCATCGAACCGTTTCAACACACCTAGAACCAAACCAACCCCGCAAAAAGAAGATGAGCCGCAAATACAAAGGTCTGATCGTCCTGACCTCGAAGAACCAGGAAGGTAGCATGGAAGACCTGATCACGAAAGTTTCCAAAGAAATCGAAGGCGAAGGCGCCAAGGTCGAGAACATCGACAACATGGGTCGCAAGGAATTCGCCAACACCCCGCGCAACATCAGCGGAGCGCACTACGTGACCTACACCATTTCCGGCGAGCCGGATTGCATCAACAAGATCCAGGCGAAGCTCGCCCTGAACGGTTCCGTTTATATGAACCAGTTCAACCGAGTGGCGTAATCCCTTCGCGGCACCAAGCCGCGACCAATCGCTTCCCTAATCTCTTACTATCCTCTAAACTTTTCCTATGGCCAATCTCAACAAAGTAATGCTGATCGGAAACCTGACCCGCGATCCGGAGATCAGGCACACGCCCAAAGGCTCCGCCGTCGCGGATCTCGGCGTGGCTGTGAACCGGCGGACGCAGGACGGAAACGGCGGCTGGAAGGACGAGACCACTTTCGTGGATGTCACCGTCTGGGGATCCGCTGCGGAAAACGCACACAAGTATCTCAGCAAGGGGCGCGGCGTGTTCATCGAGGGTCGCCTGCAGATGGACACCTGGGACGACAAGGCTACCGGCCAGAAACGCTCCAAGCTCAAGGTTGTCGCGGAAAACCTCCAGTTCCTGCCGGATGGCAAGGGCGGTGGCCGCACTCCGGATGGCAACTCGGACGGCGGCTCCGGCGACGGTGGCCGCATGGGCGGATCACCCGCTCCGATGGACGACTACCAGGAAGAGGACGACATCCCGTTCTGATTTGCCGGAGCCCCGCTTGGCGCTGCCGCTCCCTTACTTTTTCCAGAACGGAACACCGCGCATGACGGCGGCGCGGCCTATCATCTGCCCTGCGATGGGCGTGGTGAGGTAGAAGAACGCTACGATCAGCAAGCTCTGGATGATCACCCGCGGCTCGGGGACGAGGAAACAAATGCCGATGAGGATGAGGGAGAGGCCGAAGGCACCGGCCTTGGTGGCGGCGTGCATGCGGCAGTAGAGATCCGGCATACGGACGACGCCGAGGGCGGCGATGAGGCTGAATGCGGCACCGGCGAGGATGTGAATGCTGGCGAGGATGATCATAGCGGGGCGTCTTTGTTTTCCAGATAACGGGCGAAGGCGATGGTGGCGAGGAAGGTGATGATCGCGATGGCGGTGGCGACATCGAGATAGGAAATGAAGCCGTTATGGGTAACGGACAATACGATCTGCGCCATGATCAGAGCGGCGAGGAGATCGAGGGCGACGATGCGGTCCGGGATGGACGGGCCTTTCCAGATGCGGTAGCCGGCAACGAGCATGGAGAGGCCGAGGATGGAGTGCGCGGTGAACGCGACCCAGGCGGGGATGGATTGGAATTCGTAGAACATCTCTTTAAAATACGCGGCGAATGCGGCGGAGGTAGTTGGTTTCGATCCCGCTTGCGGTGGAGTCGTCCGCATACATGCAGTGCACCTGAAGGCGGGTGCGGGCTTCGTTCACATCAAGGCTGAGCGTTCCGGGGGTCATGGTGATGAGGTTTGCTGCGGCCAGGAGCTGCCGGTCCGTTAGGCCGGAGACATCGACCTCTATCATGCGTGGGTGCATGTGGTGGGTGGGGGTGAGGACGTC
>Ga0105047_10007858_pt1 | contig 17902 bp, 11 predicted proteins | sample MAT04_FD_78384 | JGI IMG/M metagenome (GOLD analysis project Ga0105047, IMG submission 78384) | Freshwater microbial communities from Lake Fryxell liftoff mats and glacier meltwater in Antarctica - MAT-04 (megahit assembly) | ecosystem: Environmental > Aquatic > Freshwater > Ice > Liftoff...
GATACTTCTGCGGTTTGCGTTTTCTCAGACATCTTTCACTTCTCGCTTGGTTTCTTTAGGATGCTCACAAGTCTAACCGCTTTTCGGACTCATTAAAAGATGTGGGTAATAGACAGCTCTAGCCGGGCTTGATATAATGACAAATTGGCGCTGCGGATCGTCATTTTGGATCCAGAGCGCTCCAACGCCAGGCCAATGTCATCTTGGGCCTCGGGAAAAGAGACATTCATCACGGGATAATTATACAGGTTGAAACCACTGATTAGATTTACAGGATACGCTGTTTAGACCCCTATAGGAGAGCGTTTCATAATTGGGGCTTGAAAAAAGCGTGGAGTTGTGGCAAAGTTTTGTTGCGAAACAAAAACCAGGCCAACTCCAACGCAACTATGATTCTACAACAAACTGCCCTTTTTGTAATCATCAATTTTTGGTCAATCCTGATCCATTTCTTCAACGAATATCTTCTGGGCATCGCACTGGAACACGCTCACCAGCATTTACTGGTCAAACTGAAGAAACAGCTGGATTTCGCGCCGCTGGAAAAGCTGGCGGTCGCCTATCACCACCAAAGTGGGCCGGGCTCGCCGGTTACCGCGAGCAGGTTTTGTCCGCGCGCGCATACAACCAGACCGAAGATTTCACCCAGGACATGAAACTGCGCCCCAGGATCGAACGGGTTATCTTCGAGCTTACCCATTACAACGGCGCGCGTCTCACCCCTTCGGGTGCACCCAGGGTGTGCCGCCGCCGTGGCATGGACAATGCCGACTGGCAGGCCAGGATGTGCGCCACCGCTTACAACCTGAAGCTTTGGGTATGCAAGGCGGCCCTAAGTACGGCTGCTTGACCCTCCAAGGAATGACTCTGCCTGGTGGGCGCTAAGATTGAGCAAAACTTTTGATTTTTTCGCGATTTGACCCGGTTTTTGCTTCAAAAACGCCAAAAAGTAGCTCTCGCACCTTAAAACTTGATCCCTGAGCAGTTTCGGCGCTCAAAAAACATTTCCCACCTGCAATTAGAAGAGAGAAACTCGAATTCTGCAACACTCTCCTTTTACGGCTTAACCCCCAACTTATTTAATTCTTCCAGCGCGGCCGGGAAACCAGCGTGGTATTTGATCGCCGTCTTAAAATCCTCCACCGCACCCGTCCGGTTGCCAATTACCAACCGGGCCCGCCCGCGCCACACCCAGGACTCTTCAAGAAACGGCCCTACCATCGGTTTATCGGCAATCCCCAGCCGTTCGGCGCGCTGGTGGATAAAATCGATGGTCTGGCTGGCCAGATCGGCGGTATCCTGGTAGCGCCCGCTGTAAAAATAGGCATAATAGGGGCCGGTCTGGTGCCAGAGCATGCGAAAAGGCCGCCGGTCCTCCGGCAGTTTGGCATAGATTTTAAAGGCCTGGTCATAGGCCGCGGCGGCCCCGGCATAATCCTGCAGCAGCACCAGGCTGGAGCCGCGGTTGAACCCGGCAAAATACTGGTCCTGCCCGCTCAGTCCCAGCGTTTCAGCGCTGGCGATTTTCAAGGCGGCCTGGTAGCTTTGATACGCATCGTTATAATCGCCCAGCAAGCCAGACAGTTGGGCTTCTTTGGCCGGCGCATAGGCCACCAGGAAAACAAAATCAAACGCACGCCAATCGCTGACAAACGTGTCATACGCCACGTTCAAATCTGCCTTGACGAACGAGTCCTGCACGATCAGTTCTTTTTTATCATCGTTATAACCGGTCAGAGTGCGGTAGTGGCCCATCCAGGTGGTCTGACCGGAGGTGGTTTCTGTAAAATACACCCCCACCTCGGTCAGCACCGGGTAGCCCGCCGCGATGAGTTTCTTCACCAGGGCCAGCGTGCCGCCGTAGCGCACTTTCAATTTCAGGTCGGTTTTTTCATCGACGTAATTCTGCATCTCATAAGGCATCACGTTAAGATCGTAATCAAAGGGCTTCAGGTACTTGCCTGTGCTGAATTTATCACCTTTCCAGCCCCAATACGAAAGCAGCATGGCCAGATTGGTGGGGCCGCAGTAATTCCAGGCGCCGTTCTGGGTTTCCCAACGCACCCCGCGCAGGGCCACATTTCCGGGCAGCGGCGTGGCGGTTGGGGTGGGGGTGGCAGTTGGCTGGGGTGTCGTGGTTTGCAGCGGAAGGGTCGGGGTGAGCGTGCGGGTTGGGCTGGGGCTGGGCAGTGGGGTTTCGGCTTCCGGGGTGAGTGTGGGCAGCACCTGCCCGCCCGGCACGAAAGCCACCTCGTTTTGCGGAACCAGCAGCACCCGCATGCGCACACGGGCCTCTTCGAGCACATTAAAGACGCGCGACGATACCGGCGGCAGGCTTAACACCAGCCCGCCCAACACCAGAACGATCACAAAACCGATAAAAAATTGTTTGGTTTGGCGCATAAGGTAATGGCAAATCAATTTTTGATGGAATTTATTGGGTTGATTATACCCCCTGCGGATTCGTAGGGGCGAACCGGCGTTTCCGCCCTGATCCATGCGGCATCCGAACTTGAGGAGCATACCGCAAGGATACACAGGTACGCTCCTACCATAATGTGATATTTATCCTAAATAATCGTAATTAAGTCAACTTATTAACCAAAACCTGTTCGTTTTGTGGTATTGCAAAGTACAATAGAGCCTGAGTTCATTAAATTAAAGTGTGAGAACCATACGATCCGCCCGCCCCCGCGGCCTTGCCGAGGGCAAATTTTGTGTTTACCACCGCCGCCCGCCTTAATTTAGAGTGAGAACAACCATGAACCATTACCATATCGGAATTGACCTGGGTTCGACCACCGCCAAACTGGTAGTTGTGAATAATGCCGATGGAGCCATCTGCTATTCGGCCTACCGCCGCCACCATGCCGAAACACGCGCCGCCCTGCTCGGCATTCTCGCCGAAGTGCAGGCTCAATTCGGAAATATGGAAGTTTCGGTCATGCTGACCGGCTCGGCGGGCATGGGCGTGAGTGAAAGCTACGGGCTGCCCTTCTTGCAGGAGGTCATCGCGGCGGCGGAGGTGGTTAAACGCCACCCCGCGGTGCGCACGTTGATCGATATCGGCGGTGAAGATGCCAAGATGATCTTCTTTGAGCCCGGCATGCCGCCCGACATTCGCATGAACGGCTCGTGTGCGGGCGGCACCGGCGCTTTTATCGATCAGATGGCGGCGTTGCTCAACCTGGCGGTGGAAGACCTGAACGCGCTGGCCGAAAAATCCACCACGGTCTATCCCATTGCCTCGCGCTGCGGGGTATTTGCCAAAACCGATCTGCAGAACCTGCTCAGCCGCGATATTCCGCATGCCGATATTTTGGCTTCGGTGTTCAACGCCGTGGTGTACCAGACCTTTGCCACGCTGGCGCGCGGGCGCGCCCCGCTGGCCCCCGTGTTGTTTTGCGGCGGCCCGCTGACCTTTATGCCCGACCTGCGCCATAAATTTTGCGCGGCGCTGGGCATCGCGGATGCGGATGTGGCGCACGTCGAGCATGCCGAGTTGATCCCGGCCCTGGGCGCGGCCCTGGCCGCGGAAGGGCGCCGCGTGCTGCGCCTGGAGGAACTGTGCGAACTGCTGCGCGGCGAGCGCGCCCATACCGGCAGCGCGGCCACGCGCCTGCCGCCCTTGTTTGATGATGAGCAGCAGCGCGCCGAGTGGGAGCGCACCCGCACCGAAAGCCGGGTGGAGCGCATCAGCGCCGCGGAAATGCGCGGCCGGCCCTGTTTTCTGGGGATCGATTCTGGCTCGACCACCACCAAGGTCTGCCTGGTGGATGAAGACGGCCGCCTGCTTTTCAGCCACTACCAGCACAACCGTGGCAACGCGTTGCAAACCGCCTGCAACACCCTGGTCGAAGTGCGCGATTTGTTCGCGCCCTTCAGCGACCCGCCCTATATTGCCCGCGCCGCGGTGACCGGTTACGGTGAAGACCTGCTGCGCGCCGCCTTCGGCTGCGATGAAGGCGTGGTGGAAACGCTGGCCCATTTCCGCGCGGCGCGCGCCTTTGAACCGCGCACTTCCTTTATTTTGGATATCGGCGGGCAGGATATGAAGGCGCTCTTTATCCAGGACGGCCAGATCCGCAGTATTGAGATTAATGAAGCCTGCTCCTCCGGCTGCGGTACATTTATTGAGCTGTTTGCCAATACGCTGGGCTACAGTGTAGGCGATTTTGCCGCGCGGGCCATGGGTTCGAGCGCGCCGTGCGACCTGGGCACGCGCTGCACGGTGTTCATGAACTCCAAGGTGAAGCAGGCCCTGCGTGAAGGCGCCAGCATCGCCGATATCTCGGCGGGTCTGGCGTATTCGGTGACCAAAAACGCCGTGCACAAGGTGCTCAAGGTCACCAATACCGATGTCTTTGGCGAGTACATTGTGGTGCAGGGGGGCACCTTTCGCAACCAGGCGGTGCACCGCGCGCTGGAAAATATCACCGGGCGGCGCGCCGTTTGCCCGGATATCGCGGAGTTGATGGGCGCCTACGGCGCGGCGCTGCTGGCGCGCGATGCCTGGCTGGCATTGCAGCCCGCCGCGCCCGCATCCGGTTTCTGTGGCCTGGACAACCTGGAACTTGCCGGCCAGACCCAAAAACGCAGCCTCAATTGTAAGGGCTGTGAAAACCAGTGCAGCATCACCCGCCTCACCTTCCCCAATGGCAGCCAGTTTTTCACCGGCAACCGCTGCGAGAAAATCTTCAGCAATCACGGCAAGCAGGTGCGCAAGGGCGCCAGCATGCCAGAGATCAAGCTCAAGCTGCTCTTCGAGCGCCCCACCCAGCCGCAGGGCCAGGCGCGTGCCGTGATCGGCATTCCCCGCGCCCTCAACCTGTTTGAAAACTACCCCTTCTGGTGCACGCTGCTGGTGGAAAGCGGCTTCAGTGTCAAACTTTCGGCCAAATCCAGCGTGGCGCTGTACGAGAAAGGTGCCGGCACGATCACCTCTGAGAATATCTGCTACCCCGCCAAGCTGACCCATGGGCACATCTACGACCTGATCGCCGCCGGGGTGGACCGCATTTTCTACCCGATGGTCACCTTTGAAAACCCCGAGTTCGCGGATGCCGACGGCACCTACAACTGCCCGGTGGTCGGGGGTTACCCGGAACTGATCGGCAGCACGATTGACCCCGCGCACAAACACGCCATCCCCCTGGATAAGCCTATTGTCAGCCTGCGCGACATGGGCCTGCTGCGCCAGGTTTGTGAAGAATACCTGATGGGACTGGGTGTCGACCGCGCCACCATCCGGCGCGCTTTTAGGCTGGCGGTGCAGGCCCAGCGCGCCTATAAGGCGGCGGTGCGCCAGGCCGGCAGCGAGATGCTGGCCCGGGCGCGCGCCGAAGGCCGCCCGCTGGCGCTGCTGCTCAACCGCCCCTATCACATCGATCCGCAGATCCACCACAAGGCGCCCGACATTCTGACCGATTTTGGCCTGGACGTGCTCACCGAGGATTCCATTCCCCAGCCGGAAAATGCGCCCCTGGATAACCGGCATGTGGTTTCGCTGTGGCAGTACCCCAACCGCTATCTTTACGCGGCGCGCTGGGCCGGCAGCCAGCCGGATGTGGAAGTAGTGCAGCTCAACTCGTTTGGCTGCGGGCCCGATGCCGTGGCGGTGGACGAAGTGCGCCGCATTCTGAATGAACATCAAAAGGGCCACACCGTGGTGCGCGTGGATGAAATTGAAAGCACCGGTTCCATGCGCCTGCGCCTGCGCTCGATGGTCGAATCGCTGCAGCGCCGGCGCGCCGGGGCCGAGCCTGCCCCGCACTACACGCCGCGCCGCGTGGTTCCGCTCTTCCGCAAGGCTGACCGCCGCCGCACCATCCTGGTGCCGGATTTCTCACGTTTTTCCAGCCTGCCCATCGTGCGGCCCCTGATGGATATGGGCTACAACCTGCAGGTCCTGCCGCCCGCCGACCGTCAGTCGGTGGAGATCGGTTTGAAGTATGTCAACAACGAAATTTGCTACCCCGCGATTGTGGTGATTGGCGATGTGATCAAGGCGCTGCAGAGCGGGGCATACGACCCGGACGAGGTCGCGACGGGCATCAGTCAGACCGGCGGGCAATGCCGCGATAGCTGCTACCTGACCATGCTCAAAAATGCGCTGATTTCTTCGGGGTTTGGCAACGTGCCGGTGATTTCGGTGGCCACCAATTTCAAACCGATCAATGAGCAGCCCGGCATTCAAATTAATTATCCCGAGTTCATCTATAAGATCTTGCTGACCATGACCTATGCCGATTCGATCTCCGCCATGTACCATGCCTGCGCCGTGCGCGAGGTCAACCCCGGCCAGACCCAGCAGTTGGCAGATGAGTACATGGACCTGCTTAAAGATAAGCACCTGCGTCTGGTACCGGGTGAGATCCAGGCGGTGCTCAAGCAGGCGGTAAAGTCCTTCAATGCCCTGCCGCTGCGCGAGGGCGTTTTCCCCAGGGTGGGCATCGTCGGCGAAATTTATGTCAAGCTCAACCCCTTTGGCGGGGGCGGGGTCGTTCCCTGGCTGATGCAGCAGGGCATCGAGGTTTTATTGCCACCGCTGACCGAGTATTTCACCTCCAATTTTGTCAACTGGCAGGTGGATGTGAAATCACACCTGGCGCGTCCGGATTGGATGTGGGCGCTTTCGCGCCTGGTGGAACGCCCGGTGCAGGATTATGTGCACAAAATTGACTCGATTATGGAATCGTTCCGCTTCTTTCGCCCGGCGCATTCCATCTGGCATATTGCCGAAAAGGCCAGCCACGCCCTCGATTTGAGCAACCATTACGGCGAAGGCTGGCTGATCCCCGGTGAAATTGGCGCGCTGGTGGAGTCGAACGTCAAAAATGTGTTATGCCTGCAGCCGTTTGGCTGCATTGCCAATCACGTGGTGGCCAAGGGCATCCAGAACCGGCTCAAAGCGCTCTACCGTGATTTGAACCTGCTCTACCTGGACTGTGACGCCGGCAACAGCGAGGTCAACCTGTTCAACCGCCTGCATTTCTTCGTCCACCACGCCCGCGAAGCGGCCTGATAGGTTCTTCCGCTTACCCCGGCGGGTTGGTGCACCCGGTGACGCCCACGTTTGGCACCTTGAAAGGCTGGCCCCAGCCGTGGGTGGGCGAATCGGCCGGCGCAGCCAGGTTGGACCAATCAAACTTTGTTTTAAAGGTCACGTTGCCGCTGGCCGCATCCATCACCTGGAAATGCCAGGTGTGCAGCAGGTTCATCATCTCACTCATCATCAGGTTGGTGGTCGATAAAATCGCACTGTGCCCACTGGCATCGTCATTCCCCACCAGCGCGATCGAACGCCCATCCGGGCTCCAGCTCATGTAATCCGCGAAGTTCAGCGGCGCCATGCGCGTTAACTTGCCGCTCGCCAGTTCCAGCATCATCAACCCGCAAAAACCGGAGGATTTTTCACAGCCGAAAAAAGCCAGGCGGCGGTTATCCGGCGAGAATGCGAAATCACCCGCGGTGATGCCGTCTGCCAGCGCCGGGCGCGCCTTTTGCAGGGCGCCCAGGTCCGCCACCAGCAGCATGGTATCCCCTGAACCCTGCGCGGGTGGCGAATTGTACGCGATGCGGCTGCCATCGGGTGAGCGCTCGCAGGCCAGAATCGATTTTCCGCCCAGGGGCACCTGGCCCAGGTCCACCTGGTTGGCAAACAGTTCCAGTCGGGGGCCGTCTGTGCTATGCCTCCAGCCCGCCGGTACATTTTGAAAAGTGAGCCGGGTTGTGGCCAGGTTGGTTGGAAGCGGGGAAACGAAGTTGGACCCCTTCGACCCCGGTGCCACCTGGGTTTGGGTCCAGGTTTGCAGCGCGGACTTTATATCCTGAATTTCAGGATTCCCTGAAAAATCGTTGGCGAAATGATCGCCTTTGTAGCGGTACGGCTCATAAATCGCGGCGGGGAAACTGGCATCAAAAAAGATCCTGGTCACCAGCATGTCTGAGGCGATGGGATGGAACACCCCCTCGCTGAATTCAAGCCGGCGCAAAACGACCCCATACTCCTGGTCGACCCAATAGCGGTAGATGGTGCGCCCGGAGGAACGCCAGTCCAGCACCCAGGCCCGGCGCCCGGCGACCGCTTCGCTGCCCATCCGGATGAACTGCCCGCCGGGGGCGAACATATCCGGCGGTGAAAACAATTTTTTCAGGTCCCGATCCGGGATCAGATCCGAGGCGGAACTTTCAAGGCTTTGTCCGCTGGCGAAATCCTGCCCTGAGAAGCGCTGGTTGGAAATGGAATAGGTGATATCCGGGCTGCCGGGGAGTGGGCCGCTGATTACACGCGCAGAACCCGGCAGGCTGAGCCAGATTTGCTTGCGCAGGGAAAACCAGGGCAGGCTGCTCGTGCCGTCGCTGTAGCTTTCCATGGTATAGGTCTTTACCTGCACATCTGCCCAGAGCGACTTCCAGCGCCCCTGGCTGGCGCGGGTCAGGGCGAGCACTTCCTCGAAGTTATTTTCGGAGATGACCGTGGCAGGTGTCGCCTGGGGTGTGGCGGTGGGCTCTGGCAGAGGGGGGGCCAGTTCGGCGGCGATCTGCAGGCCGGCGCTCTCGCCTGCTTCGGGCGCCGCGGTCGGGATGGGCCGGCTGTGGCTAAAGACCCACTCACCGATCACCAACAGCAGCACCACCAGGCCGGTTTCGAGCCCGCGCAGCGCCCATTGGCGCGTGTGACGGCTGGTTTTCTCGCGCGCCAGGCGGTCCAGCAGCGTCGCGGCCAATTCCGCGCTGCTTTCTCGTCCGGTCTCCATCAGGGCTTGCTTCGACTGGAGCGCCGCGCGCAGGGTGGTTTCCATGCCCTGCAAGGTACTGTGGCGGGTCGCGCACTCATCACAGGCGCGCTGATGCCCAATCAGCAACTGCCGGGCCTGTTCCAGACCGGCCCGCACCGGCTCCAGGCCCATTTTCAAGACCAGCGCAATTTCTTCCGCCGACAGATTGTGCCCATACTGCAAGACCGCGAACAGGCGCTGCAGCTCCGTCAGGCTATCCAGGTACGGGTTGAAATGGGCCTCTCCTGCGCTGCGCGTGTCGATCGCCCCCAGCACCTGCTCGATCTCCTTGCTATTAAACCATGCGCGCTGCGGTACCCGCACCAGGCATTGCTTGAGAATCAGTCGATAGAGCCAGACCTTGCCCGAAATATTACTTTTATAGCTGCGCCGCTGCTGCAGCACGCTGAGAAGGATCTGGTCCACCGCCGCCACGCGCTCGGCTGGCGACTTCAGAAAACGAAAGACCAGGCGCTCAATCTCTGTGCTGGTTTCTTCGATCAGGAAGCTGCACAACCGTTCATCACTGACCTGTGCATTCTGGAGCAGCCAGCCCAGGTCATAGGACACTTTCTCAGCTTGAGGTTTTATTTCGAGTATATCTACCATAATAATTAACTTTAAGCAGGCCGAAAGCGTTTGTCAAGCCCATAGATAATTTTTGTATACCCAAACGGGCAGCGATTATTGACTTGAAACCGCGGCCCTGCCTTTTGCGGTCAAGAACCAATGTCTGACGGGCGTCTGACAGGAACCGTTGACCGGACAATCGGAACAACCTTTTTGTGGGTCGTTACAGTCTGCCCCAATTTCTTGCAGATAGCCTTTTTTGGTCAATTCCTTTGCAATCTGAAGCACCATTTCCTGAGAGATATCCAACGTATGCGCAATCTCCATTAAACTTTGCACTTCTCCAGCCCAGATCGTTTTTAAAAATCGGTGCAGCATCTTAGAAAAGCCTTCCGATCTGATAAACCGCGACAGCCAAACCGAGTGACAAAGCCAACTGCATGCCTACACTGGCGCCTGTCCATTTCCAGGAGCGGGTTTCCTGGTGAATGGCTGCCACCGTGCCAACGCAGGGGATAAAGAGGATTTGAAATACCAGAAAAGCCAGCATCGCCACCGGCGTCATTACGCTGGTCAGCACGTTCAAATCACCGTATAAGACGCCCAGGGTTGCGATGGTGTTTTCTTTGGCCACAAAACTGGTCAGCAGCGACACCAGCACAGGCCAGGGCAGCCCCATCCAACTTCCAACCGGTTCCAGAAATTTTCCAATCAGCCCCAGATAACTGGTCATTACATCTCCAGTTGGAAAGTAGGAGAGCGCCCACACAAACAATGTGGCGACCAATATCGTCGTGCCGGCTTTCTTCATAAACCCTACGATGTTATCTGTGACGTAGATGCCAATCGTCCTGAGGTTCGGAAGATGATACAGCGGCAATTCCATGATAAAAGGCACATGCTCGTTGCCGAAGAAGAAATGATGCAGAACCAACCCCAGGCCGGCCAGGATTAATAAACTGCCGCCCACCAGCCCCCATGAAATCCAGAAAGCGTTGGGCCCGAAGAAAACCGCGGCCAGGATGGTGACGACCGCCATGCGCGCCGTACAGGGAACCAGCGGGATCAGCAAAGTGGTCAATAAGCGCGCCCGGTGCGACTCGATGATGCGCGTGCCCAAAATGGCGGGAACATTACAGCCAAAGCCTAACAGGATCGGCATGAAACTTTTGCCATGCAAGCCCATCATGTGCATCCAACGGTCCGAAAGATAGGCCGCTCTGGCCATATAGCCGGTATCTTCCATGAAGCCCAGAATGGCAAAGAAAATCATCAGGATCGGCAGGAAGGTCAGCACCATGCCAAGCCCTCCCAGAATCCCACCCGCGCAGAATTCGACCAGCCACGGCGGCGCCTGCACCCATGAGTCGCGCATCATTTGGGCCAGCAGTTGAACCATCTGGCTCAGCCAGGCCTGGATGGGGCTGCCAATTTGATAAGTCAGCCAAAACGCCCCGCCCAGAATTGCGATCAGGGTCAGGGTGCCCCAAATGGGATGAGTCAGGACTCTGTCCAGGCGGGTGGTCATGCCCACACGGGTCACTTTGGGCTCAACCACCGCCGCCCGGATGACGCGCGCCACCCATTCGTAGCGCGCCCCGGCGATATCCAGGATGGCATCCTCATGCTGATATAACAGGGTGTGCACCTTTTCCCAGGCCTCTGAGGGCATGCTTGCTTTCATTAACGCGGTTAGCTCCTCATCGCCTTCCAGCAGTTTGAGGGCTACCCATTCCTCTGGATAAGATGGCAGCACATAAGAGCCAATCAATCCTCTGAGCTGATCCAATACGGCTTGATGGGCCGGTAAAATGAGTGGCTTTTTCGGCTGGTAAGCGATTTCGTGCTTGCTCATGCGCAGGATGGATTCTTCGAGGTCGACCAGCCCCATGCTTTTGGAGGCAATCATGGCTACCACCGGAACGCCCAGGGCGGCTTCCAGCACTTTGGGTTCAACCTGAATGCCTTCTTGTTCGGCCACGTCGGTCATGTTGAGCGCCACGACCATCGGTACCGGTAAAAGCAGCAGTTCCGCCACCAGGTACAGGCTGCGTTCCAGGGTGGCTGCGTTTACCACGGCAACCATCAGGTCAGGGTGTTGCTTAATAATATAGTCTCGCGCCAAACGCTCCTCTTCAGAGCTGGCGGTCAGGCTGTAAGTTCCCGGCAGATCGACCACCGAGAACCCGGTTCCTTTAAATTGGAATGAGCCGATTTTGCACTCAATGGTTTTGCCCGTCCAATTGCCCACATGCTGGTTCAGGCCGGTAAGCAGATTGAATACCGATGATTTTCCCACGTTGGGTTGGCCCGTCAGGGCAATGGAGAGGTTGCCAGGGGGGGCTATTTCGGCTTCTGCCGGTTTTTCTTTTGCGCCAGAAGACACAAATATGTGTGCGGCTTCACCCCGCCCTAAGGCAACCCGTGAACCGCGCAAAGAGACCAGCACGGGCCCGTGCTCACCGCTCCGCAGCACCGTAACCACGGCGCCGGGCGTGAAACCCAAGGCAGCCAACCGCGAAAGAACCGAACGATTGCCTTCCAACCGCCGAATGACTGCCTTCTTGCCGGGCATTAATTCCATTAATTGCATAAACAAAATTCCCCATCGCGCTCCAACCCGTGGATAATCGCCAGGTAATCTTCAATTGTGGGCGTAAGCCGGCTTTCGGTTTGAACTTTGGTCGATTGCGCCATGCATCACCTTGACAGCAACCGTTAATGGTTTATGCGGTCATCTGTTATTAGTATATGATAATTTATTTTATTGTTATTAGCTACTAAATAATTTTAACACGTAATTTATTCCTGTCAAGCACACTCGGGCATACGAAATTGCGGGGTGTTGCCACGCAGCATGTTCACATTTCACCACTCTGCCTTCTCACTGCTTTTTCACTGCTTGAAATTGGTTGTGAGTTAAAAAAGTCATGTGAAGGCGATTAAACTTGCGCTATCGCCTTCACATGATTCCTTAATGATCCTCTCCCGAATTTATGCCAGGTGAGATATGTACGCCTCGATCAGGAACAGGTTCTTTTCACCAAATCCCCGAACCACACTCAAAAGCTTGTCTGTCAGGTTCTCTTCCTCGACCTGTTCCGTCACAAACCAGGCGAGCATTTCAAACGTGGCGTGATCGCCTGCTTTCCAGGCCAGATCGCGAATCGCATAGATCATTTTGGTCGTTTCTTGTTCACGTTCGAATGCGGCGAGGAACACTTCTTCGCCAGTGGCGAACTCGCTCTTCTGGGCCTTGATCGTGGGGATGGCGACCTTTCCCCGCGCGTCACGCACATAATCTGTAAACTTGCGAGCGTGCTCCAACTCTCCATCGGCCTGTTTGCGGAAGAGCTTGGCCGAACCATCCAATCCTCGGTCGTCACAGTAAGCGGAAGCCTGCTCATAGAGCATATAGTTCCCGTACTCGTGTCCAATCTGTGCGTTTAATGCATTTAAAATTTCCTGGTTCATCGAGACTCCTTTGTCTTGTTTTCGTAGATTTTGGCCCTTTCGCTGCTTGCATGCGTGTTAAAAATTTTTCAGTAACCCGCAAGCAGTTTGGGGGATAGATTTGTGAATATAGAAGTATTATATACTGAAATGACTCATTTTGTCATATCACCCGGCGGTATCTCCGCCCGGGTTATCGATTTTGGTCCGCGTATTTCCACCACAGATACGTACCGGCCATCCCGGCCAGACCCGTCAGGATCACGATCAGGTAGCTGAGCGGGGGCAGGGCGTCTTTGCCCTGCGCATAGAGCCCGGGGATGGCCCAGGGGAAATATGCGCCCCAACCGGCAATTGCCACCACGTTGGCTATCATAAGGGTCAGCGCTGCTACCCCAAAGGGCAGCAGGTAGCCCCGGCCCACACTGGCGATCAGCGCAAACGGCATGGAAACCGCGATCACCTGGCAGGCGGTGATCGCCACCAGGGCAATGCCCTGCAGCATGACGCCGATCGAACCGCCGGGAAGCGCCATCAGCAGGCCCATCCATACGCTGATCAGTAAAATAAGCAGAGACAGCGCTGCGAACCACAGCATTACCACCAAAAATTTTGCCAGCAGGATGCTGGCGCGTGGCACCGGCACGGCCAGCATATCTTTCACGGTGCCGTCGGCAAATTCGCGGCCAAATACCCAACTAACCGCCAGCACGAACAAGAAAAATCCGCCGGCCGCGATAATCATGGCCGTTAATCCCAGGTAGGTGGCCCAATCGGTGGCGGAATACGCCACCAAATTGGCTTTGACACTGATCAGGCCCAGCTTTTGAGAAATTTCTGGGTTCTTCGCTGCAAATATCAATAAAGCAATCCCCATGGGCATAAACAGCGACCCCAGGGCAGTCCATAGCGGAATTCTGGAACGGAGGGCCTTGCGCAGTTCAATCCACAACATATCCGATAGAATTTTCATTGGGTGCCACCGTTCGCGCCGACTAATCGCAGGAAATATTGCTCCAATTCCTCTTCTTCCACCACAAGCTGTGTGGGCGGGGTTCCGGCCTGCACCAGCAGGCTGGCGATTTGGTCGGGATGTTCGATCGCGGCGGTTTGTTTTAATTCCAGCGCGCCCCCGTGGATTTCACCGGGATAACCGGCGCTGGAACATACCCGTTGGGCGCTGGCGATATCGCGCGCCCGCACCAGCAGCCGGCTGCGGCGGTTGTGTTCCAACTCGGCGATATCCATCTCTTGCAGCAAGCGTCCCTGATGGATAATGCCGACCCGGTTGGCCAGCCGGGAGACTTCGGCCAGGATATGGCTGGACATGAACACCGTCACACCCTGCCGGCGGGTTAACTCAAGCAGCAGTTCGCGAATCTCAACGATCCCCGCCGGGTCCAGCCCGTTGGCAGGTTCGTCCAACAGCAGCAGTTTGGGCTGGTGCAGCAGCGCTTTGGCCAACCCCAGGCGTTGGGCGTTGCCCTGGGAGAGCACCCCCGCCCGGCGCTGCGCGTATTCTGCCAGGCCCAGGCGCTCGATCATGCTGCCAACGGCCTGCGGGGGCGTGCCCGGATGCAGCCGGCGGGCGACTTCCAGATTTTCGCTGACGGTCAGTTCCGGGTAGGCGTGGGGCGTTTCGACCATATACCCCACCTGGGACCAGGGTTCGCGGCTGCCCAGCCGCACATGCGCCCCCAACACGGTGGCGCTGCCGCGCGTGGGCTGGGTCATGCCCAACAGCATGCGCATGGTGGTGGTCTTTCCAGACCCGTTCAGCCCGAGGAAGGCATAGATCTCGCCTTCGGCAACCCGCAGCGAGAGACCGTCCACGGCGGTGACTGCTCCATAACGTTTGGTGAGATCCCCGGTTTCGATGGTCCAGTTCATGGTTTTGTCTCTTTTCTGCGTGCAGCTTTAATGAAGAAAAACAGGTCCCCTTCTGATCCAGGCGATATGGGCCGGTTGCGTAAATCATCCTGCGGCGGCGAGAGCCGCCGCCCATTTTTACGAGATTGACCTCCAGCAGGGACAATAAAAGTATACCGTTTTCATTCTTGAAAAAGGTCAAAAATCGGTCAAAAATTTTCGTGGGTTCAACGGGTTTAAGCCCCGCTTTCCCGAAACGCGGTTGGGTGGCGGCTTAGCCGGGCAGGCTGCTGGAGAAATCCTTCAGGTGCCGGATGGGCGAGAACACCAGCCACAGCCCGCCCAACAGCAGGCCCACGGTGGCAATCAGCAGGGTAGCCTGTATGCCCATCGCCTGACCCAGGAATCCGCCGGCCAGGGCTCCCAGCGGGCCGACCCCAGCCGTCAGCAGTTCACTGGTGGCGTGAACGCGCCCCTGCAGGGGCGCGGGGGTCATCACCTGGCGCAGGCTGAGCGATTGAATGAAGTAGATCGTGCCAAAGATATCGCCGGTTTGCGAGATCAGTAAAAAAACCAGCCCCAGCCCGGGGAAGCTGGCCGCCAATGGGATCAGCAGGCTGAAGCAGTTGCCGATGAAGAACACGCCGATCAGCGTGCGCCCCAGGTCAAAGCGCTTCACCACCCGGTCTGCCAGCAGCGCGCCGATCAGGCTGCTGGCCCCGCCCACGCCGATGGTCAACCCGATGGCGGCGGGGCTCAGGTTCAGCTCGCGAATGGCATATACGCTGTAGAGCACCCCGATGAAATTGCCGAAAAAGCTGGCCGTGGCTGCCTCTGCCGTCAGCGCCAGCAGCACGGGCCGGCTCAAGAGCGCCTGAAACCCGGCGCGCGCCTCTGCCAACAGCGGCTGGCGCTGTTCCGCCGGCGCCGGTGGCGGCTCGGGCCGGCGGATGGCCGCCAGTGAACCCGCCGACACCACAAAAGACAGCGCGTCAAACGCAATCGCGATCGGCGCGCTGATGGTCTGCACCAGCACCCCGGTCAGGCCGGGGCCTACCACTTCCGCGGTTGAATCGCTCAAACTCAGTTTGGCGTTGCCTTCCACCACGTGCTCCGGCCCCACCAGGGCCGGCAGGTAGGCGCGGTAGGCCGAGTTGAATAACACCGTAAGGATGCCGTTCATGGCCATTACGATATAAATCTGCCAGATCGTCAGCCGGCCCAAAATTGCCGCCAGTGGAATGGAAGCCAGCACCACCGCGCGCCCCAGGTCGGCCCAGATCATCAGCGGGCGGCGGCGCAGCCGGTCTACCCACACCCCCGCCAGCAGGCTGAACAATAACACCGGGGCGCTGCCCATCGCCTGCAAAATCCCCACCTCCACCGGGCCGGACTGCAGGCTGAGGATGGCCAGCAGCGGCAGCCCGCCCGCGGTAATATGCGAGCCAAGGGTGGAGATGGTTTGCCCGCCCCACAGCTTGAGAAAATCCGGGCTGCGCCACAGGCCGCCCCGGGAGGGGCCGGATGGGTGGTTCAAGGTCTACTTCCGCTGGGCTTTAACTCCGCCGGATTTTGTGTGCCGAGGGCTTCTGGGTCAGCCCCCCATTCAAAATTGGCCACCAGGCTGCGGGCTTTTTCGATTGCGCTTGCGACGGCCATTTCACGCAGCTCGCGCGTGATATCCATCGGCTGGGCATTAATAAATTGCATATCGGTAATCCCGACAAAGCCAAAAATTGCGCGCAGATAGGGTTCCTGAAAATCATAGGCGTGTAATGGGCTTTGTTCTGAATAATCTCCACCCCGCGAGGTAAAGCAAACCATCTTTTTCCCCATCGTCAGCGGAACGGGGTAGCCCTGTTCATTATATTTGTACAAATAGCCGGGTTGAATAATTGCATCAATATAGTATTTTAACGCGTAAGGAATGCCGAAGTTCCACATCGGCGCGGAGATCACGTAGATATCGGATGCCAGAAAATGATTAATCAGTCCTTCGATTTGCTCCCATGATTCCTTATGTTGTTTATCAATCGGTCCGCCAACCACCAGGGTGTATTTGGAATCAATGTTGTCGCCGGCGACAGCGGGCAGGTTGTGCGTAAATAGATTTATCTCGTCAACTTCCAAATGGGGAAACTTCGCTTTCAGACCATCAAGAAAGGCATGGGTAACCCGCAGGGTGTTCGACTCGTGTTCGCGAGGGGATGCAATAATGTGCAGCAATTTCATCGGGTTTACCTTTTCATCAAGCGCTATGAATGGGGCTGCCTCCTTTGAATAGGTGCAGCTACCCTTGATAATATCAGATAACATTACTATTAATTATATATAATATCAATATATAATTCTTATTAAAATTGGGTTAGCCGGGTTAAATCAAACCGTTCGCCTGGGCTTTCATCGGCCCATCCACATGCCTGGATTGCTAATTTTCCGAAAGCCAGTCTGATAGATGTGTTTTGATACGCAGCAGTCTTTCATTGGAGACCTGTCCGATTGCGCCAAGCAGAATTTCTCCGGATACAACTGCTAAACGACCCACTCGAACGACACTCTCAACTTTCAATACACTTTCAACAAAGTCACTATCGCGTTCATGAACGATCTCGTCAAACTCAGGGATGAAATGACGGGTTTGGGGAAATCGAAATAGTATAATCTGCCCTGCTTGTTTCACGAAAAGGCAACCTTCAAGTCAGAGAGTTTGTAAAGGTCAGGCTCAATTTCCACATCACGCATTGCTGAGGACATGGAGAGGGCAGACCACTCTTGTTTCTCTTGCTGCTCGGCCTTCATCGATAAATATTGTACAAAGTCGAACAACTTTTCTTGAAAAGAAAGTGGTAATTTTTGTGTGTATTGCTGGATTTTTTTTCATCCAGTGTCAGGGCTTCTCACTCCATTGATCTGAAAATGATCAAATCTGCTTTCATTTTACCCCAAGCCAGCATGAGCTTCCAGAAAAATTACGCCACCGATAAACAAAATGTAACTGCTCACCCCACCCCCGGTTTCACCCTTCCTTAGCAGGGGGGCAGGGGGCCATAAGCGGTAACATAAGATCATCCGCCCACCCCTCTCATCCCCCTGCCCCCTTCTCTCCCCAAAAACCGGGGAGAGGGGAGACCTTCCCCCGAATCAGTGGACACAAACAAAGGGAGAATGGAGTACAGTGAAAGGGAACGGAGGAAGGACATGAGCAACCCGAAATATCGGACGTATAACGA
>Ga0105047_10007860_pt1 | contig 17898 bp, 9 predicted proteins | sample MAT04_FD_78384 | JGI IMG/M metagenome (GOLD analysis project Ga0105047, IMG submission 78384) | Freshwater microbial communities from Lake Fryxell liftoff mats and glacier meltwater in Antarctica - MAT-04 (megahit assembly) | ecosystem: Environmental > Aquatic > Freshwater > Ice > Liftoff...
TATTGGGAGCCCTCCTGCCAGCGCGACGCGAGCATGACGTTGAAGGGTTGATCTGTCTCCCCCGCCGTGAAATCCTCCGCCTCGAAGGCGCGACCAGGCCCCATGATGGCGCTAAAACTCACAATGGCTTTGGGGTTGCCGTGCTTGACGGCGTCCGCCAAGGTCGAGGCCATCGAATCATCAAAACCGAGGTGAGGATAGCCGCCATCGAACCACCAGCCGGACACCATGTCGCCGTAGCGGTCGGACCATTCCTTGATCACTTCCGCCCACTCCTCGACGGATTCGGGGGTCAGATGCTGCTCTTTCTTTCCCTGTCGCAGGCCAAAAGCCGCTTGGACGCGCGGATCGCCGTAATCCACTTGGCAGGTCAGATGGAGCATCAGTTTGATGCCTTTTGGCTTCAGGCCGCTGTAAAGGTCGAGTGGCAAGTCCCGCGTCGCGCAACGCTCCCCCGGGGCGTAGCCGACCAACTTGTCCAAAGCGGCATTCGGCGTGTTGTAGTAACCGGAGTATTGCCCCAGCGTGAACACCAGATACTTGGCGCCGATCGCTTCCAGTTGGTTGGCCAAATGATTCACATCTAAGCGATCCACTACCGGGAAGTTCCTCGGGCCTTCAGGCAGAAAATGCATGAGCACGCCGTAACGGGCTTCGTGGAACCAATCGGTATTGGTATTAGCGCCAGACGGAGCCGACGCCTCCGATTTCACCGAGGGCTGGTGAAGGTTCTTCCACGCATAGCTCCCCGTGCCGGCGGCGAGCAACAGCGCGATGGGTGAGGCGGTAATGATTTTGATTTTGGTCCATTTCATAAATTCAAGTGTTGCTTTGGCCAGCAAAGCCAGCGGTGCGGCTCCCGCAGCGCCTTTGATCGCGATCCCAGATATGACGGTGGCATTCAGGTCGGCCGGAAGTGCCGCGGCAGATGCGCTTTGCAACGCCGCCAGCAGCGCCACCGACGTCACCGCGACACCGCGGCGGAGGAACGATCCCCGCAACTTCTCCACGGCGCGATGAACGCGCTTCTTGGCCGCGTCCTCGCTGGCGCCGAGGGCGGCGGCGACTTAGGCAAACGATTTACCCTCAACAAAACGGATCAACACCGCCTCACGGTCCGACTTCGATAAAGCGGCGAGCGCGTCGCCCAGCGTTGCGGCAATGGCGGGGTTGAGGGTTGGAGGAGCAGCGGATTCTGGAGGAGTCATGGCGGCAATCGTTTCTGCGCGGCGCTGTCGGCGATATTCGTCCCGGAGCAACTGCCGCGCCGCATGGCGTGTGGTGGTGAAGAGCCAGCCCGCGACCACCGTGTCCTGGGTCAGGCGCGCGGCCTTGCGGGCGAGAATGATAAAGACCGCCTGCACCACTTCCTCGGCTGGGTGGGGGTCGCCCATCTGGCGCAGGGCGCTGGAATAGACCAGCGGCAGATGGTACTCGACGAGAGGGGTAAACGCCTGTTCGTCCCCGCGCGCTGCATAGTCCTGCAACCATTGTCGATTTTCCATCGCCAACATTCTACAATTCCCATGGCCAGTCGCGACGAATAAGGGACGAGGAAGTTTAGTGCGCACACGGCAGGCGCGCGAACCCCGCGAATCCTTTGGGCTTTGGACTTTTCCCAGCCGGCGCAACGCCGCTCCTTGCTTCGGAAACGCTCACGGTCGCCGGTGCGGCTCGCACTTCGCTGCGGTCGTGCTACTTCCCTTCCGCCTGGGCTACTGGTTCCGGCTCGGATGAAGCGAATGGACAACAGTGTTCGTCGTGAGTGCGATAACCCACCTGCTCGATGATCCGGTTCACGACCGCCTCGAAGGTTATGCCCGGAGGTTGATCGCTGAATCGGGGCATTTGCTGACCCGCTTGCAAGTGTTGCGGGCAGGTCGCGGGGCAGACGGGATCGGGGAGGCTGCGGGACCGCGGCTGCCGCTCGTGCCCAGCATCTCAGTCACCGAGTTCAAGGCGCGTAACACCGGGCTGGAACGCGAGAGCATTCATGCCATGGGCAAGGCGCTTGAGCGAGTCAGCAAGACGATCGAGAAATGTGAGCGGCGGCTCCCGGTGACGCCCGGCGGCACGGCCCCGCTGGATCTCACCGGGCAAGCCGCAATGCTGGTTGAGGCTACCCGCTTGCTGGCGGCCCTGGTGTCGCGGCTGCGTTCGCTGACGGAACTCGAGCGAGCCAAGGACCTGCTGGAACAAATTCAAGTTTGCGAATCAGAATGCGGCCGCCTTGGGGCAGAAAGCTTGGCTGCGCTCTACGCTGGCCAGTTCGAACCGGGTAAGCTGTGTTGCGCTAAAAGACCTCATTGATCTGGTTGGGGAGGGAGTGGAGGACTGCTACGAGGCAGCGAACCTCATTTGGCGCATTTTCCTGGAGAATAACTGAACTGGTTGTGGCGGGGCGGGGGCTGTGTCTCCATCCACGTCTGTAACCTCATTGTAACAATCGGCATCAGCGCGAAGCTGCTAGCTTGCGCGGCCCTTACGACCAGGCCATGCAAGAAATCAAACTCTTCAAGCCCAGCGACGCCACCCATGCGGTGCCGTCCGGCCACTTCATTTTCCAGGCTGGCGAAGCTGGCACCTGCGCCTACGTACTGCTGGAAGGCGAGGCCGAGGTGCTCGTCAACGGCACCGTTGTCGAGCAGGCGAAGCCGGGCAGTTTACTCGGAGAGATGGCGCTGATCGAGCACCGCGGGCGGAGCGCTTCGGCGCGGGCGGTGACGGACTGCAAACTCGTCGCGATTGACGAGCGCCGCTTCCTCTTCCTGGTTCAACAACACCCGTTCTTCGCCCTGCAGGTGATGGCGGTCATGGCCGAACGCCTGCGGCACATGAATCAGGTATTGAGCGCTGCCACCGCCGCGCAACCGCACTGACCCGAACTCGAATCGCAAAACGGCCTTTGGCATCTACTTGGCCGGCGCTACGCGCGCCCAATGGGTTTGCAGGACCATCCTCAGCAACAACGCTTCGGAGGCCCGCACCAGACCCGGTCTCGGGTGCAACTTTCGGGAGCGAGCCCCACAGCACGCAACGCTCAATTACAGCCGCTGGCCCGAGTGCGAACCTGAACTGGATAGCGTCGCGATTCGTGAGCCATCCGAAACCCCAATTTCAAGGCTGGCCGTAATACCGCCGACCAGCGGGGGGACGAGGAACCCATCCGTTACGCATGCAGTGCTGGAGGACAGCCTGCTGCTGTCCCGAAACCTCTTCAGCGAAGAGGTTGGCCGTGATCGAGTGCGGTCCCACTTGCCAGCACTACACCTCACCTCAGGCGTCGGGCCGCTGGACCTGCGGCCCCGATGAGAAGCTTTTGGTCGTGGAGCACTGGCCAAATCCCGGAGCTAACTGCCCCTGCAATTCAGGGGCAGCCCGAGGCTTCTCGGCTGCGGAATCACCCTAACGTAACCGCCCCGCCACGAACTCGTAACGGAAACGGTCTTCACTGACGTCAGTGCAGCTTGGAATAACCCAAGCAGCCACAAACCAACAAATCAGTATGAAGCAAATGAAGACGACGATTCTGTCTGGCAACGGAGCAAATTGCGTAAAGCCGCGTCCTGGCTTGGCGTGGTTCGCCTCGCCCACCGCGCTGCTGGCGCTGACCTCCAGCCTCTTCCTTGGCGCTCCGCAACAGGCGAACGCCGCGAGCATGTTCCCACAATCCGTAGCCTCGGGCGATCCAACGCCGAGCAGCGTCGTGTTGTGGACGCGCATCGAACCGGCCTCCCCCACCACCAACGACGTCCCGGTCTCGCTGGAGGTTGCCACCGATCCGGCTTTCGGGTCGCTGGTGCAACAGCAGACAAACCTCCTAGCCCGCGGCGCGTTTGATCATTGCTTGAAGGTGCAGGTGGGCGGACTTAGCCCGTACACCACTTACTACTACCGGTTCAATTATGCCGGACAGGCTTCCCCCGTGGGCCGCACGAAGACGGCGCCCGCGCTGAATCAGGCCGCGCCGGTGCGCTTCGCGGTGATCAACTGCCAGGACTATATCGGTCGCTATTACAACACCCTGGCGCACTTGGTGCAGTCCGAGTCGAACCAGGTGGATTTCGTCGTGCATCTCGGCGACTACATCTACGAAACCACCGGCGACCCAAGCTTCCAATCCACCGGTGCGGTGCGGAGCATCTCATTCACCGACACCAACGGCGCGATCCGGCTCGGCCCGACGAACGCGCCCTATTACGCCGCCGCGAGTCTGGACAACTATCGCCAGCTCTATCGCACCTACCGCAGCGACGCGAACCTCCAGCGCCTGCACGAACTCTTTCCCGTGATCAACATCTGGGACGATCACGAATACGCCAACGATTGTTGGGGCGCGACCTCGACCTACTCTGACGGCCGTCAGAACGAGTTTAATCCGTCCCGTCGCCACAATGCCGAGCAGGCATTCTTTGAATACCTGCCCATTGCCGCGGGATTCGACGGCCAGGGCACGCAAGTGGACGCGTCGATCCTCTACCCCAACGCCCACATCGCCCGCAACTTCCAGTTCGGCTCGCTTCTGCAACTCTTCATGACCGACTACCGCAGTTTCCGCCCCGACCATCTTATCGCCGAGGATGCCTTCCCCGGTGCCGTGCCGATGACCGAGGCGACCTGCTCGAATCTTCTCGGCGGAGCCTGGAACTTTATGCGGGCAAGCTTCGATGCCTACGCAAACCTTGACGATCTGACTAATGCTGTGGTCAAAGCGACCGCCGCGGCCATCGTCACCGGCGCTTACCAGGCGGAAGGGTTGTCACTAGCCGAAGCGCAGGCGCGGGCGGTCACCAACGCTGCGGGCAATGTCAGCACGACCTATCTGAACGGCCTCTTCCAGGCCGTGGGACAGCCGGCTCCGTTCCCGAATGTCGCCGGGCTGCCTCGCGGCCTGTCGCTCGTGCTCCTTGGCAAGCAGGGGCTCTTCAACCAATACGGCTCCCGCTATCTTGTGCCGCGCGACACCTTCCAGCTTTACGCGACTTATCGGGGATTGCTCGATCCGAACTCACAAAATGCCTACGGCACCGCTCAAACCGCCGCACTCTCGTCCGCGCTGACCGCCAGCACGGCGAAGTGGAAAGTGGTGGGCGACTCTGTTTCCTTCACGCCGCTGGGCTTTGATTTCGCTCACCCCGTGGTGCCATTGCCCACCAACTTTCCGGCGCAACTCCGCGTGAACCTCCAGTTGAACGCCGACGATTGGGACGGTTTCCCCAATGCTCGCCAGTCCATGCTCGATATGTTCGCCGGGGCGAACGCGGTCGTAATTTCGGGCGACATTCATGCCTCGTTCATCACCAAGCACAATACCTCGCTGGGCCGCATCGTGCCGGAATTCACGGGGGCTTCCGTGTCTTCCGAGTCGTTCCGCGAAGAAGTCGAGGCCGCCGCGCTGGGCAACCCCGCCACCGCCGGCCTGCCCGGAATCCACGAACTGGTTGCCGCGACGGACCTGCTCGTGGCGGATGCCCTAAACCGGAGCGGCGCGGGCACCATCGTAGGCTCCCGCACCGACGCCAACGGCTACTTCGTGCTCCAGGCGACGCCGGACCATCTCATCGCCGATTACCGGCACATCCCCGCCAGCTATGTCGAAACCGATTACACGACCAACAGCGCGATGCTGAACCAGATTTGTGACAGCAAGCTTTACGCGGTGACTCAGGGCACCAACGGCCTGCAACTCGCACCCGTGGAGGTGAAGATCAAAGTCGGATCGAACATTTACACCCGTTTCAGCACCGGCCTGACCAACGGCGCGTGGGCTTACCTGGACGCCGACCCGGCGGCGAAGAGTCCATTGCGCGCCACGCAGCGTTCACTTGGCTATCGGGAAGTGGAATACAAGGCGGCGGTGTATCCGACGCTAAGCTTCAGTACGGTGACGCCCGCGACGAATGGCTCAGCCGTCACCTATGATTACTCCGCGCAATCCGCCAAGACCGCGACGGTCGGCTTCTGGGCGGCCAAGGATTTGCCGATCATCGTCGGCCCGGACGGCAACGGCTACATCACCGACGGCCACCACACCTCGGCCGGTTACCTGGCGCCAATCAGCCCCGTGCGGCAATTCGTGCCGGGCCTCAACCGCGTCGTGCTCGGCCACATCGTGGCGAATTACTACGATCCACTCGCTGGTCCGCAGTCCCTGACCGATTCCTGGTGGCAGGCTCGCGCCAGTGAGAACAACGCCTACCTCTACGGCACCAACGGCAGTTCGCTCGTTCAGCCAGGCGAACCGAACTACGGCGGTTTGCAGCCCATTCTGCCGAGTGTTCTGGCCATGCCAACCACTCCTTCGAGGCTGACCACGAATGGCGCCATCGCGATGCTGAGCAGCCCTTACCGCGGCCTGACTTGGGGCCTCGCCGACGGGATTCTCATGTCGGCTTGGGATAACACCGGCAAGAAGATCGGCGGCTACAAGAAAGCGGCACCGGGCAGTAGCGTGGACATCAACTTCGTCGAGTTCTATTGGGCCGATTTCCTGCGCAATCGTATCGTCTGGGACGACGCCAAGACCGGTTCGCCGTATGGCTCGACCAATGGCGACGGCAATCTCATCAGCGCGCCACTGAGCTTCTTCGCCGCGGTGGCCAATGGCACCGCCTTCGCCCGCTCGGAAGTCTATCGCGACCAGTACGGCCGCAAGCTCACTGACTATACGAACTCAGCCCTCTTCAACCCAAACACGGTAAACTGGGCCAACGGCTCCTACTCGAACGGCCTCGCGGTGACCACCGACACCTATCATCTCTACCTGCTGGATGACTCGACGGTGGCCGGTGACATCGCACCATCCGCCCGCTCGACGAACATTCTGCACATCAACACCACGGCAGGCCTGAGCGTCACGAACAACCTGCTGAACCTGCGCACGCTTTTGATCAACGACGGCCCGCAACTCGCGACGTCCTGGAAAGACTCCACCGTGCCGAACTCGACGCTCAGATTCCCGGCGGGCACCGGCGTCGTTGAACTGCCGGGCAATGTCTCCGTTGCCGGCAACACCATCGTGAACAATGGCGCGCTCATGGTGGACGGTGTGCTGAGCAGCAGTCTCGTGACCGTCGCGGGCGGCTCGCTGGACGGCATCGGCACTGTCAACGGCGCGGTGTCGGTGTTGCCGGGCGGCACGCTTTCGCCGGGCGCTTCGATGGCGGCACTTACCATCAACGGCCCACTCACCCTGGCCGGCAATACGATCATGGAAGTGAACAAGGTGGGACCGTCTCGCATCAGCGATTTGATTTGGGGCTTGACCACTCTCAGATACGGCGGCGGGCTAACCGTGCTGGCCACCGGCAACGCCCTCACTCTCGGCGACACCTTCAAACTCTTCGACGCGACCAATTACACCGGTGCCTTCGCCAGCTACCAACTGCCCGCGCTGGTGGGCGGCCTGGCGTGGAATACAGCGCGCCTGCTGGTGGACGGCACCATCGTTGTCGGCACTGACGGAGCAAGCCCACCGGTGATTCCGACCCTGCCCGCCAATGTGGTCGTCAACGTCGGTTCGACCGCCGTGCTGACCGGTGGCGCCGTGGGCAGCGATCCAATCAGCTACCAGTGGCTATTCGAAGGCGCACCGCTGACGGACTTCACCAACAGAGCGACGCTCATGCTGAGCAACGTGCAGCTAGCTAGTCAGGGTAACTATTGGCTGGTGGCTCAAAACAGCGCCGGCAAAGCGACCAATGGCCCGACCTTCCTCACCGTCAACCAAGTGCCCAGCGTGGCCCTCACCAGTCCGGCCAATGGTGCCACTTTCGTTGCCCCGGCTAACTTTAACCTTATGGCCGCGGCCAGCGACTTGGGCGGTTTCATCACTCGGGTGGATTTCTATCGCGCCTCGACCAAGCTGGGGACAGTCACCAATACGCCTTTCACACTGGCACTTAGCAACCAGCCACTCGGCGCGTTGACTTTCACGGCCATCGCCACCGACAACCAAGGCATCATGGCCACCTCTGCGCCAGTAAAGATCACTGTGCTCAAGAACAGCAGTTCGCCCACGCTGGCGCTGCAAATCCTCCACGCCAGCGACCTCGAAGCGAGCCTTGATGCCGTCGTGGACGCGCCGGCGTTCTCCTCCGTGCTGGCGGCACTCAGAGGCCAGTATCCAACTAACACCGTGATTCTATCCTCCGGTGACAACTACATCCCCGGTCCGTTCTTCAATGCCGCCGGTGATGCCGCCGCCGGCTTCAACGGCGTCGCGGGCCGTGGCGACATCGCCATGCTCAACGCGATGGGCTTCCAGGCCGCCGCCTTCGGCAACCACGAGTTCGACGCCGGCACCTCGCAGGTCAACAGCCTGCTGGGCGCCGACAATGCCGTCGGTTACCCCGGCACGGTGTTCCCATATCTAAGCGCGAACCTTGACTTCTCGCCCGACTCGAGCCTGCGCAACCGCGTCGTGGCTGACGGTCAGAATGCCAGTGGTCTCGCCAACAAGATCGCCAAGTCCTGTGTTATCTCCGTCGCCGGCCAACTCATCGGCATCGTCGGCGCGACAACGCCTTACCTGCGCTCGATCTCCTCGCCCGGCAATGTCGGCGTGAACACGAACATCGTCGCCACTGTCCAGGCCGCCGTGGACGCCCTGCTCCCGCTCGGCGTGAACAAGATCATCGTGCTCGCCCATCTCCAGCAGTATCAAAACGAATTCGCGCTCGCCCAGCAATTGCGTGACGTGGATGTCGTCATCGCCGGCGGCTCACACGCGGTCTTCGCCACACCTACTGACCACTTGCGCACCGGCGACTTTGCTTCGACCAACTATCCCGTCTGGTTCAACTCGGCCGGCGGTGAGCCGGTGGCCGTCGTCAACTGCGGACCGAACTATCGTTATGTCGGCCGGTTCATCATCAACTTCGGGACCAACGGGCTGGCGACCACTTACGAGCCGTCCAGCGGTGCCTATGCGACCGACGCGCAGGGCCTGGCCAACACCGGCAACCTGCCGCCGAACCCGACCGTGTTGAGCATCGCCACCAACCTCGGCACGATCATCAACGTGAAAGACGGAGCCCTCTTTGGCCGCACCACGGTCTATCTCAACGGACTCCGGCAATACGTGCGCACCGAGGAATCCAACCTCGGCGACCTCACCGCCGATGCCAACCTCTGGCGCGGCAAACAATCCGACGCGACGACTTCGATCTCGCTCAAGAACGGCGGCGGGATCCGCGACTCGATCGGCGCGGTGCTTGGCTACGGCGGTGGCGCGGTTTATGTCCCGCCGCTCGCCAATCCGAGTGTCGGCAAACAGGCCGGCCAGGTCTCGCAACTCGACCTCGAGAACTCCCTCCGCTTCAACAACGGACTGTCGTTGATCACACTTACCGCCCAGCAGTTGCGCGACGCGATGGAATGGGGTGTCGCCGCCGTCACGCCCGGCGCCACGCCCGGCCAGTTCCCGCAAGTCGGCGGTCTGTGGTTCAGCTACAACCCGACGAACTCGCGGATGACCTACACGATGTCCGGAACGACGGTGACGGGCATCGCCACGCCTGGCTCACGACTGCAAAACCTCGTCGCGGCTCGGGGCGACGGCAGCCTCGACCTCGTCGTCGAGAACGGGGCGCTGGTCGGCGATCCGACTCGCACCTTCCGCATGGTAACACTCGGCTTCCTGGCCGATGGCGGTGATTCCTATTATCCGCTCACACTCGGCACCAACCGGTTGAACCTCGCGCCTACCACAGGCAACACCTTCCCAGTGGACGGCGGCGAGCAATGGGCCTTGGCCGGCTACCTCACGAACATCCAGGTCTATGCTCAAGCCGACACCGCCGCGGCGCAGGACCAGCGCATCCAGAACACCGCGCTGCGCACCGACACCGTCACCTGGCCGCTGCTCACGCGACTCGTGCCCGGCGCGGGCGTGACCGTGTATTTCACCTCACTGCCCGGCAAGCACTACGAAGTCTGGGCCACGACCGAACTAGGCGGCGGCTGGACCAAGCAAACACCAACGCCGATTGCCGGCACCGGTTTCCTGCTGAACTACACCGACGCCTCGCCGAGTCCGGCGCGGAAGTTCTACCAGATCCGCCGGACCGACTGATCTCGCACTTAATCGCAAAGAGTGCAAACAAAAGGAAGCCGGGCCGCGAGGTCCGGCTTCTCTTTTTGTCGCCGTCCGATTGCAGGCGCCGACGCAGCGAGCCGGGTGGCGCGTTGGGTTGTCATTAACCACATCTTTCCAGCCGCAGTCGGCGAATCCCTTTGGGATTGACCGCAATCGCAAGCCAAGATGGGGTTAATGACAAGCGAGACGGGGGAGGTAGTTTTGCTGAGTTGTGACCGGGCCGCCATCACATCGTCACGCGTCGCAATAAGACTCAGGCTGCGGTCAGCCATTGTCTCCGACCCGGTCCCCACGCACCACCACGAGCGCTGCGTCGAGGCAATCGGAAAACGTGGTCTTTAAGTTGCCGCTTCCCTGAGTTTGGGATCTTGGTGCAGGGAATATGGGGGGTGGGGTGCGGGGCGAGGGCTTCGGCTCGCGCCCCCTCTTTTTTTGTTCTTGAGTGCGGATGCGAGGAGCAACCCATCGGGGCAAGCAGACGCCAGAATCGCGAAAGACAGCAGGGTCGTTGCGCCGGTTCTGCGCTCAATCATTCACTGTTTGAATACGGTTGGGCGAGCACCTCTACGAGGTAGCGCAATTCCACCTGCACCTGGCCGGAGTCGCCGACGGTCTGGGCGATCTCAGCTTTCACCACTTCGCGGAAGCGCTTGCGCAGCCGATGCACGGCCACCTTCACCGCGCCTTCGCTCAGGCCGAGTTCGCGCGCAGCACCTGCCTGTGACAGCGCGGGAACTTCGCCCAACAGCCAAGGCTTGAGCGTGGCGAATTGTTCGCCTTTGCCATCCGCCGCGGCTTCGGCGGACTAGGTGGTCACGGCACGGTCCACCAAGGCTGTGGCCCATTGGCGATCGAAGAAAGCGTCGGGCACCACCGCAGCGGGATCGGGAATCTGCAACTCACCGCTGGTGTCCCCGCTCGCCCCGGCCTCGATGGCCACCAACAGCTGGCCACCACCGCGCTTGGCGGCGGCGGCAAACTTGTGGTTCGGCAGGACACTCGTGCCGCTGGGGCCAAGCCCAGAAGGAGCGGCGGCGGCAGCTTCTGGCGCCGCGGGTTCGCGGAAGAGAATCGGGGCGTCCTTGTCGTACGCCATCGGAAACGTGGTGATTTCGCTCAGCCTTCCCTTCCGCAAGGCGCGCTGCTCAAACACCCAGCGGATCAGCAGCAGGCTTCCCAGCGTCAGCGCCGCGACCAGCGGCCCATACACGTAGTCCGTCCACCGGTTGGGCGGGCGATGTACAACAAAGATCGGGATCAGCAAGAACGGGGTCGAGGTGAGCATCGCGGTCCGCGCAAACGTCTTCCACACCTCCAACCACGAGCGTCCTCGCTCGTCCTTGGTACGGTTCAGCGCGATCGTTCGCCCCGTGGCGACTTGCAAGGCCTCTTGGACGGCCGACGCCCATTCGGCCACGCCCTTGTTCGTCTCCCAAACCGGCCGCAGGGCGCTGCGGGTCGGGGCGAAAAGTAGCGTGCGCGAATCCCCGTTTTCCAGGAAGGTGACTTCCAGGTAATAGAGCCGCATCGGCTTGGCGGAGAGCGAGAACTCACCCAGCGTCAGCGCACGGATGGACGCCAGCGGAATCGTCACCCGCTGCCAGCCACTGATGAAACTGAGCGAATGCGCGTCGAGCCGGAGCTGGCCGTTGCCTTGGTAGATGTAGAGATGGCGCCCCCGAAACGTCTTCAGGTACTCGGGCGCGCTGACGTATGCCAAGCCCGCCTGAAACGGTTCTTTTCCCAACGCCGCGTGAGGGCACGCGGCCTACAAGGTTTTCGACTGCAACCCTCATTTTGTAGGCCCGGTGCCCTCACCTGGCGGGGTTTTGAAAAAGTATCAATAGTAACGAAACAGGCTGCGCTTGGTATAGCAGAGCGAAGTCTTCGGTTCGGCAACCGCCGGGGTCGCGGTCTCTGGCGCAGTGGCCGTCGCCGGTGCGGCGGGAGTGGGGCTGATGTGTTCCACCTCAGTCCTGACCTCCGTGACGTTGTGCTGGCGGCGCTCGCGTTCCCGTTCCAAGGCGCGGAGCACGACTTCGTCCACCCGCGGATCCATCGGCGTCTTCTGCGATGGCGGGGCAAAGCGGTCGATGGGCAATTCACCCGTGAGCATTTCGTAGAATGCGACGCCCAGCGAATAGATGTCCGCACGCTGAGCCACGTCCGGCGGATGTTCCATTTGCGCAGGCGCCATGTAATGCGGCGTCCCGACGGCCAACCCGCTGGCGGTGAGTGAGGCGTCCTTGGCCTTGTCGCCGATGAGTTTGGCGATGCCGAAGTCGGCGATCTTCACGCGGCCCCGCGTGTCGAGCAGGATGTTTTCCGGCTTGATGTCGCGGTGCAGAATGCCTTCGTCATGGGCGAACTGGAGTGCTTCACAAACCTTCGGGACGAGCGCCAGCGCCTGGGCCGGCGTGAAGCGTCCCGCCGGCATCGCCTGGCGAAGATTCACGCCGTCCACGAATTCCATCAACAGATGGAAGAAGTCCCCGGCCTCGCCGTAATCATAGACACTGACGATGCCGGGATGATTGAGCCGGGCGAGGACGCGCGCCTCACGATGGAAGCGCCCCGCGAACGCGCCGTCCCCCGCCAGCGGTTGACTGAGGAGCTTGAGCGCGACGAAACGATCCAGCTTCGGCTGACGGGCCTTGAACACCGCGCCCATGCCGCCGGCACCGATGAGTTCGACAATTTCAAATTGTGGAAACGCTGCGGCCACGATTTCGACCGATGGCGGTGGCGGACGTTCCCCGGCAGGCTGGCCGGTTTCAGTGGGCGCGGCGACGGCGGCCAAGGCGCATTTTGGACAGATGCCCTGCGAAGCCTCAGCGGGAACCGGTCCGCCGCACTTCGGGCCATGACTGGCTGGAGTGATGTTTTTCAGACCGAGTCCTTCCTGAGGAATCGGCGAGCCGAGGTTATAGGAAAAATGCCCCCCAGAGCGACTTTCCCAGCTTTCCCTGCTGACCAGCGGCTCCCCACCCGCTTCATGGCTGCGCGGCGGACGGCTTCGGCCAACCACGCGGGGGCATCGCCGGAAACCCGCAGTCGCTCGCGAAGCCCAGCATCTGTCACTCAATTGTAACTCTTTGGCGGTAGGAAATGGCCGATGATCAAGGGGATTTGAATGACCACCCGGCAATGTCCAGCCCGCAGAACCACTTTGAAGCGACTGACCTCCGCACCCTGATCAGTTCTCGCGAGCACGTTCAGGCAGAAGCTCATGTACAAGCTGTCTGCGAGGGGCTAGAGCGCAAGGAGCACGCCTACTGCGCGGTGCTGGAAGGGGAGCGGCTGATCGGCCTGTGTTCGCGCTGCACGCAGGGCAGCCGGTCCGGCACCAGCTCGTGCCAAACCCCGTTTGGCTGCGCCAAGGTGACTCCCTGCGCGAAGCGCTGGCTCAGGCGCTGGCCCGGACGGGAGCCGCCTTATACGACGATGTGCTGCTGGCCGACGAGCAGGACCGTTTCCTGGGGCTTATCACGGTGCAGTCGTTGGTGCAGATGCAAACCGAGTTGGTGAACGAACAAATCCGGATTTCGGAGCGGCAGCAGCAGAGCCTGCGACACCAAAATGAGGACTTGGTAAAACTGACGCGCGAACTGAACGAAACCAATGCGGCCCTGGCTACCGCGCATGACTTGGCGCTGGAGGGCACCCGGCTCAAGTCCGCGTTCCTCGCCAACATGAGCCACGAGATACGCACGCCGATGAACGGGGTGATTGGCATGACCGGTTTGTTGCTGGGCACCCAGTTGTCGCCGCCACAACGGGAGTTCGCCGAAACCATCCGTAGCAGCGGTGAGACCCTGCTCCGCGTGATCAACGACATTCTCGATTTCTCGAAGATCGAAGCCGGCAAACTCGACTTGGAAAGCCTGGATTTTGATCTGCGGGCGACGGTCGAGGAGACCGCGGACCTCCTCGCGCTCAAAGCGCAGGAGAAGGGTTTGGAGTTCATCTCGGCCATCGACCCGCAGGTTCCGGGCTGGTTGCGGGGCGACCCGGGGCGGTTGCGGCAGGTGCTGACCAACCTGGCCGGCAACGCCGTCAAGTTCACGGCCCGCGGCGAAGTGTCCGTTCACGTAAGCGTCTTGGAACGACCGGCAGACGAAGCCGTGCTGCGCTTCGAGGTCAAGGATACCGGCATCGGGATCCCGGCGGACAAACTGAGCAAATTGTTCACGCCGTTCACCCAGGTGGACGCTTCTAACACGCGCAAATATGGTGGGACCGGCTTGGGGCTTTCCATCGCCAAACGCTTGGTTGAAATGATGGGCGGTCAACTTGGGGTGCAAAGCTTGGCCGGGCTGGGGGCGACCTTCTGGTTCACGGTTCCGTTGCGCCAGGCGGCTGCGCCTGTCGCTTGCCCCGCGGTGGTGGAGGGAGACATCGTGGGGCGCCGACTGTTGGTGGTGGACGACAACGCCACCAACCGGCGGCTAGTGGCCCTCCTGCTGCAAGGCTGGGGCTGCACCTGCGCTGAGGTGCCAGACGGCAACACGGCCTTGGAGAAACTACGTGCCGCCAGCCAGGTTGGGGATCCGTTTCACGCGGCCATCCTCGACATGAACATGGCAGGCATGGATGGCTGCGAACTGGGGCAGCAAATCAAGCAGGATGCCAGCATCGCCTCGACTCCGTTGATCATGCTGACCTCCTTGGACGAGCGTGGCTTTAGCCGAAAGTTGCAGGCCATTGGTTTTGCCGCCCATTTGACCAAGCCTATCAAGCAGGCCCAACTGAGGCATTGTCTGACCGGCGTCCTGCTTAAGCGTCCGATCAGTGGGCCAGCGCTGGGCACCTTCGCCAACGCCCCCAAACTCCCGCCTCCATCCGCCCCGCACAACCTCCGGATTCTCATGGCGGAGGACAATATCACCAACCAGAAGGTGGCCGAGGCCATCCTCAAGCGATTGGGCTACCGGGTGGACACGGTCAACAACGGCAAGGAGGCGGTCGAAGCGCTTGCAACCGAACATTACGACCTCGTGCTCATGGATTGTCAGATGCCAGAAATGGATGGTTTTGAAGCCACCCAGGTGATTCGCGATCCGGCCTCCAAGGTGCTGAACCACCAAGTGACGATCGTCGCCTTGACGGCCAATGCCATGAAAGGCGACCGCGAGGCTTGCGTCGCAGCGGGGATGAACGATTACCTCTCCAAGCCGGTGGACCCGCGGCTACTGGCGCAGGTTCTGGAACGATGGACACAACCCCAGGCGACCTTGTTGCCGCGACCTGCCGCGGCCCTCGCCGGCCCAATCCCCCTTCCCACCTTCGACTGCCACGAGTTCTTGGAGCGCATGATGGGAGATCGGGATTTGGCGCTTTCGGTGCTGAGCGCCTTCCTCTCGGATCTGCCCACTCAGGTCAAATTCCTGCGGGAGGCCTTGCCGGGGACGGACGCCGCTTTGGTGCGCCGCCTGGCGCATACGATAAAGGGCGCCGCAGCTAACACTGCCAGCCACGCCCTCAAGGAGTCCGCCGCCCGCATCGAGGCCGCCGCGGTCGGAGGCGATCTCGCGCAGGCGCGCAGTTGGCTGGATCCGCTGTTGAGGCAGTCGCACCAAACCACCTTGGCCATGCAGGCCTACATGGGCTGGTCTGCCGACGCCCCGACACGCGCCGGGTGGTCAGACTGCGCGCCGTCCAAGTCTGAGCGGTTGGTCAGTTCACCTTGCATTGGAATTGGGGCGTAGGTGCTTGCTCAGCAATCCAGAGTCAGCCATGAACGCTCAGGCTGGAACGTACGGCTGCTCCTGAGTTGCTGCGCCAGCGATCGGCTGCCTCGCGATGGGCTGGCAGGCGGCCCTTCTAACTGGGCAATGCCGCCGGGGGTCCGATCACTTGCAACCAGCTCGCGGAAATGCCAGGCCATGACTTTTTCAACGCGACGGACCCCTGCAAACTGTGGCCGCCCAGCACCTGCGCTCTGTTGGTGACCAACTGCGCAATGCAGGTGAACGGTGAGTCGGTCACACGCCCCTCCTTGCTGCGCATGGGTCGGAGGACAAGCCGCGTCGAGACGGGCGGAGGTAGTTTTGCCGAGTTGTCACCCGGACGCCATCACATCGTCACGTCTCTCAATAAGACTCACGCCGCGGTCAGCCATTGACTCCGACTTGGTCCCCACGCACCACCACGAGCGCTGCGTCGAGGCAGTGGGAAAGGTGGTCCTTAAGTTGCCGCTTCCCTGGGTCGGGGGTTTTGGTGCAGGGAATCCGGGGGGGGGGCGTGGGCTTCGGCTCGCGCCCCCCTTTCGCATTTTCCTGGGGGGCGCATGCGAGGATCAAATCACCGGGACAAGTAAACATCCGAATCGCCAAAGACATCAGGGTCGTTGCGCCAGTTCTGCGCTGACTTGTTTGCTGTTAGAAAACAGCGTCAGCAACTGATGGTGTCAGGCATGAAACCGGAAGGCAGCCAACCCGAGCGCAAGGAGCGGACGCCCCGTGCGCGGTGCGCTGGCGCGCCCGCACAGTCGTCGCCTCGGGCACGTCGAGCGGTCAGCGTGGGTTCGAGTTGAGCGTGTCGGTCAGCTTGGTCCAAACAGCGAGGGATGCGGAGTCGCTTGCGCACCGGTTCGATGAGTTCGGGATGTTCGGCGGCGAATTCCAGCAATTGGTTTTCGTAGGCCACGATGATCGGGTAAGCGCCGGCGCCTTGCTTGAGGTATTTGTCGAACAATGTGCCGCTGCTCGCTTCCATGAAGCCGACGCGGTCAAAGAGCGCTTTCACTTTGGGCAGGAGGGTGTCGAACTTGTCAGCGGTGAGCACTTCGCCGCCGTTGTAAGTGCTGGCCAGCAGCGCGGCCCAGGTGTTGCCAGAGTTACTCCGCGCCGGGTCGGTGGTGTGAATGAGGATCGAGGAATAGAACTGCGACAGGCCGAGGTCAGCCCATTTCTGCTTGGCATCAATCATCGCGATGAGTTTGGGCAGATCGGTGACGTAGTAAGTCTCGCCAATCTTTTGCGCGATGCCATTGGTGACGAGCGCGTCGGCGACGACATCCCACGAGTAAAACACGAGCGGCGACTGAAAGACTTCTTCCGCCTGCGCCGGCACACCGCCGGCGGCCTTGAAGTCCTCGAGGTTCACCTGACTGGCGGGCCACAGGAAGTCCAGTCCGGCGGCGGGTTCGCGGACCAACTCCACCGAGCCGGCCTGCTTGGCGCTGAGCGTGAGCTGGTATTTTGCCAGCGCGCTCGCGGTTTGGGGATTCTCGACGAAGCCAGTCTTCTCGCCGCCGATCTTGCCCGTGAGCGTGACCGGTGCGCCCAGTGCGGCCTCGGATTCTTTCGGCGGGCGATGCATGAATTTCCAGCCGATGGCCACGCCGATCACGCCGAGGAACATGAGCAGACCCAGCGTGCGGGCGAGTGCGGTGTTCATTGTAATTTCTCTTTCTGCCGCAGCCGGGGCGGAACCGGCGAAGTGGCGGGTTGGTTCAAGTCTGGCAATTTTCCCGTCTGCCGTTTGCGGCGGGCGCGTTCGAGTCCGGCGTCCGCGCCGAGGAGGTATTCGAGCGATGTAGCGGAGGCTTGGAGCGCAGCCACGTCGTTGTCGAGCAGTTGCTCATACATCCCCTCGAGCGCGAGAGCAGCGTTGCCGACCGTCTGCTCGACCTTCTGCAAGGCCTCGGCCACGGTCTCGCTCGGCGACGGAAACTGGCTCAGTTCGACATACTGGCGGAGCATTTTGAGCAGTTTGTTGGCGGGGATATCCGCCCGCATCCCGGCTGCGGTGCCGGAAGTTGGGTCCCCTGCCTTGGCCCTGTCGTGCCGAAGCAA
>Ga0105047_10007861_pt1 | contig 17898 bp, 15 predicted proteins | sample MAT04_FD_78384 | JGI IMG/M metagenome (GOLD analysis project Ga0105047, IMG submission 78384) | Freshwater microbial communities from Lake Fryxell liftoff mats and glacier meltwater in Antarctica - MAT-04 (megahit assembly) | ecosystem: Environmental > Aquatic > Freshwater > Ice > Liftoff...
CCGCGCCGGCTTCGCGGCACAGCGCCACGGTGGCGGCATCGGCCGCGGGCCGGTGGCCGGCATAGACCGTCGAGCCGTAGCCGGTGGGCAGGTCGGCGGTGTCGACGAGGTCCTTCACGCCCAGCGGCAGGCCGTGCAGCGGCCCGCGCCACGGCCCGGCGTCCAGCGCGCGGGCCTGCGCCAGCGCGGCGTCGGGGTCGAGGTGGATGAAGGCGTGCACCTCGCTCTCGCGTTCGGCGATGCGGTCCAGGCAGGCACGCATCAGATCGGTGGCGCTGAGTTCGCGGCGGGCCAGCAGGCGGGCGGCCTGCCAGGCATCGAGTTGGTTGGGTTTCATGTTCGGGGTGGGGCGTCAGACCCCATTCAGGCAGCGCAGCACCAGTCGGTGATCAGGTCGTCGAACAAGGCCGTGGCCTCATGGATGCGGTGCACGTGACAGTACTCGTCGGTCTGGTGCGCCAGCTGCGGTTCACCGGGGCCGAGGATCAGCACCGGCGGCATGCCCAGCGGCAGGCGCAGCGCGGCGGCGTCGGTGAAGTACGACACCGTGCGCGGCGGCGGCATCGCGCCCTGGCGCGCGGCGCACAGCGCAAACACACGCTGCATCCAGGGGTCGTCGGGCGCGGTGTAGACGCTGGCCACGTCGAGCACCGTGCTCAAGTCGATCTGCGTGCCCAGTGCGGCGCACAGGCACTGCAGCACACGCGCGTGGTCCTGGCCGGCGACGCTGCGGATGTCGATGCCCAGTTCGGCCGCGTCGGGCACCGAGTTGATGTTCAGGCCGCCGCGCACCGTGCCCACGTTCAACGTCGGCGCGCCCATCAGCGCGTGCGGCGGGGTCTCGAATTCGAACTGTTCCAGCGCCAGCGCGGCGCGCGCGATCTTGTAGATGGCGTTGTCGCCCTGCTCGGGCATCGAGCCGTGCGCGGTGACGCCGCGGGCCTGCGCCTTCAGCCAGAACGCACCCTTGTGGCCCACCAGCGGCGCGTTGGCCGTCGGCTCGGCCACCACCAATGCGCCTGCGCGGCCCAGCAGCACGGCGGCGTCGGTGTCGCGCGCCATCGCGAAGGCGCCCTCGCAGCCGGTTTCTTCGCCGGCGGTGAGGATCAGGCTGAGCCCCGGCCCGTCACGCAGCCGCTCGGCCTGCGTGATGGCGGCGCAGACAAAGGCGGCGACGCCGCTTTTCATGTCGCTGCTGCCGCGGCCGTAGAGGCGGCCCTCGACGATGTCGCCGCCGAAGGGGTCGTGCTGCCAGGGCGCGGCGCCCAGCGGCACGACGTCGACGTGGCCGGTGAAGGCCAGCGGCAGCCGCGTGTCGGTGCGCGAAGCGCCACCGATACGCGCTACCAGGCTGGTGCGCCGCGGCGCGAAGTCGTGCGTGCGGCAGGCGTAGCCGGCGGCCGAGAGCAGGTCGGCCAGCAGCGTGATGCAGGCGTCTTCGTGACCCGGCGGGTTGACGGTGTCCACGCGCACCAGCGTCTGGGTGAGCGCCACAGGGTCGAGATCGGCCATCGGGTACGTCCTCAGCCGAAGTACGCCGCGCGCACTTCTTCGTTTTCGGCCAGCGCCTGCGCCGTGCCTGCTGCCACCAGCTTGCCCTGGCTCAGCACGTAGCCGTGGTGGGCGATGGCCAGCGTCTGGCGCACGTTCTGTTCCACCAGCAGCACGGTGATGCCGAGCTTGTTGATGTCACCGATGATGCGGAAGTTTTCCTTCACGTACAGCGGCGACAGGCCCAGCGACGGCTCGTCGATGATCAGCAGCTTGGGCTGCGCCATCAGCCCGCGGCCGATGCTGACCATGGCCTGCTCGCCGCCCGACATCGTGCCCGCCAATTGCGCGTGCCTTTCCTTCAGCCGCGGGAACAGCACATAAGCCTGCTCGATGCGCCGCGCCACTTCAGCCGCGTCGCTGATCTGGAAAGCGCCGACGCGCAGGTTCTCTTCCACCGTCATCTTCGGGAAGACCTTACGGCCTTCCGGAATGCAGGCAATGCCGCGGCCGATGATGCGGTGCGTGGGCAGGCCGTGGATCGCCAGGCCCTCGAAGCGGATGGCGCCGGTGTGCGGCGGCGTCAGCCCCAGGATGGCGCGGATGAGCGTACTCTTGCCGGCGCCGTTGGCGCCCAGGATGCAGGTAATGCTGCCCGCGGCGACATCGAGCGACACACCCTGCAGCACATCGACACGGTCGTAAGCGGCGCGGATGCCTTCGACTTCGAGCAGCGGCGTCATGTTGCCCCCTTGGCCCTGCGGGCCGTCCCCCCAGGGGGGAGCGAGCGCCTTCGGGGCGGCCGTGCGGCGCTCACAGCGGCACCTCGGCATCCTGGCCTAAATAAGCCACCTGCACCTCGGGGTGGCGCGTGATCTCGTCGAAGCTGCCCTCGGCGATCTTCTTGCCGTAGTTCAGCACCACGCAGCGCTGCGTGATGCGCTGGATGACACCCATCTCGTGTTCGATGATCACCACCGTGAAGGGGCTGAGCCGTTCGCGCACCATCAGGATGTCGTCCATCAGCTCGCGTGTCTCGTCGTGCGTCATGCCGGCCGAAGGTTCGTCCAGCAGCACCAGGCGCGGGTTGCTCACCAGCGCGCGGCAGACCTCGACGCGGCGGCGGTCGATCATGCTCAGCGTGCCGGCGGGCTGCCACATCTTCTCGGCCATGCCGGCGCTGAAGGTCTTCAGCAGCGTGTGCACCTGCCCGACGGTTTCGTCGAACTGCAACTTCAGCGCCTTGCGCTGCAGCAGGTTGAAGATCAGGCCCTGGTGGAACTGCTGCGTGCGGCCGATGGCGACATTGTCGAACACCGTCAGCGGCAGCGAAAGACGCGAACGCTGGAAGGTGCGCGTGATGCCGGCGCGGTAGACGTCCTGAGGGCTGCTGCGCGTGAGGTCATGCCCGGCAAACTGCACGGTGCCTGCCGACGCCGCATAGATGCCGGTGATGACGTTGAAGAAGGTCGTCTTGCCCGAACCGTTGGGGCCCAGCAGGCCGAGGATCTCGTGTTCGTGCACGACGAGGTCGAGTGCGTCGAGCGCAGTGACGCCGCCAAAGCGCATCGTCAGGCCGCTGGCCTGCAGCAGCACGGCACTCATGGTGCTTCGCCCTTGCGCCGGCCGGGGAAGTACTGCCGCACCGTGCGCGGCAGCAGGCCTTCGGGCCGGAACAGCAGGATCAAGATCACCAGCACCGCGTAGAGCAGGAAGCGGTACTCCTGGATGAACTGGAACTTCTCGGGCAGGATGAGCACGATGGCCGCTGCCGGCAGCAGCCCCCAGGGGTTGCCGATGCCGCCGAGGATGACGATGGACACCAGGATCAGCGAATCGCCGAAGGTGAAGTTGTTCGGCGCCACGTAGCTCGTCATCATCCCGTACACCGCACCGGCCAGGCCGGCGAGGAAGTTGCCCATCGTGAAGGCCAGCACCTTGCCGCGCGCGATGCTCACGCCGAAGGTGGCGGCGGCCACCTCGTCGGTGCGGATCATGTCCATCGACAGGCCGAGCCAGGAACGCTCGACGCGGCGCACGAAGACGAAGGCCGCGACGCACAGCGCCAGCGACAGCAGCGCGTAGTTGACGTAGAAGGAGATCTCGGTGTCGCCGATCTCGATGTGGTCGTTGAGCTTCCAGCCGAAGACGGTCATGCCCGGAATGCGCAGGCCTTGCGGGCCACCCAGGGTGTCGTTCACTTCGAGGAAGTTGCGGAACAGGATGCCGAAGGCAATGGTGACCAGCGCCGCGTAATGGCCGCGTGTGCGCAGCACGGGCCAGATCAGCATCGAGCCCAGCACCGCAGCCACCACACCACCCGTCAGCAGCACCAGCAAGTGCGGCAGCGCGGTGTGCGTGGCCAGCGTCGCAGCGGTGTAGCTGCCGATGCCGAAGAAGGCGGCGCCGGCGAAGTTCACGATGCCGGCATAGCCGAACTGCAGGTTCAGGCCCAGGCCGACCACGGTGTAGAGCAGCACCGACGACAGCAGCAGCAGCGCGAAGTGCTCGTCGTACAGCGCCGCCACCAGCGCCAGCGTGCCCAGCACGCAGCCGGTGCCCAGCAGGCGCGGCGACACGCGCGCCGCGGCCGCCAGCGGCTCGGCCACGCCGGCGCGGCGCAGCGCCCACAGCACCGCAGGCACGGCCAGCAGCAGCGCGCCCACGGCGAGCTGGCTTTCCGCGTGCAGCAGGCCCCAGAGGTAGGTGAAGACCACCACCAGGGCGGTGTTCAGCAGGATCGTCGGTCGCAGCGGTGTCATGTCGGTTGCGCCACCACGCTTCTCGTCAGACGCGGCGCATGAAGCGCGACACCTCGACCAAGCTTCCCGCCATGGAACCGGCTTTGCCGGGCCATTGGCGGACGGCCCCCTCGGGGGGTAGCGAGCGTCAGCGAGCTTGGGGGCTTCATGTCATACCCGCTCGCTCGAACGTTCGGCGATGAGCCCCGTCGGCTTCCAGGCCATCAAGAGAATCACCATCGTGAAGGCAAACACGTCCTTGTAGGCGCTCGGTATCGAAGGCGAAATGATGGGCAGCGCCACGGCGCCGAAGGTCTGCAGCGCGGCGAAGAGAAAGCCGCCGAGGATGGCGCCGAGGAAGTTGCCCAAGCCGCCGAGGATGGCCGCCGAGAAGCCGATCACGCCCAGCAGCAGGCCGATGCCGAAGTTGACCTCGTTGTAGTACAGGCCGTTCATCACGCCGGCCATCGCGGCCAGCGCCGAACCCAGGCCGAAGGTGACCAGCACCACACGCTTGAAGTCGATGCCCATCACGCGCGCGGTTTCGCTGTCTTGCGCCACGGCGCGGATGGCCAGGCCGAGCTTGGTGCGCGTGATCATCAGGTGCACGCCGACGATGGTGGCCAGGCCCGCGCCCAGCAGCATCAGGCTGTCGGTGCGCAGCGCCAGCGAACCGAGCTGGAATTCGCCGGCGGGCAGCAGGCGCGGAAAGGGCTTGGGGTTGGAGCCGCTGGGGTAGAACAGGCGCACCGACTCGCGCAGCGCCAGGCCGAACATCAGCGTCACCAGCAGCGTGTTGATGGGTGGTGCGTTTTTCAGCGGCAGCACCAGGTAACGCGCCACGAAAGCGCCGACCGCGGCCGTCACCAGCACCGCGGCCAGCAGCATCAGCGCCAGCAGCAGCCAGGTCTGCGTGATGCCCACCGCGCCGGCCCCGACATAGGTGGCCAGCGCGGTGAAGCCGCCGAGCATCAGCACGTCGCCGTGACTGAACTTGATGACATCGAGCACGCCGAAGAAGAGCGTGAAGCCGACCGCCACCATCGCGTAGATCACGCCCAGCATGAGCGTGTTGACGACGTACTGGCTGAGGATCTCGACGCTCATGCTTTGCGCACCGTCAAGCCCTTGCGCGGAACCGGCTCTGCCGGGCCGCTGCAAGAGCCCCCTCGGGGGGTAGCGAACGAAGTGAGCTTGGGGGCATCACATTCCGGGTAGCTTGCGTTTCTTGGACGCGTACTCGCTGTCTTCCCACAGCACCCACTTGTTGTCCTGAACGACGTACTTGCTGATCAGCGGCACGATGTTCTGGCGACGGTCGTCAAAGGTGACCTTGCCGATGATGGTGTCGGCGTCCTTGGTGGCGTTGAGCGCTGCACGCACCTTCTTGCGGTCGGGGCCGACCTTCTCGATGGCGTCCATGATCAGCGTCGCGGCGGAGAAGGCAAACGGGCCGTAGGCTTCCGGCGGCTCGTTGTACTTGGCCTGGTTGTACTTGGCGATGAAGTTCAGGCCGCCGGGCAACTTCTCCCAGGGCGCGCCTTCGATGAAGGAGAGCGATCCCTCGGCCAGTTCTTTGCCCAGGCCGTCGTGGTAAGCCGCGCTCTTGATGCCCGAGGTGCCTTCGAACACGGCCTTGATGCCCAGCTTGTCCATCTGGCTGCGGATGCGGATGCCGATGGGCGTGAGGCCGCCGAAGTAGATGACGTCGGGCTTGAGTTCCTTCACCTTGGTCAGCTCGGCGGTGAAGTCCTGCTGGTCGGCGGTGACGCCGAAGGTGCCGACGATCTGGCCGCCGTTCTTGGCCAGGAACTGGCTGAAGTACTTGTTGTGGCCCTTGCCGTAGTCGGTGGTGTCGTGGATGACGGCGTAGCGCTTGTAGCCCAGGCCGCTCATGAACTTCGCGGCCACCTCGTTCTGGTTGATCATCGTGCCGTTGACACGGTGGATCTCCTTGTAGTCGTTGCCGTAGGTGATCTCGGGCAGCACCGCGCCCCACACCACCACCGGCATGCCGAACTTGCGGTAGACGTCCACCGTGCTCATGGCCACGGCCGAGCAGTAGTGCGTAACGCCGGCGATGATGCTGTTGTCGGCTGCGGCCTTGGTGGCCACCTGCACACCCACGTTGGGCTTGCACTCGTCGTCCAGCACCACCAGTTCGTACTTGTACTTGGCCTTCGGGTCCTCGTTGCGCATTTTCACGGCCAGGTCGGCCGAGTTGCGGCCGCCGATGCCGTTGGCCGCCACGCCGCCGGTGAGCGGGCCGATGAAGGCGATCTTCACGGTGTCCTTGGCCTGCGCGGCGGAGACCGTGAGCAGGGCAGCGCACAAGGGCGCGGCCCACCAGGGGCTGAGGGGTGCGAAGGTTTTCATGGTCGTGCTCCTGCGGCGGTGGAAGAAGAGGGCGTGGCTCCGGGTTTGCGATGGCAGACCCGGGCCGGAGATTCAAACGGGTTGCACAGTATGCAACCTGGCTAGCAAAGCATGTGCCACGGATGCGGGCGGGCCGCGGCGGCGGTCAGAAGGTGGGCGGTGTGTTGATCCACACCACCCGGGTCACCACGGTGCCCGGGTTGCGGTAGGTGTGCTCCAGATTCGATGGGAACGCGAAAGAGTCGCCTGGCCCGAGTTCATGGTTGGCGTCGCCGATGCGCAGTTCCAGCCGGCCTTCGAGCACGTAGCCCACCTCGTCGCCTTCGTGGCGCATCGGCCCCATGCTGCCGCCGCCCGGCGCCACGATGTGGATGTTGCCCTGCAGCAGGTGGCCACGGCCATGCGGCACCAGCCGCTCGAGTGTCACGCCCTCGGCGTCGCCAACGCCCGCGGCCACGATGCGCGGGCGCGTGCCGGCGCGCGCCACGTGGTCCAGGCCCGTCCAGTCGGGGTCGAAAAGCGCGCCGATGTTGGTGTCCAGCGCGGTCACCAGCGCGTGCAGCACGGTCAGCGGCGGCAGCAGCTTGTTGTTTTCGTACTTCGAGATCAGGCTGATCGACACACCCACGCGTGCCGCCAGGTCCTTGATCAGCAGCGCCTTGACCAGCCGTGCGTGGCGCAGCCGAGCGCCGATGGCCACCGCAGGTGGGGCCTGCGGCGCAGAGCGCGCAGGTGCACTCCGCGGCGCGACCGTGCGGGCCTTGTGCTGCGGTCGGGGCGGGGCGGGTTTCTTCATTGGAAACTCATTTGAACTTGAGGACAGTATTTGCACAAGTCCGGTGCAACCCGCACCAAGGGCTGGCTGCAGAGTGGGGCGGGAAGCGACCCACCCCTGTCACCAAGCAAGCACCAGTCCAGGCGGCGCCGACGCTCGGCGCGCCAGCACGCTACAGCGCCGTGCGCAGGTGCCAGATCTCGGGAAAGAGCACCACGTCCAGCATCTGGCGCAGGTAGCTCACGCCGCCGGTGCCGCCGGTGCCGCGCTTGAAGCCGATGACACGTTCCACCGTCGTCACGTGGCGGAAGCGCCATTGGCGGAAGGCGTCTTCCAGGTCGGTGAGCTTCTCGCCCAGCTGGTAGAGGTCCCAGTGCTGTTCAGGCGCGCGGTAGACCTCCAGCCACGCGGCCTCGACTTCGGCATTCACGGTGTAGGGCTGCGTCCAGTCGCGCTGCGTGTGCGTGGCCGGCACGGCCAGGCCGCGGCGCGCCAGCAGGCGCAAGGCCTCGTCGTAGAGCGAAGGTGCGCGCCAGGCCGCGTCGACCTGCGCCAGCCGGTCGGCGCGGTGTTCGTGCGGCTTCAGCATCAAGGCGTTCTTGTTGCCCAGGCTGAACTCGATGCAGCGGTATTGCCAGCTCTGAAAGCCGCTGCTGCTGGCGAGGTAGGGCCGCACGGCGCTGTATTCAGGGGGCGTCATCGTCGCCAGCACGTCCCAGGCGTGCACCAGCTGTTCCATGATCTTCGAGACCCGTGCCAGCGACTTGAAGGCCGCATTCGTGCGGTCGGCCGCCACCTGCGCCATCGCGGCATGCAGTTCGTGCAGCAGCAGCTTCATCCACAGCTCGCTGGTCTGGTGCTGCACGATGAACAGCATCTCGTCGTGGGCCGGGCTCAGCGGCTGCTGCGCGTTCAGTACCTTGTCGAGCTGCAGGTAGTCGCCGTAGCTCATGGTGGCGCTGAAGTCGAGTTGCGCGCCTTCGAAGTCGGCAGCCGTTTCGGCCGCGGCCGGTGCGGCGGCGCCGGGCGCTGATCCCGCAGCAGCGGCCGGTGCGGCGGCGCCGGGCGCTGATGCCGCAGCATCGTCGGCGTTGAAGGGGCAGCCGCTCATCGTGGCTGCCGCTCAGGTCACGGCGTGGCGCCGGTTGAACTCCGGCCGCTGCCACTCGCCGCTGGCCAGCACCTCGCGCAGATGTTCGGCGGCGTCCCAGGCGTCGACAAAACGAAGGTAGAGCGGGGTGAAGCCGAAGCGCAGGATGTCCACCGCGCCCGCAGGGTGCGATTTGTCGCCGGCGCGAAAGTCGCCGATGACGCCGCGCGCGATCAGCGCCTGGATCACCGGATAGCCGATTTCGGGGTCGGCGAAACATACCTGGCTGCCGCGTTGTGCGTCGTCTTGCGGCGACACCAGCGTCAGCTGCGGGCAGGTGGCGCGCACACGTTCGGCGAACACACGCGTCAGCGCTAGGCTCTTCTCGCGCAGTGCGGCCATCGCGCCGCGGCCGCCGGACAGGGGCTCGGCGGCCAGCACCGTGTCGACGCCGCACTCCAGTGCCGCCAGCGACAGCACCGCCGGCGTGCCGCACAGGTAACGCGCGATGCCGGCCGCGGGCCGGTAGCCGGGCGTGAACTCGAAGGGCGCGGCGTGGCCTATCCAGCCCGCCAGCGGCTGCCAGAAACGCTGGACATGGCGCGGGTGCACCCAGACGAAGGCCGGTGCGCCGGGCCCGCCGTTGAGGTACTTGTAGCCGCAGCCGACGGCATAGTCGGCGCTGGCGGCTTTCAGATCCACCGGCACGGCGCCGGCGCTGTGCGCCAGATCCCACACCGCCAGCGCGCCGGCGGCGTGGGCTGCGGCGGTGAGTGCGGCCATGTCGTGCATGCGGCCGGTGCGGTAGTTCACGTGGGTCAGCATCAGCACGGCGGTGTGTTCGTCCAGCAGGCCGGGCAGTTCGTCGGCCTCGGCGAGTACCAGCTCGCAGCCGTGCTGGCGCGCCAGCGATTCGGCGATGTAGAGGTCGGTGGGGAAGTTGCTGCGCTCGCTGAGGATCACCCTGCGCTGCGGCGCATCGGCCGCATCGGCCGCCACGGCGGTGAGCGCGGCACTCAACACCTTGAAGAGGTTGACGCTGGTGGAATCGGCCACCACCAGTTCACCGGGCCCGGCGCCGACCAGGCGCGCGATCTTGTCGCCCACGCGCTGCGGCAGGTCCATCCAGCCGGCGCTGTTCCAGCTGCGGATCAAGCCGTTGCCCCATTCCTGCGTCATCACCTGTTGCACACGCGCGGCGGTGGCCTTGGGCAGCACGCCCAGCGAGTTGCCGTCGAGGTAGAGCACACCGGCGGGCAGATCGAACTGCTCGCGCAGCGGGGCCAGCCGGTCTTGCGCATCCAGCGCCAGGGCGTCGTCTCGGGTCATGTCAGTTCACGAAGGATGGCGCGCACGGGCGACGCGCATGCAGTGGTCAGCTTCAGCGGCAGCGCGATGAGTTCGTAGTCGCCCTCGGGTACCTCGTCGAGCACCAGGTTCTCGAGCACACGCAGGCCGCGCCGGCGGATGACCTGGTGGCTGTCCAGCGTCTTGCTGGATGCGGGGTCGATGCTGGCGGTGTCGATGCCGATGAGCAGCACGCCGAGGTCGGCCAGGCGCTCGACCGTCTCGGCGTCGTAGGCGGTGAGGTGTTCGTCCCAGCGCTCGACCGCAGCCTTCGCACAGCTGCGCACCAGCACGCGTGGCGGCAACTGATGCAGCGCATGCTCAATGTGCACCCAGCGCACGAGCGGCCCGCAGCCGACGGCGTGGATGACGCGGCAGCGGCCGAGGTAGGGTGCCAGGGCGAGCGCACCGGCGGTGGCGCCGGCGTCGTCGTAATGCAGCGGTGCGTCGGCATGCGCGCCGGTGTGCGGCGAGAGTGTGAGCGTGCTCACGTTCACCGGGCAGCCAGGGCCGATGCGTGCCACCCATTCCTGGCGGTAGGGGGTGTCGCCCGGGAACACTGGCGAACCAGCGTGCACCGGGGGCGAGATGTCCCACAGGCGGAGGACGGCGTCTTGCATGCGCCGCATGATATCGGCGGCGCCGGCGTGCGCGTCGGCGTGCGCGTTGGCGTGCGCGCCGCGGTCCTTAGCGCGGGCCAGCGGCGGCGGCGATACCCGGGTTGACCGGCCGGCGCCCGTAGGTCAGCCGCGCCCAGGCCGCCTCCAGCGGCCCGCGTTCGTGCGTGCGCAGCCACCACAGGCTCCACGGCACCTGGATGCACCAGAAGATCACCAGCGCCAGCACCAGGCTCAGTGCCGGCCCGACCTGCATCCACAGCCCGAAGCCCCAGCCCTGGAAGAGCGTGATGCAGAGGGCCGTCTGCATCAGGTAGTTGCTCAGCGGCATGCGACCGGCGGCGGCCAGCGGCGCCAGACGGCGCTGCCATTCCAGGCGCTGCGCCAGGCGCACGATGACGAGCACGTAGAAGACCATCATGCCCAGCCGCGACAGGCTGTAGCAGACGCTGCCCAGCACCTTGACGGGCGACGGCCCCGGCGTGCGATTGAGCTCGAAGATCACCGTGAAGGCGATGCCGCAGCCCAGGCCGACGGCCAGCGCCCACCAGGTCAGGCGGCGGATCTGCGGCATCAGTTCACCGGCGCGCTGCACCCAGCGGCGGCGGCCGGCGAGCAGGCCGATGAGCATGGTCAGGCTCATCATCACCCACCAACCGAAGGTGCCCCACAGGCCCAGCGCGTTGTCGTAGAAGTGGTTCATCACGCGTGTGTTCTCAGCTACCGCGTCGAGCCAGCTGCCCTGTCCGTAGGCGATGTTGTTGCTGGCCTCGAAGGCCTTGGCGATCTGCACCCGCTCGGCCGTCATCTCACGCGTGAAGATCAGCAGCCGCAGCACGCCCGAGACGGCCGGGTAGACGATGCAGGCGGCGATCAGCGCCACGATGCCTCGGTCGCTCACATGGCGCAGCCCGATCACCAGCAGCAGGCCCAGGATGGCATAGGTGTGCAGCACGTCACCGGGCCAGAAGAACCACGCATGCACGATGCCCAGCACCGCCAGCACGCCCAGGCGGCGCAGGTACAGCGGCGTCGCGCGCTCGGGCTCGCGCGCGGCCATGCGCGTGAACTGGATCGTGAAGCCGATGCCGAAGAGCAGGCTGAACATGCTGTTGAACTTGCCCGAGAACAGCGTCTCGCGCACGAACTCGGCGGCCTGGTCGACCTTGCCGGGCCACAGGTGGGTGCCGTCGGCCTCGGCGAAGAACGAGCTGTTGAAGCCCGGCATGTTCATGATCAGGATGCCCATCAGCGCGAAGCCGCGCAGGATGTCCAGTGTGGGCAGGCGTTCGGCGCTGGGCAGCGAGCCTGCCGCGGTGGGGTCAGTCATCGAGGGCCTCCCGGGTGAACGCCACGGCCGTCGCGCGGCACCTTGACACAAGCCCGCGATGCTGCGCGCGAAGCACACCGTGCGCCACTTCAGTCATGGGGGGTGCCGCGGGCGCCGACCGGCGGCGGCCTGCCCGGGCTCAGCGCGCGGCGCTGAGCCCGAAAAGCTCGGCCAGCACGTCGCGGTACTGCACCTGGCCGACCGCGCTGGTGTTGTGGTGGGTGCCGCCTTCGACGAGCATGAAACGCTTGGGCTCGCGGGCGCGGTCGAACAGTTCACGCCCCAGCGTGGGGCTGATCAGGCTGTCGTCGCTGCCGTGCACCACCAGCACCGGCGTGCCCACCTCGGCGATGCGAGCGCCGGCGTCCAGGCGCTGCGTGATCAGTGGCGCCACCGGCAGCCAGCCCCACTTGAAGGTGCGCACCACGTCGGGGATGGAAGGGAAGCTGTTCTCGACGATGAGCCCGGCTTCGTCCTGCACCGCCGCGGCCAGCTGCACGGCCAGCGCGCCGCCCAGCGAATGGCCGAAGACGTAGCGCGGCGCGCCCCCCGTGCGCTGCGCCAGCCAGTCCCAGGCGGCGCGGGCGTCTTCGCCGGCCAGCGTCTCCGACGGCAGGCCGGCGCTGCTGCGGCCGAAGCCGCGGTAGTCGATGCCCAGCACCGCAAAGCCCAGCTCGTGCATGCGGCGCATGCGCGGCGCGCTGCCGCGCACGTCCCAGCGGGCGCCGTGCAGGTAGAGCAGCACCGGCGCGTCGGCGCGCGGCTGCGGCAGCCACAGGCCGTGCAGGCGCACCGCGTCACCGCTGGTGGGCGACGTGAAGGCGATCCAGGCGTCCTCCATGCCCTCGGCCGCGGCCTGGCCGCCCCACCAGGTGCGGTCGCCGGGCTGGAAGATCCACTTGCGCTGCTGTTCGTCGAGCACCGCGCAGCCACCCAGCACGGCGGCCAGCAGCACGGCCGCCAGCGCGGCGCCCGCGCGCCAGCGTCGGCGTGCGGGGCTCCGTTGTGGTGCGGCAGGTAGGCGCATGGCCTCATGTTGGCATGGCTTTCGCATCGGCGCAGGCCCTGGGGACAGCCACCCTTGAACGTGGCTGCCATTTGTGTAGGCTCGGGCTTGTCCATTGCCGCGCGGAGTCGAAGCCATGAAACCGGTGTCCGAACTGCTGAAGAGACAGGACCGCACGCTCTGGCACGTGCGCCCCGAGGACAGTGTCTTCGCCGCGCTGCAGTTGCTGGCGCAATATGAAGTGGGTGCGCTGATGGTGATGGACGCCGGGCGCCTGGTGGGCGTGTTCAGCGAACGCGACTACACACGCAAGGTGGCGCTGCAGGGTCGCAATTCGCGCGAGACGACCGTGGCCGACATCATGAGCGGCCAGGTGTTCAGCGTGACGCCGCGCACCGGCCTTCGCGAGGCCATGCGGCTGATGAGCGAACGCAAGATCCGCCACCTGCCGGTGCTGGACGGCGCCACCGTGCTGGGCATGATCTCGATCCGCGACATGCTCGACGACATCATCGCCGATCAGGACGCCACCATCGCGCAGCTGGAAAGCTACATCCAGACTTGAACTGCTGGGCCAGGCGGCGCGCCGCTACAGCGCCAGCCGGTGCGACTGCATCACCAGCAGGCCCTCGAAGATCAGCGAGTCGACGGTTTCGAGGGGCAGGTCGGTGATGGGCACGAGCTTGGGTGCCGCGCCACCGCCAATCAGCATCAGCGGCGCCTGCCCGGTCCGCGCCTGCAGCTTGCGCGCCTGGCGTTCCAGAGCACCGGCAATGGCGTTGGCGCCGCCACTCATCAGCGCGTCGCTGGTGTTGGTGGGGAAGTCGACGACCTCGCCGGTGGGCACCTTCAGCCCGGCGGTACCCATCTCCAGCGCAGACTGCATCAGACCGAAGCCGGGCAGGATGAGGCCGCCCAGGAAACGGCCTTCGGTGTCCAGCGCGTCCACCGTGACGGCGGTGCCCACCATCACCACCATCGCCGGGCGCGGCACGTCGCCGGCCAGCGCACGGGCGCGGGCGCCGGCCAGCGCCACCCAGCGGTCGGCGCCCAGGCGGTTGGGGTGCTCGTAGCCGTTGCGCACGCCGGCCTCGTGGCTGCAAGGCACGACCCAGTGCGGATCGATGTCCCACAGTTCCAGCTGTTCCTCGACACGCCGGCGCACCGCGTCGCCGGCGACCACGCAGCCCAGCATGCTGTGCGGGGCCTCGATGGCGGCCCATTCGGTGTCGGCCAGTCTGTCGATGGTCTCCAGGAACACCGCGCCCTGGCGCAGCAGTTTGGCGCCGGGGCGCGGCGCGGCATAGAGCGCCCACTTCAGGCGTGTGTTGCCGATGTCGATGGCCAGGAAAGTCATGGGGCGCGAGCGTATCAGCGCGCGGCGGCGCGCCCGGCCCGCTGCGGGTTAACGATGAGCGTGTGCCGCGCGCCGACGCCAGGAAGCGGCGTGGCATGATGCCGGTTGACGTTGACGTAAACGTCAACCAGCGACTCCAACCCGAACGCCGCCGCACCATGACCGACCTGTCCGCCGAGGCCCAGGGCCTCGCCAACTACCGCCCCACCCACAAGGTGCGCTTCGTCACCGCCGCCAGCCTGTTCGACGGCCACGACGCGGCCATCAACATCATGCGGCGCATCCTGCAGGGCATGGGTGCCGAGGTCATCCACCTCGGCCACAACCGCAGCGTCGACGAGGTCGTGACGGCGGCGCTGCAGGAAGACGTGCAGGGCATCGCGATCAGCAGCTACCAGGGCGGCCACGTCGAGTACTTCAAGTACATGGTCGACCTGCTGAAGAGCCGCGGCGGCGCGCACATCCAGGTGTTCGGCGGCGGCGGCGGCGTCATCGTGCCGGCCGAGATCACCGAGCTGCAGGACTACGGCGTGACCCGCATCTACAGCCCCGAGGACGGGCAGCGCATGGGCCTGGCCGGGATGATCGGCGAGATGGTGATGCGCTGCGACGTCGACCTGTCGACGTATGCGCCGCGCGAAGTGGCCGCGCTGCAGGGCCATGGCGACGCCGCCTGGCGTGCGCTGGCGCAGGTGCTGACGGCGCTGGAAAACGGCCAGGCCGACGGTGCCTTCCGCGCCGCGCTGGCCAGCGCCGCACAGGGCGCGAAGACGCCGGTGCTGGGCATCACCGGCACCGGTGGCGCGGGCAAGAGCAGCTTGACCGACGAACTCATCCGTCGCATCCGTCTCGACCAGGGTGATGCGCTGCGCATCGCGGTCATCAGCATCGACCCTTCGCGGCGCAAGAGCGGCGGTGCGCTGCTCGGCGACCGCATCCGCATGAACGCGATCGGCGAATGGTCGGCCCCCAGGCTTGCGGCTTCGCCGACTGCGCCACCCTCCGAGGAGGCGCCCGCCGCCTTGGGGCGGCCCGGCGGCGGCGGGGGCGATGGGCAGCGTGTCTTCATGCGCTCTCTTGCCACGCGCGACTTCGGCAGCGAGATCAGCCAGGCCCTGCCCGACGTGCTGCTGGCCTGCAAGGCCGCGGGCTTCGACCTCATCGTCGTCGAGACCTCGGGCATCGGCCAGGGCGACGCGGCGATCGTGCCGTTGGTCGACGTGCCGATGTACGTGATGACACCCGAGTTCGGCGCCGCCAGCCAGCTCGAGAAGATCGACATGCTCGACTTCGCCGAGTTCGTGGCCATCAACAAGTTCGACCGCAAGGGTGCGGCCGACGCGCTGCGTGACGTTGCCAAGCAGGTGCAGCGCAACCAGGAGGCGTGGAAGGTGGCACCCGATCAGATGCCGGTCTTCGGCACCATGGCCAGCCGCTTCAACGACGACGGCGTGACCGCGCTCTACCAGGCGCTGCTGCCCCGACTGGCCGCACTGGGGCTGCCGGTGGGCGAAAGCCGGCTGCCGCGCGTGGCCACGCGCCACAGCACACACCAGGTGCCCATCGTGCCGGGTGCGCGTGTGCGCTACCTGGCCGACATCGCCGACACGGTGCGCGGCTACAAGAAGCGCGCCGTGGCGCAAAGCCGCCTGGCGCGCGAGATCCAGCAGCTGCGCGCCGCCGCCTCGATGCTCACCGTCGGCAAACCCGACAAGCCGCGTGCTGCCGAGGCGGCGATCAACCTCGCCGAGCAGCGCGAGACCCGACTCGATGCGCAGGCGAAAAAGCTGCTGGCCATGTGGCCCGACATGGTCAAGGCCTATGCTGGCGACGAGTACGTGGTGAAGATCCGCGACAAGGAAATCCGCACGGCGCTGACGCACACCACGCTGTCGGGCAGCAAGATCCGCAAGGTGGCGCTGCCGAAATACGAATGCCACGGCGAACTGCTGAAGTGGCTGCTGCTCGACAACGTGCCGGGCAGCTTCCCCTACACCGCCGGCACGTTTGCGTTCAAACGCGAAGGCGAAGACCCGACACGCATGTTCGCGGGCGAGGGCGATGCGTTCAGGACGAACCGGCGCTTCAAGCTGCTGAGCGAGGGCCTGCCGGCCAAGCGCCTGAGCACGGCCTTCGACAGCGTCACGCTCTACGGCAACGACCCCGACCTGCGGCCCGACATCTACGGCAAGGTGGGCAACAGCGGCGTCAGCATCGCCACGCTCGACGACCTGAAGGTGCTCTATGGCGGCTTCGATCTCACGCACCCGGCTACGTCGGTCAGCATGACGATCAACGGCCCGGCGCCGACCATCCTGGCGATGTTCATGAACACCGCCATCGACCAGGGCCTGCACAAGTTCCGCATCGACAACGGGCGCGAGCCCACCGACGACGAGGCGCAGAAGATCCGCGCCTGGACGCTGGCCAATGTGCGCGGCACGGTGCAGGCCGACATCCTGAAGGAAGACCAGGGCCAGAACACCTGCATCTTCAGCACCGAGTTCAGCCTGAAGGTGATGGGCGACATCGCCGAGTGGTTCGTGCACCACGACGTGCGCAATTTCTACAGCGTGAGCATCAGCGGTTATCACATCGCCGAGGCCGGCGCCAACCCGATCAGCCAACTCGCTTTCACGTTGAGCAACGGCTTCACCTTCGTCGAGGCCTACCTTGCCAGAGGCATGCACATCGACGACTTCGCGCCCAACCTCAGCTTCTTCTTCAGCAACGGCATGGACCCCGAGTACACCGTGCTGGGCCGCGTGGCGCGGCGCGTCTGGGCGGTGGCGATGAAAGAGCGCTACGGCGCCAGCGACCGCAGCCAGAAGCTGAAGTACCACGTGCAGACCAGCGGCCGATCACTGCACGCGCAGGAGATCCAGTTCAACGACATCCGCACCACGCTGCAGGCACTGATCGCGATCTACGACAACTGCAACAGCCTGCACACGAATGCTTTCGATGAAGCGATCACCACGCCCACCGAGGACAGCGTGCGCCGCGCGTTGGCCATCCAGCTCATCATCAACCGCGAGTGGGGCCTGGCGAAGAACGAGAACCCCAACCAGGGCGCGTTTGTCATCGACGAACTGACCGAGCTGGTGGAAGAGGCGGTGTTGCAGGAATTCGAGAAGATCGCCGAACGCGGCGGCGTGCTGGGTGCGATGGAAACCGGCTACCAGCGCAGCAAGATCCAGGAAGAGAGCATGCATTACGAGATGCTCAAACACACCGGCGAGTACCCGATCATCGGCGTCAACACCTTCCGCGCGCCGCACGGTGATGCGGGTTCCGGCACGATCGAGCTGGCGCGCAGCACCGAGGATGAAAAGCGCGGCCAGCTGCAGCGGCTGCACGACTTTCACCAGCGCCACGCCGCCGAGGCACCGGCCATGCTGCAGCGGCTGCAGCAGGCCGTCATCGCCAACGAGAACGTCTTTGCAGTGCTGATGGACGCCGTGCGTGTGTGCAGCCTGGGGCAGATCACGAACGCGCTGTTCGAGGTGGGCGGGCAGTACCGGCGCAGCATGTAGCCGGGCGGCGACCGTTCCGCGCCGCCGCCAACGCGCCGGGGCAGACACTGACCGTCATCGTTGTTGACGGATTGCCCTCATGCACCGAGGCCTGTGGAACCGGCGTCGCCTTCTCGCTCTGGCGGGCAGCGGTATGGTGCCGAGCACGCTGGGGGCCTGCGGCGGGGGTGAAGACAGCAACGGCAGTGGCGGCACGGGTGGTGGCGGCACAGGCGGTGGGGGCACAGGCGGC
>Ga0105047_10007864_pt1 | contig 17894 bp, 9 predicted proteins | sample MAT04_FD_78384 | JGI IMG/M metagenome (GOLD analysis project Ga0105047, IMG submission 78384) | Freshwater microbial communities from Lake Fryxell liftoff mats and glacier meltwater in Antarctica - MAT-04 (megahit assembly) | ecosystem: Environmental > Aquatic > Freshwater > Ice > Liftoff...
AAGGAATGCTATGGATAATTTTGTTCGTACTGGTCTATTTTGGTTGGGTCGACAGAGAAAAAGTCAGAAATATAAAGACAAAAATGAGTTTTTGGAAAAGGAAATAATGCAATCAGGAATTGACTCAATAACGAGCTGCTTGATAGGTCATAGCTAAGAAATATCTTCCTGCTTGCTCGTTTGGCAACACCAAACTGTTACTAATCAAAACTAATACTCCTTTTTTTCTATAAAAGTACTACTCCGGGGAAATCTCCTTCATGCCTGTGGGTGATTTCGCTACAGGTTGTATGATAAAGCAGTATCAGTAAAGATTTTTATTCATCATTTTCCGTTTCACTCTCGTGTTCAGGCGGCACTGTTTTTTTGTCTTCTTCAATTAATTTTTTCATTAACGCTTTCCTGTCTTTCATATTTCGATTTATTAAAAAAGCTACAAAGGCCAGCACAGCTATAATTACAGGTATTATTATGAACCAGTTGAGTTCCATATTCAATCATTTTTGTGTTAAACAATCCGCCTTCCAATTTCCAGCTTACATCAAGCTACATTATGATATAAATCAAGGATAAAAGTAATATTTATTTCAGCTACTTACAACTTAAATTATTTTTGAAGATTGAGCAAATAGCATATTTCACCCACTTGCCTATGAATTTTATACCCGATTCCTGCAATACTTTCGCAAGATGCTGCATAATACGCATTAATCCCTTATTCAATAGCTGTGAAATATACTTCGCTTACATTTGACAGACCAACATAAAATCCCATTTGTAGAGTTACTTTCGGCTGAGGCGATTCCACTTTATTTCCAGTTGCCAGCCAATACGGCAATTTCGTCGCACCACTAAACAACTGAACATTTTTATTTCCTATCGGTTATTTGTTACTATTGAGATGCAAAATTGCATCCTCTGAAATAGAGATTGGGAATGCATCCCTGAAAAGTGTCGCTTGTATGCGGGAATAAATTCAAAAATTCTTTCTGTTGCTACCTGGCAAACTACGATTTTCTCTCATCTATTCCACTGCCTTTTTCCCAAATATTTTCTTGTTAATCTTTCCCGGCACTATATGGTAACATAGTAATAATTAGCAATATAGTATTCGCAACCATGAAAATTGAAAAAATCAGAATTACCGGATTTGACCAGACAATACAGGTTGCAGCAGCAGCTTCGGATGCAATGATGCAAATGCGCGGATCGTACCTCGTAGGCCAAACTACCAGAGGCGAAACCCAAAGCCACGAGATAGAGCTAAAAGATGATGATATTATTGAAATGGTTTTTGAGGATGGAACCACATGGTTTTCAAGTCCTTATACCCTGGAGGAAATATTTCCTGAAGCCACGGTTCCTTTATCACGGGGCATAATCAGCTCATTCGAAATACCACAGGAAATAGGCGTTGAAAGTGCTGAGCGTGGCATTTTTAATAAAGTGACGCTGAAAGTTTTCAATATTTTCGCTAAAAAGACAATAGAATTAAATATCGAACAACTTGCCGCCAAGCTTGAAGATAAACAACTTAACAGTAAAATTGGCCTTTTCAAACTAAATCCTAATTTTCAGCTTAACGATTTCATTGCGGAAGCTGGCAGTAAGCCTTTCTGCCTCTTTATTCACGGAACAGCATCATCCATCGAAGGTTCCTTTGGTGAAGCCCGTGATACAGCGTTGATGAAATTCATTCAAAATACTTATGGCGACAGTGTACTGGCTTTTCAACACCGTACATTAACCGAAAGTCCGCTACAAAATGTTAAGCAACTGGTGAAAGCATTGCCTCAAAATTGTGTTCTGCACCTTATCACTTCTTCACGAGGAGGATTGGTGGGAGAGCTTTTGTCGAGGTTTTGCAACGAAAACGAGATCATGCGTGGTTTCACCGAAACAGAACTTGCAATCCTGAAAAAAGAATATCCGGAAAAATATTACGAATCGATTGAGAAACTTACCCGCGAGATAAAAGAAGATCTCAAAAACAAACGAATTATAATTGAAAAATTTATACGTATTGCATGTCCGGCCGGAGGAACCACCCTTGCTTCAAAACGCCTCGACAATTTTTTCAATATCACTTTCAACCTTATAGGTTTAGGAACAGGATTAACACTTAACCCGGTGTATTCCGCCTTTAAAAATCTGATAGCTGCTGTTATCGATAGTAAAAACAAAGCAGGTGTATTGCCCGGTTTGGAAGTTCAGAGTCCTGATTCTCCTTTTATCAGAGTGCTCAATAGTGTTGCTGACCCCAGCAACCCAACTGCTACTATGCAAATCAATAATTCGTTGGTAGTAATTGCGGGCAACTCAAAGCCTGAATTAAAAATAAGTGCTTTACTGATTATTGCAAGTAAACTCTTTTTCCAACGCGAGAACGACCTTGTTGTTGATACTCAATCAATGCGGCTGGGCACACGCAGGACAGGCAAAGTACAGCAATTCTTTTACCAGGATACGGATATCAACCATTTCAGGTATTTCGCAAACAGAACTACCAACAATGCAATATTACTGGCATTGGAAACGAAATGGGGCGACAAGCTTCCTGGATTTACCGAAGAGCAACTCAGCATTTCGGTATTAGCCGAAAGAAATGCTGTTTTAAAACTCGATGGAGGTCAGGTTTTCAGGAATTATATTTCCGGATCCAGACCAATTGTGGTTCTTTTGCCCGGCATCATGGGTTCAAACCTATCGTTAGATAACACCTTGCTTTGGATTAACTACTGGAAGTTTATCACCGGTGGATTGAGATACCTGCAGGAAAAAAATGTTGAGGCTACTTCGCTGGTATCCACATCATATAAATTGCTGGTTGAGTATCTTGAAGAATCCTATGATGTTGTCACTTTCCCATTCGACTGGCGCTTGTCACTTGTTGAAGCTGCCGATAAACTTGATGCAAAACTTCAGGAATTGATGCATCTCCGGCAACCTATTAAAATCATCGGGCATTCGATGGGTGGAGTGCTTGTAAGAGATTTCATGGTAACGCACCGCGATACATGGACAAAACTCAATAATTCGAATGGGTTCAGGTTGATATTCCTTGGATCTCCTTTAGGCGGATCATTCCGTATAGCGGCAGTATTGTTTGGTATGGATGGAATAATAACCAAACTCAGTAAAATTGACCAGAAACACTCGAAGCAGGAACTGGTTGAAATATTTGCAGGTTTCAAAGGTATTTTAAGTCTTCTGCCTTTCTCAACCGGAGAAAACAACGATTTCTCAAGCACTGAGACCTGGCAGTATATGAAAAAAGGATTAGATGAATCATCATGGCCTTTACCTTCCAATACAGATTTGCAATGGTTTGCCGAATACAGGGATCTCATGATGACCGGCATACAGGACGACGATTATTTAAATGCAGTGTATATTGCCGGCAAGGACAAATCAACCCCTTGCGGTTATCGCATTGATACAAAAGGCAATGAATCGGAATTGGTGTTTTTAAGCACTGCAGAAGGTGATCAGAGTGTTACCTGGGAAACTGGTATTCCGGCAAAAATGATCGGAAACAACTCCGTGTATTATGTTGATGTTACCCATGGTTCACTCGCCAATGAACCTGATATGTTCAAGGGAATAGGGGAAATACTTACTGCCGGATCGACTAATTTATTCAGAAAAAAACGACCTTCGGTAAGAGGTATAGAAAAACTTTTCAGGTCGCCTGAATACCGCGATTTCGACCTTTCACTATCCGGAATTGAAAATACTCTCCTTGGACTGGGCGCTAAAACAACACTCCTTGTGAGTGAACCACCTATAAAAGTTTCTATAAGCCAGGGAGACCTTTTCTACTCCAGATACCCTATTATGGCAGGGCACTTTGAGGATGATGGTATTCTTTATGCCGAAAAAACCATAGATGAATACCTCAATGGGCAACTCAGAAATCACCATCAGCTCGGAATTTACCCGGGAGAAATCGGGAGTAGCGATGTATTTCTATCAGAAAACACTTCATTCAGAGGTGCAATCATTATCGGATTAGGTTCCCCTGGGAAACTCACGGCATCAGAGTTAATTAAATCAATAGAACAAGGAGTTGCTAATTACCTTTTACATCTGGGCGATTCAATCAAGGAAGGTGACCCCAATGATGGAGTGATGGCAGTACCTGGAATTTCGTCATTAATTATTGGATGCGGTTATGCGGGATTATCTATAGAGGATTCCATCAAAGCAATAATACAAGGTGTTCAAAATGCGAATGTAAAAGTCAGGAACCTGAAGCTGGAGAAAACTCAGGCTATTGAACAGATTGAGTTTGTTGAACTTTATGAAGATAAAGCGGTGAGTTGCCTGTACTCAATCAGCAGAATTGAAAAGGAAGAAACACGCTCATTCCGGATTTGTAAAGAAAGACCCGGAATTAAAATGTTACTGGGTTCAAAGCGCAGGATATCGGCAGTGAGCTCAGAGGGATGGTGGAACCGTATTTCGGTAACTCGGGAAATAGAGGATAACTCAACAAAGAGCCTGAAATTCAATGCTTCAACAAATGGTTCGAGAGCAGAAGAAAAAGAACTGCTTACTACTCCGGCATTGATGGAAGGTATTATTGAAGAAATATCCACAAATAACCAATGGAGTCCTGAACGGGCCAAAACGATTTTTGAACTGCTTATTCCTAACGACTTTAAAGAACAGCTCAAAAGACATGGAAATGTAAACTGGATTCTGGATGAATACACTGCTTCCTATCCATGGGAATTGTTGCAGGATGGAATAGCAGATACAAAACCTATTTGTATTTCTGCCGGAATGATTCGCCAGTTAAGCACAAGGAATTATCGCACAAATATAAAGGCAGTGCCTAAAAATACTGCTCTCATAATTGCGGATCCCGACCTTAAAGGTTTTGTAAATCAATTACCGGGAGCATTAAAAGAAGGCCAGTTGGTAACGGATCTTTTAACAGCAAATGGCATGGAAATAACTACCAGCTTTAAAGGCAATCATCCGGAGATTATCGAAAAGCTATTCCGCGACGACTATAAAATCATACATTTATCAGGACACGGAATCTATAATGAGGATATTTCAAAAGGGTCAGGTATGGTAATTGGCAAAAACCTATACCTCTCAACCCGCGAGATTAATCAAATGAGCAGCGTTCCTGAACTTGTTTTTGTAAACTGCTGTCACCTGGGTAAAACAGATGGAGTAGCCGAACAATTCTACCACCAACGCTATAAACTTGCGGCAAACATCGGAACTCAATTAATCGAAAACGGGGTCAAGTGTGTTATAGCTGCAGGCTGGGCTGTAAATGATGATGCAGCTCTTGAATTTGCCAGAGTTTTCTACGACCGTATGCTCAATGGTTCTAATTTCGGCGAATCGGTAATGGAAGCTCGCAAAACAGTATATGATAAATTCGGCCACACCAATACATGGGGCGCTTACCAGTGTTACGGAGATCCTTTCTACAAATTTGAGCACCTCCCAGGCTCAAACAAAAGTGAAGAAAAAACCTACCTTATTGCTCAGGAGGCAGAAGTTGACCTTATGAATTTACTGCAGGATATCGAAATTGGTAAATTTTCTACTAGCGAATACCTGAAGATACTGACTGTTATTCTTACAGCCATTGAAAAAGCAGAAATCAGAAACTGTATTATCACTGAAAAGGAAGCGCTTATATACCAGGAACTCGGCGAATATGATCTGGCTTGCGTAAAGTATAGTGGATTATTAAGTATGGAAGACGCAACATTCTCTTTCTCAGTTGCCGAAAAATACTGTCATGTTCGCATAAAGCAAATAATACAGGAACATAGAAAAGACCCGAAAAAACGGAATGAATACATGAAGAGGATCAAAGAAGTAATTGAAGACCTTCAGATTCTGATCAATTTAAGTCCTACATCCGAAAGGCTTAATATGTTGGGGAATACATTTAAGAGCCTGGCATTCCTTTCGAATAAATCCGGCAAATCCAAAGCAAACTTCAAGGCTGCAGCAGCTTATCACAAGGCCTATACCAATTTCAACAACTGGTATTCGTTAGCTAACTGGCTTGCACTCGAAAGCACACTGATAAGGTCAGGATTTCGCACATGGAACTCCGACAGAAATGAGAACAATGATCCAATAGGCTACACCTTACCCTCAAAAGTTGATGCTGTTAACTTACTCGATAATACAAAAACAGCATTGATGAAAAATCCGGAACAAATGAGTTACTGGGATATGCTGGCTTGCCTGAATATACGTGTTTGCAAATTTATTCTCCTGTTTACCGGCACGGGAACTCAAACCGATGTGGAAAATATACTTCAGGAAATAAGCACGCTATGGAAGCTGGCCGGTTCAAAAGGAAAACGCTTTGCCGAAATCGAGCATTTGGAATTCATTATCGATGCATTATCGATGGTAGAAAACCCGGAAACATTGCCTCTGAAAACAAAGCTTGACCACTTGAAGAATGATTTGTTAAAGCTTATCTGACGCAAAATTGAAACCATAAAATAAGTATTGTGTATATATAAAACAGTGCGTTAATTATGCTCAACAGCCTCATTTTCAACAATACATAAAACCAGCACTTTGCGTTACACTATATTTACAAATTGCAACTTATTGCATTGTGTTTACAAAAAGACTAACAGAGTATTGAATTCAAATACAGTAAATTTAAAAATTAACCAGATAAAAATTCAAAAACCATGGCCAAATATTTCGACATTCACAACCATTTGTTCAACAAGAACTTCCTGGCAAAAGAGCTACTGTACCGCTTGCTGAAAGAGGTGAAAAAATTCCTCAACATCGAAAAGGATGATGATAGGGGAATAACTGATTTTGCGCGTAATATTAAAAATGTGATACAGGCATTGAAAAGGTATTCCTTTGCTATCAAGGTTTTTACACGCCAGGATTCGACTGCAATTTATGAAGAAATAGATAAAACCTACAAAGGGGAATTCATTCTTACACCTTTAACCTTCGACCTTACTTACTGCTTTGCTCCTTCTGCTGACAGGTCAGCCGGACCGATACCCGAACCTACTGTTAATGAAGTTTTCGTGCGCGAAATGAACTCAATGTTCGAAATTGTGGAACAAACAGCACAGCCACTGTCGCGGGATTTTAATGCTACCGCCAGCGCTGAAGACGAAGAGCTTTGGCAGGAATACCAGGAAGAAAAAGCCCGTTTCATGGAAAATGCAGCAGAACTGCAAACACAACATGAACAAAATATCAGCAGAAGCATAAGCGACAGAGGAGTTATTGATCTGCCCGATGCATTTGATGGTTTTCAGGAGCAAATCAGGCAAATGATTGAATTAAAGAATCATCCTGACTATAAGGAAATGATTTTCCCTTTCCTGGCTGTAGATCCGCGCCGCCCCGGCATTGCAGAGTATGCCAAAGCCAATGTAGGCAAAGGGAAGTTATTCATAGGCGTGAAGCTATATTGCCCTACAGGCTTCTCTCCCACTGATCCGCTGCTTTTTGGTCCCGACGGCGAAAAAGGTGGAATTTATGCTTTTTGCGAAGAAAACGGAATCCCGGTAACTGTACATAATTCGGATGGCGGATTTGCAACCCTCTCGAAAAGCGTAAAAATAAGCGGACATATTCAGTTCAATGGACAGCTAATTAAGCTTGATAATGAGATGCTGACTTTCAAAACATCCATTATGGATAAGGATGCGATAAAAGAACGTGCTTTTACTTTAAACCATCCTCTTATATGGGAAAAAGTAGCTGAAAAATATCCTGAACTTCTCCTCAATCTTGCCCATTTCGGCGGTGGCAAGCAACTGGATGCTGCGCTCGATGCTCCCGCTGACATTGATCTTTGGTCGAACAGGATCATTGCATTGCTCAAAAATCCGGACTACAAAGTGTACACTGACCTTTCCTGCTACTCCGATATGGATGTAATGCGGAAATTTAAAGCAAGTCCTGTTTACCAGGAAATAAAAACCAGAACACTCTACGGATCCGATTATATTTTACTTCTTTTGTTCGAAAATGATTTTACCCGGAATGTAAATGATTTCAAAACTATCTTCGGCAGCGACTTTGATATAATTGCCGGATCAAATCCCAGGGAGTTTCTCAGGCATGTTCTCGATTAACTCTAAACAAAAAATATTTCGTGACGAATAAACATGTATTCGCTCCAATTACTCTTCAGATTGACACCAATGTTCTAAAACTTAAGATTATGAAACGTCTAGCCTTTTTTTTGCAGTGATTTTCATTCAGGCAGCTCCCGCATATAGTCAGCAACCTGCCACACAGGACAGTACAGTGCACAAAGCTATGGCAAAAGCTCTACAACTTACTGGTATGTGGTCAGGCGATGGATGGATACAGATGGGTAAAGAAAAACAGACTTTTATCCAAACTGAAAATGTAGTTCAGAAAGCTAACGGTTCAGTACTTATTATCGACGGTATCGGCGTGGATGCGACGACAAAAAAAACTGTTCATGATGCATTCGCGGTCATGTCATACGATCGGGCTAACCAAAAGTATCTTATGCGTGCCTTTCTAGCCAATGGCAATTATATGGATGCCGACATCAGGTTTGAAGCTGACGGAACCATTATCTGGGGCTTTAAACATCCCGTGGCAGGCGAAATAAAATATACGATTAAAGTAGCAAACGGGAAATGGGAAGAAAAAGGGGAAATGAACAGGGACGGAACCAACTGGGTTCCCTTTTTTCAAATGAACCTCGTAAAGAATAATTAGGGCTGTAACGAAATAACTTATTTGCTGTTTATCTATGCTTAGCCCGCGAAAAAAAAACAACCATTAAATCACTGATAGTTAATGGACTACGGATATTTTTGTATTCAAAACATGAATTTACAATCAACTTTCTGTAATTCTGCATGATGAAATGAAAGGATATCAGGAAAAACCTATTTAACTTGTGTAAGTTCCGACTACACATTTATGGTTACATTATATATTTACCCTGAAATCTCTATCAAATCTTTACTGAATTATCAATTTACTTCCCTGGCTGTTTTTCCCAACTATGATTTGCAGATAATACATTCCGGCAGCAAGTTTATCCGTACTGATTTCGAAAACAGGAGCTTTTGAGATGCCATTATAACAAATCACTCCGTTTAGAGTAACCAGTTTGTATATTACATCCGATTTATTAATGATGCCTGTTTCAATCCTTATCTTTTGTGAGGAAGGGAAATGCTGGATTATAATCTTTTCTTCATCGCTACCATTTGCTATTCCGGTTGATGTGGCATCGATACGGAAAATAGTTCCGTTTGCCAGACTTGCAATGTAAAGATGTCCCATTTTATCTTCACCGAAAGCACTGAAATTGTTCCCCGGAAAATGTCCGAAATCCATGTTAACCCATTCTTCATTACTTTGATGAAGGGTCCAGATTTTATCAGAACAATAATCAGTATAAAAGTAATGTCCGTAAAAAGGCGATGAGTTATCACCCCTGTAAACTACTCCTCCTGTAACCGAACATCCAACATCGTGTGAATATGTAAAAACAGGAAAAGTTAAATCCTGGCTGCAACCGGCGTTATTATACACATTGTTACCTTCATAACATCTCCATCCGTAATTTTCGCCACCCAGGCTTGATGCAGCCTGGAAATTGATTTCTTCAACAGCGTTTTGTCCAACATCAGCAATCCACAAATCACCGGTCGTGCGATCGAAGCTGAATCGCCAGGGATTGCGCAATCCGAGTGCCCATATCTCGCCCAAAGCATCAGGACTGTTATAAAAAGGGTTAGAAGAGGGTATGCTGTATGGATTTCCCTGGTTAACATCAATACGTAAAATTTTTCCGAGATATTCGTTTCGATTTTGGGCTCTGTTGCCCGGATCGCCACCTGAACCTCCATCTCCTAAACCTATATAAAGATAACCGTCGGGACCAAAATGCAAATCGCCTCCGTTATGATTGGTGAATGGTTGAAACAAAGTCAAAAGTTTTAATTCACTTTGAGGATCAGCAATGTTCGGATCAGCTGCATTCACCGTGAATCGGGAAATATGTGTGCTATCCCCTTCTCCTGTATAATTTACATACAAATATCCATTTTCGGAGTAATCAGGATGAAAAGCAAGCCCCAGCAATCCTTGTTCTCCGCCGTACTCAACACGCCCGTGTATGTCGAGGTAAGGCAGGGAATTTACATTTCCGGCTGAATCAACAATCCGGATATAGCCAGGTTGTTCAGTAATAAACAGGCGGCTATCGTTACAATTTGAAATACACACCGGATTATTAAAACCAGTTGCAAAAGGAACCAGACTGCTGGATATCTTATAAGTCTGCGATGATATGCCTGAACATGACAGTATCAAAAGCAAGAACGGGAACAAGGTCTGTATAGTCTTCATAACAAACATTTTAAGCAAGTGAATATTATAAAAATCAAACAATCAAACAATCAAAATGTTGGTGCAAAAAAAATAATAATCATATAGCAATAACGCGAAATTCATTTAAAATTAACCACCGTACTACCCCAAACTCCGCATAGTATTCGTGATAATAGATGGTTTTTATACACTCAAATAATTCCTGACTGTAGAGGGAAAATTAATTGGAAAAACAGATTTTGGATTCGTAATGCATATTGTAAACAACAGATTCATACAATGTCGTAAAATATTTGGTGCCGAATATCAAACAAACCACAATATGAATACTTTTGCACTTTCTCATAAACTTCCGTTTCCGTAGGTTGCCGGGAGAGAGCCGAGCGGAAATATCCGGTATTCTGTGCATGAGTAAAATCATTTTATACGTACATGAATTAAAATTGCTGAAATTACTTTTGATCACGATGTTTGATCTTGGTATATCAGTTGATTTCGGACAAAAACAAGTAAGTTTCATTAGCAGTCATCCTCATTCGAACCAAAAATAAATAATAACACACGTTTCACTACTTCAATTAACTAAGCGAAACTTCACGTTTAAAAATGAGTAAAACAGAAAACAACATCCGTGTACTACTAATTGACGACAATAGTATTGACCGCCAATTATTTGATGAGACCCTCCGGAAAGCTAAAATCAGGTTTATAACACTCATTGCCGGGAGTTTACCAGAATTAGACGTTCACCTTACAAATCAGGATTTCGATTTAATTATAAGCGAAGCAGCAGTTCATGGCTATGCTGATCTGGAAGTTCTGCAATTGGTTAAAGCAAAAGTGCCGGATATCCCTGTTTTGATTTTTACCCGAAACACTTCTGTTGATATAGCTGTGCGATCAATAAAAATGGGTGCTGAGGATTTTATCTCCAAATCACCGGAACATTTACAAAAACTGGTAAATGCAGTTTTAACTGTTCAGGCAGGAAAGATAATCGGTGGAAAAAAAAACAGTACATCAAATATTTCTCATAAAAGCACTGAAATTCAGCAATCTGACTTTAACAAATTACCTGTTGCTATTATACTATCAACATTTGAAGGACGCATACTCTCAGCCAATGAAACTTCTTGCAAACTTTTCGACCATACTGAAACGGAACTATGCAAAATTGAAATTCAAAATCTGGCTGGTTTTAATGCACTTCAACTTACTGTTTTGCTGAACGAAAGCAAAAAGTCAGGATTCTCAAGAGGAGAAATTGTTTTATTTAAAAAAGGAGGTTCCATTTTCGAAGCCGAAATCACGGTTACTAAATCTACCGGCCACACGGGCAAGGCAGGTTTGTGCATAACAGTGCGCGATATCTCCGGGCAATTAAAAACGGAAAATGTATTGTTGTCAACCGGAAAAAAATACAGGCATCTTTTTGAGGATAACCCGCTACCAATGTGGATATGCAACATCGATACACTTGCATTTCTCGATGTAAATCATGCTGCCATTAAGCAATACGGATATGCAAAGGCTGAATTCATGAAAATGAAGCTGTCGGATATATGCACAATCGAAGGAGAACAAAAAACAGAACAGGATTTTCATTCGTCTGCCCATCAGTCAATTTTTAAAGGCGAATGGAAGCATATTAAAAAAAATGGAGAGGTTTTTAATGTGGAAATTATTTCGCATCCTATAAAATTTAAAAAAAGGGAAGCGCGATTGGTGCTATCAAATGATGTTTCCTCCAACTGGCTTGCTCAGGAACAGCTACGAAAGCTCTCGCAGGCGGTGCAGCAAAATCCGGTATCAATAGTTATAACGGATGTGGAAGGGAATATCGAATATGTAAATCCTAAGTTTTCGCAATTAACGGGGTACAAACTTCATGAAGTAATAGGCAAAAATCCCCGCATTCTGAAATCAGGTATTACTTCTGATGAGGAATATAAGTTGCTTTGGGATACTATTAAAGCAGGTAAAGAGTGGCGTGGGGAATTCCAGAACTGCAAGAAAAACGGAGAAATTTATACCGAATCTGCTTCCATTTCGCCTATTGCCGACGCAAATGGTATTATCACACATTTTGTTGCATCAAAAGAAGATATCACAGAACGAAAACGCTCCGAAAAACTCATTAAAACGCTGAGCAGTGCCATTGAGCAAAGTCCTTCTTCAATCATAATTACAAATGATAAAGGCAAGATTGACTTTGTAAACACACAGTTTACCACCTTCATGCAATATTCAGCACAAGAAGTGTTAGGACGAATACCCCGGATTTTTAATCCTGAGCATTCGTCGGGAGAACGGTTTGAACTTATGTGGCAGACTTTAAAGGATGGCAAACTGTGGCATGGTGAAAATCAGAACCGTAAAAAGGACGGAACTTACTTTTGGGAAAACGTTTCAATATCCTCGTTGATGGATGCGGAAGGAATGATCAGCAATTACATTTTGATCATGGAGGATGTTTCGGAGAAGAAAAAAATGCTCGACGACCTGATAATAGCAAAAGAAAAAGCGGAAGAGAGCGAAGAAATATTCAGTCAGTTTATGAAACACAGCCCAATTTATGTGTTTTTTAAAGATGAAAAAATCCGTCCGATTATATTAAGCCAGAATTATGAACAAATGCTTGGATTACCAATGCGCGAATTACTTGGAAAATCAATGTTTGAGCTTTACCCCTCCGAAACAGCTAAAAATATGGTTGAGGATGATTTGCGGATTTTAAGCGAAAATAAAATTTTTGAAGTAGAAGAACGCTTTAATGGTCAGCACTTTAAAACCATAAAATTCCCGATTCACGTGAAAGGGAAACCGCGGTTTCTGGCCGGATATACCTTGGATATTTCGGAACATAAACAGGCAGAAATAGTTTTGAAAGAAAAAAATGATGAATTAATCAAAGCAATTGAAAAAGCAAAAGAAAGCGACCGGCTTAAAACGGCCTTCCTTGCCAATATGAGTCACGAAATCCGGACACCAATGAATGGCATATTGGGATTTACCGAGTTGCTTAAAACACCAAATCTTTCGGGGATTAAACAACAGGAGTTCATTTACCTTATCCGCAAGAGCGGTGAGCGTATGCTCAACATTATTAACAACATCATCGATATTTCCAAAATCGAATCCGGACTAATGGAAGTATCGGCCTCAGAAACAGACATAAACGAACAGATCACATTTATCCATTCCTTCTTCAGTGCCGAATCAGATCAGAAAGGATTAAAGATTTACACATCAACGCCATTATCAACAGCTCAGGCCAATATTTTAACTGATAAGGAGAAAGTGTACGCTATACTTATCAACCTGGTAAAAAATGCTATTAAATTTACGTCTCAGGGATCCATCAAATTTGGGTATGAATTAAAGAAGAATCACCTGGAGTTTTTTGTTCAGGATACAGGTGTTGGAATTCCACCGGAACAGCAGAAATTTATTTTTGAGCGGTTCAGGCAAGGCAACGAATCTCTGGCGCGAAAACACGAAGGAGCTGGACTGGGATTATCAATTACCAAAGCATATGTGGAAATGCTGGGAGGAAAAATATGGGTCGAAAGTGAAATCGGGATTGGATCAACTTTTTATTTTACAACGCCTTATCTGGTTAGCAGCGACGAAAAAATAAGTCCACACATAAATAATTCAGTTCCTGTTGGAAAGAAACCCTTACAAAAACTGAAAATTTTAATTGCAGAGGATGATGAATTTTCAGCCATGCTCATCACCAATACCATTCAGCCATTTTGCAAAGAATTATACGTTACCGGAAATGGCGCTGAGGCAGTAGAAGAATTGCAGAATTATCCTGATATCGATTTGGTACTAATGGATATTTCAATGCCCGTAATGGACGGATTTGAGGCAACCCGAAAAATAAGGTTGTTCAATAAAGATGTGATTATTATTGCACAAACAGCTTATGGATTGCTTGGTGACAAGGAAAAAGCTTTGAAAGCAGGATGCAATGATCATATTTCGAAGCCGATCAGGAAGAAGGATCTTTCAGTTCTGATAAGTAAATATTTCGATGGAGTTGTAAATGCGAATAGCTAGCAGCTGTGGTTATACGAAACAGAGGATACGTAATCAATTAAAGGGCAGATGTCACATTTACTGAAAGCTAAAATAAAACTGATTAAAATAATCATTGATAACAGTTATTATTAATTAATTTCGCGGCTTCAACACTTCATAAAACAAATCTCTCCTTTAAAATGAAACTCGACAAAATCTTTGGTTTTCTGGTTCCTAAGGACCGCAAGTTTTTCCCACTCTTTAACGAGGCTGCTGACAACCTGGTACTGGCTTCGGAACTCTTAATCAAGCTGATACGCGAATCGGACCTGGAAAAGAGACAAGATTACATGAAAGCGATCAAAGATGCAGAGCATGTTGGCGACGACCTTACGCGAAAACTTATGGATGAACTTAACGGAACATTTATTACGCCATTCGACAGGGAAGACATTCATGTATTGGTGAGCAAAATGGATGGTGTAGTCGATTATATAAATGCCGCTTCAAAAAGAATTCATTTTTATAAATTATCAACATTCCCGAAAGAATTTGTATTAATTGCCGACATTATTCATACCGCCACCAAGGAAATTCAATTTGTTTTACGCAACGTTAAAAATGTTAACGATTTCAAGGATTATTCATCGTCATGCACTAAAATAAGTGAATTGGAAAGTGAAGTTGATGATATTTACCAGTCGTACCTTGCAAATCTTTTTGAACATGAGATTAATGCAATTGACCTGATTAAAAAACGTGATATCCTTACAGCACTGGAGAAAGCAATTGATAAATGCGATGATGTTGCTAATGTATTTTCTACATTAACTGTTAAAATGGGTTAATTGAGAATTCTGTTTCTCTGTTGAATCTTGAAAACAATCTGAAAATACAAACCGATTAATATTCCCCTGATGAACTTTACCCTTTTGATTGTTATAATCACACTGGCATTTTTATTCGATTTTATCAATGGATTTCATGATGCAGCCAATTCAATTGCAACAATTGTTTCAACCAAAGTTTTAACGCCGTTTCAAGCGGTATTGTGGGCTGCATTCTTTAATTTTCTGGCATATGCCATTTTTGAACTTAAAATTGCCGATACTATAGCAAAAGTTGTTGATACAACTGCCATTACACTCCAGGTAATACTTGCCGGAATTATTGCTGCAATAATCTGGAATTTACTAACATGGTATTTAGGAATACCTTCCAGCTCATCGCATACACTTGTGGGAGGTTTTGCCGGAGCTGCTATTGCACATGCGGGATGGAACGTAGTACATTCCGGATTAATAATTAAGATTGCTGCATTTATTTTCCTTGCCCCCATTCTGGGTATGATAATCTCGTATTTAATATCTGTACTGATGTTGAATTTATTGAAAAAAGGGAACCCTCATATTCTGGACAAATATTTTAAACAGTTACAGTTGCTTTCTTCAGCTCTTTTCAGCCTTGGACATGGCGGAAATGACGCTCAGAAAGTAATGGGAATCATTGCAGCAACTTTGATGGTATATTTTAATGGGGTTGATCCTTCTGCAATTCCACAGTGGGCACATATTACGCTGGTTGATGGTAAAATACATGCAATTCCGCACTGGGTTGTATTTGGTTGCTATGCGGCAATTGGCGCCGGAACACTGTCAGGTGGCTGGCGAATAGTGAAAACTATGGGAACCAAAATAACCAAGCTTACACCTTTCGAAGGTGTAGCAGCAGAAACAGCAGGAGCCATACTGCTTTTCGGAACCGATGCTTTCGGTATTCCGGTAAGCACAACGCATACCATAACCGGCGCAATTATGGGAACCGGTTTAACCAAAAGAATAACAGCCGTTCGTTGGGGAGTAACAATTAATCTCCTGTATGCATGGATTCTCACAATTCCTGTCTCCATGGGAATCGCAGCATTGGTATATTATCTTTTTAAATTCTTTGGCTGGAGTTAAATGTCCTGGAATAAGGTCGGACATTTCATACAACCAGTTAACAACCATTCAATGAAAATAACCCCGGATTTCATGCTGAGTAACGGTGTTAAAATACCTTCAATCGGATTTGGCACATGGCAGATACCGAACGGGGAAATTGCCTGCAATGCTGTAACTTTTGCTTTGCAAAACGGCTACAGACTCATTGATACAGCTCATACTTACGGAAATGAACAAAGTGTTGGCAGAGCAATACTTGATAGTGGTATAAACAGGAGTGAAATTTTTGTGACATCAAAACTGCCAGCCGATATTAAAAACTATAAGGATGCAGCAGAGAGTTTTAATAAAACACTTGAAGCACTTGGCCTTACATATATTGATCTGTATCTGATTCATGCTCCCTGGCCCTGGAAAAGAAAAGGATATGATTATTCAGAACAAAATTCGGATGTATGGAAAGCAATGGAAGAAGTGTATAAAAGTGGTAGCTGTCGTGCAATCGGTGTTTCAAATTTCGGTATTTCTGATCTTAAAGCTATCCTGAAAAACTGTTCAGTTAAACCAATGGTGAATCAAATCAGCTATTTCGTTGGGAATACACAAAAGGAACTTACTTATTTCTGCCAGCAAAACGACATACTTGTCGAAGGGTATTCCCCACTGGCAACTGGTGCGGTTTTAAATAACAAGCATGTTTTAGCCATAGCGGAAAAGTATAAAACTACACTACCTAAAATCTGCATCAGATATGTATTACAAAAAGGAGTTGTTCCACTCCCAAAATCCATAAATCCGGAACATATTAAACAAAATTTTGATATTGATTTTGAAATCGCTCCAAAAGATATGGAATACCTCGATAGTTTAAATTCAACAATTAAAGGAATGCAACTATCAAAAATTAAAGGCTGCCTAAGGAAATGGATGATAGCAATAGACGTCACACTTCAAAAGATGAATATCCTGCCCCGACAGAAATAAGCTATTAAAATGACGCTCAAAAAACTGCCAAAGATATTATTGGTTCTACTGTTTCCTGTCCTTTCGCAAAACCTATTTAGGGACTGCTGAAAAACACATATAACTCAATTAATGAGCTGGTTATACGACTCAATTGTTTTTGAAATGCAAATAAATTGTATAATTCTTTACAAAATCCATGCTATCAATGTTTCGATGCTCTGCACCTTTTGATATGCTTTTCACTATTTCTACAAATAGTACGGTGCTCTGCACCTTTATTTATAACATAAAAGCTTCTAAATAGGGTCTGCTGAAAAACACATAAATGACCGACATACAACCAGATAGCAATTTATTTATTGAATCAGGTGCAAGCTTTTTTTACTACTTTGTAAAATCCTTTGCGCCTTATGCTGAATTAGATTTTGAAATCCTGAAGGGATTTAATTTTATTAACCACCAGTGAAACTGGTGGATAATAAAAAACACAAAAGCCAGAACCCTGAAGGGGTTCAATATCAGCGTAATAAAGATATTCAACCCGCTTCGGGGTTGATCTGCTGCACGACAATAACCTCCGGTTGCACC
>Ga0105047_10007865_pt1 | contig 17893 bp, 17 predicted proteins | sample MAT04_FD_78384 | JGI IMG/M metagenome (GOLD analysis project Ga0105047, IMG submission 78384) | Freshwater microbial communities from Lake Fryxell liftoff mats and glacier meltwater in Antarctica - MAT-04 (megahit assembly) | ecosystem: Environmental > Aquatic > Freshwater > Ice > Liftoff...
CCTCCACAGGCGACAGTTCCAAGCGCCCGCACATTTCACGAATACGAAGCCAATCGTGATCGGGCCCGCCCGAACCCGTCACCACTTATCGCGACCGTCCCAAGCGGCCCGCGGATTATGTGCACTCGAAGCCAATTCGCCTCCGGAACGTGAGTCAGCCTCGGCCTGTTCGTTGCGGACCCGGCCGACACGCTCCGATTTTGCGAATACGAAGCCAATCGTGGTCAGCCCGACTGGCAGCCGAGACCATCCACAGGCGACAGTTCCAAGCGCCCGCACATTTCACGAATACGAAGCCAATTCGCAACGGCTCCGTCGGAAAATCACAGCCCTCCCGCTACGAGCCCGCCGAAAGCGAACGCCATTTCGCGAATACGAAGCCAATCGCTCCCGGCGCTGCATCCCCAAAACAGCCCCGCCCCCCAATTTGCGAACACGAACCCAATTAAACGCCGCGCCGCCACTTCAACATTTGCAGCACAAACCCATCCCGCCGTGCCCGCGCCTCATCCGCGCTCTTTACTGACCAATCGTAAAACCCGCGGCCCGTCTTCGCACCCAAATCCCCGCCCGCCACCAATTCCTTATACCGCGGCGGCGCCTCCACCTTGTTGTACAAGTCGGAAGCGACATATTCCAAAATGCCCATCGACATGTCCAGCCCGACAATATCCATATGTTCCAACAATCCGTACATCGGCAGCCGCAATCCAAAACTCATCCGCGCCGCCAAATCCACCTCGGAAGCATCTGCAATCCCCTCGCTCACAATGTGCGCCGCTTCCCGGATCAACGCCATGTGCATCCGATTCCCCAACTGGCCCGGCGTATCCTTCTTCACAACGACTGGCACTTTGCCGCACGCCGTCAACAAGTCCCTCATCTGCTCCGCCAACGGCAACCAAGTGCGTGCTCCCATCACAATCTCCACCAGCGGCATTAAATGCGGCGGGTTCCAAAAATGTGTCGTCATCACCCGTTCCGGCCGCTGGCACCGTTCCGCAATCGCCGTGATGCTCAACCCCGAAGTATTCGAAGTCAACAGCGCCGCGGGAGCGGTCAACGAATCCAGTCGTTCAAACAACTCCTGTTTAAACGGCAAATTCTCCGGTCCCGATTCAATCACCAAATCCGCGGCCGCTACCTCAACCTCGAACGCCGCTGACGCCCGCAAATTCGCCGCCGAAAACGCCGCCTGCTCACCCGTCACCAATCCATTCGCTTCCAACAATTCGAACTGCCGTCGCGCTGCCGCCAAGCCCGCCGCGGCGCTCTCCACCGTCCGCCCAAGAATCACCGCCTCCACGCCGCCTAAGGTCAGCGTCATCGCGATCCCCGGGCCCATCATCCCCGTGCCCACTACCGCGGCCCTCATTTTTTCAACTCGATCACCAAAGCCCGATATGGCTTCGTTCCCAGATTTTTCAACAACGGCGCGTCCTCACCCTTGTCGTGCCAAATCACATCGCCGCTCTTCCGCTCCCGCACCGTCCGTTCCTTCGTCGTCGAGTCGATCCGCTCATACTTTGAATCGTCGAGAAATACAATCACCTGATCCGTCGGCCGGATATATCTCTCCCTCGCTACGCCAGGCTGATAAACCACTTCCTTCACCCGTACCTTCGGATTCTCCAGTTTCACCGTCTCCGGCATCGGAGCCCAGCCCATCAACCGCAAGCCGCCGACCGTCAATAGGCAAGCGCTGAACGCTACAAGTAGATATCTCATTCCACTACGAATACCATGCAATACTCCCGCTTTTTTCGTACCCTGTGTTCCACGGACTTTCAACAACTCCTCACAAACTCCATTCCAATCCTTACCGCCGTTGGGCTCAAGATTCTCGGCGCCATCGCGCTTTGGCTAATTGGGCGCTGGCTCATCAGCCTTTCCACCAACCTGCTCGGCCGCACTCTGCGCCGCCAGAAGATCGAAGAAACACTGATTCAATGGCTGATCGCCAGCGTAGGCGTCGCACTCAACATCGCTCTCGTCGTCGCCATCCTCGGGTACTTTGGAGTTGAAACAACCACCTTCGCCGCCCTCATCGCCGCTGCCGGCATTGCGATCGGAGCCGCCTGGGCGGGTCTTCTCTCCAACTTCGCCGCCGGTGTGTTCCTGGTCATTCTCCGTCCCTTCAAGGTCGGCGACTTCGTGCAAGCCGGCGGCATCACCGGCACCGTCCACGAAATCGGCCTCTTCGCTACCACGATCATCTCGCCTGACAATGTCTCCACTTTCGTCGGTAACAACAAGATATTCGGCGATACCATTCAGAACTACTCGACGAACCCGTTCCGTCGCGTTGATCGCACCGCCCAGATCAACGGCTCCGTCGATGCCAACGCCGCTATCGCTCTCCTGAAACAGAAACTGCTCACCATCCCCAACGTTGTTCCCAATCCCGCTCCCGACGTCGAAATCCTCGACTTCAACCTCCTCGGGCCCGTTCTCGCCGTCCGTCCTTACACCCACACCGACCACTACTGGCAGGTCTATTTCGACACCAACAAGCTCCTTCGCGAATCCTTCGGAGCCGCCGGCTACCCCGCTCCGGAACAGCAAATCGCCATCCGCCAATTGAATTCGTAACACGAAATTCGTCGCGCCCTCTTGCGTTCAGCCCATACTAAGGTATATGTAGTGTTGCTGTACCCTGAGGGCGCGCCCGCCCTCGCCAGTTGTTCCCCCGACCCGGGCGCATGAAAGCCGGGATTTTGTCTCTCCCGGCGGGAGCTTTTAACATGCAACTTCGTGTCCTTGCCTTTGTGCTCGCCGGCGGCAAAGGGACTCGTCTTTACCCGCTCACGAAAGAACGCGCTAAGCCCGCCGTTCCGTTCGGCGGCCGCTATCGCCTCATCGATTTCGTACTCTCCAACCTCATCAATTCCGGCATTTACTCCACCTACGTCCTCATTCAGTTCAAAAGCCAGTCTCTCCTTCAGCACATTCGCGACGGCTGGGACTTTGGCGGTTTGCTGAAGAATCAGTTCATCATCCCTGTCCCCGCCCAAATGCGTTCCGCCGGTGAAACCTGGTACCGCGGCACGGCCGACGCCGTCTACCAGAACATCAACCTGGTCGAACAAGCCGACCCCCATCTCGTCTGCATCTTCGGCGCCGATCACATCTATCGCATGAACATCCGCGAAATGATCGAGTACCATGAGCAGAAACGCGCCCAGATCACCGTCGCCGCCATTCCCGTTCCCAAAGCCGAGGCCCGCGAATTCGGCGTCATCGAGTGCGGGCACGATGGCCGCATCACCGGCTTCCACGAAAAAAGCGAAAATCCGCCCACCATGCCCGGCAATCCGGAAATGTGCCTGGCCTCCATGGGGAACTACATATTCTCCACTGGACTCCTTCTCAAAGAACTCTACGGCGACGCCGCCGATGAAAACTCCTCCCACGATTTTGGTCGAGACATTCTGCCGTCACTTGTCGGCAAAGTCGATATGTTCGCCTACGACTTCAATACGAATCGCATTCCCGGCGATCCGCCCAACTCCGAGGCCTATTGGCGCGATGTCGGTACCATCGACGCCTACTACGACGCCAATATGGATCTCCGCGACGTCGCTCCCTCCCTCAACCTATATAACCGCGAATGGAAGCTTCGTACTGCCGGCTTCGAAGATCCGCCTGCAAAATTTGTCTTTGATCAGGAAGGCCGCCGCGGCTCCGCTGTCGATTCCATCGTCTCCGGCGGATCCATTCTTTCCGGCGGCCACGTAAAAGGATCGATCCTCGGGCGTGGTGTTCGTGTGCACACCGGCGCCTACGTGGAGGACTCCATTCTCTTTGATAATGTCGACATCGGTCGCCACTCCAAGATCCGCCGCGCCATTCTCGATAAGAATGTGCGCATTCCTGAAGGCGCCACCATCGGTTACGACGCGGACGAAGACAAGAAGCGATATTACGTCACCGAATCCGGCATCGTTGTCGTGGAAGGTCATCGCAGCCATGTCGAGCTTGCAACAATGTCGGTCTGACGGATCGCTGGCGTTGTGTCTATTCATTAGACACACTACCTTATGACCTTGTCAAAAATCCCTACAACTGCCCGTTACACAAACACGTAATTATTGATTAATAAGCACTTATTTGTTTGGCTACCTGTTTGCAATAGAATGGTGGAAAGGAGTTTGACTCAATGATCATGCAAAAGGCGGTTTTACTGAGCGCAACGGCGGCGGGGCTCATGGTTTTTTCCACGGGGTGCGCGACGAAGCGCCATGTCCGCGCGGCGATTGCTCCGGTAGAGAACCGCGTCGGAGTGGTCGAAAAACGGGCTACCCAATCGGAGGCCGATGTCGACGCTCTCGAAAAACAATTGTCCTCAACCACCGAGATCGCCACCGGCGCTGAGCGGGAAGCCAAGCTCGCCAAGGCCATGGCCACAACTGCCGATGGGAAAGCAGTCGCGGCCGGTCAGCGTGCCGATGGCGCCAACGCCCTCGCTGAAAAATCGATGACTCGCATCGGTGAAGTCGAAACCCAATTCGGAAAGTCGATCGACGGTCTCTATGAGAACCTCGACAACTACCAGATGTCTCGCGCCGAGAACATCACGTTTGCCTTTAACAAATCGGAATTGTCCAAGGAAATGAAGGAAAAGCTCGACGGCTTCGCCGGTACAGTTAAGGATCAGAAAAAGTTCGTCATCGAAGTCCAGGGTTTCGCCGATCACGTGGGCAACGCGAACTACAATCAGGAACTCAGCCAGCGCCGCGCCTTGACGGTTGCCCGCTACCTCTCCGCCGAACATGACGTGCCGCTTCGCCGCATCCAGTTGCTCGGCGTGGGCAGCGTGAAGCCGGTCGCCGACAATAAGACCAGAGAAGGCCGGATGCAGAACCGCCGCGTCGAGGTCAAGGTCTACACCCTTCCCGCCGGCGCCAAAGCCGCCACCGCCATCGCCAAGTCACTGTAACTGAAGAAATCCAGCGTTACTTTGCCCCGGGACCCCACCAGGTTCCGGGGCTTTTTATTTTCTATTTCAACTCCGCCAACAACGCCTCGGCGAACGTTCGACCCTTCGCCGCGAAGTTCTTTGCCTCTCCCGGATCTTTGTTCATCGCCTCGCGCGCCTGTTGGGTAAAACTCTTTACCCGGCCCACCATCTCCGTCTGCATCGTTGTCAACGATCGCCCTTCCGCTGCCGTCAAGGCCGCCGTGCATTCCCCAATCAAACGCTCTGTCTGGCGCCGCAGCTTGGCCTTTTCGTCGGCCGACCGCAACTCTCCAAGCCGGTATGGCAGCGGTTCGGGCGATGCCTCCACCGGCGGTGTCGCAGGGGCGGCCACCGCAGGCGGGGGAGTGGCCGCGCGCTTTGCTGGCGCCTTTTTCGGACGCACCGGCCGTGGCGGACCCACCGTTGGCGTTGTCGACAGACCCAGTGTATCCGGCGGCGCCGGCTTGACAGCGGCCGTGCCTCCGCTGATCGCCGGAGGCGTTGGCAAATTTCTTGGCGGCGGCGCGGGCGCGATACTAGCTACTTGATCCGGTATTCTCGCCGGTGTCGGACCGGGCGGCGGCGGCGTTTTCGCTCGCCGGAATGGCCCACACCCGGCAATCAACATCACCGCCGCCAGGAAGAGTGTCATTCGCATCAGAATTTCTCCACCATGGGCAAACCCTCCGCTACCGGTCCCAACTCTTCCTCCGCCGTTATCCCCGGCAATATTACCCGGAACATTGTTCCATGCCCAGCCTGCGATCGCATTGCCAAGGTGCCTCCCATCAACTGCACTGCCTGGTATGCCACCGCCAACCCAATTCCACTGCCATTCGTTTTCGTCGTATAGTACAACTGAAAAATCTTCTCCTGCGCCGCTTCCGGTATCCCCGGCCCTCTGTCCTCTATTTCCACGGCAATCTCGTCGGCTCCCGGCAGCAGCCGCAAATAGAGTTTTCCTCCATTCGGCATCGCTTCGATCCCGTTCACAACCATATTCAACAGCGCCTGCTTCAGTAGATCGGGATCCGCCCAAGCCTCAGTAAGCCTTTCCGGTGTAAACACCAGCAGTTCCACTCTGTTCCGCGCGGCCTGCACTTCCACCAGTTGTCCGATTTCCCTCACCGTCTCGCCGATATCCAGAGTGACCAAGTTCACTTGAACCGGCCGCGTGAAGTTTAGAAATGTCTTCACCACCCGGTCGAGCCGCGAAATTTCTCGCGAAATCACATCGACATCGGCCTTCGCCCCATCGCTGTCGCCATCTAGCCTCGACCGCAGCACCTCTAAATTGACGGCAATCGCGTTCAACGGATTCTTTATTTCATGCGCCACACCACCCGTCAGACGGCTGATTGCCGCCAAACGAGACGACAGATTCAGATGCGACGCGAGCGCCTTTCTGGATTCCGCATCTCGCAGCGTGACCAACATCTGATCCGCGTTCCAGTCTACGCTCAGCAGGAAGTTCTCGCCATCCCCGCCCCTTGATCGATGCTTTACCAACATATCCGTCAGCGGCTTCCGGAACTGCACCGCGGTCCGGATCGACGCCCCAATCGGCGAGCCGTCGGGAAACAGGTCCTGAACGTGCATCCCAATTAGCCTCGGCCGTTCCATTTGAAACATCCGCTCTGCCGGCCGTCCCGCCATTATCAACCGTTCTTCTTCATCGAAAAGGAGTACCACTTCTTCCATTCTCTGCAATAGCTGGTCGATTTTTCCGCGTAACTGGTCGGCGTCCTGCCGTGCCCCCCGCACCTGCCGGCCAAGTAGTCCCAACTTCGATTGGAGATCGGCGAACTCCTGGCTCTCCCCTCGCTGCCGTAGCGGATCGGCCGAGAACTCTCCGGCGGCAATCCTGTCAATCGTCTCACCCACCCGCGCCAACGGCCGCAGCGTCAGGTTCGAAAACAGCAGCGCATATAAAATCGAGACTGCGATCGCCATCAAAGAAACGTACCCGATACTGGTCACTTCCGGTAAAACGGCGTCCCGCATCAATGCGTTGCTCGTAATGATGCGAATGGTAAAAAGTTCCTGGTCTTCTCCCTCCGCCGCCAATGGAATCCGGATTCCATAGTCCTGGTTCTTTGTAAATATTTCCCATACCCGCGATGCAATCGGTCGTTTTTGCCACTCCAGATAGTCGGGCAAATTGGGCGCGATCCCTCCCATGTGCGCCGGATTCGGCGCCGTCAACACCACTCCGTCCTTCCCCGTGATCAAGATGTCCGCCACCAGCGTCGAACTCGCCAACGCCTTTTGTAGCAGTTGTGGGATCAATAAATCCTCTTGCAGGATCTGCTTCCACAAGAGCTTGGTCTCCGCCAGATTCTTTGGCGGCGGGCGCTTCGTCACTACCTGGTCATCGATCCGTTGCACCAGGAAGTCGCGCATCATTGTTGTATTGGTCTGCGCGCGCTCCTGGACATCCCGGAAGGTCTGCTGCAGAGAGCGATGCAGATTCAATCCGGCCAGAAAAAACACCAGCGTCAGCACAAGCACCATAGTGGCGATATGCAGACGTGCTTTCAACGAGAGCCTGGGGATTAAGAACACTTCGCTTCGGCCTCTCCTAGCAAGTGGATCGCCAAATGCTATCCCTCCTGCTCAGCCCCATCGTACCCCTTTAATTTGTTGAATAGTGTTTTCAGGCTGATACCCAAGACTTCCGCGGCGCGCGTCTTGTTCCCTTTGGTCATGATCAAAGTCCGCCGTACCAGCGCCCGCTCCGCGTCGTCAATGGTCGTCCCCGGCGTCAACACCAGAAAATCCGTATTCGGCTCCACCGCCGCCGGCGTCTCGCGAACACTCGCCGGAACTACCGCGGGCGGCAGGTGCCGGGCCAAAACCGTGCCCTCCCCCGCCAGAATCACAGCCCGTTCCAGTGCATTCCGCAACTCGCGGACATTCCCCGGCCAGCGGTGATGGCGTAGCAGTTCCATGGCGTCCGGCGCGATTTCGGTCACCTGCGTCGCATGTTTCCGATTCAGATCCTCCAACAAAGTTCGCGCCAGCAATGGTATGTCTTCCATCCGGTCCCGCAATGGCGGCAGATGGATCTCGAAAACGTTCAGCCGGTAGAACAAGTCTTCCCGGAACAGATTGACCTTGATCGCCTCCGTCAGGTTCTTGTTCGTCGACGCCACTACTCGCACATCCACTACCGTCTCTGTCCGCCCGCCGAGCCGCCGTACCCGCGAATCTTCAAGTACCCGCAAGAGTTTAGCCTGCGTGTTCAACGGCATGTCGCCGATCTCGTCCAACAACAACGTCCCGCCCTGCGCGAGCTCAAAGCACCCCGCCCGCCGTTCCACGGCTCCGGTGAACGCGCCCTTCTCATGCCCGAACAATTCGCTTTCGATCAACGATTCCGGCATCGCCGCGCAGTTCAGTGCAACGAATGGCCCGTTAGCCCTGGGGGATAACGAGTGCAGCGCGCGTGCCACCAGTTCTTTGCCGGTCCCCGACTCTCCTGTAATCAGTACGGCGGCCTTCGACGGCGCCACCTGCTCTACCAGCGAGAAAATCTGCCGCATCCTCGGCGATCCCCCCGCCATCTGCCCCATCGTCCCGCTCTGGCTCAACTGCCGCTGCAGTCGTTGCGCCTCGTCGGCCAGCCGCGCCTGGGTAATGGCCCGTTCCAACAATACCCGCAGCACGCTCGGTTGGATGGGTTTCTCAAGGAACCAAAACGCGCCCAACTCATGCATCGTGGAGACGGCCGTTTCAATATTTCCAAACGCCGTCAACACAATGACCGGAATATGGATGTTCTCCAATGGCAGCCGCCGGAGAAGTTCGAACCCGTCCATTCTCGGCATCTTCAAATCGCTGATTAACACCGATACCGGCTCGGCCAGCAGTTTCTCGAGCGCCTCCTGGCCATCGGCCGCGGTGTCTGTGCTGAAGCCCCAACTGCGGATCATGCTTGCCAAACCGTTCCGCTGGGCCTCTTCATCGTCTGCGATCAAAATACGGGCGCTGGGTAAAGTTGCCGTGACAGCCATTCGTCCCAGTTTGCCATGGGAACGGCTGATACAATGCTAACTATGCGTGGAAACGACGACGTCATCGCCTACCTCAATGAATGCTTGAAAGCGGAACTCACCGCCATTAACCAGTATTTCCTTCATGCCGAAATGATGGAGAACTGGGGCTACATGAAGTTGGCGAACTATACTCGCAAAGAGTCCATCGACGAAATGCGGCACGCTGAAGCCCTCATTGAGCGCCTTCTTTATTTGGACGGCACGCCCAACATGAGCGACATGTTCACCCTTGTCATCGGCAAGACGGTGAAGGAACAGTTCCAGAACGATCTGGCGCTTGAACTCCAGGCCATTCCCCGTCTCAACAAGGCGATCGCCAGCGCCACCGCCGCCCATGACAACGGCTCCCGCGATCTGTTTGAGAAAATTCTGGTCGACGAAGAACACCACGTCGACTGGCTCGAGGCTCAGCTTCACATGATGGCTGAAGTCGGCGAAGGCAACTACCTTGCCACGCAGATTCATAAAGAAGAGTAGTAACCGAAGCTGCGGCGATGTCCAGGCGATTCACATATCTTCTGGAGCCGCCGTTTCGCCCTTCGGAGACGAAGAGCAAAACGGTCCCCGCGTGGCTAACTTTGCTTCTCTTTCCCTTCCTGATTCCCACACTTCTCGTTGGCGCCGCAATCTCCATTCCCGTCACGAAAGTCTCAGCTTGGCGCGAGCGTCGGCGAGAGGCGGCGTTCGCGCGTGCCATGGCCCACGCTGGCCGCGTTTTGCCGTTACCGGCGTTTGAAGAAGCATTAACAAGCGGAACCGGAACATCGATCAGCGAAACTTTGTCGATAAAAGGACCTTTCCGGGTATGGTGGAGCCCGGACGATATTCTCTCTGCCTCCCCTTATCCTACAGCCTCCGGAGTTTGGTACGAACTAAGGGGTGAAGACCGCTTCGAACCATTCTTCCGGTGGTGTTTTCTCACCTATACGAGCCCCATCACCGGCTCTGCACATCTCGTAATCGTACCTCCGGCCGACGCCTCGCGAATCGACAATTTGTTAATGTCGTCTCGACACGTGACGACCTGTTCCTCCCTCGAAGCCGCGCATCTTTAGCTGTCGCCAGCGACCAGCAAAACACCTACTTTGTGCCGCCCGCCACACCCACCCCAATCCGCACCAAACACAACAGCCCCAGCACCACCACCAAGCCCAAATAACGCCCCAGAATCGGAACGTCTCCACGCTCTGGATAGTCGTTCGAAAACAACCGGTAAACGGCTCCGGCCGCCAACAGGAACAGTACCGAATCTCCGGAAATAAACCACATCGTCAGAATCGCGCCGAAGCAAATCGCGCGCTGCTTCCGCGTCAATGCCACGAACGCCCGCCCGCCATCCAACTGCCAAACGGGCACCAGATTAAACAGGTTAATCCACGCTCCCCATCGCGCCAGCGCCAGCCAGATCTCGGCCTGCGTGAACGCATAGAACGCCAGGCAAAACAGCGCCGCCGCCGTCCCCCAAACCGGTCCCGCCAAGCCTACCCGCGCCTCCTGTCCAGGCGTCGAAGGATGCGCCTTCAGGAATACCATCGCCCCGATTCCCGGTATGAACATCGGAGCCGACGCCGGAATGCCAAACCGGCGCAACTCCCACACATGCCCCATCTCATGGACATAGATAGAAAGTACGAATCCCAGCGCAAACCACCAGCCATACAGGCTCCAATAGAACCCCAGCGACAATCCCATCGTGCTTAACGTCGTCAGATTCGTCAGACCCAACAGCAGTAACTTTCCCTTCGTCAAAACCAGCAGGATGATCACTTTGAACTTCCAAAGGATGAGTCCCGCCGGTCCCAAGGCGGCCACCCATTTCATCGCCCCGCGCTTCTTCTGCTCCGCTGTGTGATGCTGCGTCTCCAGTTCAGCGATCTTCGCCGTAACCGCTTGAAACTGCCGCGTCTCGGCCGGCAACAACGACAACGCTTCCCGCCACGCGTCCAACGCTCCCGCCCACTGCTTCTCTTTAACCGCTACACCTGCCGCGGCCGCCAACTCCTCCAGCCTCCCGGCATGAACCAGCCGTTGACAACCCGCGCAATTCAACGCGCCAGGCGTCAGTTGCAATCCGCATCCCGCGCAATTCATCCGGCGGGCTCGATGGCGAATGGACCGGTAATCACTGCCTCGTCCGGCTGCGTCAATTGCCAGGCCCGTTGCAACGCGAGATAGACTATAAACACACTAATCAGCCCCATCGGAAAGTTGTAGACTGCGCCGAGCAACGGCGAAATCAGCGCCAACCCTGCCAGCATCCCGAGCGCTACCACCAGTCCGGCCGCTGTCGGAGGCCCCTCCGGTCGCACTTTAACCTCAGTCGATCCCTTCCCCTGTTTCTCTGCCGCCGGATTCCCCTTCTTCACCAGATCGGCAACTAAGATCGGAACGAAGCTCATCGAGATAGCCAGATAAGTGAGAATCACGGCCATGAACTGGTATTTGCGGCTGGTATGGCCCTCAGTCCCCTTGCGAATGGCCGTCCCCACCATCCATCCCACACCAATCGCCAACAAGCCAATCTGAAACCCCGTCGCAATCTCCACCGCCGACCATCCCGCCCACCCCAGAAACGCCGCGCCTGACCCGTAGAGCAGTGCCCGCAGGAACTTCTGCCGGCTGTCCGGCAACTCCTGGCCAGTTTTCCGAGCCGTCGCGCAATTCCCGCAGACATTCACGCCCTGTATCTGGTAAAAGGACTCCGACAGCACAGTATTGCATGCCCCGCATCGCGGGCGATTGTCAATTGTCTCCGCCGTCTGAAACTGTAAGTCATCGGCGGGCCGGGGAGGCGAGTCAGGATTTGGGTTCATAGTTCATGCTCGAGGAGGTTACTCCATCTAACCATGCTCTATCGGCAAACTGCGAATGGCAGTCAGCTTCTCCTTTATGGAAATCAAGCAGCCCTGCCGCAGTTTTGACTCATAACAAAGTAATCGCGACGAATCCCTCCGTCGCCGCAAATTCGACGATCATCTCATCGGTCGCCATAAGCATGCCAACGTACGAAAAATCACGGGGGTGTAAGCGGGCAGGCCCTGATCCAGAGGCAGTCTCAACCGCGCGCAGGCCCTCAAAGCGCAGAAGCGGCAGCGCTCTCATCGGCCAAATCCGCGGCTGCGAATTCCAGCGCCTGGCGCACATCCTCTTCTTCCAGATCCGGATAGTTCCGGTAAAGCTCCACCCAACGTGCGATGAGGCGGGTGCGAAATTCTTTGGGGGCTGGTCAAAAAAGTAGAGCCGAACGGACTCGTACACATTCGCGCGCAATTCGTCCCTTCGGCGTGACTTCGAAGACCAATTCGGACATGCCTCCAACTTCGCACCCTCCCCACCTCCCACCGCATCCTAAACTAAGAGATCATGCGCGCCTTACTCCTCCTGTTGCCGCTCGCCCTTTCCATCCACGCCCAGTCCAACCTCTCCGGTGCTGCCCGCCTTCGAATTCAAGTCGAAAAGCTCAGCCGGCTCGGCAAAGTCCTCCACATTGCAGCCCACCCTGACGACGAAAACACCGCGTTCCTCGCCTTCTCCGCCCGTGGCTGGCAATACCGCACCGCCTATTTATCGCTAACCCGCGGCGAGGGCGGACAGAACCTCATCGGCAGCGAACAAGGCGAGTGGATGGGTCTCATCCGCACGCAGGAACTCCTCGCCGCCCGCCGCATCGACGGCGCTGAACAGTACTTCACCCGCGCTATCGATTTCGGTTTCTCCAAAACCGCCGAAGAAACCCTGACAAAATGGGACCGCGAAAAAATCCTCGGCGATGTCGTCTATCACATCCGCCGGTTCCAGCCCGACATCATTGTCCTCCGTTTCTCCGGCACGCCCGGCGATGGCCACGGCCAGCATCAAGCCTCGGCGATTCTCGCCAAAGAGGCCTTCGCCGCCGCTGCTGATCCGGAGAAATTCCCGGCGCTCGGGCAGCCATGGCAAGCCAAGCGTCTCCTCTTCAACGTCTTCGCCTTCAGCCCTGACATGGCAAAAAAGGCCGAGGCTCTTCCCAACAAACTCACCCTCAACGTTGGCGAGTATGACCCCGTTATCGGCCAGAGCTTCGGCGAAATCGCCGGCATCAGCCGCAGCCAGCATCGCTCGCAGGCAATGGGCTGGCGTCAGGAACCGGGCCAAATGCGGGAGTACTTCCAGGTCGTCGCCGGCGCGCCCGCTGAGAAGGAACTCATGGAAGGGATTGAAACTTCTTGGGCCCGTGTCCCCAGCTCCGAAAAAGTAGCGGAACTGTTGAAAAAGGCCGCGCAACAACTCGATGACCGTGCCCCGGAGAAGATTGTCCCCATTCTCCAGCAAGCCCTCATCGCCTCGGCCTCACTCTCGGGTCCATTTGTCGCGGACAAGCAAGCCGAGATCAGCGAAGCGATTCTCCTGGCCGCCGGTGTACATCTGGAGGTTACAGCCTCGAAGTATCACGCCGTCGCCGGTACGCCGATTGATTATGCCTATTCGGCGATCAATCGCGGCCCTCTCAACGCCCGTCTGGATTCCGTCTCTATCGATGGCCGGAAAATATCCGTCGACGCTCCTATGACCCACGGGCACGCCCTCACCCACATCGTCACCGCCAATGCACCGCCACAAGTCACCCAGCCGTACTGGCTGCAACGCCCCAAAGGCGAAACAATGTACGACCTAGCCGACACCCGGCTGCTCAACACTCCCGATGGTCCCCTCGCCAACGAAACCACCAGTTTCAGCGTCATCATTAACTCCGCACCTTTATTCGTGCAACGCCCGGTCCATTACCGCTACGTTGATCGCACCTATGGCGAACTCATTCGCCCTCTTGTCGTCGTCCCGCCCGCCGTCATCAAGATCGCCGAGAAGGCCATCCTCTTTCCCAACACAAACCGCCGGGAAATTGCCGTCCAAGTAACCACCATGGCCCCCAATATAAAGGGCACCGCGAAGCTCATCCTTCCCACCGGCTGGACCGCCACCCCAGCCTTCCGTGAATTCCAGGGCAACGCCGCCGAGCAACAAACCCTCCAGTTTCAAGTCACGCCCCCCGCCAACGAGCAGACCGCCACTCTGAAAGCCGAAGTCACCGTCGCCGGCAAAACCTACGGCCTCGCCATGACCTCCGTTGAGTACCCGCACATTCCTCCCCAAGCCGCATTCTCTCCTGCCGAAGCCAAACTGGTTAGAACGAATGTCGTTACAACGTCGAAACGAATCGGCTACATCATGGGCTCCGGCGACGAAGTCCCGCGCGCTCTGGAACAGCTCGGTTGCACCGTCACTCTGCTCACAAAAGAAGCTCTTGCCCAAGACGATCTCTCGAAGTATCAAGCCATCGTCACCGGCGTTCGCGCCTTCAACACCCGCTCCGATGTCCGCGCAAATGCCCGCCGCCTTCATGACTATGCCAACAATGGCGGCACGTTGATAGTTCAATACAACGTCGTGGAAGGCGGCTTCTTCGGCGGCGATCCGAAGCTGCTCGATAATCTGGGTCCCTACCCCATCAAGCTCAGCAACGGCCGCGTCACCGTCGAGGAGGCGCCAGTCGAATTTGCCGCCACCCATAAGCTGATGCAATCGCCGAACCGAATCAGCAATCGCGATTTCGAAGGCTGGGTGCAGGAGCGCGGTCTCTATTTCGCCGGCACTTGGGATCCCAAGTATGAAACACTCTTCCAAATGCACGATCCCGGCGAACCCGCGCTACAGGGCGGCACGCTCTACACCAAGTACGGCAAAGGCGCTTACATCTTCACGCCTCTCAGTTGGTTCCGCCAACTCCCGGCCGGCGTCCCCGGCGCCTATCGCATTTTCGCCAACTTCCTCAGCGCCGGGAGCCCCCAGTGAAGCGTGATTTTATCGACGAACCACCGCCTTTTCTTGGCACTTGGCGTCGCATCTATATCGTCATAATCCTCTATCTCATCGCTCTCATCACTCTCTTCTGGTTCTTCGGAAAGGCCTGGTCTTGAGGCCGCTCGATTGGGTGGTGATGGTTCTCACCCTCACCACCATCATCAGTTATGGCCTCTGGCGCGCCCGCGGCGCAGCAACCACCGACACTTATCTCCGCGCCGGCAAGACCATGCCTTGGTACGCCATGGCGCTCTCTATCATGGCCACTCAGGCCTCGGCCATCACCTTCATATCCACCACCGGGCAGGGCTATGTCGACGGCATGCGTTTCGTCCAATTTTACTTCGGCCTCCCCTTGGCGATGATCGTCGTCTGCCTCACCGCCGTCCCTATCTTCCATCGTGCGAATGTCTACACCGCCTACGAGTACCTCGAAAAGCGCTTCGACGCCAAAACCCGCACGCTCGTGAGTATCATCTTTCTCATTCAGCGTGGACTCGCCGTCGGCCTCGCGCTCGCCGCGCCGGCCATCGTACTAACCGTCCTGCTCGGTTGGCCCGATCAGATCACCACATTAGTGATGGGGGTGATCGTGATCGGTTATACCGTCATGGGAGGAGTCAAAGCCATCACCTGGACGGACTTTCAACAGATGCTCATCATGATGGCCGGCCTCGGAACCGCCCTCATCATGGCGATCAACTTACTCCCCGAAGGCATCGGATTAACCGGTGCATTGACCGTCGCCGGCGCCGCCGGAAAGCTCAATCCGGTGACCACCGATTTCTCCTGGACCGACCGCTACAACATATGGAGCGGCCTCTTTGGCGGCATGTTCCTCGCGCTCTCCTACTTCGGTTGCGATCAAAGCCAGGTCCAACGCTATCTCACCGGCAGTTCGATTACCCAAAGCCGCCTCAGCCTTCTCTTCAACGCCGTTGCCAAGGTCCCCATGCAGTTCCTCATCCTGCTCACCGGCACCGTGGTCTTCGCGTTCTTCACCTTCATCCAGCCGCCGCTACTCTTTCATCCCGGTGACATGGCGCGTTTGAAAACCGATCCTGCCTATCCCGCCCTGCAGCAGAAGTTCGACAACGCCTTCCGCCTGCGTCACGAAGCCGCCGCCAAAATGGTGCACGGCGAACCAACCCGCGACGAATTCAAGGCCGCCCAACTGGAAATCGACACCACTCGCAAACAAGCCGCCAAGATTACCGGTGGCAACGACACTAACTACATCTTCCTCCACTTCGTAACACATTACCTGCCTGCCGGAATCGTCGGTCTGGTGATCGCCGCCATTCTCGGCGCGGCAATGTCCGTGATCTCCGGCGAGGTCAATTCCCTTGCCACCGTCTCCGTTATCGATATATACAAACGCCTCCTCAAGCCGGTAGCCGAGGATAGCCACTACCTATGGGTCTCTCGCGCCGCCACCGCTTTCTGGGGTATTTACGCCGTTGTCACGGCGCAGTTCGCCAAGAACCTGGGCTCCCTGGTTGAGGCTGTCAACTTACTCGGATCGTTCTTCTATGGCGGCATCCTCGGTGTCTTCGCGCTAGCTATGTACTTCCCCAGGGTCGGCCCTAACGCCGCATTCATTGGCGTACTTACTGGCGAGGCCGCCATTTTCGCTCTTCACTTCACTGGCGCCGCTTCATTTCTCTGGTACAACGTAGCCGGGTGTATCGTCGTCATACTCACGGGCCTGTTAGTGTCCCGGCTGGAGTATTATGAACCCGGCGCCGACAAATAGAGATATCGCTACACGCTGGTTTGAATAAGTCTGGAAGTGGCGAAACGTGCCGATCGTTGACGAGATGATCACGCCGGATGCCGTTTCTCACGACATGGAAGGTCCCGGAGTAACTAGCTCCCTAAGGGGCGAGTTGCTCGGCTTCCACCGCCGGATGTGCGCCGCCATCCCCGATCGCCGCTTCGAAATCCTCGACACGATCGCCGAAAACGATCGCGTTGTCCTTCGCATTCACAACCATGGCGCCCACACCGGTGGCGATCTCGGTATCCCGCCAACGGGAAACCGAGATCGACGTCGGCGCCATCGTCATCCTCCGCTTCGAAGACGGCAGAATCGCCGAGTCCTGGAACTTTATTGACCAGCTTGCCTTCTACCAGCAGCTCCGCATTCTCAACGTTCGCTGATCCACGGCGTACCATGGAGGCATGAAGAGTGTTCGCCTGATCGGCGGTCTGGCAGCCTCCGTCGCGGCCTTTGTACTCGCTCTCCCGCTTATCGTTTCCGGAGAACGATTCCGCCCGCTGATTAAGGCCCAACTCCAATCCGCCATGGGACGACCCGTCGATTTCGGCGCCCTCTCCCTCCGCGTTATTCCTCTCTCACTTCGCGCCACCGGCCTTGATATCAAAGGGCTTGCCACCGTCGAAGTCCTGGACGTCAAAGTTCGTTTCTTTCCCCTTCTCCAGGGCAACGTCGAAGTCGATTCCCTGGTCCTCACCCGCCCCGTTGTGAGTTCGGCGAATCCGGCGGCGCGGCGCCCTCGCTAAAGGCGCTCGAAATCATCGACGGAAAGCTGATCACTGCACCGCCGAATACTCCCACATTGACGCCGAAGTCAGTTTCGCGGACGCCAAATCCTCCGGCGCCCTTTCCTGGAAAAACGGCACCCTGCCGGTGACTCTCGTCTTCTCCGCGGCCAACAGCGCCAACGTCTGGAACTTCAGTCAACTCGACGCAAAAATGGGCGACGTCACCGCGGCCTTCACGGGACGGATCGACGCCAACGCCGGTACCGTCGACGGGGCTCTGATCATAAAGCCTTCTCCCCTCGCCGGTCTCCCGGTCCAGTCTGCCTACAAGCCGAAAGGCACCGTCACCGCCGACGTCAAAGTGGCCGGACCGTTCAAGGAGCCCGTTCTCACCGGCGCCGTCCAAATTGCGAACCTCGAAGTCACCGGCGGAAAACTTAGCCAGCCGCTGCGCGCCACGGCCCTTGAACTCGCCCTCACTCCCAACCGGATCGCCGCCAAGCCATTCTCCCTCCACGTCGGCCCGACC
>Ga0105047_10007866_pt1 | contig 17893 bp, 14 predicted proteins | sample MAT04_FD_78384 | JGI IMG/M metagenome (GOLD analysis project Ga0105047, IMG submission 78384) | Freshwater microbial communities from Lake Fryxell liftoff mats and glacier meltwater in Antarctica - MAT-04 (megahit assembly) | ecosystem: Environmental > Aquatic > Freshwater > Ice > Liftoff...
TCCACTTTTTTACTTTTTAAATAGGCAATAATTAGAGGGATGTCGTCGATTCGTTCATGAGAAAATTGCATTTGAAGTTCCTTAGTTAGATATAAAGCCTAATAATTTTTAAATATTCATGTTTAATAAATTGAGATGTTGCTCTGAAGACTGAGATTTTGATTTTTGAAGATCATGTTGATTTTTGATCAAAAACGCCCCCAAAAATATGCATATAATTTATTTTATGTAGATTTGAATAAAACAGGAGGTGTAGGCTGTAAGAGCTTGTTTTCAAATTCAAGTGCCCTCTGGATATTTTCAAAGCCTCGTGGATCGATGAATTGTAGCCGGGTCAATATTAAAAATATCGATCCGGCTGCAATTTTCCATCAACGAGAGCTTTCACGAGATCCAGAGGGCGCTTGAATTTGAAAACAAGCTCTAAGTAGTCAGCAAAGCAAAATGAAGTCTAGTAGGCCTTAAAAGAGGAAATTTAAGCAGCACAAATCTTTCTCGAAGTGGCTAGGAAATTAAAGATAAAAATGCGCGAATGTAGAGACTTCGCGTCTCTATTTTCCAGTCTACCTTAATCCACAAGCTGACGCATGTGACTACATGCTCTGGGCGCTATCGCGGCTTTTTTTTACTTATCAAGCCCGATGAAATGGGCTATAAAGTGTAGCCGGGATTTCCATCAAAAGTAAAAAGATATTGAGTTTGAGTCACATCAAAAGTTGCTTCCGCTAAAGCGCTTAAAAGCTTAGTTATTTGTTGATGATTGACTCGACCGGCTTCTGTCTGAAAGAACCTGCATCGCCAACAATCGACACAAAATGTTTCCGGATGTGACTGAGGCCAAACTTTTACGCCGCGGTTGCTGATCATCGTGAGTTTAAAAGAATCCGTCGGGAGTTTTTTTAGCGCTTCGGCTAACTCATCGACATGACCTTTCGATTGAATAAAAATATCTATTCCCACTAAGTCTTTTTGAATAAGAGCAGCCGCTTGGTACAGGCTATGCTGCACATGTTTTGCAATTCCATATTTGACTGTAGGTAAAGTACCGGGATTTTGACCCAGTCTTTTGGACACCGCTTCAGCAAATTCTTTAGTTCCTACCTTTTGTCGACTCGTTTTTTCGCGATAAAGGTCATAGGTGTGAATTCCTTCTTCGATCGTTTTTAGCCATGCATTATGAATGAGGGCTGCTTTTTCAGGCTGTTCAATGTGCACGAGCATTAAAACAGCGGCTAATAAAAGACCGGATGGATTCGCCACGTTTTGACCCGCTCTTCTTGGCGCCGAACCATGAATCGCTTCAAACATCGCTCCCGAGGTTCCAATATTTGCAGATCCAGCCATCCCGACGGAACCAGCAATTTGCGCAGCTACATCCGATAAAATATCTCCGTAGAGATTAGGCATGACAATCACATCAAATGCGCCCGGTGTATCTGCTAGTTTGGCGGCACCGATATCGACAATCCAGTGTTCTTTTTCAATTTGCGGGTAATCTTTACCAATCTCTTCGAAGACTTTGTGAAATTGACCATCGGTAATTTTTAAAATATTATCTTTAGTAAAACAAGTCACTTTTTTCCTCCCGTGAGAGAGCGCATATTCGAAGGCAAAACGAATAATTTTCTCGCAACCCGGTTGAGTAATGATTTTCAAAGCTTGATAGTATTCAGGAGTATGACGATATTCTACTCCCACATATAAATCTTCCTCATTTTCTCGAATAATGACGACATCCATTTCAGGATGCTTTGTTTCTACGAATGGAGAATAAGCCACACACGGACGTACATTTGCATATAAGCCCAAAGTCGTACGCACCGTTACATTTAAACTCTTAAATCCACCGCCTTGAGGAGTCGTAATGGGAGCTTTTAAAAATGCTTTCGATTGGCGAATTTTATCCCAAGTTTGTTTCTCAATGCCGGTAGTTTCTCCTCTTAAATAGACTTTCTCTCCAATTTCCACTTTTTGAATCTCTATATCAGCTTGGGCGGCTTCCAAAACGTGCAAAGTGGCAGCCATAATTTCAGGTCCGATTCCATCGCCTTCTGCTACTGTAATTAAATTTTTTCCTGTCATGTCTATCTATCCTTAAAAGAAGATTTTGCTAAGAGCCTGTTTTTTTAAAAAAATATAGTTCTAAAATTTGCACAGTTGAGCTTATGGTGAAAAAAATTTGAACGAGTATCACTTGAGCCTAATGATTTTTTAGTTTAAAATCTAGATTTAATCCTTAACAAACGATAGATCTATTCATGCTTAAAGATCTTATTGAAAAGCAACGCAGTTACACTAACCATTTTTTCGAATCTTTTGATTTTAAAGAAGTGGAAAAACTCATTCAACTGCTCGTTCATAATTCGGGCCTCGTTTTTTTTACAGGCGTAGGAAAAAGTGGGTTGATCGCTAAAAAAATTGCTTTCACAATGGCCTCTACAGGAACGCGTGCGCTTTTTTTATCCCCGATCGATGCTCTTCATGGAGATATCGGAATGGTTTCTTCATCGGATAGTTTTGTTATATTTAGTAAGAGTGGAGAAAGTGAAGAATTAATCAACCTCGTGCCTGCTATCAAAAATAAAGGGGCTAAAGTAATCGGAATCGTTTGCAATGATCGGTCTCGTCTCCATGATCTCTGCGATTTTGTTCTGAACTTGCCATTTCAAGCAGAGCTGTGCCCCTTTGACTTAGCGCCTACAATGTCTACTACTTATCAGCTTCTACTAGGGGATTTAATCACCGTAGCCATAATGAAGCATAAAAAATTTACATTGGATGAATATGCGCTGAATCACCCGGCAGGTCGAATCGGTAAGCGCATTACATTAAGAGTACATGATTTGATGCTGACTGGTTCTCGCATTCCCATTTGCGAACCGGAAGATGTTTTGGAAAAGGTGCTTTTTGAGCTTACCGAGAAGCGATGCGGTTGTTTGCTCGTGGTCGACTCTCAAGCTAAAATTATGGGAATTTTCACAGACGGCGACCTTCGTCGTGCTTTGCAAAAGCATCAAGAAAAGGTCTTGACGATGCCGATTGACCAATTAATGACTTCCCATGTGAAAACCGTTTGCTCGAGTACAATGGCTTGGGATGCTTTAAAATTAATGGAGGCCAATCCTTGTCAACGTCTTTCCGTGCTTCCGGTGGTAGATGAAAAAGAGCGATTGGTTGGCCTTCTTCATCTCCATGATATTATTCAGAGCGGCCTTTAACTTCATAACGATTGAATTTCATACAATTCTTTATAAGAGCGTTTTGTAAAATAAAGAAAGGTTAGATCAGTTTTATTTTTTTTATCGACTAAAACATGAAACTTTCTTAAGTTTCTGAACAAATTAGGGGATTCTTGTTTTAATTGAATTCTAATTCCATAAAATTTTTTGTTTTCAATGAATTCGGAAAATTGAATTTGGTCGAGAGGAAATTCAAGTTGGAGTTCGTTTTTACTCCAAAATTCAAAATGATCATTTTCCGTGACTCTAATTTCGTTAGGTTTATTTTGTAAACGAGTAATTTTTCGGTAGGGTAATAGGCCAAGTGTAATAAAAAGAAATGCCGAGAAATAGAGGATGCCACCCCACTTCTTCATAAGTGGTTCAGATATAAATACACTGCCTAAGACTAAGCTTAAGGCACCTATAAAGGCTATGCCGAATCCTTTCCATAGAAGTGATTTAAGGTAAGTATTTGAAATGCTTGTTTGGATCCGCAGCAGTTCACTCATTTTTTATTTTCCTTTTTTAAGTGCGATATCAAATTTTTAACTTTATCCTGTGGATGAATAAAAACCTGGTCATTAATCGCAGATGAAATTCACCCGGATGAAATTCGCCTTGTTTTAAATTCTTATTTATTCTATGCTCTTTAGCAGTGTTGACGAAACACTTTGAAAAGAAGCCCCCTGCTTAATTTGGGGGAGTAATCACAAAAATATCATATTCTTTATAATTTTTCGCATGTCTTGAACCACTTTCTTAAAACGCGATCGTTGAATAAATGGAATTGTTAAACTCGACTTTGCAAATTTTTGGTTCTCTACGGAATATCGAATCCAAAATTTGCAAAGTCGAATTAAAAGCAAACAAAAATATTAAATTAAGGTTGTATGAATATTTACGATGTTTTGATCATGATTACTTTTGTTCTGGGTTATTTTCTTATAACTATTGAGCATAAAACAAAAATTAATAAAACATCCGTTGCACTGATGATGGCAATTGTATGCTGGATGATTCAATTTGCCAATCAAATTTACACTCGCGAGCATAACCTTTCTTACTTTCAGGAGCATTTAAGTAGCATCAGCCAAGTTGTATTTTTCCTTTTAGGAGCATTAACAATTGTGGAGGTCATTAGTGCCCATAAAGGATTTACTCTCATATCGGATTGTATTAAAATTCGCAATAAAAGAAAGTTATTATGGTTTATCGGTTTTATCACTTTTTTCTTGTCGGCTGTTTTGGACAATTTGACCACGACAATCATTATGGTTACTCTTTTACGTCGGATGTTACCAGAAGGAAATGACCGCTTGCTTCTTGGTGGAGCTGTGGTGATTGCCGCTAATGCGGGAGGGGCTTGGACACCTATCGGAGATGTAACCACAACTATGTTGTGGATTGGAGGCCAAGTTTCGACTTTAAATATTATGAAAATACTTATTGTTCCGAGTATCTTTTGTGGATTAGCTTCATTTTTTTGCATTAGCTTCTATCTAAAAGGGGAATTTATTTTAAGCTCTGAAGAAGATTCGGAGGAGCGCGAACCTTTTAGTCGAACAGTTTTTTGGTTAGGTTTAGCTTGTTTGATTTTTGTACCTTTTTTTAAGGTTATTACAGGTCTTCCCCCTTTTATGGGAATTATTTTTGGATTGGCGTTTCTATGGCTTTTCACTGACATTGTGCACAGTAAGTATGAAGATCGTCATCACTTGTTAGTTCCACAAATCATGACTAAAATCGATGTTTCAGGTGTTTTATTTTTCTTAGGAATATTACTCTGCGTAGATGCATTGAGTACTGCAGGGATGTTAAATGACTTGGCCGCCTGGATGGATCGCGTAATCGGCAACTCGCATGTGATTGCAGTTGCAATCGGATTAGCCTCTGCTGTCGTTGACAATGTTCCTTTAGTTGCAGCAGCGATTGGAATGTATGATTTAAGCCAATATCCCGTCGATTCGCACTTTTGGAATCTAGTTGCTTATTGCGCAGGTACAGGCGGAAGTATTTTGATCATTGGTTCAGCTGCAGGTGTGGCTTTTATGGGTCTAGAAAAAGTTGACTTTTTTTGGTATTTTAAAAGAGTGGGTGTTCCTGCGGCAGTCGGATACTTTGTGGGAATCGGTGTTTACCAACTCATGGTTTAGAAATGAAAGAAAACTTATCAAAGACATGTTTAACTTAAACCATTATGTTCTACACGATTCGGCTCATTTTGTGTAGAGCAAGTGACTTTTCTGTACGACTCAACCGAACAGAAGAAGTTAAAATGTTGGATTTGGACTAAGTTATTGAATAAACATTTAGAACTTGTATTTGTATTTCTCCCATCTGAAGCGACTCAGCATACCTAATTTTTTATTTTAAAATATTATTGTTTCAGACGACTTTTATTCATCATCCAAGCAAAATAGAGATTCCATATGAAATAGAGAGCCAAGAGTATAGGATGAGATTTTTCGTGAAGTGTTGAGATCCACAGGTTTGGCTTTGCACTTCCTAGGAACATTAAACGGGCTGTAGTAAAATTAAATTCTGCTTCTTCTAATTGATTCGAATCAAGTTGGAGTGGACTGGCTGATTTAGGCTTGTTCGTCCAATGGTTGACTAAATAAAAATCCCAAGCCTCTTTTAATTCATTTTGAGAAATAATACTTTTCATCATCCTATTTCCAGAATATTCTTCTATAATCTGTTTTTCACTTGGAAATAAACCGATATCCTCCGAAGGAGGTAATATTTTTCCATTTTGATGATTGTCTATTCCGTAACATAAAGCGATAATGGGTAAAAGCCAAGCGGCTTGCGGTGCGCCTGTTTTGTTTAAGAGAAGCATGACTCCCAGAATCAAAGAAAAAAATAACCAAGCGAGTTGAAAAGGAGGAATATGAAAGAATAAAATTTTTAGGCCATCTGCAATTTTTACAGATGCAGGTCTTTGAGCATAATTTTGCAAATTTTGATAACCTTGAGTAATGACTTTTTTTTCGAATAAAGGTAATTGCTCAAAACGAATTGAATTTCTTTCTAATTTTACTTTCAGATTTTCTTGATTTTTGACAAAATTCGATGTGCCCAATACATATTCATAGACTAACATACGTGATCTGATTGAAAAGTACTCGCCCATAAAAGGCTGAGCAAAAAACCAAAAAATTACGCTAAAGGTTAAACATAATTGAATAATTACTAAAAAACGTTGTTGATTGCTCATAAATCTATTTTTCTGTTTTTCTAATTTTTTGAAGAAAATTTTGATAATTCATTTGGTCTTTTTTACATCAAATCTGTTATTTTGTAAAAACTAAAATAAAAGATTTTTGTTTGTTAAGTAATTATTTTATTTTTAAATCATTTACAAAATGTAAAAATGGCAATTTTGAGTTTTTTAGCCTGGTCTCTTTTACCAGATTAAAAAAAACCGCCGAGAAGAGCGAGAAATAATTATTAAACATTGACGGTACTGGTTATCCGTTAGAAGTGAAGAAACATCATGATGAATCATAAAGAGACCTGCCATTCATTTAATCAAAGACAGGACGTGTGTGAAATTTTAAAAATTAAAATCAATTTGGCAATCGCACGTTTTCCTGATTGGGTAGATGCTCGACTTTTAAAAGGTCTTGAGCGCGTCATTGTTAATTCTTCGGATGAATTTTCCTTGCATCGTTCTATTCATCATTTGAAAATTTTATTAATGACTCAGTTTTTTCTTCAAAAGCGAATGGAAGAATCTTTGCAAAATAAAGAAAAAATACCCCAGCATTTTTTTTTGAAGCTTTTTCAATCTGATTCGCGAATTTGTGTTTCGTTTATTTTTCTTGATATGTATCAAACTCCGCGTGAAAATCTTTTAAAAACAATCCAAGTTTTACTTCCGGGAATTTTAGAAATTCCCAAATCATTTTTTCTATGGCATCATCCCGAACATCCCTATTTATTCTGCTATTTAGAAATTCAAAAGATTCGAGGGGGGGGGCTTTCAACAAAAGAATTAAAGAAGGTAGAAAGAGCTTTAAGGGAACAGCTTCATACGACACCGCCTTTGACTCCAGCTGTTTTTTGGCCTTACAATGAAGAAGAATCTTTTCGCCAAGTTCAACTCCTTTTGAAGCAAATTGGAGATAAACATGATCGACCGCACGTTTCGATTCAATTTCAAGAACAAACTTCTACTTCTTTAGAGTTTTTGATTCACCTTGCTCGTCCACAGTCATCAGAATCGCTTAATCGTTCGTTGGAACGGCTTCCGGATTACTTAGATTTTTTTTGCCACTTCCATCGTGTATTTAAAAAGCCTTTCCCCATTGAAATAGGCGCTTTTGCTTTAAAGGTCCCTTCCTATGCTTTTGACGTGCGAGATTCAATTAATTTACTTTATGCAAGAAGATATATTTTAAAATATCTTGAAGCGACTTTAGGGGTATGTAGGGACTATAACGGGGGGTTGTTTGAAAAACAGCAGCAGCATTTTGAACTTTTGCGTGGAGCCTTAGGGGATAAAATTCCTTTGTTTGAATTTTTTGCAGAAAAACTCTTTTATGCTCTCCATCCCGTTGAAAAGAGATTGATGTTAAGTTTTAAGGATGCTGAAATGATTTTTCAAGCCTTTTCAAGCATGATGCAGGGAAAAGAGTCGACCCACGCTTCATCAGATCAGGTCATCATCGTTAAAGCTTCAAAGAGTTCCGATTTACATCGCTTAAGTCACTTTTGTCAAGAATCCAAGCAAATTAATTGTCAGGCTCAATTTAATTTAGGCGGTTACCATTATATTTGCGTTCTTGGTCCTGGTGCGTCCCGGGTTACATCCTTTATTAAAAGCATCGCCGAAAAACGAAATAAAACGCTTAGGATTGTGTTTGAAGAGGGGTGTCCTGCATCACTTAACCCTTATTATTCTGCAAGCGATATGCGTTGTCGTTTACTGAGCAAGTTACTTTTTGAAGGGTTAATGCGTTTAGACTCTGAAGGAAATCCTGTTTTTGCCGGTGCTCTGCATTACGAGCTTTCAACCGATAAAAAGGTCTACACCTTTAAACTAAGGGCCAATTATTGGTCCAATGGGGAGCGCGTAACAGCCATGGATTATGCGACTAGCTTGAAAAGCGCATTGCAGGGACATATTAGCCATCCCGAAATTTATGATATCATAAAAAATGGCGCAAATAAAAGAAAAAATTTGATTCCTAACGATTTAGGTATCCAAGCCTTAGATGCAGATACATTGCAAATCGAGTTGGAATCTCCCGATCCATTCTTTTTACATCAATTGGCTCAGCCCTTCTTTTTCCCTCTTTTCGGTTCTGTTCAAGAGCCTAGATGGTTTAACGGGCCCTTTTTATTGAGACAACAGAGTAGCGAAGCGATTTGGCTGGAACGAAATCCTTATTTCTGGAATGCTGAGAATCTTTTTTATGAAGAAGTTGAAATTCGTTGGATTCAAGATGTGGAACTCATTAATAAAAATTTTCAAGAGGGTAAAATCGATTGGATCGGTGATCCGTTAAATACTCTATCACCCCATTGCATTGATCGATTAGCGGAGAATAATGAACTTTTTCGACAAGAAGTGAGCCGAAGATTCATTGTTTGTTTTAACACAAACCATCCTATTTTATCGTCTCCACTTATTCGCAGAGCTTTGAGTCTTGTTATCGACCGTCCATCAATTTGTGAAGAGATTTTTCCGATGAGTCTACCTTTCGATACTCAAATTTTAAAAGACGAGGCGAGAGCTCTTTTTGAAAAAGGGTTACAATCTTTAGGACTAGTGAAGGAGACTTTCCCGCCTCTCACATTTAGTTATTCCCATCAAGAAAGACGAGAAAAACTGGCGTTTTATTTAAAAAATACTTGGGAGAAAGCTCTAGGAATTAAAATTTCTCTCGAAAAAATTGAATGGAATCAATTCAGAAATAGATTGGAAAAGGGATGTTTTGATATAACAGGCACCATTCAAGACACCCATGATTCTAATTTGCCTAAATATTATGAAAAATTAGAGGGTTTAAGTTCTTGGAATTTTTCTAAATGGGTCCATCCTCATTATCAATCACTTGTTGAGCAAGCTCATCAAGAGCTAGACGAAGAGAAAAGAAAGTTACTTCTTATGGAAATCGAACACATTCTTGAACAAGAAGTCCCCTTTACTCCTCTTTTTAAATATACTCATTTGTATGCACATACCGCTCAGCTTTCGGGTTATCTGATCGATAACGAAGGATGTGTGGATTTTTCTCAATCATTTTTAAAAAATCGGAACTAACATATGCTAAAAGCAAAGACAAGCTGTTTATTATTACTTATCGTCATGGTGTTTATGAGTTGTCAAAAAAAAGAAGAGAAGCGCGTCGATACTTTAAATCTTAATTTTCAAGAAGGAGACCTTCCTTCATTACACCCACATGGATTAATGATTTATTTGCGTGGAATTTCTTTAAGTAAAAACATCTATGAGGGATTTACTCGCATCGATGAAAAGGGGCTGCCGCAGTTGGCTGGAGCAGACTCGATCGATGTCACGCCGGATGGACTAAAATATGAGATTCATTTGCGCGAAAACCATTGGACAGATGGATCGCTTGTGACAGCAAGGGATTATGAAAATGGTTGGAAAGAAGCATTATCACCCACTTCCAATTGTCCCCGTGCAGACTTACTTTATATGATAAAAAATGCTGAACAAGCTAAGAAAGGCTTAATCGAATCCGGCTCTATCGGTATTCAATCTCTTAACGACCAGACTCTTTTAGTCGAACTGGCTCATCCCTCTCCCCATTTCCTTGAATTACTTGCTCAGCCTATTTGTGCTCCTCTAGCAGACGTAAAAGAAAAGGAACCGAAAAAATTCAATGGCCCTTTTCAAGTGGCGGGATGGAAACATGGCGATTATCTCAATTTGAAAAAAAATCCGAATTATTGGGATAAAGATCAAATTGTACTTGAGAATATTAATATTTATATGGTTCAAGATACGATGACAGCATTTACAATGTTTGAAAAAGGACAAATTGATTGGGTCGGTGTCCCGTTGGTCCCTCTCCCTATTGAAATAATTAGCCGATTAGAAGAAAAAAAAGCACTTAAATCTCATCCGGTCGATCGCGCCTTTTGGGTTTTTTTGAACACACTTTCCCCCCCCCTTTCTTCTCCGTCCATTCGGCAAGCTCTTAATTTGTCTTTTGACAGAAAGGCCATCACCGATCATATTTTTACCGGTCATCCTCTCAAAAAACCATTGCCGGATGCTTTGCTTTCGATAGAACCGGCTTTTGAAATAGAGGAAAATCTAGTCTTGGCTAATCAAGAATTCGAACTAGGCTTGGAAGAATTAAATTTAACTCGTGAAACTTTCCCTCCGCTTGTCATTACTTATTCTCAACAAGCCGGAAGAAAACAAGTAGCCGAGTATTTGCAACAAGTATGGAGTAAAGGACTCGGTATTGAAGTAAAACTTGAGCCTCAAGAATGGAATATCTTTCGCGTGAATTTAGGAACCGGAAATTATCAAATTAGTGGCAGCTTTGAAGCCGCTTTTTATAAAGATCCTCTAGAATTAATGCAAAAATTCGCCACCCTTGGACCGAATAATTTTCCGCAATGGACAAATCCAGAATTTATTGAAATTGTGAACCTCGCAAGGAATGAGGTGGATCCGGATAAGCGAATAAATCTATTAGCCGATGCGGAGCAAATCTTAATGGAAGATGTCCCTTTTATTCCTATCTGTAGCGATGAGTTTATTTTTTCTCATCATACCGATTTAAAAGGGTATATTTTTGACTGCGTAGGTGCCTGCGACTTTAGTCGAGCTGCTTTTTAATCTTAACTTCCATAAGAGAGCTTCGCAAGACCTCTCTTATGGGCGACCGAGACTTTCTTATGACGACTCATTTTCTAATTAAAAAAGCTTTTATTTTTGTAATATCATTGACCATGGTCATTACTTTGACTTTTTTTTTAATGCATTTAATTCCGGGCGATCCGTTTATGGAAGAACAAATGATTTCGGAAGAAATTTTAAAAGCGATGCATCACGATTATGGTTTAGACAAACCGTTAATCATGCAATATTTTTACTATCTGAAAGGTCTTTTTCATTTGGATTTAGGTTTTTCTTTTAAATATCAAGGACGTCCGGTTGCACAAATTATCAGCGAAGCCTTTCCCATTTCGTTTGCTCTAGGAATTCAAGCTTTGCTTATTGCTTTAGGAGGAGGATTAATCGGCGGCTCTATTGCTTCTCTATACCATCGTAAATGGCAAGATCAAGCCATTTTAGCTTTTTTAGCCCTTTGTCTTTCTGTCCCTGCTTTTTTGTCGGCTACACTTTTCCAATATCTCTTTGCAATGCAATTAGACCTCTTCCCTGTGGCGCGCTGGGGCTCTTTCAGTCACACGATTCTCCCTTCCCTGGCCCTAGCTCTTTTTCCCTTTGCTTATCTGGCTCGTTTGGCCCGTACGAATATTATTGAAGTTTTACAGCAGGATTATATTGTAACTGCGCGTTCAAAGGGGCTAAGTCAATGGGAAATTCTTTATAAGCATGTCTTAAAAAATGCTTTATTACCAGTTGTTGCTTATCTCGGACCTTTAATTGCAGCAGTTTTTATGGGGAGTTTTGTGATTGAAAAGATTTTTGGAATTCCCGGCCTTGGGCAATGGCTTGTAACGAGTATCGGTAATCGAGATTATCCTCTGATTATGGGCCTTGCAATTTTTTATAGTTTTCTCCTCATGGGATTCAACTTTTTAGTGGATTGCGTTTACTATTTGCTTGATCCTCGGATCAAGAAAGGGGAGAGCAATGGGTAAATGTGACCGTTTTTTTTTCTTTAAGGTGAATTCGACTTTAGTCTTCAGTCTCTGTGTATTGTCAGCTCTTTTAATCTTCGCTATTGCCGGGCCCTATCTTGCTTTGCACTCTTATGATGAGACCAATCTCGCTTTTAAAAATTTATCGCCCGATTCCCGTTTTTGGTTTGGAACGGATGAATTAGGGCGCGATTTGTTTACGCGTTGCTGCGTGGGGGCACGGATTTCATTAATAGTGGCCTTTGCGGCTACTTTTATTGATTTAGTACTCGGGGTCTCATATGGGATGATTTCCGGATATGGGAGTCAAAAAATGGATGAATGGATGATGAGTTTCATCGATATTTTGCAAAGCATTCCTTATCTATTGATCGTCATTCTATTGATTGTCCTAATGGGTCCCGGCTTGATCACAGTGATCTGTGCTTTGGCAATTACAGGTTGGATGAACATGGCGCGGATTGTCAGAGGACAAGTTTTGCAATTGAAAAATCAGGAGTTTGTAATAGCAGCTGAAGCCTATGGAGCATCAAAAAGTCGAATCATCATTCGTCATCTTTTACCCAATGTCAGGGGACAGATTATTGTTGTATTAATGGCCGGTATATCGACAGCTTTATTTACAGAAGCTTTTTTGAGTTTTCTTGGCCTCGGAGTGCAAGCTCCGGTTGCGAGTTGGGGAACTTTAGCGAATGACGGGTTACTGGCTTTGAGATATTATCCTTGGCGAATTTTTTTCCCCGCTTTTTTGATTTGTTTAACGATTTTATCATTGAACTTAATTGGAGATGGATTGCGAGACCTATTCGATGAGAGAAAAAAAATATGAATTCCATTTTAACTGTTCAAGATCTGCACGTCACGTTTTCTTCTCGATTTGAAGAAATTCATGCTGTACGAGGGATTTCTTATCATTTGGAAGAGGGGGAGTGGCTCGGTATTATTGGCGAATCGGGGTGTGGGAAGAGTACTTCTTCTAAAGCATTACTTGGCTTGCTTGCCGATGAGACAGTTATAAAAGGAAAGATTTTATTTCAAGATAAGCAATTAAATGCCTGTACTGAATCGGAAATCAGGCAAATTCGCAGTAAAGAAATTGCATTTATTCCCCAAGATTGCATGACAGCTCTTAATCCAACAATGAAAATCGGCTTACAAATTTTGGAAGCGCAAAAAAAAAGTTCCCCCTTCACCTCATTTTCTCAAGCAGAAGAAGCAGCTCGTCTACTTTTGGAGGAATTAGGGCTCGAGTTTGATTCCCTAAAAGATGCTTATCCCCATATGATCAGCGGAGGCATGCGGCAGCGTACTTTAATTGCAATCGCGCTTATTCGAGAACCTAAAATGATAATAGCCGATGAACCCACAACAGCATTAGATAAAAAATTGAAGAAAATAGTTTTGGATGGTCTGAAAAGACGGCAACAAGAAAATAAATTGAGCCTTCTCTTGATTTCGCATGATTTAGAAAGCATGGCTGAATATTGCGATCGGATTTTAGTGATGTACGCAGGAAAAATTGTTGAATATGGAGATGCTAAAACAATATTTCGGCATCCGCGGCATCCTTACACTAAAGGTCTTGTCAATTCTCTTATTAAGATCGATCAAGATAAAAATAAGCCTTTAAATTTTATCAAAGGTCAACCGCCGCATTTAAATGTCCCTTTAAACCGGTGTGCTTTTTGCGAACGTTGTGAAGAAGCGATGAATGTTTGTGCAATTTTAAGCCCCCCGCTTTATCAAATTAACCCTTTACATCAAAGTGCCTGTTTTAAACATGATCCGGGAGATCGAGCATGACTCCGCTTATGCAGATCGAAAAATTAAGCAAAAGTTATCTCTTACCCACAGGTAAAATCTTAAAAGCAGTCGAAGATGTTTCTTTTACTTTATTTAAGGGGGAAACATTCGGCTTAGTCGGAGAAAGCGGATGCGGAAAAACGACCCTCGTTCGTTGTCTTCTACGTCTTGAAAAAGCAGATTCGGGGAAAGTTTTTTTTGATGGAAAAGAAATATCCGATTTGACCGGTCGAGAACTTTTTCAATTTAGAAGAGAGACTCAAATGATCTTTCAAAATATTTCAGGCTCTTTAAATCCAAAAATGACGATCGGTGAAAGTATTGCAGAGCCCCTCCATATTCATCAAATCGTGCCCAAAGAAGGGGTTTTTAAAGAAGTTTGTCGATTGCTTGATTCAGTCGGTTTAAGCTCGTCCACGTATCGGAAATATCCTTATGAATTTTCTGGAGGGCAGAAGCAAAGAGTCGCCATCGCACGCGCTTTAAGTTTGCGCCCGCGTCTTCTGATTTGCGACGAGCCGGTGTCTGCTTTGGATGTCTCGATTCAAGCTCAAATCATCAATTTGTTGAAGGATCTTCAAAAAGAGTATCACCTGACTTATTTTTTTATTGCACATGAAGAGGCTTTAGTTAGATACATGTCTGATAGAGTCGCGATCATGCATCAAGGACAACTTGTAAAATTAAGCTAAATAACTTAGGAAGAGAAACATGTACGACATAAAAATCACGTTGTTTTGTTTAATGGTTTTAGAAATTTTTTTTTCTTCACTTTCGGGTCAAGGATTAATCGATTTAGAGAGGGAGCTTGTTAAAGAACTTCGATTCATCGACTACCCCCGAACTCCATTCGGGGCAAATGAAGATTATGATTCGCAAGATCCGGTTTATGATGTCGCTATTATTGGAGGAGGGATGGCCGGCTTGACGGCTGCCGCCGCTCTATTTATGGAAGGGATTTACAATGTACAATTATTTGATGAGAGTCCACAAGGATATGAAGGGCCATGGATGACATATGCACGCATGAAGACGTTGAGGACAGAAAAAAATGAGATGGGGCCGGCGTTGGGTATACCTAAATTAACTTTTCAAGCTTGGTATGAAGCTCAATTCGGTGAGAAGAGTTGGGAAGATTTAGATAAAATCCCTAACGTTTTATGGATGAACTATCTTAATTGGTATCGTCGCTTCCTTAACATTCCTGTTGAAAATGATTCGAAGTTAATTTCTCTTGCATATGACGAAGATCACTTTCTTTTGGAATTGGATCGGAAAGGCGAGAGGCGTTATGTGAAGGCTATTAAAGTTATTTTGGCTACAGGAAGAGGAGGATTCGGGGGTGCTTTTCTCCCCAGTTTCATTCAAGATCTACCGAAGAGAAGTTATGCGCACGTGATGGAAAATATCGACTTTGCGAAACTCCAAAACAAGGTCGTCGGGATTATAGGTTGCGGTGCATCCGCCTTTGATGCCGCCGCAACAGCTTTAGAGCAGGGGGCAAAAAAAGTAGAGATGATGATGCGTGCTGCTTTGTTACCCTCTATCAATAAATTTCCTTCTTTTCATAGTCAATGCTTTGGACTCGGGTATTATGCAATGAACGATGATTGGAAACAGAAAATCATGGGTTTTGCTTTAGAGGGGACTGTTCCTCCCACGCTCGATTCGATAAAAAGAGTGCAAAATTTCCGGAATTTTTCTTTAACTCCGGATTTGCAGATTTGCGCAGCGGCGATTAAAGGTCATGATGTTTTTTTAACGACAAATAAAGGGGAGAAAGCATGTGATTTTCTAATTTTAGCTACCGGATATAAAGTTGAGGGAAATCGACAACCTGAATTAAAAAATTTTATAGAATCGATCGCGCTTTGGAAAAATCATCTCACTGAAGGGAATGCATCGAGTAAGCGCCTCGGGTTTTTCCCCTATTTAGGAAGTAAATTTGAATTCTTGGAAAAAATTCCAGGTCAAGCACCTTATTTGAAAGATTTGCATTGCTTTAACCATGCTTCAACCCTTAGTCAGGGAGCTATTTGCCGAGACATCACCGGAATAAGCTTGGGAGCAAAGCGATTAGCAGAAGGAATTGCAGCGGATTTTTTAGCCCTTCTGGCAGACGACTTCTTAAATTCTCCGCAGACCATTGAAACCGAGTTTGATCCGAATGAGTGGATGGTCGGTCAAGATAAAAGAACTTGATCATGGAGCCATAACTGTTCATGAAAAAAAATATGACATTCAAGCTGATTTACATCTTCAAATTCCCGGGATCTTTTCTCACTGATGGTTAAAGCTACCAATTTCGTAAAAATTCCGGGAATTTAAAGCTTATTTCAACTTATAGTCGATTAAACTTAAAATTTCCCATTTTGACCTGCGCGAAAGCATCGCGATTTAACTTTCGTAAACGACCTAATATTATGAGGTAGCTTACGAGTTAAATCGCGATAGCTTTGGCGCGGTGAAAATGGAAAATTTTAAATTTAATCGACTATAAATGCGTAGCCCCCATTTCTTTTTTTTAATGGGGGTCGTTTTTAGCACTTATTGCGTCTATTTCGCGATAGGAATGTCCATTGTACAAATTTAATTTATAATCCTATCAAGTTCCTCTTGAGTCATGGGTGATTCAGGGAAATCAATGTTTAAAATTTTCTGGATATTCTCTTTAATGCCGTCGAGATCTACTTGTGTTTTTTCTTTTATCACCAGACCCCCTGGTTTCTGAAATAAGTTTTCCCCCCAATTTTTCGACTCAACAGTTCTCACTCGAGTAGATGTTAAATTATCTTGGTCACGTTTTGCAAGCACGCTTTTTTGTGTATCAAGATATGCTTTTAACATGAGCTCTTGAATTTCATTAAAATTCGAAAGGGCCTTAGCTCCCAATTCGTCTTCTAATTGAGTCATTAACCCTATCCGATTTACATCAAAGGCATCTTTTCTGGTAGATTGAATTAAAAAAGGCCACACAAATCTTGTAACATACGTCTTAGCAAAATCAGTCCAAATTTCAGTTTTTAACTTTTCTGGTTGATCAACACCCTTTAACAACCTCTCGATTTCTTTGCTCATTTGTTCCCCCACTGTTATTGAAGGGAAAATAGAACTTTTTTCTAAGAGGCTATCTAGTATTCTATCAAAGACTGCTTTTTCAACGTCTGCTATTTCTATTTTGCAAAAGGCAGTGCTGGTGTTTTTATTTTCTGCAAAACTAAGATAACTTACTTGACCCTTTTCTCCATAAAGTTTAAAGACCTTATGGTTCAAGATTAAGTTATCACAAGAGTAGAGATTATAGCTGTATAGTTTATTTTTTAATAAGTCCATCAAAGAATCTGGCAAGTCTCCCTCTTTTTTTTCATCCAAATCTTTTTTAATTTCTTTGAAGAGCCTTACAGGCTCTACAAGATATATCAATACTTGGATTTTCAAATCGTCTTTTTCGTCAATATCTAATGCGTCGATAAGATCTTCAATGATTTTAAGTAAAGGGCGATGATCTCCTTTATGAATATCTAAAGCTTGATTGAAGATTTTTATATGGAGGGGTAATTGCAATTTCTTTTCTTCTTGTTTTGAAGTCGAAAGGGAATTCAAAAGAGGAGCCGTAAACGCAGAACTCATTGTATCCGAGGTGTTTCCTTCTTCTACCAGACAAGCTTGTAATAAATCGAGAGGAACCTCTTTTTTTTCTTCTTCAAGACGGCCTTGCAATAAATCCAGAAGCGTCTCTTTTTCTTCTTCTACCAGACGAGCTTGTAATAAATCAAATGATGGCGGTTTATTATCGACTTGAGGTGTGGGTAATGAAGAAGGTTTGTTATTTAAGGGGTTCGGATCTGAATTCAATGAAACCATCTTTGAACCCGGAACATCTGAGGAATTTATCGGTGTTACTTTTGTCTTGTCATTGGTAGAATTAGACTTGACATTCTCGTTAAATATTCGTTTCAAGGCGATTTGACTGATGACATTAGCCAAAGGAAATATCAGGGCGAATCCTATTCCGATAAACTTAATTCGATGAGCAAGATTTTTCA
>Ga0105047_10007867_pt1 | contig 17893 bp, 23 predicted proteins | sample MAT04_FD_78384 | JGI IMG/M metagenome (GOLD analysis project Ga0105047, IMG submission 78384) | Freshwater microbial communities from Lake Fryxell liftoff mats and glacier meltwater in Antarctica - MAT-04 (megahit assembly) | ecosystem: Environmental > Aquatic > Freshwater > Ice > Liftoff...
TAACGGCGGCTGCAATTATCTTGGGTATAGGTAGGCTTATTGCAGACACGGCCAGACCGTTCGTGATACCTGTGTCGTGTGTTTCTGCCGAAGCATGCGCGCTAAGTGGTGTCAGGAACGTGCCGATAAAGAGAGCACCCAAGACAAAAGTTACTAAACCCAGCTTTTTATATTTACCAAACATTTGTTGACATAATAACATGTCTCTCTGGTAAAGCACTAGTATTTTGCCTCAAGCATGGCCAGATTTAAAACTTGTCCGATAAATATAATAACGGTATAGTAAACTTAAGTTATGCAAAACATAAAAGTGCGAAACATAAAACTTTTAGCTCTCCTGATTTTGGTGTTAAGCACCCTATGTTTAACTATGTTTGCCCCGATTACTGTAAATGCAGAGCCAGCCACAGATAATAAGCCAAAATTTAATGTTGATGACCCTAAAAGTTCCACGCCAAAATACTGGTGCGGAGAAGATAATCTAAAAAAGAGCTATAACAAAGTGTTTATGAGCATAGATATTGGCTGTACTCATAAAGGTAGCGCTATTATGGATGCGACCTTCGCAATTATAAGATTTCTTTCATTGGGTGTTGGTATAATTATAGTTGGTTCGTTAGTAGTAGCGGGGATTCAATATTCTGCTTCTAGGGGTGATCCACAAAAAACTGCACTAGCTATAACACGTATCCAAGCCACCCTAATAGCGCTTGTTTTATTTGTATTCGGCTTCGCAATTCTTAATTATCTAATACCGTCAGGTTTTCTTAAATGATAACAATTATTACTAATTTTGCAGCTTCATGCACTGGGGGTGGCTTTTTAGGCTTCCCCACGTGGTATAAATACCTCGATGGTATAACTGTGGACAACCTTTGTGCGCCTAAAATAAACAGTTTAAGTGATGTTTGGCTTATCGCTGCAGCAATCATCGAAATTTTATTACGCTTGGCAGCTCTAGTGGCGGTAGGTTTTGTTATATGGGGCGGTTTTGGTTTCATAGAAAGCCAAGGTGATCCAGCCAAGACAGCACAAGCCCGCAGCACAATCATTAATGCTATCCTTGGCCTGGCAATCGCTATAATTTCTGGCATTACAGTCAGCTTTCTCGCCGGGAGGATTAATTAATGCATCAAAGCTTACTAAGTATTGTGGGTGCAGCTCAAGCAAAATGTGGTGCAGGGTCAGTTTTCTGTGACACAGGTCTGCCTACTGTCGGTGCAGAAACAAGCGAACTCCAAACTATATTACAGATCGTTTTTGCTATTCTAGCCGCCGTGGCCGTACTTGTGGTTATTCTTGGTGGTCTACGCTTCATAACCTCTCAGGGCAATCCCCAGGAAACAACCAAGGCGCGCGACACCATTATTTATGCCGGCATAGGTCTGGTCGTCGCCTTGCTTGCCGGAGCAATCGTAAGCTTTGTATTGAAGGGGCTGTAAATGAAGCGACTACTTATTATTTTTGTACTCCTCATGACCATATTTGCGCCTAGTGCGCTAATGGTCGGACAGAGTTCGGCGGTTGATGTTTTCCCGCAGTGCGGCAAAGGTAGCAAAAATGGCACGCCTGCAGTCTGCAAGGAAGTAGTATCAAGTGGCAGCAAGCAAAATCCTGTCGTTCGCTTGATAGGAGCGGTCATCAGAGTCGTTACATATATAGTTGGCGTAGCTGCTGTCATTGGTATTATTTTGAGTGGCATTAAATTTATTACTGCCAATGGAGATGCCAATTCGGTAGCTGGCGCGAGGAGTAGTCTGATATATGCTTTGATTGGACTAGCTGTTGTTGTGCTTGCTCAGTTCTTTGTGGTCTTCGTGCTGGATAAAATATAATAAAAGGATTACCCATGTTTACTAAAATTAAAACTACTTTAATGACAATAGCGCTTAGTCTTAGCTTTGCTGGACTATTGAGCCTCGGAACAGCAGCGGCCTTAACCGCACCGGCTCACTTTGCCGATTTTAAGCAAGATGCGTGTAACGGCTTGAGCCAGCTTGATAGCGCGCAATCTTGCGGTAAGGGCGAGGCTAAGGTTACTAATATCGTCGCATCAATTGTCGATGTTTTAAGCATAATTGTTGGTGCGGTCGCTGTTATTTTCATTATTGTAGCTGGCTTTAAATACATAACTTCTGCAGGTGATGCTGCTAAGGTTGGTGCTGCTAAAAGCACCCTTATTTTTGCCCTAGTTGGCCTTTTCGTCGTAGCGATAGCCCAGTTATTGGTAAAACTCGTGCTAACGGCGGCCGAAAAGAATACCTAGCCATTAACGGGTTGCCCCCAGCGTGTCGCTGTGATATAAGTTAAGTAATCATAAAGAAAGGTTCAAAAAATGTTCAAAAAAGTAAAAAACTTCATAGTCGTAGGAATGGCAGCATTCTTGCTGTTAGTGCCGGCATTAGCGGTGCCTGGCGTCGTAGGAGTAGCAGCAGCAGCTAATAACATCACTACTGGTCTTTGTACAGGAACAACAGCAGCGACTGGTGACAGTGATTGTACAGGCACTAAGACTAGTTTAAATAGCAGTATTAAGAGTATAGCGAGCACCGTAGTAAATACGATCTCTATCATTGTGGGGGTAATTGCAGTCATCTTCATCATCTATGGTGGCTTTAAATACATCACCTCTGGCGGTGATAGTGGCAAAGTATCGGAAGCCAAGAACGCACTTATTTATGCAATCGTAGGTCTACTGGTAGTAGCCATTGCTCAGGCAATCGTACGATTTGTACTATCAGCCGGTAGCGCAATATCTGCATAGTAGTTAAATAGTTAGATACTAAAAATCCCCTCGCAATGAGGGGATTTTTGTTTGTCGGTAGGATTATTAGCTACAAGACCTGAATCTTCTTAATAGTATCCTGCTGCAGTTTACCGAAGCTGATGGTTAGAACGCCATCTTTTAGCAACGCTTCGATCTCTTCTTCTTTGACTGGTACTGGTAGGGCGATGGTTCGTGAGAATTCGCCCCAGTAACATTCTTGGAGGAAGTAGTTTTCTACGCCTTCTTCGGAGCCGGAGCTCAGTGTGCCACGGATTGTAAGCTGGTTGTCGGAAATGCTTACATCGAGATCGCTTTTGTTGACGCCGGCTGTACGTGCCTTTACGATAAGCTTCTCGCGGGTTTCGTAGACATCAACGGCTAGTTGGCCAGGTACGTTCTCGTCTTCGTCCCATTCGTCTTCTGTGGCTGGTGCTGAAGCCACTTGTTGGCCTGCGTCAGCCGGTATTGATAAATCGTCATCACCCAAAAATGCTGCGGTTAGTTCGTCCTCTTCGAGCAAGAGATCGTCGTCGCGATTACGTCGCGCCATAGTTGTTACCCTCCAGTTGATTTAATACGTTGTAACTCAATTTTTATTGATCGAGCTAGATATAAGAGTCTTGCATTTTTGTCTTACTAGCAGTATAGCTTAGGTAGCAAACAGAGTGCAACTTACCCGTTACTTATTTACAACACATTAAACACAACATGAGTATATTCGACAAAATTATCGCTATTGTGGCACCTCACGATTGCTTGGGTTGCGGCAGTCCAGGATCTTTACTGTGCGATACTTGCTCTCAAAAATTACAGCCCGTACCGAAGAGGTGCTATAGATGTCGCCTGCTATCAAACGATGCCGAGACCTGTACCAACTGCCGCCAAACCAGCAAGCTGCAACATGTCTACGTGGCTAGTTATTATGATGGTATCGCCAAGGATTTAGTTTGGAAACTTAAGTTTGGCGGCGGCCAGACGGCAGCCCGCCAAATGTCCATAAACATGAAAAATATCTTAAATTTCTCGAATTGCTTACCGGGAACCATAATTGTGCCGGTGCCAACTGCTACTTCGCGTATTAGAAGCCGGGGTTACGATCAAGCGGAACTCTTAGCCCGCGAATTGTCACGCTTAACAGGTTTGCGCCAAGTTGCCTGCTTGGCTCGCCTCGGCCAAGCTCATCAAGTTGGCGCTAACCGCGAACAGCGCCAGGCACAACTAGCCGAGGTCTATTTTGTTAAAAAAGCCTCGACTGTATTCGGGTCACAAATCCTGCTAGTTGATGATGTACTGACTACTGGGTCGACTTTGGAGGCCGCCTCCAGAGTGCTGAAACAAGCTGGAGCACGGCAGATTGACGCGGCGGTATTTGCCCAAGCCTAATTTATAGTTTGAGATTTCGGGCCTTAAATAGTATAATGACCTCTGTTATGGAAGGGTGTCCGAGTGGTCGAAGGAAACGGTCTTGAAAACCGTCGTGCCAGCAATGGTACCGTGGGTTCGAATCCCACCCCTTCCGCCATGTAACGATACACGTTACAATATTGTGACGTTCAGTCAGATAAGGAGAGGTACCCAAGAGGCTGAAGGGGTCGGTTTGCTAAATCGATAGGGGGGAGCAATCCCCCGCGAGGGTTCGAATCCCTCTCTCTCCGCCATATAAAAAGACCCGGTTTTACCTGGGTCTTTTTATATGGCGGAGAGAGATTGGTAAAAATCCTCCAGGGTTCGGCGTACGAGAAGCACAGAGTAAATAGAGTGAACTCTATTTACTCGAGCATCGCAGGAAGGAGTGCGGCAAAGCTGCGTGATATCCCTCTCTCAAACTTCCCCTTCCCCCTCGAGTACGCTACAATAACGCTTATGGCAGAACCAGAGACTCCCGCTAATCAAGCCCCGCAGCCACCAGTTCAAGCAGGCGTTGTTATATCGCCATCTGGCAGCGTGTCTCCACCCTCACTTCCAGCTCAGCCTCCAGCCCCAAGCCCACAGCCATTAATCCCACAACCTCCAACCCAACCGGTAGTAGAATCAACTCCCCAGCCTCCACCACAACAATCACAACCGAAACCCCAGTTTCAGCCAGAAGAAGTCCCAGAGCCGGTATTTGCCCAAAATCCAGGCCAAAATTACGTCGACCGACCACAATTTGAGCAGCAAGAACCAATCACCTGGACAGCATCCGAGTTTGTAGCCCATCACAAATCAGCCGGCTGGTACGGTTTATTGGCCCTAGCAGCCATTGCCGTAGCAGTCATCATTTATTTATTAACCAAAGATGTTATATCGGCCTCAGTAGTTATTGTTGGCGCGGTTTTCTTGGGTGGTTATGGCGCTCGCAAACCTCGACAGCTCCAATATCAGCTCGACAATCAAGGCATTGGCGTTGGCCAAAAGCATTACGACTACGATGCTTTTCGATGTTTTTCGGTTATAACCGAGGGGGCATTCTCGAGCATTGTGTTTATGCCGCTAAAGCGTTTCGCCCCTCTAACCACTATTTACTACGCACCGGAGGACGAAGAACGCATTATAGACTTGTTGAGCCTGGTTTTGCCATACGAGGAAATGAAGCACGATCCAGTCGACCGCTTAATGCAGCACATTCGCTTCTAATCTCAAGCAGGACCAATTAAAAAAGCCGCCCAGATGATCCAGGCGGCTTTATTATTAGGTATGAATCCGACTAGCGTCGGTAGTGTTCTTTGCGGTATAGTTTGCGTTCCATTCGTGTGATGAAGTTGTGGCGGGCGCTTTTAGCATCCCACTTTTCGAAACGGTCCATTAGTTGTTCGACATCTTCGTTTGACATATCGTTACTCCCTTTTAGTTTGTACTAACTATTATTAACTTATGCCTTATGTTTAGCTGTAACTTTTTTCACATGCTTATTTAACAGGGTGAGATTAGTTGAAACTTGTCGGTTTGCCACCATAAAAGTTAAACTTACATAAGATGAAATTTATCGACAACATAATTAATACTGCTGACCACATCCAGCAAGACAATCGTTGGCTAGCTTTTCCGTACGCGGTGATAAAAAAATATGGTGATGACCAGGCTGGTAACCGGGCGGCGCTGCTTACTTATTATGGATTTTTGGCGCTTTTCCCTCTGCTTTTGGTGGTTACCACGATTACTCAGATTGTTGCCGCTAACAATCCCGAATTGCAAACCAAAATTGCCGAGGCTGTGACCAGTTATTTACCGATAGCTGGCGATAAGCTGTACGACCAAATAGACGGCCTAGGTAAAACGGGGTTAGCTTTGGTAATTGGGCTGCTGTTTACGCTTTACGGCGCAAGAGGTGTAGCCGAAGCCTTCCGTCAAGGTGTAAATCAGCTGTGGGGCATCCCTCGCTCAAAGCAAGAAGGCTTCCCTAAGTCGACAATCAAGAATCTGCTGATTGTAATTGTCGGTGGTATTGGCTTTATTTTAGCCGGCATTTGCGCCGGACTGGCGGCCGGAACCGGTTTTGGTTTTGGATTACGTGTGTTACCACTTTTAGCCAGCACCTTCATACTGTTTTGGCTATTTGTATTTTTATTTAAGATAAGTCTGCCTAAGCCAATTTCCTTGCAGGAAGCTTGGCCTGGCGCGCTGGCGGCCTCCATTGGACTGGGAATTTTGCAATTCTTTGGCAGCTATTTACTAGCTAACCAGTTAAGGGGCCTCAACGAGCTATACAGTTATTTTGCGCTAGCTTTGGGTCTATTGTTCTGGATATATTTACAGTCTCAGGTGGTATTTTATTCCGTCGAGATCGCCACAGTAAGAAATATGAAACTTTGGCCACGTAGCTTAAACGAAAAGAATCAAACCAAAGCCGATAAGCAGGCTATCTCCGCAAAAAGATAACATCCGCGCTCAGTATTAATAAGCCAAGTATTGGCGCCACCACGTGCTGGTTCGTGATGATACTCTGGTGCGTGCTATTTGCTTAGTTTGCATTCCTATGTCCTCCCCACTGTCTTTACACCCTTAGCATAGAGCGTACAGCACAGAAGTGCAGTGAAGTTTCTAACAGTGGTAAGGTAAGGCTATTTTTTGTCTTTAGCGATATCGAGTAATTCTTGTATCATTTTGAGTTGCCGAGCATGGATGGCCATCAGTTCTTCGACTTCTTTCTTGGCTTCTTTGTTGGTCTGGTAATCGTTCTGAGCCATTACTGCGTTAATAGCATCCTGTCGCTTGGCAGCGATCAACAATATGGCGCCCTGTAATGCGGCTAACATCGATAGGAACAAGTTGAGTAGAATAAACGGGTATTTATCCCAATGACTGAAAGTATCTATGGAATTCGCGGTTGCCCAGAGGCCTAAAAATACCATAAAGCTTAGTACGAATGTCCAGCTACCCATGCCATTGCGCATTTTGTCTGCTGCTCGTTCACCGATGGATAAGTTCTCTTTGTGTTGTTTGTGCCAGTTAATTGGCGCGTTCATATTTACGTTCATATTGCGAAGTATAGCATAGGGGTCGCTGTTACGTTTGCTCATCTATTTAGCTCCATTTTTATGACTGGCCAGAAAGCATCAGCCCAGATACGGTAGCCGTGATTATTGGGGTGGAAAAAGTCGGCTGCATAATTGCGCCACGAATTATGTTGGGCGGTATAGGTCTGCAGATCTACCAATTCAAGGTCGTAGCGCTTAGCGGCGTCGGTAATGACAGCACTAGCTTTGATAGCGGTATCATTCTCACGAGAACGGCCACCAAAATATGGAATATTAGCCACCACAGTGCCTTTCGGCAAGTTTTTGGCTAGTTGATCGTATTGGTCAGTAAAAGCTTTTTCGTCCCATTTATTGATGTTATTGGAGCCAATCCCGACCACGATAAGATCGGCCTTATACTTCTTTAGCTGGGGTAACTGCTTGTCCAATACATCTTTGACGGTTGCGCCAGTAACGCTCAAATTAACGGTGTGTACGCGCTTGCCTGTAGCCTCGGATATTTGAGTGCTTAACAATCCAACATAGCCTAACTGAGGTTTGCTGGCGCCTATTCCTTGGGCTGCCGAGTCACCTATTACTACAAAATTAAATTCTCCACCTTGCGATGCCTGGCCTTTCCAGTATGAAGCGTAACGGTCTACACTTGACCGAAGTTCTAGCAGCTTGAATACTTCAAATAGCACCAGGGCTAATATAATTATGCCAACAATAAGTAAGACGCGCTTGAGCATTAGCCTCATTATAGCTGATTTGACAAAGATCACCGCAAGTCAGGGTCGGCGAAGTCTTCCGCGATCCCTGTTAATTTGATCAAATAAAAAAGCCTGTACTAACGTAAAGGCTTTTTATATGGTGTACCCGATAGGATTCGAACCTACGACCTTCGGCTCCGCAAGCCGACGCTCTATCCAGCTGAGCTACGGGTACTTATTGTAAATCGCAAAATGTGTTTGCAACAGGGGCAATTCTATCATGAATTCTTGCTAAAAGCTAGTCTCTCAGCTCATATTTCATAATACTGCTCACCTAACTGCTAAAATAGAGCCGTTGCGGAGAGGTGACCGAGTGGTTGAAGGTGCTACTCTCGAAAAGTAGTGTGCCCTTACGGGTACCGAGGGTTCGAATCCCTCCCTCTCCGCCAACACTCAAAGTCTGTGCGCAACAACATTCTTAACAAATGATAAAAACAGACGACCAAACAACTCCAAAGTACCCAAGGAATCGTTCTAATATGGGCCACGGGGTATAGTTTTGGCGTTACTGAGCCAGGGTTACTCAAAGTTTTATTGGATCGGGTTTGATTAGTCGGCGCGCTATAAACTGCCGGCTTCACGATCGTTGAAGTTCTATGACTACTCGGCACAACTGCAGACCTTTGATTGATAGTTGTCTGGTGGGCCGCCGCTGTAACCCCCGATTTTATTGTGGAAAGTTGGCCCAGGCTTGGCGCTGGATTGTCAGCGCTCGGGGTAGTTAGATAGACAGGTTGCCGGATGTCGATTCTCTCGCCAACTTGGTTACTCCCGGTTACATCAATTGAATGTATCTCAGTTTCATCCTCTTCGGCAACAGCTATTTCCGTATTTATATCCCCAGAACTGTTGCTCGTAACCTGTTTAATGACGGTGCCTTGCGGTCCGTTTATTCTGATCGCGTAGCCGCTATTTGGTCGCAGACCGCTGTATGAGCCATTAACTCTAATAGACAACGACTTGGTTCCCGCTGATTCACTGACCATACTATCAGACCACTTAACATTATTTATTAGACGATTAGTTTTTGGCGCAGCCAGCAAGGATTCACTATCAAAATTAGTCACAGAATTAGTTTTGGCTTCTAAGTTGTTGGTTTGCCTCATGATTGCCTGACCTAATAGTTCATGCCCCAGGCTGTTAGGATGGTAACTTTCACTACCCAAGAATTTAAGCCTTTTCAATCCACTGTCCTTGCCAGCCGTCACTCCATTAACGGCGATAGCGTAGCTGCTCGCTTCACATAATTTATGGCCGGCCAAAGCTTCACTTATATCCACATAATCAATACTAGCTTGGTTGGCCGCCAGCCTAACCGCGGCGTTAATATAATCGATTAAGCCTTGGGCAAACTGAATCTCGGATTTGTTCAGATGAACATTTAGCCCACAACTTCCAGTGCCTGTAATTACCTGAGGGTAGCCAATAGCATAAAACTTTGAGCCCGGACTTTTCTTGATGAGTTGCCTATACAGTGCCACCAAACGCGGAACTGTCCGATCGATGGACTGTTTGATCTCCAGTCTGTCCTCGTATGAACTAAAACAGGTATTATTTTCTGACAACAAACTTAGGTGAGGCTGGACGCAGCTCTGAACTATCGCGCCAAAACCTACATCGTTGCCACCAACTGATATAGTTAGCCGTCTGGGCTGATAGTGACCGACAAACTCTTCTTGCGGTAGATAACCCGGAATATAATTGGCGAGCAATTGCCTTATATTATCGGTCTGTCTTTCATGTCTAGGCACGCCATCACTGACCTGACCCCTGTAGTTATTGAGATTATTGGGGCTGATATCTTGTATTTTGCCACCCGAGCAAGCAGCCGTATGCCCGCCACTGGCACCAAAAAGCTGACGAGATATTAGCAGTGGGTAGGAATTTGCTGAAAGATGACAATGATTTACGTCGGTATCCGTGCCGTATAAGTAGTCGAAAGCACCCTCACCCGATGTGTAGGAATCACCCAGCGCTAAGTATTCCAGTGATGAGTTAATGACGGCTGACGGCGCTAATTTATAAGTATCCGTACCGCCAGAGTGAACGGCATTAAAAGTCAGCAGTTCATTATTAATAAACCTGACACGGTTGATAGATTTTAGCTGAGACAGTGGGCCACTTATAAACGGCCAGTATTCGTAAGCGTCACATTGCAACGGAGCCATAATAGTAGCGACGCCTTGGCAGGATGAAACATCGTAAACTTTAAAAGAATTAGCTAGATTATTTTGAATCGCCACATAACGCCCGTCATTAGTGACGCTAACCTGAGACTTTAGCAATGCTGGGCTTCCCTGACTGCCATAAGCCACCGCGAATGGGGTTATTTCGAGCGTTGACAGGTTGATTCTGATAAATGAGCCGTTCATGGACTCGGCTACCAGCCAGCTAGCATTGTCGGAGAAAGCAACGCTTTGAGCATTAATAACCAGCTTGTTGCCCAGCATATCTTTAAGCGGAATGTCAGGAGGACCGATAATTTCTTTGGCGATTAAAGCGCCACCGGCATTACGCTTATCCTCAAGCACTGGAAGTAGATTTTTGTATAAGGAAACATAGGAACCACCGGTGTTAGCCGCATTGAGCGCCAGGGCGCCTGATGTTCTGGGCCACGGCGTGAGCACTTGGTTTGAGCCGTAGGTTATAAGCGGTAAAGCTTCGTCAGTACCACTAAAAATAATCTTTGATTGGTCGATGTCGACCAGCCCATAAGCGGTCGACATGAAACAGCCCGTCCGCATAGTTGTTTCGGCCACCTGACGATAGGTTAACACGCTGCAGTCTATATTGGCTTGGAAATTTGATTGCTGAGTTATATCTGTTGCAGGACCAATCCGCAGCAATGTTTTAGCGGTTGGATTAGTCCAGCTAGAACTTCCTTGAGCACTAGTAATCGCTCGGACAAGAGTATTAGATGTCAATAATCCCAAAACCGCTAAACTACATAAAAGCCATCGATAGTGTCGATATGTCATGCCGGAAAACCTCCATGCAAACACTATCTATCGGTAGCGCAAAAATCAGCAAGCATAAGCGACCATTATTCTATAAAAATTAAGAACAAGTTAAGACCAGCTGAATAATTAAGGTATTCAGCAACAGTTGTGCGAATAATATCCTGAGCTTAAACTAGCTTTGAGTGCGGGCGGTGGCCAGCGCGTCGCTGTACCACTGGAGTTCCTCTAGCATAGAATCAAGAGCTTTTTGTGGACCGTAAGGCAAAGCTTTTACTTCGGCGGCTAGCTCACCTTCGGGGCTGATTTTTTCGCTGGCACCTTGAAAGGCGACGGCTTTAGGTGTGACCGCTGCTTGAGCTTCGCTCAAAATTTCCTTGAGGTGCATGATAGCCCGAGCGCCGCCCACAGTTCCGTGTCCTACGACTGTGGCTGGTTTTCTAGTTAGCTCAAAGGCGGCGTAATCCAAAGCGTTTTTAAGAACACCGGAAATCGAGTGGTTGTATTCCGGAGTTACAAATATGTAAGCGTCAGCCTCGGCGAGCTTACTAAGCCACTCCTCTACCACTGGGTGTGGCTGGCGATTGGGGTTGTAACGTGGTGAAATCGCCTCGTCCATAAATGGCATCGGATAATCACCTAGGTCAACTAGCTCTACCGCTGCGTCTTCAAGCTTTGATGCCTCAGCAGACACCCATTTTGCCAAGCGTTCGGTAATTCGGCCTTGGCGTGTCGATCCAATAATAACTTGCAGTTTCATGTCTGTCTCCTTTTTGGTATACTTTGTATAGTAATAAGTAATCTTTAGTATATAGCCATTACTATACATTGTAAAGTATGAAAAGTCCCCTTACCTCAACTCAACCACTCGAACCAAAAACTGGCTGTATCGCTGGTGCTATGGAAATCATCGGCAATAAATGGACGGCGCTTATTTTGCGCGATCTCTGCCAGGGTAGTAAACGCTTTAGTGAGCTAGAAAAATCAGTTGGCAGCATCAATCCTCGTACTCTCAGCCAGCGCTTAGATGATCTGGAAGACCACGGCATTATTACCAAAAAATCATTCGCCGAAGTACCACCACGCATAGAGTATACGCTCACGCAAAAAGGCCGAGATTTACAGCCCGTTTTGCAGCAAATGGCCGCCTGGGGCAATAAATACTACCATCTTAAAGACTGCTAAGATTTTTCTTTAAAGTCGAGTGAAGCGGAATTAATGCAGAAACGCTTACCGGTGGGTTGGTCATAGGCGTCGTCAAATACGTGGCCAAGATGGCTGCCACAGTTAGAGCAGGTAGCTTCCGTACGGGACATGCCAAGCATTTTATCTTCGCTCAAAACCACAGAATCTGGCACGGCGTCATAAAAACTCGGCCAGCCACTGCCGCTGTCAAACTTGGTGCCGCTCTTAAATAGCACCTGACCGCAGGCGCCGCAAACATAGTCACCGTCTTTGTTGTTGTGCAATAACGCGCCCGTACCGGGGGCTTCGGTCCCCTTCTCTCTTAGAATGTGGTATTGCTCGGGAGTGAGCTTGGCTTTCCAATCATCTTCGGCGTGAGCCATACTATTTTTTCTTGGGCCTGTCTAATTTATCGAGTTTGAGCATTTTGATGATGACGTAGATAACCAGCAATACAAACAAGAAGTTAATCAGACCATAAAAGAATGCTCCCCAGCTGAAATCAGCGGTTCTGCCATGAAATTCCAGAGTAAAAGTACGCTCACTAATGGCTGTTCCTAGCAATAGCTTAGAAAGTGGATCAATGAAACTGGTGATTAACTGTTTAACTAAAACCTGCACTTGAGCACCGACAACAAAACCGATGGCCAAGCCAACCACAGCGTTTTCACGCAAGAATCCAACAAAGCCAGCCGCTGGATTGAGCTCGGTAATTGTAACGGTCGGCGCTTCTGCCTTTCGTCGGCGATCACCGTTTGGGGTTTCCATGCGGATGGTGCTACCAGCAGTAACGGCAATATTCTTGTTTGGTTCTAGTCTTTCTTTGCGTCTTCGGGCCATGTCTTTAAGTCCTTTCTTACATTTTCTCTGGTGCGTCTATGCCGAGTAGCTTCAGCCCTGATTTAAGAGTATCAGCATAGGCGCTAACAATCGAGAGCCGCTGGCTTTCACGTTCATCACCAACCACGCGATTTTGCTCGTAAAAGCGGTTAAAGGTCTGCGCTAACTCGTATAAATAGGAGCAAATATGGTGCGGCATCAGTTCGATAACGGCTTTATCCATAACTTCAGTATATTCGGAGATTTTTTGGACCATGGTGCGCTCACCAGGCTGGAATTCGGGAGTTGTTGCTAGGTCTAAGTTGGCGACAGGAACTTTACGCAAAATACTGCGAGCTCGGGCATGCGCGTACTGCAAATATGGACCACTGTTGCCCTCAATACTAGCTGATTCCTCGGGATCGTAGATTATGTCGCCACCTAGGCGGTTCTTTAGAAAAGCGTATTTAACGGCGCCCAACACGGTTTGGTCTCCGGCCTTACCAACCAATTTTTGGCTGGCAGCGGAAGCAGCCTCCAACACGTCAACGGCCCGCAAAAAGTTGCCTTTTCGGCTACTCATCTTTACGCCACCCTTTAGCTTCACAATACCATGCGTTAAGTGGGTTGTGGCCTGCGCAAGTTCTGGTGCGAATTGCTCGATACTCTTAATAACTACCGTCATATATTGCAACTGTTCGTTAGCGGTAATGATTACCGATTTATCAAAATTATAATCTTGTTTTTTGAGAATGCTCAGCCCAACATCTTTAGCTTCATAAGTCGGCAAGCCTTCGGAATTGATGAAAACTCGGGTGTGTAAGCCGTATTTTTCGCCGTCAAATATAACTGCACCCTGGCTCTCTTCGTAAACACCATCGGCCATGTGATCGCGAACGGTTTGCAGGCCAATCGGCGCTGTTTGGCTTTCGGGATAGTATTTTTCGAACTTAATGCCAATCTGAGCGTAAAATTTATCGAAGTAAGCGTAGCTCCACTCCCGACAGGTCCAGTAAATGTGCGAGAATGGTGAGTCGTGATCATTTTCTGTGTGCAAAGCATAAACACGTTTGTTGAGCGCTATAATTTCAGATTTAGCGGTTTCGTCGTCTTCATAAGCCTGCGAACCAATCACGTAGGCTTTAGCCATCCAGTCTGAGCGTTCGGCCTCAGGCACCTCGCTAAGTTTGTCTGGGTTTTCACCGCCAAGTTTTTTGACGATCGCCCACATAGTTTTACCGACATGCAAACCAACATCACCACCGAAGTTTACCCTGTGTACTTGCCCGCCCGCTTGCTCCAATAAATTGGCGATAGCGTCACCGACCACACTGGTGTATAAATGGCCAGCATGCAGGACTTTGAAGGGATTGGGATCGGAATATTCGGCTACCACGACTTGCCCGGCCAAAGATTGTTCTGGCTGACTCTGGGTTAATTGCAACAAAACCGCGTCATTTAATTTTAAATTAATAAATCCAGGCCCAGCAATTGTTATTTCTTGTATATGATCAGCGAGATCGGATTTTAACTGCGCCACCAATAAATCGGCCACTTCACGGGGATTTTTCTGAACTTGTTTAGCTAATTGCAACGCGACATTAGTAGCATAATCACCAAATTGTGACTCTGGGCGCGTCAAAACAATCTCAATTTTTTGATCAAATAGAGAATCTACCGCTCTAGCGATGGCTTTTTCTAAATCTCGTTTCATATCAGTCAGTATAACAGAGGTTGGCCGCTTAATCAGCTGAGCTGCCGTGCCTAAATAATTTTATGATGCGCCAAGCCACGATATACATGCTGGAAAGCAGTACGAAAAAGGAGATAACCGTGATCGACATCTGGGGATACGAAGCTGGATGTTGCAATCGATCGGCCACGTCAAACAGTAAACCGCCTGGATTAGCCAGAACGTCCCAGCTGTTCCAGCGTAAATCGCGGCCAATGTAAATAGCGAAACTGCAAGCCAGCAAGGTCGCTGATATAGCCAAAGCCGAAAGCAGGCTAGATAACCGCTTTTTGAGCTGAGTATGGATCAGGTACAAACTAGTAAATCCAAGCAGCACGCCAGTGTAAATGAAAGAAGTTAACATCACTGAATCGTATAATACGTCCACACGCGCTGAATCGCGCAAATGGATAAAGTCGCTAATCATGTAAAAGCTGTTTGGCAAAAAAACTAACCAGAGTACGCTGACGCATAGAGCTTCCCAGCTGGACCACAATTTTCGCCGCAAAATTCGGGTTAGCCAGAAGGCGAAAATCACTGGTATCCAAGCTAAAAACAAGTTCCAAACCAGATAGCTGTACTCGGTGCTCTGGTTACGCAAGGCGCCGTAAGCAAAAAAACCAACACTAACTAACGAAGATAATCCCAGCGCTAAGATAAACTGCACCTTTGGCGGACGCTTTGTAGCCATAATAGTTTAATTATACCAAGCTAACCCTAAATATGACTTTTCTATTGGTCTATAGGGCGGCGGCCGGCCGCGATCTCGTCGGCATTGTCGGCGATATTTTGATAAGTAGCGCTGAGCTGCTCCGTTTGACCCAAAACAATATCAGTCGTGTGCATCAGCATGTACACGTAACCTCCTATCAAAACTCCGATTACCAACAAAAGTTTCATTGTTAACACTTATAGCAATAAGACAGTCACGCTGCAAGCATGGGCGTTTTAGTTATTGAGTGCGTCTTTGAGTTTTTCGATCAGTTCTACAGGTGTCGGATTGATGCCACTGAGCAGAGCCGCGTAAATACTCACGAAATCACCGAGCGCAATTGTCCATAGTAGCTGCTCGAGCAAATCACTGCCCTGGGCGTCAACACTAATCGGGTGTGGCCGCAACCCTGATAATAGCTGTTCGGTAATGCCAAAACGCTTCTGAACGCGGGGATGTTCCAGAGTACCCCTTAAATCAATAACGGCATACGGCTTATCGACCGGTTGCTTAGTCCAGCCCATAAATTCGTTGTGGTTAAATTCTGGATATTGGCCGTACCAGGCAATTTGTTTGGCATTTTCGTTGATGCTGATTTTCCATTTATAAGCCGCTGGTGCCAATTTCGGCCCAGAATATATTACTGCCGACTTACCAATAATCTCCTGAGCGATCTGTTTAGCCTGATTTTTTGCGGTCGGAACAGTAGCCGTCCAATTGGCGACAGCCTGCTGCAAAAAGTCCGATTTTCTAGCTAGTTCGCCAGCGGCGTAACTGGTAACACCCAAAGCGTCCGTGGCTGTAAGCAAGGCTTTTAGGCCGTAAAAAGCGGCGTGCCGGGGCTGTAAACCAGTCGGCAGCGATAATAATGGGTAATTTTTCTGCTTGGCTATGTCTGCCAACTTGCCACCAGACGTAATAACGATGATCCCTGCCCCCTTGGCCTCGGCAGCCTCTAGTGCGGCCAAAGTTTCCTCGGTATTACCAGAGTAACTAGAAGCGAAAAACACGGTGTTACTACCAACATAAGCTGGGATTTCGTAATTTCGTGAAATTTCAAATGGTATGTTGAAACCTGGCCAACTCTGTGCGATCAAGGCGCAAAGCGCTGAACCACCCATGCCTCCAAAAACAATATTTTCAATTGCTTGCGAGGGAAGCGTAATTTTTACTTCGTAATCATGTGTTAATTGTTGCCACTGCTTCTCGGCTATGCCAAGCGCGTCTTGGGCGTCACGTTCATGGATCATTTTTAAATCGTCGAGCATAGTTCCTCCAGTGTTATGGGTAATACATCCAGTATAGCCTAGGCTCTTCCCAATTACGCTTATGTATACTACTATTTAAGTAGCAAATTATATTTCGCATATGCAGCGAACCTAGGGGGGATAAATGTTCGGACACAATGACCAAGACGGCCAGGACAATCAGAGTGATCAGAGCTCAAATTACGTTGCCGACGAAGTTAATTCAGCGTCCCACAGTAATACTGACGATTCACAGAACGTCGTCAGCGCTTCCTCTCAAGCTGTGATTCAATCCGGCGATCAAGCTTGGCAGCACCCCGGCACGCCCATTACGACACCACAGCATCATGACGATCAAGCCTCAGATACACCCTCCACGACTCATCACGCAAACGATTTGATCGATATCAAGCAGCACGCCCTGACTGAATTATCGCCACTTGTTGGCCACTTAGACCAAACTCCAGAAGAAAAATTCCGCACAACCATGATGATGATTCAAGCCAGCGACGACCAAAGTCTAGTAAAAACCGCCTACGAATCCGCTCACGCTATCACTGACGAAAAAGTCCGTGCCCAAGCCCTGCTCGACATCATCAACGAGATCAACTACTTTACCCAAAACAACGATCCAAAACCTAACTAAACAATAAACAAAATTAAAAATAAACCTGGAGTGAATCCAGGTTTATTTTTAATGATCTTACATCATGCCGCCCATACCACCCATTCCTGGCATGGCATCGGCTTTATTGTCGCTAGGGACATCTACAACTAAAGCACCCATCGTGCTAGCGGTCGCAGCAATGCTAACCGCATTTTGTATAGCTTCTTTGGTGACGCGAGCTGGATCAACTACACCAACTGACTTTAGGTCGACTAATTTGGTTGGATTGCTAACATCTACGCCCTGTCCTGGCCTGGCAGCCTTAACTTGAGGTAGCCATTCGTCGGCATTGAGGCCAGCGTTGGCAAGTAAGATACGGAAAGGCTGATCGAGGGCGTTTTTGAGGATCTGGGCGCCGGCAGCTACAGAATCAGTGCCATCAACCTTGATTTCACTAGCAAGATTGATGAGCGTTACGCCACCACCAGGTACAATGCCTTCGGCCAGTGCCGCTTTAACAGCGTGAACGGCATCGTCAACTCGGAATTTCTTCTCTTCAATTTCGGTTTCGGTAGCACCACCAACTTTAATTACAGCAACTTTTCCAGATAAAGCTGCACGGCGTTGTTCGAAGTTTTCCTTATCGTAATCACTGGTA
>Ga0105047_10007868_pt1 | contig 17891 bp, 11 predicted proteins | sample MAT04_FD_78384 | JGI IMG/M metagenome (GOLD analysis project Ga0105047, IMG submission 78384) | Freshwater microbial communities from Lake Fryxell liftoff mats and glacier meltwater in Antarctica - MAT-04 (megahit assembly) | ecosystem: Environmental > Aquatic > Freshwater > Ice > Liftoff...
ATGTGGTTCACGCGCGTCTCCATATCCAACCCGGTCATGGCCGTCATGGTCATGCTGGCCTTCGTCGTGCTGGGTCTGTTCAGCTACCAGCGCTTGTCGATCGACCAGTTCCCCAACATCGACATCCCCACCGTGGTGGTGCAGATGGACTACCCCGGTGCCAGCCCGGAAATCGTCGAGGCCGAAGTCACCAAAAAAGTTGAAGAGGCTGTCAACACCGTGGCCGGGATCAGCTCTTTGTATTCGCGCTCGTACGAGGGCAGCTCGGTCACCATCATCGAGTTCAGCCTGGACGTGGACGGGCGCAAAGCCGCTGAAGACGTGCGCGAAAAGGTGGCGCTCATTCGCCCGCTGCTGCGCGACGAGGTGAAGGAACCGCGCGTCTCGCGCTTCGACCCGGCCAGCGCGCCGGTCTTCAACGTGGCGGTGCTGCCCACCGACACGCCCGAGGGTAAAAAGCTCGGCGCCCAGGAATTGACCACCTGGGCCAGCCAGGTGCTGCAAAAGCGGCTGGAAAACGTGCGCGGCGTGGGCTCGGTGACGGTGGTGGGTGGGGTTAAGCGGCAGGTCAACATCTACCTGCGCCCACAAGCGATGGAGGCGCTGGGCGTGAGCGTTGACCAGGTGACTGCGGCCTTGCGCAGCGAGAACCAGGAACTGCCGCTGGGCAACATCCGCTCGCGCGAACAGGACCGGGTGGTGCAGATCGACGCGCGGCTGAAAACCCCGCGCGACTTTCGCGACATCGTCGTCGCCCGCAAGTCGATGAGCAATGCCAGTGGCGCCGCGGGCTTTGCCGTGGTCAAGCTGTGGCAGGTGGCCGACGTGGTCGACGGCCCGCAAGAAGAGGAAAGCCTGGCGCTCTACAACGGCCAGCGCACCGTGCTGCTGAGCGTGCAGAAGAGCCAGGGGGAAAACACCATCGCCGTGGTGGACGGCCTGAAGGCTGCGCTGGCGGCGGCCACAACGGTCACGCCGCCGGGCATCAAGACCGAAATCAACCGCGACAACTCGCGCGCCATCCGCATCAGCGTGGCCAACGTCAAGCGCACGCTGATCGAAGGCGCAGCACTCACCGTGTTGATCGTCTTCCTGTTCCTGAATTCCTGGCGCAGCACCGTCATCACCGGCCTGACGCTGCCGATCGCGCTGATCGGCACTTTCCTGTTCATGTACCTCTTCGGCTTCACCATCAACACCATCACGCTGATGGCGCTGAGCCTGTGTGTGGGCCTGTTGATCGACGACGCCATCGTCGTGCGCGAGAACATCGTGCGCCATGTGCAGATGGGCAAGAGCGCGCACGACGCGGCATTGGCCGGCACCAACGAGATTGGCCTGGCCGTGCTGGCCACCACGCTGTCGATCGTGGCGGTGTTCCTGCCGATCGGCTTCATGGGCGGCATCGTCGGCAAGTTCTTCCATGAATTTGGCATCACCATCAGCGCGGCGGTGCTGATCAGCATGTTCGTGAGCTTCACGCTGGACCCGATGTTGTCCAGCGTCTGGCACGACCCTCAAGCCCATGGCCCGCACAAGGGGCCGCGCGTCACGCTCTACGACAGAACCATCGGCCGCGTGACCGGAGCCTTCGACCGCTTCACCGAGTGGCTCTCGCGCGGCTACCAGCGGCTATTGGCCTGGTCGCTGGTGCACCGCCTGAAGACCCTGGGCGTTGCCCTGGTGACGTTCATCGCCGCCATCTTTCTGGCCGGCTTCCTGGGCAAAGAGTTCACGCCCAAGGCCGACTTCTCCGAGACCCAGATCAACTTCTACACCCCCGTGGGCAGTTCCCTGGAAGTCACCGAAGCCCGGGCCAGGCAGATCGACGCGGCCCTGCGCGAGCTGCCCGAGGTGCGCTACACCGTCACCACCATCAACAGCGGCTTCGCGCAGGGCAAGATCTACGGCGCGGTGTACGTGCGGCTGATCGACCGCAAGGACCGCAGCCGCAGCGTGACGCAGATGGCAGTGCCGCTGCGCGAGCGGCTTTCGCGCATCCCCGGCATCACCATCACCAACATCGGCGTCACCGACTTGGGCGGCAGCAAAAGCATCCAGTTTTCGCTGCAGGGCAGTGACCTGGGCGAACTCGAACGGCTGTCAAAAACGGTCATCGACAAGCTGCGCCAGATTCCGGGGCTGGTCGACCTCGACAGCACGCTCAAGCCCGACAAGCCCACCATTGCCATCGACGTCAAACGCGAGGCGGCGGCCGACCTGGGGCTCAACGTCAACACCGTGGCCAGCACCGTGCGCACGCTGGTGGCCGGGGTCTCGGCGGGCAACTGGCGCGCCAGCGACGGCGAGAACTACGACGTTCGGGTGCGCCTGGCGCCCGAGTTCCGCGACTCGGCGGGCGACTTGAACAACCTGCCCCTGGTGCTGACGGCGGCCGACGGCAGCGCGCGCGTCATGCGCCTGTCCCAGGTGGCGACGGTGCGGCCGTCGACCGGCCCCAACCAGATCAACCGGCGTGACCTGAACCGCGAAATCAACGTCGATGCCAACGTCCTGGGCCGCAGCTCCGGCGAGGTGTCTGACGACATCCGCAAGGTGCTGGACAGCGTGCCCTGGCCGCCGGGCTATCGCTACAGCTTTGGCGGCAGCACCAAGAACATGAACGAATCGGCCGGTTACGCTGCCGGCGCTCTGGCGCTGGCCGTCATCTTCATCTACATGATCCTGGCCAGCCAGTTCAAGAGCTTCTTGCAGCCGATCGCGCTGATGAGCAGCCTGCCGCTCACCTTGATTGGCGTGGTGCTGGCGCTGCTGGCCTTTGGCTCCACGCTGAACATGTTCTCGGTCATCGGCATCGTCATGCTGATGGGGCTGGTGACGAAAAACGCCATCCTGTTGATCGACTTCGCGATCCGAGCACGTGCGGGTTTGATCCAGGATGACGGCACGCCCGGCCCGCCCCTGGCGCGCAACGCGGCGCTGCTGGTGGCTGCCAAGGTGCGGCTGCGGCCGATCCTGATGACCACCCTGGCGATGGTCTTTGGCATGGTGCCGCTGGCCTTCGCCTTGACCGAAGGCTCAGAGCAGCGCGCCCCCATGGGCCAGGCGGTGATTGGCGGCGTCATCACCAGTTCTTTGTTGACGCTGGTGGTGGTGCCTGTCGTCTACTGCTACTTGGACGACCTGGCGGCCTGGGCCGGGCGTTTGTTCAGCAAGAAGCCAGGATCGACGACAGCACCGGCAACGACTTTGGCCACGTCCCTGGCCACCCCTAAACTTGATTGAAGCCACCGCAGCAAAGTCCCCCGCCCGCATGAACACCGAACTTGCCCGTTTCAACATGATCGAGCAGCAGATCCGCCCCTGGGAAGTGCTGGACCCCGCCGTGCTGGCGCTGCTGGCCAGCGTCAAGCGCGAAGACTTCCTGCCCGCAGGCCACCGCGCCGCAGCCTTTGTCGACACCACGGTGCCCTTGCTGGAAGGCGAACCGCACGGCCCGTGCATGCTCGAGCCCAAGGTTGAGGCCCGTTTGTTGCAAGAGCTTCAATTGCAGCGCCACGAGAAGGTGCTCGAGATTGGCGCGGGCTCGGGCTTCATGGCCGCGTTGATGGCGCACCGCTGCATGAGCGTGTTCACGCTGGAGTGCCGAGCCACGCTGGTCGACATGGCCACGCGCAACCTGCACCGTGCGGGCTTGATGAACACCACCGTGTTGCAGGTGACTGCGGCCGAAGGTGCACGCGGCATGCCGGACGAGGCCCCGTTTGACGCCATCGTGTTGTCGGGTTCGGTCGCGGTCGTGCCCAAGGCCTTGTTTCAACAGTTGAAGACCGGTGGCCGGCTGATCGCCATCGTGGGCGCACTGCCCGTCATGCGGGCACGGCTGTTCACCCGGGTGAGTGACAGCGCATGGGCTGATGTGGACCTGTTCGACACCGTCGCACCGCGGCTGCAAGGCTTCGATGAGCCGTCGCGCTTTGTGTTCTGACCTGGCAGTCCGCCGCAGCCCGGCACACCCGCTTTCGCGGCGTCCTGCGCTCCCTCTCAACTGCCACCCATCGCCCCAAAAGCACCGTCCAGGCCCGGCGCTTGTCGCCTTATCGCACGGCCCTGCCCGGCCGCACGGGTTGCCCCTATAACCCTGCATCCTGGTTGTTTCACGCCTGCCCTGCGCCCGCGCCAACCAGCCCCACCCCCATCAGGAAACCGCATGCCTTTGATCCGCCACCCCCTCAGCGCCTTGGCTTTGGCCGTCACACTGTTGTTGCCTGGTTTGACCAGCGCCCAGAATCTGCAAGACCTGTACGAGGCGGCACGGGCGTATGACGCGATCTTCCTGTCAGCGCGCGCACTGGCCGAATCGGCCGAGGCCCGCGTGGCACAAAGCGAAGCGCTGCTGCGCCCCAGCGCCAGCGCCACGGCCAGCATCTCGGCCACCCAAAGCAACTTGCCGGTGCTGGGCAACCGTGGCAGCACCACGGTGGGGGGGGGCGTCAACGGCCGGTACCCGCTGTTCAACAGGGCCAACAGCGTGACCATCGCGCAGGCCCGCAAGACGCTGGAGACCGCCCGGGCCGACCTGGAAAGCGCCGAACAGGACTTGATCGTGCGCGTGGGGCAGGCCTACTTCGATGTGCTGGCCGCACAAGACACCCTGGCCACCACGCAAGCCAGCAAGAAAGCCATCACCGAGCAGCTGGCGTCGGCCAAGCGCAACTTTGAAGTCGGCACCGCCACCATCACCGACACGCGCGAAGCCCAGGCCCGTTTTGACCTGGGCACCGCCACCGAGATTGCCGCCGACAACGACCTGCGCGCCAAACGCATTGCGCTGGACGTGCTGGTCGGCCGCCAGAACGTGGTGCCCAAGGGCCTGTTGGTTCCCATCGTGCTACCCGCCGTGTCGCCCGCCGACCCTGAAGAGTGGGTCACCCAGGCCAGCGGTGTGCACCCCACCATTCGCCGCGCCAGGGTCGGACTGGAAGTCGCGCAACTGGAGATCGACAAAGCCCGCGCCGGTGAACTGCCCACCGTCGACGCCGTGGCCTCGGTCAACGCCAGCGACGGCCGCGGCAGGGCGGTCACGCTGCCCGGCACCAGCACCACCGCCAACGTCGGTGTGCAGATGAGCTGGCCGCTGTACACCGGCGGCGCGGTGCAGAACCGCATCAGAGAGACGCTGAAGCTGCAAGAGAAGTCCGCCAACGACCTGGAAGCCGCGCGCCGCGCGGTGGCCCAGGCCACGCGCGTGGCCTACTTTGGGGTGCAGTCCGGCCTGGCGCAGGTCAAGGCGCTGGAAGCCGCCGAAGCCTCATCCAAGCTGGCGCTGGAAGCCACCCAGCTGGGCTTCAGGGTGGGCGTGCGGGTCAACCTGGACGTGCTGAATTCACAAAGCCAGCTCTTCACCACCCAGCGTGACCTGGCCAGGGCGCGCTATGACGTGTTGCTGGGCAGCTTGAAGCTGCGCCAGGCCTCGGGCCAATTGGCACCGGCTGACGTGCAAATGGTGAACCGCTTGTTGGTCAGGTAGGCCGGGGCCAGGCCCAAGGGCGGTCCCGGACCCGGCCCCGGCTCCGGCTCCGGCTCCGGCTCCGGCTCCGGCCCCGGGTCACATTACCTTTCTTCACGCCCTGGGCACGCCAGCGCAGCGCGGCAGCCGCAAACTGCGCTGCATGGAGACCCGAGCATGAACCCAAGCCTCTCGAGCGCCCACGCTGCGGCCCTTGCCGCCCACCGTTTCGGACTGGGTGAACCCAGCTTGAAGCCGTTGGGCAACGACGCCCGCGGCTGGCTGGTCGCGCAGATCGGCCCGGCCTCGGCGCAGCGCGGACAAGGTTTGTCCAGCGGGGCCGACGGTGCCAAGCGCTTTGCGGCGTACTTTGCCAAGGCCGGCTTCGCACAGACGGCCAGCGGCGCCCAGGCCGATTCGCCAGGCATGGGCCAGACGACGATGCGTTCGACCGAACAGCAGTTTGCCGAACACTTCAGGCAGACCGTGCAGGACGACGTGCGCGCCCGGCTGGTGACAGCCACCACCAGCGACCAGCCTTTCAACGAACGGCTGGCCCTGTTCTGGGCCAACCACTTCACGGTTTCGACTGCCAAGGGCAGCGCGCGTGGCATGGCCGGCTCGTTCGAGCGCGAGGCCATCCGGCCGCACATCGGCGGCAGTTTCGAAAGCCTGCTGCAGGCCAGCGTGCGCCACCCTGGCATGCTGATGTACCTGGACAACCAGCGCTCTGCCGGGCCGCAGTCGGCCATCGTGCAGCGCCTGGCGCGCCGGCCGCGCAAGCCCGAGCAGGCCGCCCGGCGTGTCGGTGGCCTGAACGAAAACCTGGCGCGCGAGGTGCTGGAACTGCACACCCTGGGCGCCAGTTCGGGCAGCGGCAGTGGGGCTTATGGCGGCTGGGGTGGGTTCAGTCAGACCGACGTGACCGAATTTGCGCGTGTCCTGACCGGCTGGCGCGTGAGCCACGCCGCGGTGATCAAAGGCGACAGCTCTTCGACCGAGTTCGACCCCGACTGGCACGAACCCGGCCCCAAGACGGTGCTGGGGAAACGGTATGCCGAAGGCCCCGAGGCGCTGCGCCAGGTGCTGGCCGACCTGGCCCGCCATCCCAGCACCGCACGATTTGTCTGCGCCAAGCTGGCCCGGCACTTCGTGGCGGATGAGCCGCCTCCCGCCCTGGTGGCGCGGCTGGAACGCGCCTGGCGCAGCAGCGACGGCAACCTGCCTGCTGTGGCGCGCGCCCTGGTCGATTCGCCCGAGGCCTGGCAGCCGCAGGCCGTCAAGCTGAAGTCGCCCGAAGAGTTCCTGATCAGCACCGTGCGCCTGCTCGGGCTGGGCGAGCGGGCCTTTGAGCGTGCGCCCGACGCTGGCCTCATCACCCTGGGCCAGCGTGTGCAGGCCGCGCCCTCACCCGCCGGCTGGCCCGACCGGGCCGAAGAATGGCTGGGCCCGGATGCCGTGTGGAAGCGCGTGGAATGGGCCACCCGCGTGGCCGAGCGAAGCAGTTCGCAGCTCGACGCCCGCGCCTTGGCCCAAGCCAGCCTGGGGCCGTTGTTGGGCGACGAGACCGCGCGGCAGATCGAACGCGCGGCCGACGGCCGACAGGCCCTGGCCCTGCTGCTGCTGTCACCTGAGTTCCAGCGTCGCTGAAGCTGGCCCAGCCCCACCCAGCCCCACCCGTCCCACAGGAACCGCCATGACCACCCGCCGCCACCTGTTGAATGTCGCCCTTTGTGCAGCCGGCGCCGCCGGGGCCGCCACCTTCACCCCTTGGCCACGTCTGGCCGTGGCCGCGCCCGCCGCTGGCCCGGGCGGGCCGCGCTTGGTCTTCATCATCCTGCGCGGTGGGCTCGACGGGCTGACATCGGTACCGGCCGTGGGTGACCCGGCATTCGCTGAAGCCCGCGGCGTGCTGGGGCAGTTCACCGCCCCCGTGCTGCCGCTGCAAGGCCCCTTCGCGCTGAACCCGCTGCTGCCCGAGTTGCACGCCATGTACGGCCGCGGCGAATTGGCCGTGCTGCACGCCGTCGGCCTGCCCTACCGCGAGCGCTCGCACTTCGACGCCCAGCAGGTGCTCGAATCCGGCGGCACACGGCCGCATGAACTGGCCACGGGTTGGCTCGGCCGCGCGCTGCAAGGCGGCGGCTCCCCGGCGTTGAAAGCCGTGGCCCTGCAGACCGCTGTGCCGCTGGTCCTGCGCGGGCCGACCGAGGTCGACACCTGGGCGCCCTCGGTGCTGCCCGAGCCCGCCGCCGATCTGGTGTCGCGCCTGGAGCTGATGTACCGCAGTGACCCAGCCCTGTCGCAAGCCCTGCTGCGCGCGCGCGGCCTGCGTGAAGACCCGGCGATGGCAGCCAACCCGGCGGGCATGGGTGCCGGTGGTGGCGGAGGAGGGGGTGGTGGGCGCGCCGCAGCACTCGGGCTGGCACGCAAAGCGGCCGAGTTTCTGCAACGCGGCAGCCAGGTGGCGGTGCTTGAGATGGGTGGCTGGGATTCACACGCCAACCAGGCCGCCCCCAACGGCGCGACTTCGGCCAACCTGCGCACGCTGGACGCGGCGCTGGCGGCGTTGCGCGAAGGCCTGCAGGCGGGCGGCACCTGGCAGCGCAGCGTCGTGGTGGTGGCCACTGAATTCGGCCGCCAGGTCAGCGTCAACGGCACCCAGGGCACGGATCACGGCAGCGGCGGCGCGGCCTTCGTGCTGGGCGGCGCTGTGCGCGGTGGCCGCATGCTGGCCGACTGGCCCGGCCTGGCCGCCAAAGACCGCTTTGAAGGCCGCGACCTGCGCATCACCACCGATCTGCGGCAGGCGCTGCGCCCCATCCTCATCGACCACCTGGGCCTGGCTCGGTCTTTTGTCGACACGGCAGTGCTGCCGGGCAGCGCCGGGCTGGCCGGGCTGGACCTATTGCGGGGCTGACACCCCTTAACGACCTCAACCCGGAGCGCGCCGCCATGGCTCACCTGCCCTACGCCGACCTGTCGCTACCCACGTTGGCGCCGCTGTTGCAGCGCATCAATGCCGAGCGCGGCAGCGTGTTGCACCTGTACCAAATGCTGCTGCACAGCCCGCCATTGACTGAGGGCTGGCTGAACTTCATGACCGCGGTGCGCCAGAAACTCACCCTGCCTGGCGACTTGCGTGAGCTGGTCATCATGCGCGTGGCCATGCTCAACAGTGCGCCATATGAAGCCGAACAGCACGCGCCGATTGCCCTGAAGGAAGGTATCAGCCCAGCCCAGCTGGCGGCCTTGAACGACTGGACGAGCAGCGCGGCTTTCAGCCCACTGCAGCGCGACGTGCTCGCGCTGTGCGACACCATGACGCGCAATGTGCAGGTTGACGCCACGACGCTGGGCGCTGTTCGTGAGCACTTGGGCGAGACCCAAACCGTGGAACTGGTGGCCACCATCGCGTCCTACAACATGGTCTCGCGCTTTCTGGAAGCCCTGCACATTCACGGCGCTGACGCGCGCTGACAAAAGGTCGCGGCGAGGACGGCGAGGGCCGATATCGAGCGCGACTGCAGTCCGCTTGCAGTCTGCTTGCAGTCCGTTTGCAGTCCGCTCGCAGTCGCCAAAGGATGACCCACAGGGGCCGCGCCCGCTGCTGTCAGCGCGCCGCGCGCAACAACAACACCTGCTTTGCCATGCGCCGCGCCGCGCCGCGATGCTGGGCCGCAAAAGCCAAGGCATGCTCGACCAACCGACTGTGGTGCGGGTCCGTGGCCACGGCCACCGCCCGCTGGACACCTTCAGGCAAGCTGCCCGCTCGCCAGGCTGCACCGGCCGCCAACGACCGTTCAGCAGCCTGCTCGAAGTTGAAGGTGTGCGGGCCCATCACCAGCGGGCAGCCGCAGGCCGCAGCTTCAATCAGGTTGTGGCCACCCAGGGGCTCAAAGCTGCCGCCCAGCAAGGCCGCCTGCGCGACGGCGTAATACAGCGGCATTTCACCCACGCTGTCGCCCAGCCAGACATCAGCCCGTGCTGCCGATGCCGGCGGACTGCTCCCCCAGGCACTGCGCCGCTGCAGCGCCAAGCCGCTGGCCGCCACCAGCGCAGCGACCTCATCAAAACGCTGCGGGTGGCGCGGCACCAGCAACAGCAACGGGCGCGGTGCCGGCAGGCCTTGCCAGGCGGCCAGCAGCGGCGCTTCTTCGCCAGCGCGGGAACTGGCCATCAGCACCACCGGGCGGCCAGACAGCATGTCGCGCCAGGCCCGGCCCAACGCCAGCAGGGCGCTGTCGGGCGTCAGGTCGAACTTCAGGTTGCCCACAACTTCTGCGGTCTGTGCACCCATCTGCAGCAGTCGCTGCGCGTCGTCTTCGGTCTGCGCCAGCACGGCCTTGAAGCTGGCCAAGGCTGGCCGCATCAGCAGCGACAAGCGCTGGCCTTTCCTCAGGCTGCGTTGCGACAACCGGGCGTTGGCCAACACCATCGGCACGCCCAGGTCCTGCGCCTGGTGCAGCAGGTTGGGCCAGACCTCGGTTTCCATCAGCACGCCCACCGCCGGCTGTTGCTGACGCAGGAAGCGGCGGGTGGCGCCGGGTGTGTCGTAAGGCAGCCAGGCCTGCGCATCACCCGGGCGCAGCAGGCCCTGCCCCGCCTGACGGCCGGTGGCCGTGCCGTGCGTCAGCAATATTTGAACGTCAGGCTCGGCAGCGCGAATCTCTTCCACGAGCGCTTGCGCAGCCAAGGTCTCGCCCAAGGACACGGCATGAATCCACACCCGGCCAAGCGTTGTGTTGCCGCCTGTGTAGCCGAATCGTTCGGCCAACGCCAAGCGGTACAGCGGCTCGGCCCGGCCGCGCCACCCCAGGCGCGCCAGGTAGAAGGGTGCCAGGACCCACAGCAGCAAGGCGTAAGCAGCGCGCGCGAGCGCTGCCTTCATGGGGAGGGCAGGTCAGTCACCCACGGCCACCTCTAGGCAGGCGCCGTGGCTGGCCATTTCGACTGCAGCAAAGATGCGCGGCAAGATGGTCTGCAGCCTGGGCCAGCTGGTTGTCTGCAGCACCACGCTGGTCAGTGCGCCGCAGTCGCCACCTGCGCGTCGGGCTTGACACTGCGCAGAATGGCCATGAACTGCTGGTCGATGCGGTGCAGCGCCTCGGGCGTATGGCCCTCGAAACGCAGCACCAGCACGGGCGTGGTGTTGCTGGCGCGGATCAGGCCAAAGCCGTCGGCAAAGTCCACGCGCAGGCCGTCGATGGTGCCGACTTCGCCAGCGGGGAAGGTCAGACGGCCGTCGGCCACCTGGGCCAACAACTCGGCCACGACCGCGTGATGTTCGCCTTCAGCACACGGCACGTTCAACTCCGGGGTGTTGAAGCTGGTGGGCAAGGCATCGAGCACCGCGCTGGGGTTCTTCTCGCGGCTCAGGATCTCCAGCAGCCGGCCAGCGGTGTACATCGCATCATCAAAGCCGTACCAGCGTTCGCCGAAGAACAAGTGCCCGCTCATCTCGCCCGCAAACGGCGCGCCGGTTTCTTTCAGCTTGGCCTTGACGAGTGAGTGGCCCGTCTTCCACAACAGCGGCTTGCCGCCGGCCTTGCGAATAACCACCGGCAAGCGCTGACTGCACTTGACGTCGTAAATGATGGTGGCACCCTTGTTGCGCTTCAGGATGTCGCGCGCAAACAGCATGATCTGCCGGTCAGGGTAGATGATGTTGCCGCCCGCCGTGACCACCCCCAGGCGGTCGCCGTCGCCATCAAATGCCAAGCCGATTTCCGCGCCGGTGGCGTGCACGACCTTGATCAGGTCGGCCAGGTTTTCGGGCTTGCTCGGGTCGGGGTGGTGGTTGGGGAAGTCACCGTCGACCTTGGAATACAGGTCGATGACGTCGCAGCCCAGAGCTCGAAGAATCGCGGGTGCAGTCGCACCCGGGATGCCGTTACCACTGTCGACCACGATCTTCATCGGGCGGCTCAATTTGCAGTCGCTGGTGATGCGCCGGGCGTATTCGGCGCCGATGTCCATGGTGGCGCTGCGGCCGCGTTTGGCGGTGTAGTTCTCGGTCTCGATGCGCACCCGCAGTTTCTGGATGTCGTCGCCATAAATCGCCCGGCCGGCCATCACCATCTTGAAGCCGTTGTAGTCCTTGGGGTTGTGGCTGCCGGTGACCTGGATGCCGCTGTTGCAACCGTGTTTGCCGCGTGTGGCCGCCACGTAATACAGCATGGGGGTGGTGACGGCGCCGATGTCCACGACATCCAGGCCCGTGCTCTTCAGGCCGCGAATCAGCGCCTTGGCCAGCCCCGGGCCGGACAAACGCCCGTCACGCCCCACCGCCACGGCACGCTCGCCGGCGGCCCGTGCTTCGCTGCCAAAGGCTCGTCCCAAGTGTTCGGCGAACGCTTCGTCGACGTTCTTGCCGACGATGCCGCGGATGTCGTAGGCCTTGAAGATGGTGGGATCGATGTGCATGGCGCGGGGTGTTGTTGGAGAGGGAAAAATACTATGCGGATTGTAGGGAGCGGCTTTTGACGTCAAGCCGCTCCAGCTCGCTCTGGTCACGGGCCTGGCGCGGGCCTGAGCCGACGTGCCTCCTGTGAGCTGAAGGCGTACTCACGCACGCGAGTGCCACCATGCAGCCACAGCAGTCACGTCAGCGCCCACCCGGTCAACCTGCCCGAAGCCACACTCCCACGCCGCTTGCACGATGCGCGGGTGCGATGCAACCGCCACGCTGGCCGACCAGTCAGCCGGCACGGCCAGCCGCTGGCCCTGGGCAGCCAAGTGGCCCACCGCCTGGCTGCTGCTGAAGTGCCACAGGTGCTGCCGCGGCTGGGCCAGCGCTGAGGCCAGCAGCGCCAGAGCGTCGGCCCGCCAGGCCGGCGCAGCACGGGCATACGCCGCCACAAAGTCCACCCGCGCACCGGCGGCGGCCAGGGTCTCGGCCAACCAATCCCGGCCGTCCTCGCCGCGCACCACCAGCACCTCGCGGCCTGGCCAGTTCTCGTGCGCCAGCTTTGCCCACAACGCTTCCGAGTCGAACTGCACCGCAGCAGCGCTTGGCGCCACGATGTGCGAACTGGGCACCCCCGCCGTCGCCAAGGCCGCCGTGGTGCCCGGGCCAGTGGCGCCCGCACGCACTGTGCCGGGCCACACAACACCAGCCGGCGCGGCTGCAAAGAAGCGCACGACCGCATTGGCGCTGACAAACATCACCAAGGCATAACGCGGCAGTTCAAGCCAGGCCTGGTGCAGCGCTGCCAGGTTCGAGACTGCCGCGATGTCGATCAAGGGCAGCGCCACTGCATTCACATCCAGGACCGACAACTGTTGCACCCACTCAGCCGCCTGGACGGCAGGCCGGGTCACGATCAATCGCAGGGTGGCGGGCACGGCCAGCATCGGGCCTGCGGCCGCTCAGCCCAAAGGCAGGTAGGTGCCGGCACCGGCCTTGCGCAGCGCGGCCGCCGCCTGCTCGCCCAGCGCGCGCGCAGCAGCTTCGGACTGCACGCTCAAGCTCAGCCGCGCTGACACACGGCTGCTCAGCAGCGGGCGCTTCACGTCGTTGCTGTCGCCCAGCGCGGCGTCCAGCCACAAGGTGTCGCCCTGCCACACGGCGTGCGCAGCCAGCGGCATGCTGCAACTGCCGCCCAGGGCGCGTGAAACGGCGCGTTCAGCGTGCGCGGCCAGGAAGGTGGGCAGGTGAATGGTTTGTTCCAGCACCGCACGCAGGGCCGTGGCGTCCTCGCGCACCTCGATGCCCAAAGCGCCCTGGCCGGCCGCAGGCAACATCTGCGCGGGCTCAAAGCGCGAGCGGATGCGCTCGGCCAGGCCCAGGCGCATCAAGCCGGCGGCTGCCAGCACGATGGCATCGAACCCACCTTCGTCCAGCTTGCGCAAGCGGGTGTCGAGGTTGCCGCGCAGCGGTTCGATCTGCAGGTCTGGCCGCAGCGCCATCAACTGCACCACGCGGCGCAGGCTGCTGGTTCCGACCACGGCACCCAGGGGCAGCTCGGCCACGCTGGCGAATCGGTTGGAAACGAAGGCGTCGCGCGGGTCTTCACGTTCCCAGACGGCGGCCAGCACAAAGCCTTTGGGCAGGTCCATCGGCACGTCCTTGAGCGAGTGCACGGCCAAGTGGGCGCGGCCGTCTTCAAGCGCGGTTTCCAATTCCTTGACGAACAGGCCTTTGCCGCCGACCTTGCTTAAAGCGCGGTCGAGGATCTGGTCGCCAAGGGTGGTCATGCCCAGCAGCTTGACAGTCAAACCAAAACGCGCTGCCAAGGCGTCGCGCACATGTTCGGCTTGCCACAAAGCCAGGCGGCTCTCGCGCGTGGCGATGACAGTGGGGGTGGGCAGGTTGGGCTCAGTCATCCAGCGATTATTCACGGGCATCGCAAGCGCCGGCCTTGACGCGATGCAGCTTTGTCGGCACGCCGATTGCATGTCACCTTGGTAACCTAGTTACATCCATGGAGGCCCACATGCCCAGCACCCCAGCCAGCGCTTCAACCAAGGCCAGGCCCAAAACAGCGCGTTCTGCCAAGGACCGTTCGGCCAAGGACGACAGCGACGCGGCCAGCAAGAACAGGCCGCTGGTCGAAGACATCCGGCTGCTGGGCCGGATGCTGGGCGACGTCATCCGTGAGCAAGAAGGTGCGGATGCTTTTGAGCTGATCGAAGGTGTTCGCAAACTCTCGGTGGCCTACCGCCTGAAGGCCGACGCCAGTGCCGGGCGGGTGCTGGACCGGCTGCTGAAGAACCTCTCGGCCGACCAGACGGTGACCGTCATCCGCGCCTTCAGCTACTTCAGCCACCTGGCCAACATCGCCGAAGACCGCCACCACGTGCGCCGCCGCGCCGTGCACGAACGTGCCGGGCGCCAGCAAGAGGGCTCGCTGGCGGTGGCCTTCGAACGCCTGCACCGCGCCGACCACCGCGCCGCCGACATCGCCGCGCTGCTGGCCGGCGCCTACATCAGCCCGGTGCTCACCGCCCACCCCACCGAGGTGCAACGCAAGAGCATCCTGGACGCCGAACGGGCCATCGCCGAACTGGTGCAGGTGCGCGATGGCCTGGCAACACCGCCCGAGCGGGCCGACAACGAAGCCCTGATCCGCGCCCGCATCACCCAGCTGTGGCAGACGCGCATGTTGCGCACCACCAAGCTGACGGTGGCCGACGAGATCGAGAACGCGCTGTCGTACTACCCGACCACCTTCCTGCGCGAAATCCCGCGCCTTTACCGCGACATCGAACGCGCCCTGCCCGGCCACGCCATCGCGCCGTTCCTGCGCATGGGCCACTGGATCGGCGGCGACCGGGACGGCAACCCCAACGTCAGTGCTGCCACGCTGCGCCAGGCCTTGTCGCGCCAGGCCGAAGTCGCTTTGCGCTTCTATTTGACGGAGGTCCACAGCCTGGGCGCCGAACTGTCGACGAGCGGCACGCTGGCACCGGTCAGCGCGGCCATGCTGGCCCTGGCCGCAGCCTCACCCGACCACAACCCGCACCGCGCTGACGAGCCCTATCGACGGGCCCTCGTCGGCATCTACGCCCGCCTGGCCGCCACCTTGTTCGAGCTGACCGGCACCGAAGCCCTGCGCCATGCGGTGGCGCCGCAAGACGCTTATGCGCAGGCCGAAGAGTTTCTGGCCGACCTGCGGGTGATCGAGGCGTCATTGGCCACGCACCACGCCGCCGCGCTGGTCGGCCCGCGCCTGGCGCCGCTGATGCGCGCGGTGCAGGTCTTCGGCTTTCACCTGGCCACCTTGGACATCCGCCAGAGCAGCGACAAACACGAAGCCGTGGTGGCTGAACTGCTGCAACACGCGCGGGTCGAGCCCAATTACAGCGCGCTGCCTGAAGCCCAGCGCCGCAGCGTGTTGCTGGCAGCGCTGCAAGATGCACGCAGCCTGCGCGTGCGCGGTGCCGACTACAGCGCTTTGGCACAAGGCGAGTTGGCGATCTTCGAAGCGGCCCATGGGGCGCGACAGCGCTACGGCGTTGAAGCCCTGCGCCACTGCATCATCAGCCACACCGAAGAGGTCAGCGACCTGCTGGAAGTGCTGTTGCTGCAGAAAGAGTGCGGCTTGTTGACTGGCACGTTGGGCGACAGCACACAGCCCGCGCGCGCTGCCTTGATCACCGTGCCGCTGTTCGAAACCATCACCGACCTGCGCCGCAGCGAAACCATCATGCGCGAGTTTTACGCGCTGCCGGGCATCACCGCCCTGGTGCTGGCCAGCGGCGGCCAGCAAGACGTGATGCTGGGTTACAGCGACAGCAACAAGGACGGTGGCTTCTTCACCAGCAACTGGGAGCTGTACCGCGCTGAAACCGCGCTGGCCGCACTTTTTGCCGAACTTCGAAAAGGTGCTGACAGTGCTGGCCGTGCTGGCCGTGCTGGCAATGCGCAGCCGATCACGCTGCGCTTGTTCCACGGCCGAGGCGGTACCGTGGGCCGTGGCGGCGGGCCCAGCTACCAGGCCATCCTGGCGCAGCCACCGGGCACGGTGAATGCGCAGATACGGCTGACTGAACAGGGCGAAGTGATCGGCTCCAAATACGCCAACCCCGACATCGGACGGCGCAACCTGGAAACGCTGGTGGCCGCGACGCTGGAAGCCACCCTGCTCAGCCCCACCAAGCCGGCCACCCAGGCTTTCCTGCAGGCCGCATCTGAACTCAGCGAGCACAGTTGTGCCGCTTACCGCAAGCTGGTCTACGGCACAGCCGGCTTCACCGACTACTTCTTCGCGGCCACACCGATCCGCGAGATCGCCGAACTCAACATCGGCTCTCGCCCCGCAGCCAGGCCCAAGGACGGCAAGGCCAGCCGCAGCATCGAAGACCTGCGCGCCATTCCCTGGGGCTTCAGCTGGGGCCAGTGCCGCATGGCGCTGCCCGGCTGGTGCGGCTTTGGCAGTGGCGTGGAGCAGTTTCTGGCCGCTGGCGGTGCGGCTGAGCGTGACTCACGCACCGAACTCCTGCAGCACATGCACAAACAGTGGCCGTTCTTCCGCACCCTGCTGTCGAACCTGGACATGGTGCTGGCCAAGAGCGACCTGCGCATCGCCGCGCGTTACGTTGAACTGGTCGAAGACAAGGCGCTGGGCAAACGTTTGTTTGCCGCGCTCAAGGCTGAATGGGAACGCACCAGCACGGCCTTGAACCTGATCACCGGGCAGACTGAACGCTTGCAAACGAACCCGGCGCTGGCGCGCTCCATCGCCCACCGCTTCCCTTACCTGGACCCGCTGAACCACCTGCAGGTGGAACTGCTGCGGCGGTACCGCAACCGGCCAGCAGGCAGCGCCGACAACAGCGGCGTTGAACGTTTGCAGCGCGGCATTCATTTGTCCATCAACGGCATTGCCGCAGGCCTGCGCAACACCGGATGACATGCAGGCGCCGCATATCGACAGTCGCAATCGGTCCTTCGCACGTTGCGCCCGCTAGCCCAGACTGCGGGCCTTCGGGCTTTGGCCTCAATCACAAACAGGTGGCAGCAGTCCGATGGACCCGAGCGCGGTGGTGGCAGGTTTTGGGGTCGGCGTCATCGTTGGTTTGACCGGCGTGGGCGGTGGTTCGTTGATGACGCCGCTGTTGATCAGCGTGTTCAAGCTCAGCCCGGCGGTGGCCATTGGCACCGACCTGTGGTTTGCCGCGCTGACCAAAGCCGGCGGCGCCGTGGCCCACCACCGGCTGGGGCATGTCGACCGGCGCATCACCGGCCTGCTGCTGGCCGGCAGCTTGCCGGCTTCGGTGCTGACCATCGCCGCGATGCACTTCACCGGCATGTCAAGCGGCTGGTCGTCAGCGCTGACTTTGGCACTCGGCATCGCGCTGGTCCTGACCGCTCTCACGGTGGCCTTCAAGCCAGCGTGGACCCGTGTGGCGCTGCGGCTGGAACAGCACCTGCCACATCGCCACGCGCCCCCATGACCGCCATCACCCGCTACGCCGAACACCGCCCCGGCTTTGAAGACCGGCTGGCGCTGACCACCGCACGGCTGCGCCAGATTGCCGCAGAGTTTGGTGACGGGGTGCTGCTGGCCAGCAGCCTGGGCGCTGAAGACATGGTGCTGACGGACCTGATCGCGCGCCACCACTTGCGCATTGCCATCGCCACGCTCGACACCGGCGCGCTACCGCCCCAGACCCTGGCGCTGCTGCCACGCATCCACGCCCGCTACGGCATCCACGTGCAAGTGCACCGGCCACAGGCGCAGGCCGTGATCCAGTTTGTGCGCGAGCACGGCCCCCTGGCCATGCGCGACAGCGTGGCGCTGCGCCAGGCCTGCTGCGGCCTGCGCAAGCTGGTACCGCTGGCGCAGATGCTGGCCGGCAAACGGGCCTGGGTGACGGGGCTGCGCCGCGAACAGTCGGCAACGCGCGCCGAGCTGGTCTTTCGTGACAGCGATGCGCAGCAGCGTGTGAAGTTCAACCCCTTGGCCGATTGGTC
>Ga0105047_10007869_pt1 | contig 17890 bp, 13 predicted proteins | sample MAT04_FD_78384 | JGI IMG/M metagenome (GOLD analysis project Ga0105047, IMG submission 78384) | Freshwater microbial communities from Lake Fryxell liftoff mats and glacier meltwater in Antarctica - MAT-04 (megahit assembly) | ecosystem: Environmental > Aquatic > Freshwater > Ice > Liftoff...
AAACACCACGGCCAGCCCGAGCTGGATGCGATGGAGTTCCTCACGTTGGTGAAGGAAAAGATGAAGCTGCTCGAACTGCCCGAGGGCCTGCTCAAGCGCTCCGTCAACGAAGGCTTCTCCGGCGGCGAGAAGAAGCGCAACGAGATCTTCCAGATGGCCGTGCTGGAACCGAAGCTCGCCGTGCTCGACGAAACGGATTCCGGCTTGGACATTGACGCGCTCAAGGTCGTTGCCAACGGCGTCAACAAGCTCAAGCGCCCGGAGAACGCCCAACTCGTCATCACGCACTACCAACGGCTCTTGAACTACATCGTGCCGGACTTCGTGCATGTGCTCTCCGACGGCCGGATCATCCGCACCGGCGGCAAAGGGCTGGCCCTCGAACTGGAAGAAAAAGGCTACGACTGGCTCGTCAAAGCCGACGCGGCTGCCTGAAACGAAACCCGGCGCATGAAACGGCAGGGTCCGCACGCGCGGCCTGCCGTTTCGTCTTTATGGCACCGGCCTCAGCCATTGCGGTGTGACGTGACGTAATCGTCCGGCGAGGTGGCGGTAAGGCTTCCCGATGAGCCGTAGCGGCGAAGCGCGCAGTCGAACAACTACGGAAAGAATCTTCCGCGGAATCCTCCCCTTAACCCAATCCCCAGCGGCGCTGCTTCACGGATTCCAAGCGTAGTGGGCGCGCCCTTCATCAGTGACTCCCCAGAGATTCAGCGGCACCATCGCCTGGCCGAATTTCACGAAGCGCGCGCTGCCGTCGCCGAAGGCGTGCACCGAACCCCCGCTGCGGCCCGGCGGGTTGCCGCCGCTGTGCCTGGCCTGCTCGACTTCGGTGAAGTCATTGCCCTGCGCTTGGAGGAGATCCATGTGAAAGTGGACCGAGCCACTCTTCCGCTCGCCGAACATGATCGTCTCGGTGGGATAGCGCAGGTTGCTCTGTTTCATCGAGACGTCGGTCGCGCCGTTAAGGTAGTCGCTAAAATTCGCTCCGAACTCAGCCGCAAAAAAGTCGTTCCAGCCATTGATCAGGTAACTGCGGGGCGCAAGGTCGGCGGGACCGTTGGTGGTGGACGCCACCGCCGCCCAACTCAGCTTGTCACTGGGACAGACCAGGAGGCGGAGATCTTTGTAGCCGCTGCGCAATTTCTCCGGCCAGCGGGTGCCGTCGCTGGCGCGGGGCGGGAACTTCCCGGCATGTTCGTCGGCATACATCATCATCGAAAGGCCAAGCTGCTTGAGGTTGTTGACACAGGAGATGCGCTTGGCGGTTTCCTTGGCGCGAGCAAGCGCCGGCAGCAACATGCCCGCCAGCAGGGCGATGATGGCGATGACGACCAACAGTTCAATCAGCGTGAACGCCACGGCACCGGGACGGCGACCGGGTTGGGCGGAAGTGGATTCAGGGGTGATCATCAGTGGTCTTGGAAGGACGGCGCGGGTCAATTCTTTCATCCCATGCCGAACCTTCAAGGCGACCAACAGAGCACAGGGAGTCGAACCCGCAAGCCAATGGCTCCGCAATACTCTGAGTGGACCGCGCTATTGGACCATTGGGGTGTCCCGCCGCGCCGGGAAGCCCAGAGTTGGTGAGCCTTCATTCGCCAATCGAAACCGCCAGGGGCAGTGGCTGATTCCAAGGACGGAATCGCCGCAGGTCGTGGCCGAAGGAGCGCGCTTGCCAGTGAGGGACACCCGGGCGTGATGCTCTTGGCCCTCGGCAGGTCGCCCGCCGCCCTGAGAGGAGCGACCGAGGCTGGCTCAACCTGCCCCGCCGCCCTTGAGCTTCTTGGGTTCGCCCTTCAAGAAGGCGAGGCCGTAGTCGCGGTTCATCTTGGCGATGAAATCCAGGCTGATTTCCTTCGGGCAAACCGCTTCGCACGAACCGGTGACAGTGCAGGCACCAAAGCCCTCGGCGTCCATCTGATTCACCATGGCGCGCGCGCGGCGGAACCGTTCAGGCTGACCCTGCGGGAGGAGGTTGAAGTGAGACACCTTGGCCGCCACGAACAGCATGGCGCTGGCATTCTTGCAGGCCGCTACGCAGGCCCCGCAGCCGATGCATTGCGCGGCATCCATCGAGAGGTCGGCGATCTCCTTCGGCACCGGCAGGCTGTTGGCGTCCGGCGAACTGCCGGTGCGCACGGTGATGAAACCACCCGCGAACTGCACGCGCTCCATTGCCTTCCGGTCCACGACGAGATCCTTCACCAGCGGAAAGGCCTTCGCGCGGAATGGTTCCACCACGATGGTGTCGCCGTCCGCAAAGCTGCGCATGTAAGTCTGGCAGGTAGCGACCGCGCGGTGCGGGCCATGAGGCTTGCCATTGATGACCAGCGAGCAGGTGCCGCAGATGCCTTCGCGACAGTCGTGGTCAAACGCGATGGCCTCCTCGCCGCGGCTGATGAGCTGGTCGTTGATGACATCCAGCATCTCCAGAAACGACATGTTCGGATTCAAATCCGGTGTGTCATAGTCTTGGAAGGCACCGGGCGTTTGGGCGTTCTTCTGACGCCAGACTTTCAACTTCACTTTCATGGTAAATGCTTCTTGCTGCGGGTCTTGGCTTTCGGCTGCTTGCCGTCAGCCAGCAGGGTGTGGAAACCTATTTCGCGCGGCGGTTGGGCAGGCGGCTCCGTGCGCTCCATCAACTCACGGATGGCGTCAAACACGCTCTTGAACTGGACGTCGTAATTACGCTCCAGCTTTTCCAGCTTGCGGGCGAGATCCTCATGCAAGGACATCCACCGCCGGAGTTGCACGAAGGTCCGCATGACGGCGATGTTAACTTGGATGGCGCGCGGACTGTGGAGTACTCCCGAGAGCATCGCCACACCTTGCTCGGTGAAGGCCAAGACACTCTTCGAGAACTTGAGTTCCACCTGTTCAGAGGATGTCACAGATTGTGATATCCCCAAAATTTCTCCACGCGTAAGCGCGAACATGAAGTCATTCGGGAACCGCTCAGCGTTTCGTTTGACGGCCTGGTTAAGCACCCTCGTCTCGACGCCATAGAGCAAGGCCAGGTCGCGATCCAAAAGCACCTTCTGGCCACGCAAGAGCAGGATGCGAGCTTGAATCAACTCCAGCGGGATGACGTTGGTCGCACTCACTTACACTTGGTCAGGCTCTGGCGCGGTCTCTGGATGAGGTCTCCAAACTTCATCACTTGTAGCTCCGCGTCGCCATCTTCACTTCCTCGTACACCAACGGTTCCTGGTTGAGCACAGGCGCTTTCCCGGGGCCGGCGTATTCCCAAGCCGACACAAAGGCGAAATTCTGGTCGTCGCGCTTGGCTTCGCCGTCGGGGAACTGGTGCTCCTCACGGAAGTGACCGCCGCAACTCTCCTCGCGGCTCAGCGCGTCGAGACACATGAGTTCGGCCAGTTCGAGGAAGTCGGCGATGCGACCGGCACGTTCCAGCGTCTGGTTCAATTCGCCGTCGCCGCCGGTGAGCTTGACGTTCTTCCAGTATTCCTCGCGCAGGGCAGGGATCAGCTTAAGCGCCTTCTCCAGCCCGGCCTTGTTCCGACCCATGCCGCAACCTTCCCACATGATCTTGCCAAGCTCCTTGTGGAAACTGTCGGCCGTGCGTTTGCCATTGCAACCCAGCAACCGCTTCGTGATGCCACGGACATTCTCCTCGGCTTGCTTGAACTCTCCCGCCTCAGTGCTCGGGCGCTCCCCGGGCTTCAGCGTAGCGAGATAGGTGGCAATAGTGGACGGGATAACGAAATAGCCGTCCCCCAAGCCCTGCATCAGCGCACTGGCCCCGAGCCGGTTGGCACCGTGATCGGAGAAGTTCGCTTCGCCCAGCACAAATAGGCCCGGCACGTTACTCATCAAGTTATAGTCCACCCACAAACCGCCCATCGTGTAATGGACGGCGGGGAAGATCCGCATCGGGGTCTTATAGGCGTTCTCGTCGGTGATTTCTTTGTAGATGTCGAAGAGATTGCCGTAACGTTCCCGCACCTTGTCCTCGCTCAGACGTTTGATGGCATCGGCGAAATCCAGATAGACCCCCAGTCCGGTCGCACCAATACCGCGGCCTTCGTCGCAGACGCGCTTGGCGGCGCGGCTGGCAATGTCGCGCGGGCAGAGATTGCCGAACGCCGGATACATGCGCTCGAGATAGTAATCGCGATCCCCCTCCGCGATGGAGCCTGGTTCCTTGCCGCAATCCTCTTTCTTCTTGGGCACCCAAATGCGTCCGTCATTGCGCAGCGACTCACTCATCAGGGTGAGCTTGGACTGGTAATCGCCGCTGACGGGGATGCAGGTAGGATGAATCTGCGTGTAACAGGGATTGGCGAAACACGCGCCGCGCTTGTAGGCCCGCCAGATGGCGGTGGCGTTCGAGCCGCGGGCGTAAGTTGAGAGGTTGAAGACGTTGCCGTAACCACCCGTGGCGAGCACGACTGCATCGGCCACGTGCCGGGTAATTGCCCCGGTCTGGAGGTCGCGGACAATGATGCCCTTCGCGTGGCCACCGATGACCACGAGATCTAACATCTCCGCGTGAGTGTAAGACTTGAGGTTGCCGGCGGCGACCATCTTGCAAAGTTGCGAGTAAGCGCCGAGCAGGAGTTGTTGGCCAGTCTGGCCGCGGGCGTAGAAAGTGCGGCTCACCTGCGCGCCGCCGAAGGAGCGGTTATCGAGCAACCCACCGTATTCGCGGGCAAACGGCACGCCCTGAGCGACACACTGGTCAATGATGTTCACTGACACTTCGGCGAGCCGATGCACGTTGGCCTCGCGGGCGCGGAAGTCGCCGCCCTTGATGGTGTCGTAGAACAGGCGATGCACGGAGTCGCCGTCGCCTTGATAGTTCTTGGCGGCGTTAATGCCCCCTTGCGCGGCTACCGAGTGCGCGCGGCGCGGCGAGTCATGGAAGACGAAGTTGTGAACCTCATATCCCAATTCGGCAAGGGTCGCCGCCGCGGAACCGCCGGCCAGTCCGGCGCCAACGACAATGATCTTATACTTCCGCTTGTTCGCCGGGTTGATGAGCTTGGAGTCGAACTTGTGCTTCGTCCACTTATCAGACAGTGAACCCGCGGGAATCTTGGAGTCGAGCGTGGCCATGTTACTTCTTCACCTCCCCGGCCGGCGCGTGGGCGCTGGCCTTCAGAGCAACTTCCTGCAAATACGCCTTGCCGTGCTGCCAGACGACCACCGAAAGTGGGATCGAGGCGTAACCGAGGAACAAAACGATTGCGACCACCTTGGCCGCATTGCTAAGCAGCGGGCCATAGACGTGGTTCTTCCAGCCCAGCGATTGGAACATCGCCTGGATGCCGTGGCTCAGGTGGAGGCAGAGCAGACCGACCCCCACGAGATAGAACAACGAGACATACCACACGCTGAACCCAGCGACCATCATGGCATACACGTCCAACTTGCCATCCTCTGCCAGGAGCGAACTGAACGGGACCGAGGCGCCGTTGATGGACTCCACCCGCATCGTGTAGTGCAGGAGGTGATAGACGACGAAGGCGAAGATGATCGAACCGCTGATGAGCATCGTGCGCGAGGCGTAACTGGCGGCGAGGGGCGCGGGGTTGCCGTAATAGCCTTGCGGGCGCGCGGCCTTGTTCTCCAGGGAGAGCGTGACCGCCGCCCAGAGGTGCAACGCCACGGCGCTGAGCATCACCAGGCGCACGCCCCAGAGCAGTTCATCGCTGAAATGCAGCAGGCGGGCGTAGCGGTTGATGGCTTCGGGCGGCAGATAGAACTGCAGGTTGCCCACCATGTGACCGACGGCGAAAGCCACGAGCACGAAGCCCGTGGCCGCCATCACGTACTTTTTCCCCAGGCTGGACTGGAGGAATTTACAAACGACATTCATCTCAGAAATTAAAGCGCGGAAGCCCCGGTCAACGTCTCCGGGACTTCCGCAACGCGGTGCGCAGTCTAAAGATTTGCGGCCGAAGGTCAACGGAGGCAGCCCAAGTATAAGCGCCGGCCACCCCGTTTTTCCGGCTGCTTATCCCGCCAATCCCGCTGCTTCCGCCCCCAAACAGTCCCGCCTCGTCCCCCCGTGACCTCCGCGGCCCGCCGCCACGGCGAGACCCGGACTCAGCCGTAACTATTCACTTGCACTCCTTGCTCAAGGCCTGGCCGCGAGCGTGGGACAGGCGTCGCACCTGTCTCTGACATTGTCTGAAACGGTCCCACCTCCGCGTTGCCGAGCTGGGGGTACGGTCACCTTTTAGTGACGGCAGAGAAGGTAGTTGGAGACAGGCGCGACGCCTGTCCCACGCGGTTGCCCGCGCCGTCAGCCATTGCCGCGATCGAATAGTTACGGCTCAACGCCGCAACTCGTGCGCGTTCACCACCCCGGCAAACGCCTCCAGGTCAGCGTAGTTCCGCTGCCACGTGGTGTACATGACGCCGAGCACGCCCGGCACCCCGCGCGCGGTGTCGAGCCACTGGCCGATCTGCGCCGGCCCGGCATCATAGTACCCGGCCAGGATTTGCCGGTGCCCGCGTTCAGCAAAGAACCGCAGGCTGTCGGCCCGTTGGCCGAAATTCCAGTTCATCACGATCACGTCGCGCCCCAGCCCGGACCACGAACCGCGCAGGTCGCCGTTGACCAGGTAATAGCGGTCCACGGCGTTGTGGTGCGGGTCGAACATGTCGCTCCACACTAGGATGCGCCCGCCCGGGTTGACGGCCCGCAGCCAGCCGGCGCACTGCTGGACGTTGTCGGCGGCGATGGCGGCCGGGGTTATGCCGCGCTGCTGGCAGGCCGCGTCCCAGCCCAGCACGCGCCATTCATCATGGGACATGAAGTAATTCCGCGCCGCCCAAGCGCCATGCAACGCACGGGCCTGTTCCCGCAGCAATTCGGCAAACCGCGGCTCGCTCACGCAGGCGCTGACCTGGCCGTCGTAGATCACCTGCGGATGGAAATAGGACACGCGCAGGCGCGTCCCGTCCGGCTGCCGCGCGCGCAAGACCGGCGGCTCGTGCCAGACTTCGTATTCGCCGGGCCAGGGCTGGTTGCCCAATCGCGGATCGCGCACCGGCTCAAAGTCCGCGCCTTCGGCCAGCTCACGACCGCCATCCGCGCGCACGCGCAATGGGCAGCCGTCGCGCCGGAGCACATTCACCGGCCCGCACTCCTCGAGCTGCGGCTCGGCGAGCCAGAGCGAACCGGTCTCGGCGCCCCACGCGCCGAGGTAGAGGCCCAGGTTCGTCTCGGTCAGCGAATTGAAAGTGACGTGGTGCGTCCGCCAATCCTGGGTCGGCGCCGCCCGCAGCCCGGTGTAACAAAGATTTCTGCCCTCCGCAGTCAGTGCCTTGATCTCCGGCTGGCCGCGGAAGTCGCGCGTGCGCAGCCGGACCGAGACGTGATACTGCCGGAACGGCGTCACCGCGATGCGCGCCATCACGCGGGCGTTGGCACCGCGCGGATCGGTGACGCGCAAGCCGCCGTCGTCGGGCTGCCAATTCGCGTCCACGAAGCCCCACCGCCGTGGCTCGGCCAACGGGGGCAGAGCGACCGGCGGGTCGGCCACCAACCGGGCCACGCCGTTGCTCACCACGAACAAGGCGTCGCGCACCGGGAGACCTTCCGCCAGGTTCGGATCGTGCCACAAGAGGTCATTTGAGTAACCGACGGGGAAGACCGCGGGCACCAGTTCCAGGCCGAGTTCCTGCGCCACGGCCCGGATGCGCGCCACGTTGGTGAAGTAGTGCGGCGGCAGACCGTCGAGTCGCGCGAACTTGGAATCCGCCAGCAGGAAATGCCCGAAGCCCAGCGGCCGCGCCCGGCGCATCAGGGATTCCAGCCGCTGCGCTTCCGCCGGCACTTGCAGGTTGACGGGCGCATAGACCCAGCGCTCGAAGGGCGAGTTGGTTTCGGCGCGGAGCAGGCCGCACCCCAGCAGCAAAGCGAGTAAGGAAGTTCGCATGTCCCCAAGTTGCTGCGCGAAGGCTGGCCACGTCAATGGCCGGCGCGAGGAGTCCACCGCGCCCCTCCACTGCCACTTAGTTAAGCCGTCCGCCAGGCCGCTTGATCTTGATCTTGATCTTAATCGTAATCTGCTTCGGTGCGCCGAGATTAAGATCTGGAGCAAGAGCAAGAGCAAGAGCAAGAGCAAGCGTCCGCCCCCCGCCCCCCTTCCGGCTGAACTAAACGCCAGTGCCGCGTTTCTCCGGTTCCCGGCGAAGCGGCCTGCCCGGAAATGGCTTCGCCGAAATCGGCTGGGTTCCCCATATTCGTCCCGGTGAAGCCGCTCACAAATTCAGATCCACGACGCACTCGGATTCGCGGGCCAGCCGCTGCCCGAGCAACGGCGCGCCCCGAGGTGAAGCACTTGCTCCGTTGAAACCGCCGCCGTCCACCCCAGTTGCCCGCGTGCCCCGGGAGGCTGCGGGTCAGTCCCGGCGCGGCCCCGAGGGCGGCGTCACGTGGCGGGCCACTTTCGCGGCGCTGAGGCATCGCAACTTCCGCCTGTTCTTCATCGGCCAGCTCATTTCGCTCACCGGTTCCTGGATACAGACCACGGCGCAAGGCTGGCTGGTGTACCAGTTGACCGGATCAAAGGTGCTGCTCGGCACGGTGGCGGCCGTGGGCTCGCTGCCGATGCTCCTGTTCTCACTCTGGGGCGGCTCCGTGGCGGACCGCCATCCCAAGCGCACGGTGATCTTCTTTACCCAAGCCGCGATGATGGGGCTGGCGTTCGTGTTCGCGGCGCTCGTGGCGACGGCCCGCATCCAGCCGTGGCACATCCTGGCGCTGGCCGCGCTGGGGGGCGTGGCAATGGCCTTCGACATGCCCGCGCGCCAGGCATTCATGGTCGAGATGACCAGCCGCGAAGACCTGATGAACGCGGTGTCGCTCAACAGTTCCATCGTCAACGGCGCGCGGGTCATCGGTCCCGCCGTGGCGGGCTTGCTCATGGCGCACATGGGCCTGACCTGGTGCTTCCTGCTGAATGGCCTGAGCTTTGTCGCGGTGATGGTGGGCTTGAGGATGATGCGCCTGCCCCGGTTCGTGCCCCCGGCGAAGCCGGCCTCGACCGGACGACACATGCTCGAGGGCTTCGCCTATGTGGTGGGCCATCGGCGCGTGCTCATTCTGCTGCTGCTGTTTGCGGTGGTCGGGGTGTTCGGCTGGTCGTACTCCGTCCTGCTGCCCGCGTACGCCACGGACGTGCTGCACGTCGGGGAAGGCGGCTATGGCGCCCTGCTCAGCGCCAACGGCTTTGGGGCGCTGGTTGGCGCGCTCACGGTGGCCACGTTCGGCAGCCGGATACGGCCCCGCGTGCTGGTGCTGGGCGGCTTGTGGCTGTTCTCGGCCACGCTGTTGCTGCTGGCCGTGTTGCGCTCGTATCCGCTGGTGCTCGTCTGCATGGCCGTGAACGGCTGGGGGATGCTGCTCTACTTCTCGACCACCAACACCCTGATGCAGACCAGCGTCTCGGACGCGATGCGCGGACGCGTGATGGGCATCTGGGCGCTGGTGTTTGGCGGCATGATGCCGATCGGCGGACTCGAATCGGGCCTGCTCTCGCAGGCCGTCGGCGTGCCGTGGACCATCGCTGTGGGCGCGCTGGTCTGCGCTGCCGCGGGCCTGGTGACGTGGTGGTGGGTGCGCCGCAATCCACCGCACGCCGGGTAACCCAGGCACCACTGCCGTTTGGTTAAGCCGGAAAGGGGCGAGGTTGCCGTACTCTTGATCCTAATCTTCCTCTTAATCTTGCTCTCAGCGCACCGAAGAAGCTTACGATGCAGATCGCGATCAAGCGGAAGCACCCCCGGGGGACGGCTTAGGTAAATGGCAGTGAACCCAGACAACCCCGGAAAACCAGCCCGGACCGGCCCTCAAACCGCCAGCACGCCGCGCAGGAATTTGCAGTTGGCCCGGTAGCTTTCGAGCATCGGCTGCCCCGCCGGCACGGCACCCTCGATTTGAACCCAGCCGGTGTAGCCAATCTCATCCAACGCCGCGCGGACCCGCTTGAAGTCAACCTTCCCCTGGCCGAGCAGCGCGCCGTTTTCCTTGGCGTGGACTTCGCAGATGCGCTTCCGGCCCAGCTTGCGGATTTCGCGGTAAATGTCGTAGCCCCGGTCGTTCGAGTTGCAGACATCGTAATAGACCTGCACCGCCGGCGAGCCGACACGCTCGAGGATGTCCAGATGCTCGTCGGCACTGAGCCAGCTCTCGATGCCCAGCACCACCCCGGCCTGCTTGGCCTTGGGCGCGACTTCCTTGAGCCGGCGCACCACCTCGTCTGTGCCTGCCTGGTCGCCCTTCAAATCGCCGCTGTTGAAAAACGCCAGCAGCACCGTCTTCACCCCGAGCGCCCGGCAGACCTCAATGCTGTCGCTGACCCACGCGACCGTGCGCGGGTCGCTCTTGTAGGGCACGCCGTTCAACTCGCCGATGGCCAGCGAGGCGACCTCCAGACCGGCGGCCCGCGCGGCGTCCTTGTAACTCTGTTGCACGACCGCCTGGCGCAGGTGCATGTCGTTGGCCACCGTGCCAAGACTGACCTGCACGCCATCAAGTCCAATCTCCTTCGCCACTGCGAACGCCCCCGGATCGGCCATCTTGCCGATGGACCAGTCGCACGCACCGATCTTGAAACGGCGTTTGCCCGACGCGGCGAAAAGGGGTGCCCATTCGCCGGCACCCGCCAGGCCGGCAACGGCCAGAGCGGAGCGCGAGAGCATGGTGCGGCGGGACAGCAGCGTAGATTTCATGGTGGGGAAGATACCTTCACGCGCGCCGGCTGACCAGTCGCATTCGGGCGAAATCCCCGGCTTCCAGCGCGTATGCATGAAGGCCCCGGAGCGCGGGCGTGACGCCCGCGCTCCGGGGCCTTCATGCATACGCGCTGCCTGGCTTCGGCCGCAGGATGCGCCCATCCGCTCCGCCACCGACTGCTGCGAGCAGGAGCACGCTCACCTGCTCCATGCTTCGGACCGCCAGCAAGACGAGTCCGTGTGCGAGGGGTGTTCGGCGGTTTCAATTCCCGCTTCCGGCGGCACTGTTCGTCCGCGTCTCGCTCACCTTTTCCAGCACGAACGGCGCGGAGTTTGGTGGCACCGTCGTAATGCGGTCGAGCACGACGCTGCGACCATCCCTGGCCCGGAGCACGGGTTGATCGCCGCGGTTTTGCAGCGTCACATTGCTGAGCACCAGCGAGCCGAAACGCGACACGTTGATAACCTCCTGCGCCTGTTTGTCCGGACGCAGCGCGAGCGAAACGTTCTCCAGGGTCAGCTCGAACAATTGATTGGTGTCACCCAGCGCCCGCAGCGGCTTGGCCAGGCCGGTGGCCTTCACGTTTTGGAAACGGAGCCGCTGGGCGGGCTGGCCGGTCTGCCACAGGCCGCGCTCGAAATCGTAGCCATAGACCGTGTCCGCGTTCTCAATGGTCACATTCTGGATCAGCCAATGGTCGCTCGGCCAGCGCGGCTTCCGGTCCTTCGGCGCGAAGTGGACGAAGGCCGCCAGCATGTTAGTGCGCCGGCTAATCTGGTGTTGGAATTCGCCTGGACCCCACAACCGACAGTCCTTCACCAGCAACGTGTCGCAGCCGAGGCGGAAGCCGTTGCAGGAGGAATTGATCTGGCAACCTGTCACCGCGAAGTCGTGATTATCGCAGCCGGCCAGACAGTCGTCACCGGTGCGGAAATCACAGTCGCGCACGTTGAATTGGCGGCAGGCTTGCGCGTGCAAACCATCGTGCCCGCCCCGCACCGTCACGCGGCGGATCTCCGCGCCCACGCTGTCGCGGCAGAGCACGGCGTAATTCCCCGCGCGCGTGATGGTAACGCCTTCAATGACGATGTTAGTGCAGGCAGTGAGAAAAATTGCGTGTGGCCCGCGAAAGCCTTCTTCGCCTTTGGGATTGCGGCAATCAGCCCCGTCAATTGTGCCCGGCCCTTCGATGCGGAGGTCGTTTGCGTTTCGAGCGGTGAGGAGCGCATCGCCCCAAGCAGGTTGCCCGCCGTAGTCCGCGCAGTTCGTGCTGCCTTGGAGGAGCGAGCCGGCTTCGAGGAAGAGATACACGTGGTCTTTGAGCCGCAGTCCGCCCGCGAGGAACCGGCCCTGGGGCACGCGCACCGTGCCGCCGCCAGCGGCGGCGCAAGCATCTATGGCCTGCTGAATGGCGGCAGTGTCGAGCACCGCATCGTCGGCTACGGCGCCGAATTGGGTTACGGGAAAATCGCGGAGGGCATTGGCCGCGCGGCCAGCGAACGCGCACAGCAGCAGGATGAGCAGCAGAAAATACTTTCGCGACGGTTGAGCGAGGCGGCTGAGGGCGGTGTGGCTGGCCGGACCGTGACGCTTCGCAGTCCGCCGGCGGTTGCCGGGGAAACGAACGCCATCGCCCCGGGCCGATTGGTTGAGAGAGAACCTGGTCGTCATGGATTTTTGAATTCTGCCAACGTCAGCCAACCAGGCTGGTGCCGGTCTTGCGCTTGATTGGCGAAGCGCAGCGGCGGGCCGTTGGATAGGGGATTGGGAACACGGAGCAGCAAGTGATAGGCACCGGTTGGCATCGTCCGGATATCGGCGGAGAACCGCCAACGAGTCGGAGGCTCGCCAGGCAGGATTCCGGTAAGCTTCCAGTCTGGCTTCCACGTCGAGGCCAGCTTGCCGGCAGCGTCGAGCGCGGCGAGTTCCACCGGCCAGTCGTAATAGAACGGCGCGACACCAGTATTGGTGACGGAAAGAGACACTGTGAGTTGGCTGTTGGCGACTGCCGCCAACTCTGAGCTGTCAACGTGAAGCTCATAACCCATCCGTTGCACGGCGCGAATGGCTCGTTCACGTGCGGTGCCCTGAATCTGGCCGCGAAAGACGCCTTCGTTGCAGAGCCAGGAGGCGTGCGTGGCGGCCACACAGCGGTCGAACTCCTGTCCCTTCGGCGCGCAGCTTGGTTCGTCAAAGAGGCACTTCCAGACTTCGGGACGCACCTCGCCGCCGATGGGCTGCGTGCGCCATTTGTTGAGGGCACCAGCCGCCCGCAACTTCGTTTCGAAGAACCAGTCGTCGCCGCGCTTCCCGGTGTGGACGGTGGCCCAGGCAAACGAATCGTCGTGATAGCCGATGGCGCGGGAGCCGTTGTCGGCGTAGCGATGGTCGTTCGTGCCGGCGGGATAGCGGGCGACGAGCTTCGTCTTCTTGAACGCGGCTTCATAGGCGTCCATGACCTCACGCTGGACAGCCTTCGACGCGAACCATTCGTCGTGCGGCCAGTTGTGCCACTCGCCCCACGTCCCGAGCAGGCCAAGCCCGATGAAACCAAGGCGCGGGTCGCCGTCGTAGCGCCGGCCCAGCGCGTGGATGAAGTTGGTCAGCGCCGCGCGCAGGCGCGGATCCTCATAGTCCGGCGTGTGGTCCACGGCGGGCGGGAACGGTTGCGTGTTGGTGTTCGTCCAGCGCCGCATCGTGAGGCCGGCGTCGATGAGGTATGGCGGCACGCCGGTCTTCTTACCGGGCCATTCGAGATAGAAGCGCGCGAAGAACTGATGCCCGCGCGAGGCGGCGGCGGCGAGTTTCGCCTCGAAGGGTGCCCAATTGAAATTCGTCGGCCCAGTCATCACGTCGGAGAGCTTGGTGTAATCCCATTCCAAGCTGTGAGGAAAGGTCGCGTCGGCGCGCAGGTAGGGCACAAAGCCTTTGAGCGGGTTGTCCGGTGGGGCGGTAGCATAAAGGAGCGCGGTCGTGGCGGATGAGGGGACTCCGTTTCCAGGCTCGGCGGCAAAACCAGACACGGCTGCCAGCAGACCGGCCAGGAAGTGGACCAAGATGCGTCGCGGGTCTCGTTTCATGAGCGGGAGTCAAGGTCGTGCCGCCAGCCAGAACCAATAGCAGGCGGCGGGCACGGTGGTTTGGTTGAAGCAATTCTCGTTGTGCGGCGGATACTGCGCGAAGTCGATGTATTGCTCGTTCGCCGGCCAGTCATACCAGTTCGGGATCATCTTCTTCGCCGGGCCGAAGTTCAGGAGTCATTGCTGCACCCATGCGTTCGCGCCGCGGCTCATCGCATTGCCTTCGTTGCCCTGGCCGTAGGGAATGTGGCCGATGATTTTGTCCGGCTGCTGCCCGCTGACCAGCGCATCGACGATGAAGTTGAAGCGCTGCGCGTGGTCGCCGACGCCGGTGCAATACGAGAGGTTGTCGGGATTTGCGCCCAGGCTGTAGTTCGCGCCTTGCACCGCCGCGGCAAGGTAAGCCGGCTTCTTGGTGAGTTCGTAGGCGTAAATCAGCGCCAGACCGCCCGCGCCCGGCGTCTTGAAATCGCTGAAGTCGAGGCGATGCACCGCAGCCCGCGTGTAGTCGAGTTGCTCGTGAATCGAGATTTGCTCCTCCGCGCCGTCGGCCTTGGCGAGTTCGGGTTTGCCGGTGAAGAGGGGCTTGCCCGCCGCGTCCAGCAACTCGAACGACGCGGGCGCGTTCGTGCAACTGTCGTGTCTGCCGTCCGCGTCCACGCCCATCCAGAACGAGAGATAGGCGCGCTTGTAAGGATCGTCCGGGCGATAGCCGGTCTGGATGCCGTGGATCGCGAGGCTGCGCGCCGTGCGCGGCGAGTGCGCGAAGGCGACGGCTTCCTTCGACGTGTTCACGCCGTGGAAACGAATTGTGTAAGTCGCGCCCTCCTTGAGCGGCGACGGCAGCCGCAGCGAAATGGTGTAGAGAAACGGCAGCGGCTGGCTGCTGCCGTTCGGCTTGCCCTTGCGAAGGACGGCGGTCGGTGACGTCGCCGTCGCGTAAGCCGGATCTTCCGCCGACTCGATAAGGTAGGCCGCCGGCACGCCCACGATGGTTTCGTCGAGCCACTGGCCGGCGGTCTCGCCTTCGATAAACACCTGCTTGCCATCGGGCGACATCTGCCCCACCTGCGTCCGCTTCTGGTTGGCGGTGCGATAAAGATACTTCGGGAGATGCTCCACGATCTTGCCGTCCTCGACTTCGCGCCACGGCTGGCCTTGCTTTCTCGGCTGAGCGATTTCATCGCCCGGCTCGGCGACGTACGGAATGAGTTGGTTGCCGCCGAATTGCCCCGCCTGCACCGTGACTGCGAGCACGTCCGGCGCGACGGCGCACACTTGCTTCACCTCGGGACCGTCGGCCGGATGCGGCGCGCCGATCTCGAGCAATGTGCGCCGGGCGAGTTCCGTTGCCTCAGCGGCGCGGCGCTTCTTCTCCGCCTCCGTCGCTTTGATGTCCCTCAGTTTCGCGCGGCCTGCGAGCAGGGTTTCGTTGGGCGGAACGAGTTCGATGCCTGCCAGCACCACCTCGACCGCCTCGGCGCTCCAGTCACCAATGATCAGGTAGGCGGAGACGCCATCGACGCCGGGCTTCTCGCCGGGTTTCTCGACGTTCTGCGGCTCGAGGAGCGACGCGCCGTATTCCGCGGTCACCTGCTGGGGCAAGCCGGGCTTGAGGGAGCGCAAGTCGAACTTGTAGGCGTGGCTCGTGCCGTCGGCATCGTTGAGATGAAAGTTCAGCGTGGCGGCCTTGTTCCTTTCGCCGACGGTCAGCGTCAACGCCGGCGTCCAGTCATTCACGCCGGACAGTTTCATGCTCAATCCGGCCACGCCCGCGCCGCCTTGGCCGTCCTGGGCAGAGATGTGGATGCCATCCGGCTTCACCACGAACGCCGTCTTCGCCTTCTCCCACGAACCAAAGCCGAACAGGAACGGCTGATCGCAGGTGCTGATGAGGGGCTTGATCTGAGCTGCCGGTTCAGCGGCAGAAAGGCTCGCCGTAGCTAACACCAGGCTGAAGACGGGCGCGAGAAGGGCGGAGTGGAAGTCACGGGCAACAACAGTCGGTTTCATCGACGGATATTCCGACGGTGCTTGTGGCGCCGTCCATTCAAAGACAGCCCTTCTACATTTTGCGGCGGGGCTCCCAGGGCGCGGTGTCCACTTCGAAGCCTTCATTGTTTTCCACGAGGGCCTGGGCCTGATTCCTGATCTTCTGCGGCGTCGGGCCGATGGCCTTGTTCCCCTGGATGGCGTTGTTCTCCGCGGGCGAGCCGTTGAGCAGGATGCCACGACCGGAAACCGTGTTGTTGAGAATCCTCACGTTCCGGCACGGGAAAGCCCCAGACACGCGATTGGCGGTGACGTGGATCGCCGGCTCGCCGCTGGCGCTGTCCGGCAGGCGAATTTCATTCCCTTCGACCCGCAGGCCGTCAATGCCGGCGACGAAGTAAATGGAGACATAGGCGTTGCCGCGATTGTTGGTCAGGACGCTGTCCTTCACCGTGGAATTGACATGGTCCTCGTGCATCAGGCCCTCGCCGTCGTTGATGTAGTAAACGCGGTCGTAACATTTGTTGCGATGCACCTCGTAGTCGTTGCCGGCCACGATCCAGCGCCAGCCGCGCATCTCGATGGCGCGATTGTCGTTCGTGGAAGCGCCGTGACTGAGATGACGGCCGGTCACGGTGGGGCGCCAAACATCCTTGGCAAAGCGGATGACGTTGTGGCGGCACTCCACGCCGTCGCCGCAGAAGCCAATCGCGCAGCGGCCCGTGTTGAAGACGTAATTGTCACGGATGACCAACCCCTTGCGGAAGCCGTGCGGATGCGTCTCCGGCGTGCCGTCCGGCCCGCCGCCGCCGGCACCGCCGATGCCGTAGTGATTCAGGTAAATGCCCGCGCGATTGTCGAAATCGAAGACCACGCCGTCCACGGTCACCGGCTTCTTCGCGCGGTCGAGCAACACGCAGCCGTTCATGGTGAAGTTGTCCTCGCCGCTCCGGGGCAGGCCGTTGCTGGCGATGAGCGCGTTCCCGGCGCTGAACACCTGGATGGCGGCGCGGTCCCACGTGGCCGTGTAACGCTGCCAGGGTTTCTGCCCGATCTTCAAGTCGGGCACTTCCCGGTTCGGCAACGCCGCGTTGCGCAACCGACAACCAACGACGAGCCGGTTGCGTCCGCAAACATGCTCCGCAGCTTCCTCGAAAAAGATGTGCCCGTGATCCAGGTCGAGGTTCACCACGCCACAGTTGGAAGCCTTGGCTGGGTCTTCCAATTCGATTCCCATGAAGGCGGTGTTCAACGGAGTGCCATCGCCTTGATCGGAGAAAACATACTTCGGGAAAACCAGCCGGCTGGGTGGAGCGAACTTCTCATCCTGCGCGCGACTGACCGCCGGGTCCGCGCCGCGCAACACCATGCCGTCTTTGAGACGAATGGTTTCAGTGAGCTGGTAATCACCCGGCGGGAAATAGATCACACCGCCGCCCTGAGCCGCGAGTTGCGTCTGGGCGTGGGCGATCTTCTCCATGACATTCACGCCGGCGGCCTGAGTGACATCCACCACGTGGGCCCAGCGAATGGAGTCGGTCCACGCGAGGTTGAGAGAGGCGAGGGGATTGTCCGCTGGCGGTTGGTTCGGCGCGGCCCGCAGCCCGCCTGGCAGCAGTAACCCGCCCAAACCCGCGGACGTGGTGGCGAGGAAGTGGCGGCGATTGGTCTGTCCAGTGACGTTCATGAGCCAATTGCGATCTGTGGCTGGAAGGTGTTTCATCTCTGGACTTCAATCAGCCACTGAGTCGTCGCCGGGGCACCGAGTTGCAGCACCCATCCAGTTTTTGAGTTCGTGGCAAGTCCCGGCTTTCCAACGGGCCGGCCCTCGGCGCTCAATGGTTGACAGTGGACGGACTTGACGCCGTCAAGTTGCCGGAGGGCGATGGTTCCAGTAACCGGCTCGATCAATACCGGTCCCCAACCCCACTCGGCGAGCGTCTTGCCGTCCTCGGCGAATTGCTGGCCACTGTTCACCGCCGTGCCGGTGGTGGCAACGAGCAGTAGCTTGCGGGCTTGCGCGATGGGTTGGTCGTCGAGCGCGGTGAGCGTGATGACGCTGAATTCGTTGGTGATTTCCGCGTTCAAGTGCGGCACC
>Ga0105047_10007871_pt1 | contig 17884 bp, 19 predicted proteins | sample MAT04_FD_78384 | JGI IMG/M metagenome (GOLD analysis project Ga0105047, IMG submission 78384) | Freshwater microbial communities from Lake Fryxell liftoff mats and glacier meltwater in Antarctica - MAT-04 (megahit assembly) | ecosystem: Environmental > Aquatic > Freshwater > Ice > Liftoff...
ATCAGGCAACGTAATTCTTTTTTCTCTTTGTATGCTGATATTAGTGAACCCCGCTTCTTTGATAATTGACAAGTAACTATCCTTTTGAATTGCTCCCGATACACATCCCGCATACATCTCGGCACTTTTTTGTAAGCCCTCTGGCAGGTCACCCACTAACACAATATCAGAAACGCTAAAGTGTCCGCCCTTTTTCAACACTCTGAAGGTCTCAGCGAAAGCTTTCTTTTTGTTGGGCACTAAATTCAACACACAATTGCTCACGACAACATCGGCTACATTTCCGGCCAACGGCATATTTTCAATATCGCCTTGCCGAAACTCTACATTTTTATAATTGAGTTTCACTGCATTGGCTTTTGCTTTTTCAATCATCTTGTCGGTAAAGTCAATACCAATTACTTTCCCTTTTTCTCCAGCAAAAGAGCGCGCAACAAAGGCATCGTTGCCGGCACCAGAGCCAAGGTCAACGACTGTATCTCCCTCTTTGATCAGCGCAAATTCAGTAGGCAATCCGCAGCCCAGCCCTAGATCGGCATCTGCTACATATCCTTTTAGTTGGGTATAGTCATCAGCCATCACGGTGTAGTCGATCGTTCCGCAGCTGGTTGCGCCACAGCAGCTGGACGCGTTTGTATCTTTACTTTGTTCCGCAATCTGGCCATATTTTTCTTTTACCAGTTGCTTTAGTTGCTCAGATGTTTTGGTGGTTGTCATAATTCTGATTTTTAAGTGATCGTAATATTGCGATTAATAAGTTCAAAAAAATAGTCAGCAGCAGTTGGGGCTTTTGAAACTATCAAATAAATCTCCCAACATTTTTTTAGCTCGTTTCCAAACTTTTTCATCAATGCAGTAGCAAACGCTTGGACCCTCAATATCTCCTTTGATGAGTCCTGCTTTTTTCAATTCATTTAGGTGCTGAGAAACTGTCGATTGTGATAATGGCAGTTCATCTACAATATCGCCACACACACACGACTTTGATTTGATTAAAAACTGAAGAATGGCAATGCGTGCCGGATGCCCCAAGGCCTTGGCAAAACATGCGAGGTCATTTTCGGCTTTAGTAAATTCTTCTGTTTTGGTAATTCCCATATCCCTATAATCGTAATATTACGATAAAGTTTTCGAATCTGAAAGAAAGATTTTCAAAAGGCAACAAAAACGGTCAGAAATTAGGCGATAACAAGTATTTCGCATAAAAATCGTCAATCACCTTTACGGCATCTTCGGGAGTATCTACTAAACTGAACAGATCCAAATCTTCTTCAGAGATCATGCCCTCAACAACCAACACCTTTTTAATCCAATCTATCATGCCAGCCCAAAACTTTTTGCCGACCAACACAATTGGGAAACGCCCAATTTTTTTTGTTTGAATCAACGTCAAGGCTTCGCTGAGTTCGTCAATCGTTCCAAAGCCACCAGGCATTACAATAAAACCTTGCGAGTATTTTACAAACATTACTTTGCGCACGAAGAAGTAATCGAACGTAATCAACTTATCAGGGTCGATATAAATATTTCCCTTTTGTTCGTGGGGCAAATAAATATTTAAGCCCACCGATTTTCCGCCTGCGCGATTCGCACCTTTATTACCCGCCTCCATGATTCCGGGGCCTCCGCCCGTAACAACACCGTAGCCTTGTTGCACCAACTGAAAGGCAATTTCTTCCGCCATTTTATAATAAGGATTGTTTGGCTTGATGCGGGCTGATCCAAAAATGGTAACGCACGGACCGATCTTAGCAAGCTTCTCAAAGCCCTCCACAAATTCACTCATGACTTTGAAGATTACCCAAGAATCAGAACTCTTTATCTCAGCCCAATCTTTGTCTTTAAATGCTTTGCGAATGCGGTGTTCTTCCTCCAAGTTAATCGGTTGCTTTTCTTCCTTACTAACTTTCTTTACTTTTTTTGTTGCCATTGCTCTATCTTGTTAAAAGTTTGAAGTTAAGTAAATGAAATTGTCTGACAAACCTTTGTTACAAGCCATGAAAAAAATTCATTTTATTCCCCCCGTAAGAAAAGCCTGTTTGTTATTCGTGTTTTCAATTCTACTAACGGGGTGTCAATCAAAAAAATCAGGTATTGAAAATTGGGAAATACTTCCATTTGAAAAAGTTGACAGTGTCAATCCAATTTTATCAGCCGGTAAAGGCGAATTTTTATGCCCTATTCGAAAACAGCTAATCAAATGGGAAGAGAAAGATGTATTTAACCCCGCAGCGGTCGTGCGAAGCGATACGATATTCCTGTTGTATCGTGCTGAAGATACCAGTGGAAAATATGCGGGCACTTCACGGATAGGATTGGCGTTCAGTTCGGATGGGCTTCATTTTATCAGACGCCCAGAACCCATTCTTTTTCCCGAAGAAGATTTTATGAAACCCTATGAATGGGAAGGTGGTATCGAAGACCCAAGAATTATCGAAAGTTCTGACGGAATTTATTTTCTAACCTATACTGCCTATGATGGAAGTTTAGCTAGGCTTTGCATTGCGTCATCGAAAGATTTAATCCATTGGACAAAGCATGGCCTTGCCTTTAAAGGTGAGTATGAAAATAGTTGGAGTAAGTCAGGAGCCGTTGTGGGCAAACGAGTTGGCAGTAAAATAATCGCACAAAAGATTAACGGAAGTTACTGGATGTATTTTGGAGATACTGATTTATTTATTGCCACTTCAAGCGACCTGCTAGACTGGAAGCCAGTGGAAGAAAACGGAAAATTGAAATCTGTTCTGAAGCCGCGCCCTCATTATTTTGATAGTCGCTTGGTGGAAAGTGGCCCCTTTGCACTGTTGACTGGAAAAGGAATTTTACTCCTTTACAATGGAATGAACTCCGATGAAGGAGGAGATAGCGCTCTTGCGAAGGGAACCTACAGTGCGGGGCAGGCTCTTTTTGATTCCAGCGATCCCGCCAAAATAATTGGGAGATTGGAAAAAAACTTTCTGCGTCCAGATCAGCCATATGAAATCAATGGGCAAGTAAATCAGGTGTGTTTTATAGAGGGGTTGGTACCATTTAAAGAGAAATGGTTTTTATATTATGGAACGGCCGATTCAAAAATTGCCGTGGCTACAGCTCCACTTCATTAATTTTTTTGCAAAAGATTCTTCAGTGCATCATCTAAGGAAGTGTATTGGAAAGAAAATCCAGTTTTTTGAATTTTTTTAGAAGATACTTTACTCCCGTTGAGTACCATATCTGCCATTTCACCTAAAATAATTTTTAACACAAAGCCAGGAACGGATGGAAGCAGCAATGGTTTTTTCAGAATATGAGCGATAGCCTTTGTCATTTCCTGATTAGTGACCCAACCCGTACCTACAGCATTATACGCACCGTTCATATTCTCGGCAGCGATTGCCTTGATGAACATCTCACACAGGTCATCCAAGTGGATCCAACTAAGGTATTGCTTACCCGAGCCAAGAGCTGCACCAGCTCCCAATTTGATGGGCTTTGCCATCTCGGCCAATGCTCCGCCTTTTTCGCTAAGAACAATTCCAATACGTAACTTTACCGTCCGAATTCCCAGAGTACCGATTTTATCTACTTGCGCCTCCCATTGCTTTGTTACTTGCGCAAGAAAATCGGTTCCAGGCTTGCTATCTTCTTCAACTGTTTCTTCGCCCATGCCAAAGCCGTAATACCCAATGGCAGAAGCTGCCACCACGGTATTCACTTCATTGCTTGTAGTCTTTAGCGTCTCAAAGAGTAACTTAGTGGACTCAATCCGACTGCCTAATATTTCTTTTTTTCTTGCGGTTGTCCACCGTTTATCTGCCACGCCCGCGCCAGCCAAATGGACAATAGTGTTTACACCTTTCAATGCGTGCGCATCAAATTTTTTCTGCTTGATATCCCAAACGAAAGAAGGTACTCTTCCAGCTTTTTTGGTTCTTCCTATGTGCGAAACTTCAAACCCTTTGTTCAGCAGCATCTCTGTCAAACGGCTGCCCACGAGCCCCGTTCCACCCGTGATCAGAATTTTATGGTTCATTATTTGTAGTTTTGAAACAAAGTAACAATAGCTATATGATTAAAGTTTGTGGTGTTATCGTCTTTCTTTTAATGGGGCTAGTATCTTTTTCCCAATCAGCTAATGTTAAGAGTCAACAGCAGCGCGTCAAGGGAGATAATGTAGACGGTTTTGCGATTGAGCTGGAGGGTCAAAAGGCAGACGTTACGGCCTCGTTGACTAAATATTTGAAGGAGATCGGCAAGCTAAAATTCTTAACCTCCGATCCATTAGTGATTACTGATCCGTTGTTCAATGGGCTCGTGTACACTAAAAAATCAATTTATGCTTTGACTACAGAGAGCGGAAATGTGACCACTGCGTGGTTGGGAATAAAACCTACCGAATGGGAGAGCAAAGATGTCAACTTTATAAACAAACAATTAGAACGGTTGGCTGGAGAATTTGGCGTTCGATTTCAACGCGAGCGAATGCAAAGTCAGATTGACGAAACCCAACAAGCCGCTGATGCCGTGGAAAAACAAGCTCTTCGGTTTTTAGGCCAGGGGAAAGATATCCAAACTAAGCTTGTTAACAATGAATTGGAAAAGATAAAACTAGACAAGGCATTTGAAGCAAATAAATTGGAAAACGCGGTGTTGAAAATAAAGATTGAAAACAACAAAAAGGCGCAAGATTCGATCGCAAATGCTGCAGGGCAGATTAAAAAGGTGAAGGATGAGCAATTACAGAAGTTGAGAAAAATCAATTGACATGAGATATCTACTTAGTGCAATGACTTTTTGGAGGAATAGATTGAGAAACAAAAAAAGCGGATGAGAGAATTTGATTGCTGTGTCCAAAGCTTTGTAGTCAGTCAAATAAGGGTGACCCTTGCGCCATCCATCTCTTAATTTCTTTATTTGCCGGGCAGTAAATAGCAATAGAAGGCTACCTGCGGTATCACCGATGAGATAATAATCCATTAATTTTTTTTTACCTGGCACAAGGGCAAATTATTTTGAGATTGATCGAAGGAATTTTTTGCACTCTGAGTAAAGTGAGCATTATGCTGGTATCAGCTTTAAAGAATCTCCATGCTACGTAGGTCGCTAAAACTCACATCTCAATACAGCCAGCAACACCCATCAAAAAATATTGAAATAAATGTCGCAGTAAGCAACTAACAGCGTGATGAAAAAAGGAGTAGAGGGAAGCTAATCTTTTTCCACCGCTACGGCAAAGACGGTGGCGAAGTTGGTTTTCAAAGTCAGAATTAAGAATTACGTTCTGAAAAGCTCAACGTGAAAGTGTTTTTAGAGGTGCTCTAAAACCCGCCAAACACTAAATATTTTGTTTAGGAATTAAAGAAAATTCTTTGATGGGTTACGTAATGTCAACATTTTTATGATATTTTTATCGTTCACAAGCTATCTTTGTTTCCATTAGTCCCAAAAAATATATTCACTTGCTATTATCTATTGTTATCCCGGCATACAACGAAGCTGCTACTATTCATCTTATTTTAACGAAGATAAAGAACACCCAATTAATCGATGGTATTCAAAAAGAAGTGTTGGTAGTAGATGATTGCTCGCAAGACAACACGGAGTTGGCGATTAAAAACTATCAAACAAAAAACCCCAGTCTTCCAATACATTATTTTAAGAATGAAAAAAATTATGGAAAAGGATATTCTCTAGCTCAAGGATTAAAAGAAGCCACGGGTGACTTTATTATCATTCAAGATGCGGATTTGGAATACGACCCGGAAGAATATAATATCTTGCTGAGACCTATGCTCTACAATAAAGCTGATGTAGTATATGGCTCTCGCTTTATGGGCGGATCGCCTCATCGTATTTTATTTTTCTGGCATTCAATAGGCAATCGATTTTTGACTTTTCTCTCCAATGTGGCTTCCAACCTGAATCTTACCGACATGGAGACGGGTTATAAACTTTTTAGAAGGGAAATTATCTCTAAAATCAAACTAAAGGAAAGTCGGTTTGGGTTTGAGCCGGAGATCACTGCAAAAATTGCCAAGATTAAGGGCATACGCATTTATGAAGTGGGTATTTCTTATTACGGCAGGACCTATGACGAAGGAAAAAAAATAAATTGGAAAGATGGGCTTCGTGCCATCTATTGCATTTTTAAATACAACTATTTTTCTAAAAATTGATTTTGAAAAAAACTTATTATTTACTCTTTCTACCGATTGGACTGGTCTATTTAATGGGCATGTTCATCGACATTATGGAAGTAGATGCCTCGCAGTACGCAGCCATGTCGCGAGAAATGTTAGACAGTGGAAACTATCTCCAGTTGTATGATCGCGGTCAAAATTATCTCGACAAACCGCCATTGTTATTTTGGGTCTCCTCACTTTCGTATAGGTTGTTCGGTATTTCCAATTTTACATATCGGCTTCCTTCTCTCCTTTTTTCTTTACTGGGAATCTTTGCCACTTTTCAATTAGGTAAAAGACTGTATGGCGAGCGGGCAGGCTTTTATTCTGCGCTTATCCTTTCCTCCTGTCAAGCTTGGTTCATGATGAACTTAGATGTGCGCACCGATACGATTTTGGCGGCCTGCACAATTTTCGGTGTTTGGCAATTGTACATTTTTATGGATAAGCAAAAGTGGGTTCATCTTATTCTCGGATCAGTGGGGGTGGCCGGAGCAATTCTTACCAAGGGACCCATTGGATTGATGGTGCCTGCGCTTTCCATTGGGTTTTATTTATTGGTAAAGCGCGATTGGAAAAGTCTTTTCAATTGGAAGTGGCTGTTGGTTCCTGTGATTGTTGGCATTTGCATCAGCCCTTTTTTGTATGGATTGTATCAGCAATACGATCTGCAGCCTGGAAAACTAATTCAGGGTGAACCAATTCAATCGGGAATAAAATTTTATTTATGGACGCAAAGCTTTGGAAGAATAACAGGTGAAAGCGTATGGAAAGATGACACTACACAATTATTTTTTACACACACTTTTTTATGGGCATTTCTGCCTTGGTGTATTTTGTTTGTGGTGGCATTTTGGAGGGACACAGTAAGTATTCTCAGGTCAACATTCAACATCCAACATTCAGGAATTGCTTTGACTTGGGGTGGTTTTGTTTTTCCATTTATCGCGTTTTCTCTCTCGCATTACAAGTTACCACATTACATATTTGTCATTTTTCCTTTGGCTGCGATTGCCACCGCTCGCTATGTAGATCAACTGATCGAGACATCTTCGTTAAGGCTACAAAATACATTCAGATGGACACAGCTATTTGTGGCAAGTTTGGTGTTTTTGCTTGGAATCCTCCTTTGTACGTGGGCTTTTCCGCTAACGAATCCCTTCGCTTGGATAGTTGTAGCCGTTGGTTTGTTCGCCACGGTTTATTTTGTTTTAAAAGGAACAAATGGATTTGAGAAAATCATCCTTCCTTCAACTCTTGCTATCATCGTTTTGAACTTCTTGTTGAACTCGCATTTCTACCCAACATTGTTCCACTATACCTCCTCGAATCAAGCAGCAAGAATGGTGAAGGCTGCTGGCGGTGAAAAAGACTTTCGAACCTTCAACGTAGTGAAATACGGAACAGACGTATACGCGCAACGGACAATTCCAAATTTCGGTGATCTGCCAAGTTTATTGGCAACCGGCAATGGTCAGCCACTTTGGATATACACAGACGAAAAAGGCCATCAAGAAATTTTAGAGCACGGGGTGAATATTTTGGAGGATAACAAGCTGGCGCATTTCCACATCTCCACGCTTTCGATGTTGTTTATCAATCCAGCTACGCGCGAAAAGGAATTGGAGCATTTCCATTTGATGAAGGTAGATATCGGGAAGAATTAATCCTTTAAGATTTTTTCAACCCAATAATGGCTAAAGCAATAAGCGCTAGGAACACATAGTCCATCGGCTTGGAAACTTCTTTAAAAAAAAGGACTTCAATCAATTTTACTCCAGTTAGTGTAACTCCCATCCAAATAGCAAAGGCCGTAGAAGCCGGTATTTGTTTCATGGCTAACGAAAAAAAATAAATGTTTGCCAATCCAAAACCGATGTAGCCGAGCAGTGGCAAAACGGTCAAGAAACTTTCGGACGGCTGCTGCGAAAGCGATTGAAAGGAAATTTTTCTGATCTCAGCAAAACCTAACTTCTTCAAACTGAAAATCCAGCCGATCTCGAATACAGAAGCAATGATCAGATAGAGCCATTGCATCAGGCTATACTTTCATTTTCACTAGATTTCGCAGAGTTGGCAGATGTGTTTGAGTCAAACTGCTGTATTAAAGTCGAGCGTAAATTCAGATACAATTTCCAAACTTTTTTCTTTTTCAATTCATCCTCATCAAATCTTTTTACCGAAAATACATGTTGTAAAAAATAGTCTTTCGGATATTTATAGGGCAATCCAAACTCGATTGGTTTTTTATTCGGCAAATAAGCGGTGCCAAACATCCAGTCCCAAAAGGCAAATTTAGTTGCATAGTTCGAAAAATAAATTTCCTTCGTTTCGGCATGATGCCATAGGTGCATCTCCGGGCCGTTGATAAAATATTGCCACCCACCCGAACGCACATCAATGTTGGAGTGAATGTACATACCCCATACCGCATCGAAACATGCTTTAATCGGAACTACCATTGGATCCGCCCCCAATAAAATAATAGGCGCAAACTCAATCGTTTGATTAATGATGATTTCTAGAATATGTGACCGAGAACCAGCAATCCAGTCGACTTCTTTTACAGAGTGGTGTGCCTCATGCGTGCGCCACAAAATTTTTGAATTATGTTGCCAGCGGTGAAACCAATAGATGTACAAATCATGAGTGACCAAGAAAAACAAAACCTGTAATGCAATCGGCCAGTGCGAAACTAATTTCAGCGAAGACAAGCCAAACTTCGCGTCCGTTGGCTGGATAATGAAATCAAAAATCAAGATCTTTAAAAAGAAACTTTGGATGAGTGTGTACCAAATCAAGTCCACCCAAAATCCTTCCCTAAAAAAGGCTAATTCCTTTCTGTATGGATATTTCTTTTCCAGCCAGATGATGGCAGCGGCCGATGTGATTAAAATTGAAAATGTAATTGTTTCGACTTTCATTTGTTAATTAGGAGTGCAGAATACAGAATTTAGGATTCGGGATGTTGCCTATTTATACTCCATAACTTTTGGCGAAGGTGATTTTTTAAACTGCCATTGGCTGATTAATCAATCTCCTCAGTCGCTTCATCGGCTCCAACTCAGTATCATAAACACGCTTCACGCCATCGCCCAAACTTTTTTCAATGTCACGGATGTCGCGAACCAGTTTTACAATTCCCTGAGGCTCTACCGATGCTGCATGATCAGAACCCCACATTGCTCTGTCTAGCGTTACGTGTCTTTCTACAAAAGTTGCGCCCAATGAAACCGCTGCTAATGTTGGCGCCAAGCCAGTCTCATGACCAGAGTATCCTATCGGCAAATCAAATTGGTTCACCAACGTGCGAATCATATTCAAATTCAATTGAGCAGGGTCGCAAGGGTAGGCAGATGTTGAATGTGCTACCATCACGTTCTTAGTTCCGGTAAGGTCAACTGCATCTTCAATTTCCATTTGGGTAGACATGCCTGTCGACAACATAATCGGCCGTTCAGTGGTCATTACTTTTTTGATCAAGTCAAAATCAGTGAGACTAGCTGAAGCAAACTTGTACATCACGGGATTGAATTGTTCCAAAAAATCAACGGATGGTTCATCCCATGCAGAGGCAAACCAATCGATTTTCTTCAGTCCGCAATAGCGATTGATCTCTTCAAATTCTGCTTTGCCAAATTCAGTTTTACGTTTGTAGTCGATGTAGCTCATCGTGCCCCAAGGGGTTTGGCGTTGTTTTTCCCATTGATCTCTTGGTACACACAATTCGGGAGTTCTCTTCTGAAATTTTACGGCATCGCAACCTGCAATGCTCGCCCAGTCAATCAATTTTTTTGCAATCTCTACTGAGCCATTGTGGTTGATCCCGATTTCAGCAATGATATACACAGGATGACCAGCACCAATCTTCCTTCCGTTTTTCAATTCAACATGATTCATAGTAGTGGTGTTTTAGTTTGAATTAATTTTACTATTGATAATAAGTTCTGCGAATTCTCTGAAAGCACCGTGGCCGCCATTGGTAGTGCACACATAGTGTGCCACACGTCTCGCAAAGCTCATCGCATCGCCCGGACACGCACATAAGCCCACTTGCTTCATAATTTCCTCATCATTGATGTCGTCTCCGATGTAGGCTATTTCGTCTTTCGAAATTTTTATTCGATCCATAATTTCTTGCAACCGAAGTGCCTTATCCATCACACCCATGTGCAATTCTGTGATCTTCAATTTTTCAGCCCGCTTCGAGACCGGCAACGAATCTTCGCGTGTGATGATGCCCGTTTCAATCGCAGCGATTTTTCGTAAGCGCTCAACACCCATCCCATCGCGAAAGGAAAACCGTTTCAGTTCTTCCCCGTTGCCAGAATAGTATACGCCATTATCCGTGAGCACTCCGTCCACGTCAGTGATCATCAACTTGATTTTACTCGCCCTTCTTTTTATTTCGTCTATTGACATTTTCTCTTTTTAAGATATGAGATGTTATATATTAGACCTAAGACGTTTGGTTTATGCTTGGATTTTTATCTTACGTCTCAAGTCTATTGTCTAACGTCTAAATTATCGTCCATCCACCGTCTACTACTAAATTTGCACCTGTCATATAACTCGAAGCCTCGCTTGCCAAAAAAACGATCGCCCCTTTGTAATCTGTTTTGTCGCCCATTCGTCCCAACACCGTTCTGTTGCTGTAATTTTTGATGAAGAAATCTTCTTGTCCATTTTGTACACCACCTGGTGAAAGCGCGTTCACACGGATGTTTTTATTTCCCCAGTATGCCGCCAAAAATTTTGTAAAGCTCAATACGGCTCCTTTTGTGGTAGGGTAGGCTGCAGATTTATAAAAAGTCTGCTCAAGCTTTTCGTTTTGATACAATTTTTGGTCGGGTGCCGTCACAGCATACGTTGATGCAATGTTGATGATGCTGCCGCTTTGTGCTTCTGCCATCACCGAACCAAAGATCTGACTGCATAAAAACACACCTGTCACGTTCACGTCAATTGACTTCTTCCATAAGCTGATGGGATAGTTTTCAAACTTTGAAAGTTCTAAAGCAGCTGTCGGGTTTTCAAACATGTCGTTGATAGCGGCATTGTTCACCAATACGTCTATCTTTCCATAGCGTTCTAAGACCGCTTCCTTGGCTTCCATCACCGAAAGATCGGTGCTTACATCTAACCCAATACCCATGTGACCATCTCCCAACTCGAGGGCAAATTTTTTAGAAGTAGATTCATCCACATCGGCAACAATCACTTTTGCACCCGCTTCTGCTAGGGCAAAACAATGCTGTTTCCCCAGTAGTCCGCAGGCGCCCGTTACAATCGCAGTTTTGCCTTTCAATGAAAATAACTCCATCATTTTACTTTTAATTCTTTTACTTCTTTCTCATTAAATGTCTTTTGCACATCGCCCACTTTTCTAAATACGGCCTCAACGGGTTTACCTCTCAGTTGCTCGAAAACATTATTTTCTTTTATCGCGACAGCTAATAGAGCCAGCACATCGTCATAGACAGCCAACGTCTTCTGAATATCGGCATCTGTATGGGTGAAACACACATTATGAAATCCACCCCACAGGATTCCACGCTTGATCATTTCTTGTTGTATAAACGATTTCAAAATCAGCGGATCACCTGCCGAAGCATTGAATGTAATGATGGTTCTGCAATCAAAACCTTGACAAGTTGTTACTCCGTCTAAATTGTGTTTTGTAACAAGTTGGTTGTACCCTTGCTTTAATTTTTTTCCTTTCTCTGCCAACGCAGCGGGCACATTTTGATCCATCATCTCGTGGATGGTTGCCATAGCAGCCGCCATCGATAACGCCTCACCACCAAACGTAGAGTAGAAGAACACATCTTTCTCGAACAACTGCATCACATCTTTTCTCCCTGTCAACAATGCAATAGGCATTCCATTTGCGAAAGCTTTTGAGTAAACTGCCAAGTCGGGCGTGATTCCAAAATATTCTTGTGCGCCACCAACCGCCACACGAAAGCCGGTCCACATTTCGTCAAAGATCAATAGTGTACCATTAGCTTTGCACAATGCTTGAACCTCTTGCAAAAAGCTATTTTTAGGTGCTTCGAAAATGAAGGGTTCTAAAATCACACAAGCTACGTCTTCATCCAATTTCGTGCGAAGTGATTCAATGTTGTTGTAATCAAAAGTAGCAGTGAGCTCTTTTGTCTCCTGCGGAATTCCTTCGGATATACTCGTAGTGCCGATATACCAATCGTGCCAGCCATGATAGCCGCAGCACAAAACTTTTTTCCTTCCGGTAAATGCGCGAGAAATACGAACGGCCGCACTGCACACTTCTGCACCTGTCTTGGCGATACGCACTGCTTCTGCATTTGGAATAATTTTGTGGATCAGTTCGCTTAACTGCACCTCCAAGGGATGCATCAACGAAAAAGTGATTCCGTCTTTTAATTGTTTATGAATTGCCTGATCAACTTTATCGTATGCATAGCCCAAAGAAATCGGGCCGATACCCATATTGAAATCGATATACTCATTCCCATCCACATCCCACACATGCGCATTTTTTCCTTTCAACAAGTATTTTGGAGCTACGCCATTTACATATTGCGAGGGTCCTTTGGCCATAGTCTGCGTAACCGGAAACATCACTTGCCTGGCACGCTCGTACCAAGCATTGGAAATGGTGATATTGGGATATTGATTGCTCATACTTTTTCTTTTGAAGTAGATTCTAAAACTTGAATAGACTGTGCTGCAATTTTTTCGGGCGTAAAGCCTTCGTATTCCAACACTTCATTTAACCTTCCAGGGCGAAACCAATTATCATGAAGTGACAATGAATGCACGTTAGTAGTCGATTGATTTTTTAACAACACCTCTGCCACTATCGAGTATAATCCGCCTATTTGAAAATGATCTTCTACAATTACAGTCAACTCGCTTTGTTGCGTGGCCGCAATGATTGCCTCTTCGTCTACGGGCTTTAAGCTGCGCATGTTGACCACTCCAACAGAATGACCTTGCGCTTCTAAAATTTCTTTTGCTTTAAACACATTGTTGAAAAGCATTCCATATACTAAAAAAGTAATAGTTGATCCTTCGGAAACAACCTCTGCTTTCCCGATTTCAAAATTTTTATCGTGTTGATAGATTGGTTTGATCAAATTGGCGCGGGTGTAAGCCGGGGAGGATGAACACCAAATCTCCGGTAACATCGCTAGCATATCTTCTTCATCGGCAGGGGCGAATACTTGCATGTGAGGAATGCCACGCATGATGGAAATATCTTCGATGGCCTGATGTGTTGGGCCATTGCCATCGGATAACAAACCCGGAATAAAACCCGTCAACTTTACAGGCAGATTTGCAATGCCCACATTGGTACGGATGAACTCAAATGCACGCATCGTTAAGAATGCCGCCAGCGCATGAACAATTGGCACACGGCCACGCAATGCCAACCCTGCTGCCATTCCAATCATGGTTTGTTCGGTAATGCCGGTATCGATAAAACGTTTTGACAAAATCGGATGGCTGGGAATATTTCTCACTAACGCACGATTCTCAGCCGTCATGATTACAAAGCGCTCATCGGCAAGGGCAGTTTCGGTAATTAGTTGTTCGTAATTCATATTTTTTAGTTCTACGCACCGGTGCAAGGTCGCCAAGAATTGCGCTGATCTATTTTGCGTCCTTAGCGTCTTTGCGTGACATTATTTTTATCGCACTACCAATGTTTCAGAATTCAGTTCGGCCATTTTGTTTTCGTGCAGTTCGGTCAACAAGGCACTCACTTCTTCATGAGTGAAATTGCAGAACCATCGATCTGCTCTTCGTTCGATGCTTGGCAAACCTTTTCCACGCACGGTATGTGCCACTACAATAGTTGGCTTTCCATTTAGTGCGGGTAATACTGAAAATGTTTCTTCCAGTTTTTCAAAGTCGTGACCATCCACATCGGACGCATTCCAACCGAAGGCTTGAAATTTTTCTTTGATGGATTTGAGTGGGATCAATTCTTCCGTGGCAACATTCGCTTGAAAATAATTTCTATCTACAATCCAGATCAGGTTATCTAATTTTTGCGCAGCCGAGACTAGTGCTGCTTCCCACACCGAACCTTCATTCAGTTCCCCATCGCCCGTAACTACTACCACCCTGTTCGACTGGCCTTTCAACCTGCAATCCATAGCTACCCCCATTGCCACCGAAGGCAAATGACCCAGCGAGCCAGAATGAAATTCTACTCCCGGAATTTTTGTGTTGGGATGCCAATAGATGTGGTCATTCGTTTTAAGATGATTTTCTAATCTGGATTTTTCAATGAAGCCAATTTCCGCGAACAATCCATACAGCGCAGGCACATCGTGGCCTTTGGATAAAAATAAATAATCGCGCAGGGGATCTTGCAGATTGTGTGGAGTGACATTTAAGAATTTGGAATAGAGGAACACAAATAAATCGGCACAAGAAAGGGATGCACCTGTGAAACACCCCCCGTCTGTAGATAGGCGCACAATGTTCTCTCTCACTTTTATGGCTAGCTCTTTCAAGCTGTCTAACTCTTTTTCGCTCATGAAGTGGATTCTAAGATTTTGGTTTGTCGTTTACTCACCGTTTTCAATTCATCTAAATAATGGCGGTACCAATTCACGCCCGCCCATTTGCTATTTATTTCGTTCAACTCAGGTTGCTCATCTAATAGGCGGAGAATATCTTGAATGGTAAAATTCTTGTTTGATGGATAAAGAGCTTCGTAGACTTGTTTAATAAATTCATAATCTTCCGGATAGTCGATCGTACAACGGTGGCTCATTGAATAGTCCAAACCCGTTTCCCAACTCACATTGCCGATCTTAAATTGATTTGGCCGTTCCCAGATGTAAGGAGTGGTGTGCTCTAACTCCATTGGGGAGATGGCATTTTCCCACGCTTGTTCTAGCGCAGCGAATGATATAATCTCCACATCGTTTCCATCCGGATAGGTGGCAGGGTGTAAATTGCTCACGTAATCGTACTGGCCCTCGTTCTCAAAAAAATAATCAATCACACGATCAATTATTGCCGGATCGATCAACGGACAATCAGAAGGGATTTTTACGACATGAGTTGCTTTGTACTTATTGGCCACCTGATAGTGACGATCCAGCAAATCAAATTTACTTCCTTGATAAACATCGATATTATGCTGCTTGCACAAAGAAACTGTAGCCAAATCTTCTTCATTGGTGGTAGTGGCAATCACTACTTTCCCTGTATATTTGGCAGTCATTACCCGTTCCACCATTCTTAACAACAATGGCTCCTCACAAAGAGGTAACATAATTTTTCCCGGCAAACGAGTTGAGCTAGTTCGAGCTTGGATGACGGTTACAACTCTTTTGTTTTGGTAGCTCACGGTTAACAGGCTATTTTTTGGTATTGTTCTTCAATGGAAGGCAACTCATGTAAAAATTCTTGTTTTGATTTAGTTGATTCGATGTAACGCCTACATATTTCTGCAATGTGTGCTGCCGAGCTACCTCCATTCTGAATCGGAGATTTTTTCTTTAAGTCATCGAGATCAAAAAAGGAATGGACTTTTTTCCCTAAACCAATTCCCACGTAAACTACTGTTGAATATTGTGTGATCAATTCTTCGCAATGAACAATCATGTGGTTGATATTGCCCTCTGTAAGGATAATGGCATCGGGTACATTCTCTTTTATTTCGCGGATAGCTCGTTCTTTTACTTCGTTTGGATGAAGTTTAAATATCAACGGTCGGCCGTTGGCGATGCCAACACAGTTGCGAATAAACGCAGGCCTATTTTCGAGACCTATGCATTCGCGGATGTCGGAAGTAGCAACCAGCACAAAATTGCGATGTGGAAAATTGGTATAGCCAAAAGATGCCACATTATCAAAATTGGGCATGCCGGTAACAATAAGCTTGTCTGAATCTGTTCCCAGTGACTGAAAATGGTGTTTGTAGCCTTCACTCCCCACGCAATAAATATCGCAGAGATTGGACGTACCGTTGAGAGATGTGTTGAACGCCCAATAGCGAGGCAGATCAATAGCTTTTACTACTTTCGACCAAGGGGTTAGTCGATCCGTCATTCCTTCTTGCACCCACACCGTTTTGGTTCCTCTGATTGAATTGGGCACGAGTAAATCGCTGCACACCACTGCTAAATCGTATTGGTTATTATAGGTTGCTTGTCGATAGTCGTTTTTGAGTCCGTGCTGTTTTAGATAATTATCAGATGAACTTTTAAATCCACCCGACAGAATTGTATGCTCAGCAGCACCTGCTTTTACCAGCGATTGAAGAATAAAATTGTCACTGTAGAACTGGCTGAAGTAACAATCGTACTCCGGCAGGTGCGATGCAATGGCGTGCATCTGTGTAACTTGGTTGTAGGATCCAACGGTAAATAAAATCTTTCTCACCTATACCTCTTCGTTTGCACAAAAGTAGAGGCGCAATGTTATTTGAAATTTTAGTGGAGGTGACTAAACGGTTAAGTTTTTAACATGTAAGTTACACCACCTTAACAGGTTTGGCACCAACAAGCAAACTGGAGGAAGTAAAACGCGATACTCAGTTATTTTTGCTTCCAAGTTCTTTCTTGGTCATCATAGTAGTTACTCTGATCTGGAAATTCAATGTACTCTTCTTGGGATTTGATTCTTTCAAAAATCTCCAAGTCCTCTTTTTTGACCATCCTTTTGAATAGAAATAGACTTTTCGCAGAGAGGTCATCGGGTTCCATTTTGAAAGTTCTGAACACTTCCTTGTAATAAAGCAATTCGCCTTTGTCGCCCAAAACAAATTTTCCGCCATTGGCCACTCTTTTTTCTTTGAGACTTGGTGCTCTTCGGCTGATTAAAAAATAACAGGTATCACCTTTTATGTAAAAGGCATCCATTTGATGGAGAGATTGCTGCTCCGAATAATGCTTATCAAAAGAAGGGGAAAATCTTTCTGAAATGGTTGCACCCTCGGGTGCTCGGCCTGCGTATCGAATAATAGTTGTCATGATAGCATCTTGCTGCTTAGCGCTTAGGTATTCTTTTGGGTCGTATCCTTTGGATTGACATGAAAAAATAAAAACAGAAACCAGAAGTAGAATTGGTAAAATAGTACGAATCATCGAACAAAGTTAGTTATTAGTAAGTAGGGAAAAAAAAGAGACTTGCCTAAAGGCAAGTCTCTTTTTAAGATGCTGGATAGATGTTAGTACACCTTACTCAGAGGTTGGAATTCAGTCCATCCGTCTGTCCAATCAATAGCACCAAAGCCACCACGGTAGGTGATAGTCTTATCAAAGAAAGCACCCAATTTTGCATTTGTAAAGTTGGCCGTTGAATTCAGATTGCTAGCACCCGCGACACCTGCCCCGAGTATGAAACTAGGATTAGAAGGATAGGTGGCTGCTGTACTTGAACCCCAATAAAGAGCAGATGGTACACCTAAATCAGTGATAGGCGTTGCAGTAGTAATAGTGTTAAAAGAAGTGTTGTTATTAGTTGACCAGTAATTAGCTATTGCAGAGGCATCCCCTGCAGCGTTTGGATCAATTGTTAAACCAGTTAAAAACAACCCATCCATCGCAGTTGCTAAAGTTGCTGTTCCCGCTGTCCCTGGTACGGTTAATACATTGTATTGATGTACAGCAGAGCCAGAAGTTAGATTAGTCAAAGTTCCCGAATCATCTACACGGAGCCCCTTGCGCCATCCAGAAAAGAATGAGTTAAATATCGAAATGTTTGTCCTTCTG
>Ga0105047_10007872_pt1 | contig 17883 bp, 26 predicted proteins | sample MAT04_FD_78384 | JGI IMG/M metagenome (GOLD analysis project Ga0105047, IMG submission 78384) | Freshwater microbial communities from Lake Fryxell liftoff mats and glacier meltwater in Antarctica - MAT-04 (megahit assembly) | ecosystem: Environmental > Aquatic > Freshwater > Ice > Liftoff...
CCCCGACTTTAAGTGCTGTAATGGCAATGACTTGCGAAGTGGAGTTGTGTGACAGAAATGTGTGACAAATTCCTGTGATAACTCTGTGACAAGTTTGCAGAGCTAAATCACTCGCAAGGTCACTGCCCACGAAGCCTGAACCCGAAAGCATTTTGCTTTCGGGTTCTTTTTTTGTACCCGTCTTGGAAAATCTCCCTCGCCCCAAAGTATCTCGGCCAACGACCTGATGTGGGAATTCTTCCATAAGAACAGGTTGAAGTGATTCTAATTTCCGGCCTCAATCAGTTGCCGTATGAGGTTCTCGCCAATCCGGTAGAAGTCTCGACAATCGTCGTTGGCGTCCGAGCCGGTGTTGCACAGGATCACGACCGCAACGCCGGGCTTCTCGCAAAGTAATGGCACATTTTGAAGCCGGTCGTGCCGCCGTTGTGCCACCACACTTGCCTGCCGCTCATCTCTTGCACGAACCAACTCAGCCCGACGCTCGTGTTGGCAAAAGCCGGATATCCACGGCGGCAGGCGTGAAGATCGGTGACGGAGCCATCGTAGCCGCACGGTCGGTTGTGGTGAGTGACGTACCAGCCTATGCGGTCGTCGGCGGCAACCCGGCCAAGGTCATCAAGCAGCGTTTCCCCGATGAGGTTGCGAACGAACTGCTGGCGATCAAGTGGTGGGATTGGCCGGTGGAAAAGATCACTCGGAACCTGCCCGCCATCGTCGGGGCCGATTTTGCGGCTCTGAAGAATGCAAAATGACGAAAGAGAACTATGCCAAAGGTTGTCCTGTTCATCGCCACGAGCCTCGACGGTTACATCGCCAGTTCCGATGGAACCGTGGACTGGCTGTTTCACGATGCCGACTACGGGTACACGGAGTTCATGGCGTCGTTGGATGCCGTGGTGATGGGAAGGAAGACTTGGGAGCAGGCCAAGACATTCGAGGCCGTTCCCTTCGCTGGAAAGCAGGTGTTTGTCTTTTCCCGCACGCTTACGGCTTCGAGCGACGAACGCATTCACCATGTTCAAGGGGAGGTGGGAGCCGTCGTCGCAGCAATGCGGCAGAACATCCAAAGAGACTTATGGCTGGTCGGTGGAGGCGACCTGATTCGGCAGTTCATCTCGCATCGTTTGATTGACGAGTTCCGCCTGTTCGTTCATCCGATCATCTTGGGAGCGGGCGTCCCGCTCTTTCTGCATCACTCCGAACGAACGAATCTCACATTCGAGGGGAGCCAGTCGTTTCCCAGCGGGTTGGTTGAACTCCGGTATCGGCTGAAGCAGGGCGGACCAACTGCATGAGTGGACATTCTGCAGCGACCGAGGACTTCGAGCAGCTCGACATTCGGGTGGGCCGGGTGATCGACGTGCAGCCATTCCCCGAAGGGCGATACTAAACGCACATCCTCTTGATCGACTTCGGTTCCGAACTTGGCACGAAGAAGTCGCTGGCGAAGCTGGCCCCAAACTACACAGGGGCAGAATTGATCGGCAGGCAGATTCTCGCCGTCGTGAACTTCCCGCCGAGACAAATCGGCAAACATCTCTCGGAAGTGCTGACGCTGGCGTGCCGGACGAAAACGGCAACGTCATTCTGTAACGCCCCGACCGAGACGTGCCGTTGTGCGGCAAACTGTATTTAAAAGGGGAACACGCCATGACCACCTACAGTCACGCCCTCGATCTCGCCAAAGAAGCCGAACCACCAACGGACGGCATCCTGAGCCGTACCGTCTTTCAAGATGACCGGATCAAGGCGGTCGTCTTCGGTTTCGGCCAGGGCCAAGAGCATTCGGCGGCGAAACCGGCCATGCTCTTCTTCGTGAAGGGCGAGTCGAGCCGAGGCCTGGGCGATGACATGCAGGCGGCCCAAGCCGGAACCTGGGTCCACATGCCAGCGAATTTGAAGCACTCGATCAAGGCCAAAACGCCGGTGGTCATGCTGCTGGTGCTGTTGAAGTGAGCATCCTGGCTCCGTCTTGGAGACTTTTCTGCCGGTCCTTGACTAAAACAGACAGGTCTGTATACTTTGGGTATGAGCAAGACACAAACCAAGCAATCCGACGCCCGCCAGCGGATCGTGGAAACCGCCGAGAGGCTGTTCTACGCCGAGGGAGTTCGGGCGGTTGGGATTGACCGCATCATTGCCGAGGCGGAAGTGGCGAAGATGTCCCTCTACAACCACTTCTCCTCGAAAGACGATCTGATCCTCGCCGTGTTGCAATACCGGGAAGAGAAGTTCGATGCCATGTTCGAGAAGTGGATGGAACGCCACGTCAATACAGGGAAGGATCGGTTGGAGGCATTTTTCGCCGCTCTCAAGGATTGGTTCGAGAGTCCCGGCTTTCGGGGCTGCATGTTCATCAACTCCTGCGTGGAATTGGCGGACGCTAAGCACCCAGCCTCGAAGTTCTCGTCCAAACACAAGGAACGATTCCACGAGATGCTACGAGGAGTCATCGAGGAGACCGTGGGGGCCAAGTCCGCAGAGGCGACCGCACCTGCCATCGCTTTGTTAGTTGAAGGAGCAATTGTGACCGCCGTGATGCAGCAATCATCGACACTGGCTGACGTGGCGAGAGACGCTGCGTTGGCATTGGTCGCCAAGGCCAAACGAAAGTAGGGAGCGAACTTACTCTCTCTTTTTTACAATGAAATAAACAGACCGGTCTGTTTACTTGACTGAAACACATAGCCCAGGAGACTGAATCATGACCACCCTGAAGACTGCTGCAATTGCACTGGCTCTAACCCCACTCGTGTTGTTCGGTTCTCATGCCGACGCTGCTGAACCGCAGATGCCGCCCAAGCAGGTCTTGCACCGCACGATCAAGATTGACGGCCTCGACATCTTCTACCGAGAGGCCGGTCCCAAGGACGCTCCCACCGTCCTGCTTCTGCACGGATTCCCGACTTCCTCGCACATGTTTCGCAACCTGATCCCAGCTTTGGCCGACAAGTATCACGTCGTTGCCCCGGATTATCCCGGCTTCGGCAGCAGTTCGGCCCCGTCCGTCAAAGAGTTCGATTACACGTTCGACAACTTGGCGAACATCATCGAGAAGTTCACTGAGAAGGTCGGACTGAAGACGTATTCGATCTACCTGATGGATTACGGTGCCCCGGTGGGGTTCCGGCTGGCAGCGAAACACCCAGAGCGTGTCCAAACACTGATCGTGCAGAACGGCAACGCCTACGACGAAGGGATCGACAACGAATTCTGGAAACCGATCAAGGCGTACTGGAAAGACCGGAGCAAGGAAAAGGGTGACGGACTGCGTTCGCTGCTGACTCTCGATGCAACAAAGTGGCAGTACACCGCTGGCGTTCGCAATTTGGAGACGATCAGCCCCGACACGTGGGGTCATGTGCAACCGCTTTTGGATCGTTCCGGCAATCAAGAGATTCAACTGGCTTTGTTCTTCAGCTACGGCAGCAATCCGCCCCTATATCCGAAGTGGCAGGAATACCTCCGAAAGCACCAACCGCCGACGCTGATCCTCTGGGGCAAGAACGACCAAATCTTTCCTGCTGCGGGGGCGGTCCCCTTCAAGCGTGACCTGAAGAATTTGGAGTTCCATTTGCTCGATACCGGTCATTTCGCTCTCGAAGAGGATGGGACAGTGATCGCCACGCTGATCCGTGATTTCCTCGGCAAGCAACTGGTGAAGTAACCCCAGACCTCTATTCGCAACCACCAATACAGACCTGTCTGTACTTTTTGATCGGGTACCGCTGTGCCGGGTACGTTGCTCGGCACGACACGCCCTAGTGTTCCTAAGAAACTTTGGAGAAGAACGATGCAACGCCTCAAGTCCGTCAACCCACAAATCGCTCAGGGCCGCACCAAGGAACTGCTCGAAACCGTCCAGCAGGCCTTCGGGGCCATCCCCAACACCGCCAGGGTGATGGCGAATTCGCCTGCCGTCCTCGACAGCTTCCTGGCCTTTGCCACGGCAATGGGCGAGGCAAAGATCGGCACAAAGCTACATAACCAAGTGAAGCTCACGACCAGTGAAACGAACTCCTGCGATTACTGTACGTCGATCCTGAGTGCCGTGGCTCCTTCGGCGGGCTTGTCTGCCGCAGACATCCTCGCAGGTCGCACGGGCATGTCCGAAGACCACCGTACCAAGGCTGCTCTGGCGTTTGCCAACGATGTACTGGAGAGCCGAGGCAAGGTCAGGGATCAGCAACTCGCCGCCGTGCAGGAAGCTGGATTCGGTGACACGGAAATCGTGGAGATCGTTGCCAGCGTGGTGCTGGGCTGCTTCACGAACTTTCTCAACAACGTGGCCGATACGGAACTCGACATTCCGAAGGCCAAGCCGGTCGAAGCCTGCTCGACGGAAACCTGCGGGACTGAGGCTTGCTCAGTGCATTGATCCACATACTTTCGACCGGGTGCTTGGCCCGATCCAAGCCCCCGGTCTTTCTTCGATCACCTAGAGATTAAAGGGACAAGGCCATGACCGTCATCCGACCACCTTTCACGTTGGAAACCGCCATCGCCAAAGTGCGTGCCGCTGAGGATGCGTGGAACAGCCGTGATCCCCAGCGTGTGTCTCTTGCCTACTCCGTAGATTCCGAGTGGCGAAACCGAGATACGTTCCTCCGGGGTCGCGATCAGATTCGAGACTTTCTGACCGGCAAATGGGAACGGGAACTCGACTACCGGCTTACCAAGTCGCTGTGGACCTTCACCGACAATCGGATCGCCGTCCGCTTTCAGTACGAGTACCACGACGCTCTCGGTCAGTGGTTTCGGGCCTACGGAAACGAACTCTGGGAGTTTGACGACGAAGGGCTGATGCGGCGTCGGGAAGCCAGCATCAATGACGTGCCGATCCAAGAACTCGAACGCAATTTCCACTGGCCCGCACCCGGTCCACGACCAGCGGACGACGCCGGTATCCCAAACGTGAAGTAGTAAGGAGTTTAACCATGCGTCAGTATTCCAGCGACATTGCTTTCACTCCGTCCGTGAAAGCCATTCAGTCCGACAAAGGTTCTCGGAGCAGCTACGCCCGCATGGAATTGGGCGGGAGTTGGGAAACGACCGTGACACCCGAATTCACGGCGTTTCTCTCAGACTTGGATATGTTTTACCTTGGCACGTCCAACGCCGAAGGGCAACCCTACATCCAGTACCGGGGCGGCTCGCCGGGGTTCCTCAAGGTCGTGGACGAGAAGACGCTGGCATTTGCTGACTTCGGCGGCAATCGCCAGTACGTCACGCTGGGAAACCTTGCCGAGAATTCCAAGGCGTTCATCTTCCTCATGGACTACGCCCGGAGCCGACGCATCAAGATTTGGGGCACTGCCCGTGTGGTCGAAGGCGATTCCACTTTGCTGGACCAACTTCGTGATCCGTCGTATCCCGGTAAGGTTGAGCGGGCCATCCTGTTCGAGATTGAGGCGTGGGACGTGAATTGTCCGCAGCACATCCACAAGCGGTTTTCACAGAAGCAGGTTGCCCCGGTCATTGAGCAACTTCAAGCGAGGATCGCAGAACTCGATGCCAAACTGATCGATGAATCATCTCGGTTCGCTTAGACTGTCGGGAGCCAAGGACGCTCGGTCATGCTGGCCTACTTCAGAGATCGAAACTGATGGGGAGCGTCAAAAGAAGAAGCGGCCTGTGCATAGGAGGGGACCCCCTGCAGGGACCCGGCTCCCCAGCTTTTTGAAAACAATTTCGGCAATTTAATTTTTGCAACACGATTGCCCCAGCAACCACTACCCCACTCCAGCCGGAACAATCCCCATCCCATCGTAGACCTTTCGCCCGTACCGATGGAGTGCGACTCGCCACTGAGTCGGACCATCAAACTGGTCGTGGAACACATCTGCTGCTGTTAGATCACCGACGACGTACCATCTCCGCCGAGCGACTTCGTTGTCGAGCCAGCCGGAGAACCATGCGAGATGTCGGTCGTAGATTCGCAATCGATTGGCCCGTCGCATCGCCAACTCGACCGCTACGGGGGTCGTCGAGAGCCAGACACCAGAGCCCACAGCGAGTTCACCAGCTTCCTCACAGTCATGAAGAACAAGGACGGGGCCAACAACCTTCCCGCCGTTTTGCACGAACGCATCCATCGACCGATCCACTAGAGATATGTTGAGCGGTCGGGCGGCAGTGCAGTCTGACAAAAAGTCGTTCGACGCCTGTGTCGTTGGCCTGTTCAGCACCAGCCCCGAAGCTCCCTTGTTCGAGTGTAAGAGGATGACGACAACCGTCTCGATGAACTGGCGAGGCGGGTCAACCGGCGATGACACCAGGATTCTGCCTTGAGTCGATTTGCACTTATTCGGCACCTCCCACCGCCCGTCGGAGACCTGCCATCCGACGTGATGCATCCATCGCTTCATATTCTCGGCGTCGAGATCAGACCCATTGGTCTGTAGGAGCGTCTTTTCTTCCGTTCTTACCCAGAACATCGAGAACGTGAGGGGATGTCCAACATACGTGCCCTCTGGAAGCTGAGTGATCTCCTCGGCACATTCGATTTCGTGTGGGGACAGCTTGTCGCCATCGTCATCTTCAGCCGGAAAGTCGTCTGGATCATCGGTCATCCTGGCAAGCATGTCACGCTCGTCAAGAATCCTCTGGAGCTTTCGCATTCCGGCCTTCGTGCGGAACTGTATAGCTCCAGTCGCATCGAGGCTAAAATCCACGTCGCGGCATGTTCCAAAGCACGGTTCCACTACAGGAAGCTCGACGAGCAGATCGGTCAGGCCGAATGTTTCAAGTAGTCGGTAGACATCGCTGACGTAGGTGCTGAGGATGTACAAGACGACGCGGTCGAATGTCAGTGTGTAGAAGTCCATATTTCACCATGTATTTGAGGTTCTCCGCCGCCATGACAGATGGGGAATTTGGGAGTTCGCGGGCTAGTAGGTCACCCGATCCGTCGCCTCCAGAAGCTGTTGGCCGGTTCGCTGGGTGTACCGGGCAGTCGTGTTCAGCGATTCATGGCCAAGGATTTGGGCAAGGGAAACGAGATCGTTCTGGTTGTCGGCCAGGAATCGATGAGCAAACGTGTGGCGTAGAAGGTGCGGGTGGAAGGAGACGCCAGTGATCGCCGAATACTTGCCGCAAAGCATGCGGACACCTCGGTCAGTGAGCGGACCGCGTTCTCCGACGAAGACCCTCTGGGTGCCCACAGGTGGACGACTCTCCAGGTATGCCGCCAAGGTTCGCCGAGCTTGAAGCGGCAATGGCACCGTGCGTTGCTTGTTGCCCTTTCCAGTGCGAAAGACGACCGATCCTCCTCGTTCGCTCAACGTCAGGTCAGTGAGTTCCAAATTCACGAGGTCACCGACGCGACAGCCGGTGAAGAGCAGGACGGAGAAGATCGCATTCGCACGCACGTCGCCGCGAAGTTCAACCTCACGCAGCAGACGGCGGACCTGGGCAGCTTCAAGACCCTTCGGTGCCAACGGCTGGCGACGAAGTTCCTTGACTGGCTCGGCTGGGTTCTTCAGAAGCTGCCCCTGCTTCACCAGCCACTCGCAGAATCTGCGGATGGTCACCAGGGAACGATTTACAGTTGAGACTGCTTGCTTTCGGTCACGTCGAAGGTGATCGCGGAAATCAGAGACATCGCGGGTCGAGATTCGACCAATGCAGAATGGCTCGGCGTTGGCACTAAAGAACCAGCGTGCGAACTTTCGGATGTCTTGTGTGAAGGCTCGCCGACTCTCCTGGGCAAAGTCGTGGGCGGCAAGGAAGGCAGAGAAGAGGTGCCCCTCATCCGGGCCGATAGGAACGCCCTCGAAAACATTATCGGAAGAATTCTGCACGGCTTATCTCCACGAAGTAGACACGATTTGGACAGGTTTGGTGCTTTACTCGTCCGGTATTGCTTCTTATCGCTCCACATTGCCGGCAGAATCCTGACGCTTCAGATGCAGGAAAAGGGTACGAAGCACCTCCCCAGAAGCAGGGGATGGGACCCCGTGTGGGAACAGAACCTTGACCGTCTGTTCCACCTGGGCGGCGGTCGCATCGAGTCCCAAGGACCGCAGTCCTTCGAGGAGAGCGGCGTGTGGGTTCGGCTTGGCTGCTGATCGCGGCTTGGGCTTGGCCACCTTTGGCCGTTGTGTCGGCGTTATGGTCGTGATGCGGCGTGCATAGAACATCACCGGTCGCCCATCGACTCCGCAGTTTCTCTTCCTGACTTCGAGGCAAGTCTGTTGCAGAGTCTCGTCGTAGAAGGGACGGCCTGTCTCAGGATTACGGAGCGGTGCGGGGAAAGTGGTGCCAATCAGTTGGTAGAACCTCGCACGCGACAGGCCGACCATGCGGGCCATCTCTGCGATGCAAACGACGACCTTCTTGTCCTCAATCACTGGCCACCTCCTTCATCTGTCTCTGGACCAACTCACGCCCCATAGCCGTCAGTTGTCTTCTTCCTTGGTCGTCCTTCAGAATCAGCCCTCCTCGTATCAAGAAGGGTTCGGTGACTTGGCTGACGGTCCGTGTGGGCAGGCCGAGCATCGAGGCGATCACGTTCAGACGAGTAGAGCCATCTGCCACGATCTCCAGGTATCGCTGCTCAGTCCGGCCCAGGCCGAGTTCGTCGATTCCCTCCAACGAGCAAGCACGTTCAAGATGTTCGCGACCAATGACATTCTCACCCTGAGACCGGCAGACTCGACGACATGCTTGGAGCAGTCGCAGGGCGAGGCGTGGTGTCCCCTTCGACCGACCTGCGATCTGCAACAGAAGTTCGCCGTCGATCTCCCAACCCAACCCTCTTGCACGCAGTCGTGTAAGTTCGGCCAGTTCTTCGACGGAATAGAACTCGAATCGCAGGACCAACTTCATCCGATCACGAAGAGGTTGCAGCAATGCGTACTCGTCGGTCGTGGAAAGAAGCAGCGTGAAGTTCGCAATTGGGATGCCCTGTGGTGTTCTTCCGCCGATGTTGGCGAAGACCTGTCGCTTGTCGATGGCCAGATACAAAGCGGTCTGAAAGTCCTTCCTCATCTCATGGCACTCATCGATGTGGACGACGGCACGGTCCTTGGCTTCAAGGAGGAGGGCATTCAGATCGGCGGGTGACCGGATCGACTGGCCCAACACCTCGTGGAAGTCGGCGGCCATTTCCTGGGCGATGACTTCTGCTAGTTGGCTCTTCCCGACGCCAGGGGGGCCACAAAGCAGGCAGGAAGATACCGGTGTTCCATCGGTGAAGGCGGCGTCGATGGCAACCTTCACCTGCTCGACCACGGATCGCTGTCCGATGATGTGTGACAACGATGATGGGCGTGCGTCATTGATTTCGTTCATGTTTCCTCCTACACGATGATTGCTTGTGGTTTTCGACTGAACGCCAAGAGGTAGTCGCTTGCCTTGCTGGCCTGGGCCGCTGCCCGCAGGATGGCACTCGGGTCGTCTCGGAGTTCTTTGAGCCAGGACGACAAGTATCGGGTCGAGTTTTCGAGGTCGTCGCTTCCTGGCACATTGAGTTCGGCTGCCACATAAGAGGCTCCGATCTCGGCAATGAGTTCGCCCATCGCGTAGGAACCAGTCCAACCGAGTCGAATCTCGGACCAGTGCATCAATTCGTGGAACAGGGTGCAGACGTACTCCTTGGCCGACTCGAACTGCGAGCGATGCGGAACCGAGATGAAATCGCCATCGTGATGATTCGGCCACGAATCGACCGGAGACGGTCGTCGGTAGTAGGCCTTGTCGCCGCCGAAATGGATCTCTGCACCCGTCGCTTCGATCATGTCCTGGGCGACTTGGAAATCAGGCTTCACGGGCTCAGTGGGCACCGAAGGCCGAAGGGCAGCGAAGTCACCTTCGACCTGATCCAAATTGAAGACCGTGAAGAACTTGAGAAATCGAAAGCTCTCCTTCCGTTCATCGCCGTCTTCATCAGTGACCGTGCGGTTCACCGGCTTGTACAACACGATCTGGGTGCCCCACTCACCAGCAGGCACGTTGGTGGGACGACGCTTGACTTGACCACCAAGGCTCTCCCATTGCCGATAGGTGCCCCACCATCGGCTGGAATACCCACGATCCATTGCGGTCAGTTCCAACAGCAGCGGGTTGATGCCGCGATAGACATTCTTGGAAGCGACGTTCGAGGGCAAGCCGGAGTTTGGGTCCGACGACCATGGCCGACGCCAAGGAAGCAACCCCTTCTCAAGACCAGCAATGATGCGATTGGTGATCGATTCGCGAATGTCGTTCGGGCTCATGCTCGTCTCTCCTTGATGGGTTGGTTGTCCCCATTAAGACCAGAATCGAATTCAGCAGTTCGCGGGGTCACTTTTTGGACCCGCTATTCCATTCAGCCAGCTTCCGCATGTAGACCGGAAGCGACTGCTTGAAGTACGGGACGTAGACAACTACCTCGCCCTTCTCGTACTCATGCCATGCATCCGAGTCTTCCTGCCTGGCGAGGGCCATCGCCTGACGCAACTTGTCGCCAGTGGGGTCTAGCAGCGTCAGGATCGAGCCCCGTCGGACGTAGAGAGGGATGCGAGTCACTTCGTCCTGCCACCTCACATCCACATCGTTCGGATCGGTGATCGTGAGGATGATCTGGCCAGCCTTCTTGTGGGGTCTATTCGGCTCTTGTCCCGCAGTCGTGCGAAGTGCTGTCGTCCAGATCTCACCGGGTCGAATCTTGCTCTCCGAATTCCACACGGCGATCCCACCTCGTTGGGAAAACCAACTCCATACGGTTGGGGCGTCTTCGGGGATGATGCAGTGCTTGGCCATGACCGCTCCGCTCCTCAGTAGTCTTCAGGTAGCAGGACGCAGGTGCTGGACCGATCAGCCTCAGTGATGACCCACAGCTTCTTGCCCTTGTTGGTGAGATATGCCGAGAGCAGTCGCTCACCCTCGATCAAGGCGTCGTCGTTGGCCTGCTGGTCATCCGAATCGACCAGCCCCCAATCACCGACGACATGACGGTGGAGGAACTCGGTCGGGCTTTGACCAGCTTCGGCCAGTACCTCAAGGGCGGCAGGGGTGGCTACGACTTGGCCGAGGGGGAATTTCGCGGTTGCCATCAGTAATGCTCCTTGAAGGAGAAGTAGAAGCGGGGATTGTGCTGGAACTCCAAGCTCCCCTTTACGCCGTCCGTTCGACGCCGAACGACGACTACGGGTGCCATGAACCCGATGACCTCGAAGTCCTCGGAAAGCTGCTCCGTGTCCCAGACTTGTCCGTGCCTGGCTTCTAGAGCTTCGCGGCTCCCTGGCACCAGATTGATCTCGACGATTCGCTCGCGGCGGATGGATTCGGTTGGGTCAGTCATGGGTTCCTCCACCCCATAGACCGAAATCGCAAACGAGAGTTCGCGGCGTGAAACGTCTTGGAGAACGACTGCCGAGAAGGCTTGTCGCAGCGAGGCGGCAAGCTAAGTCGCAGCAGTGACGCAGAAAGGCGTCGAGGTGGATGGGCGGGAGACCACTACTTCGGAGCGATCCAGTCAACGCGAGGTTGTGATCTGCAACCTCGTTCCCACACGAACCACGCATGGGCAGTCGGGAACATCTTCCCTTCGCCGAACGTGAGACGCTCGGCAAAGACGTAGACGACCTTCAGTGGGAATCGCCGGTCCTGGTAGAGCGTGAACCTTCGCTGACCACCCAAGAATTCAAGCGGCAAAAGCATGGCAATCTTCCGTTTTGCCACGATTTTTGCGTGTTCAACAAACTCAAATGCCTGCTTGTAAGGTGGGTTCGTGACGATGTTCTCAGCCCCTGCTGTGAGAGCCAGGAAGTCACTTCCCTTTCGGATGTCGCTCTCGGTCACATCGTAACCGGCGTTCGACAGAACTTTGACGATGGTTCCGCTCCCGCAAGCAGGTTCCAAGACCGATCCTTTGAAGGTTTCTCGGTCGAGAAGAGCATCGACCGTCCATCGAGGAGTGCGGTAGAAGTCTGCCGGGTGCCGATCAGGGCTAAACCGGGATCGAGGTCTGCTGTGGTAAACGATTTTTCCACCGGCCAGTACTCGTGGGATCGCATTGTCTCGCCTTTTCTGGGGTTGGGTGGCCCCAGTCTACACGAGCCCCGAGCGTTGCGAACTACGCAATTCGAGTAGCGTCTAGCTGATGTAACGCAAGGCCGACCATGACCCAAAGGAGATGCCCGTGATCCTAATTCGGAAGGTCAAAGAGGACTTCGGTTGGTTGGGCAACATGTCTCCCCACCCGATTGCCCACGCAGGACAGAGGTATCCGACAGCCGAGGCCCTGTTTCAGTCGTTGCGGTTTCGCGAGCCGGAGATTGTTGAGGAGATTCGTGGCAAGAAGTCGCCGATGGCTGCGAAGTTTGCCGCCAAGAAACACAAGCTCCAAATGGTAGTGACGCCGCTTTCGATTGATGATTTGAAGAACATGCGGCTCGTTGTGGGGCTCAAGCTCGCTCAGCACCCCGCGTTGAGGAAGGCCCTTCGAGCAACCGGCGAACAGGAGATTGTGGAAGATTGCACGAATCGACCACGGGGAAGCGGGTTGTTTTGGGGAGCCGCTCAAAGAGGAGAGGTTTGGAATGGCAAGAACTGGTTGGGAAAGATTTGGATGAATGCCCGAAGTCGCCTTAACGAGAACGGCCCATCAACACTGGCCCACCCAGAGAAGAAGCCTGAGCCCTTCCCGGCACGCATGACATCTTCACCGGGCTGAAGTAGACGATGTTCGTGCCCGACTTGGTGGTGGGGGCAAGGAACTCGATCCGCTTTCGGATGTCACTACCGAATACCCCGTAGCCCACTCTCATGGGGGCATCCTCGATGTTCCCGCTGCGACACGCCCGGTTCCGAAACTGACTCCCTTGAACGTCTCACGTTCGAGCAAGATGCAATGGCCGCCATTGGAGTCCGCACTGGGCGAGTGTGGTAATCAATTTTACCACCCGCAAGCAACTCTTCACGGACCACAGCGACCGTTGAATGAGACACGCCGAGCCGCTTGGCGATCTCTCGATTGCTCCGCTCCGGGTGCCGCCGCACCTGTTCTGCGATGCGAATTCGCTTCTCGTGGGACCTCATGCCTTGGCCTTTCGTGCCTACGAGGGGGAATGTCTCGCTCTGCTTCGGGGACGGCAGCGAGCGAAACCTTTTCCGCGAACGCTCGTTTTCGTCACTTGTCTAGGATTCGTGACCGCTGATTACCCCAGCGAGTAACGACTGTCCACTCTTGCGGTGAGAGTGAAAGACTAACTTCCCTGAACGGAGGAATCCAGCATGACACTCGTCCCATTTCCCTACCCCGGCTCCAAAGCACGCTTGGTCAAGAAACTTCTGCATGATGAGGTCTATCCACGCCACCGTCACTACGTCTCAGTGTTCGGCGGTAGCGGGTCGGATCTCATATTCAAACCAATGTCGAAGGTAGAGACATACAACGACAAGTCGAAGGCATTATCGAACGTGTTCCGTTGTCTCACCGACGACGCGGCACGAGCCCGCTTGAAGGAAAAGCTGAAATACAAGCTGCATTCCCAAGACTACTGGGAGTGGATTCGGGATCAGGTTAAGCATCCGCCAACGGAACCGGATTGGGATGCCCGCATCGAATGGGCGTTTGCATACATCACTCTCGGACAGTTGGGCAATGCCCACAATGCCCCCGGCACTTTGCGGAACTGTGCCAGAAGTTCCGTGGTCATCAAGGGAGGATGGAGCCGACGAACGCGAGAGTTCGATGCCGACGGATTCGCAGAACGATTCAGGGACGTGAACGTCGAGTGCCTCGACTGGCGAGACATCCTCGCGAAGTATGACCGGCCCTACACCTTGTTCTTCTGCGACCCACCCTATCACCCATCAACGATTCAGGGCGATTTCTATGAACACGACTTGTCGGTCGATGAACATGACGAATTATGCGACCGACTGAGGCAGGTTCGTGGAACCGTGATGTTGTGCGGCTACGACAACGTGGCCTATCGAAAGAAGTTGAAGGACTGGAGGGTCCGGGAGTGGGAAACAACTGCCCATTTGAATGTCAAAGCAAAAACCAAGAGCAAGAGAAAGGAGATTGTATGGATCAAAACAAACCTACCATTGAGTAGAGACATGACAGCCTGAAGACACTAAGGCAAACGTAGTTTGAACGATTGGAAGGTATATGAGTGAGAACTGCAGCAAGCGTGAATGTCATTTCAATAACATGAATCCAAAGAAGGGACATTGTATGAATCACGACCTACCTATCAGCGAGTGGACGATTGACTGCCTGAAGAGTCACCTTGAGGGACTTGTGAAGGCGAATGCGGTTGGAGTATGGCGGCGAGGCGAGGTCTGCTCCCTCATCCGCGAAAAGATGGGCAAGAGTGCCTTCTGCAAATGGGTGGAAGAACAAGGGCTTCGAGCGTCAGCCTACCGATGGATCGGTGTGTACGATACGCTGAAGCTGGAGGATCTGGAGGGTATGTCGGCCACTGACTGCTATGCGGCAGTGGCTGATGCGAAGCGGACTGCGAAAGTCCTCCCGGCTGAACGCGAGACCACGAAAGCCGCCGTGCCTCGATTGACCGAGAAGAAGAAACCCAAGAAGGAAGTGCCGCATGAGGCCGATCCTGCACCCCAGGAATCCGACATGAAGGACGAGCCTCCTTTTGAACAGGGTCCGATGCTTTGGGCAAATGATGAGTCGACCAAAGCCACCAAGGAGATTGAGTCGGATGAGTTGGGCAAGGACGAACTTGATTGGAAATCGCAACTGGTTCTCGCGATGTCCGTGTTTGAAACTGCACTCGACGCTTTTCCCGAGGAGGAATTCGACAGCGTCGGAGGCTACCGCGAAGGGGCACGACGACTTGTCCAGCAAATCCAGTGCGTTTTTCGGCTGTAGGTTGAGCCGAAGCCGGAGTAGTTTCCCGCTACCTTAAACCCTTCCTCAGCACTTGCTGGGGGAGGGTTTCTTCTTTGCCAGGGCGATAGTCATTCGCCTACGTCATCCAGGACCGCTGTCCGATCTTTTCTTGGCCGCGGTATGCCTAGCTTCTCGGCGATCAACTCGAAGCCCAGCCCGTTCTTGAACTGCTCGATCTCCGCTTGCAGCTTCTTCAACTTGACCATCTGCCAGGACGAAGTGGCCTCATGGTGTAACTTGATGAACTCACGTGGCAAGGTGTAGAACTCCACCATTTGCTCGCCCGTGATTCCTTCGTTCTTACCAAAGAACTTTCCGATGTTGAGGAAAGCCACAATCAGGAAGTCGAACGCATCCAGGCTTATTTCCTTCACAGGAAAGCCACGGTCGCAGTCCGTCGCGTACCTACTCTTGACCTGGACTCGGACCTGAGCGACTTCGTTGCCTTGAGGTTGGTGCCGTGGGTCTGGGTGGATACAGATGAGGTCATAGCCCTCGTTATTCGGCGGAGCCTTGTACGCCAGGATATTCCGCCGCATTAGGTAGCCCATCACTAGGAACTCTGCACCGGCAGAGACCACAGGGAGGCGAAGAATTTTTTGTTTTGCCATCTTGGTTCACTCGTCGTCCGGTGGTTCGTCGATACTAGCGGCATTTTCCATGCAGTGCTATTGAACACTACATCGCAACTCTCTCTACCATCGTTAGTAGAGCCTGTATCTACTTGCGGGTGTCCAATACATTATGTGCCACCTTCGCTGCGAAGCAGCGTCGCTAGAGTGCTCAAATCCTTCGTCGCAAGCGGCTCGTACGGTACTCCGCCACTGGTTGCCATTCGGTAGTATGGTTCATGAGATTGAATTAGGTCGCGATACGCCCTATCAACCTGCTCTTGCCCTTCAATGCCGTTTTGTCGTGCCCATTCGATTGTCAATGAAGCCACGCTCTCTTCGTAGTCCGCGACTTCACGCGGGGGCTCGCCTTTTGTTGCCCGCAAGTACGGACCACGAAAACTTACGTCGCAGTTGATCCATTTGCTGAAATCATCCTGCTCATAGCCCCACCGCCTTGTGAGTTCGAGGTTGATGAGTTCACAGGCCCACACCTTTGCGAGATTGCCGGGCGATGCTTCGGCCTCAGTGTGCCACTTCTCCTCCGTGGCGAGAAACAGAATGTGCCCAAGCTCGTGAGCGATGGCCGTGGGTCCGCATCCCTCTGGCATGATGTTGAACAAATCGACGTTGAATCGAAGATCGTGTCCGTTGCTGCGTGTGTTTCCCGCTGAGTTCATGCCGAAAGAGTGAAGCCGAATGAACGGACTGCTGTCACGGGATTGCCAGTGCAAATGGAGAATCCTTTTCACCAAATCTGGTAGGTTATTCCAGACCAACTGGAAAAGCGGTACGAAGCGGCTAGCATCGTCGGCACTGCACTCCGACGTGTTGAGCAAAATCGATGGTGCCAGCAAAACCTCGGCCATCTTTCACCCAGCCTTCTTCTCGTTCTTGTACCGCTCGAACAACCAGTCCAAGAAAAACTTCTCGAAGGACGGGTCGTCCGTCACCTGTTTGTAGAACTTGAAGTTGCTGTCGATCATCTCCTGAATCTTGTCGTTGGCGACATGATCGAACGTGAGCCGGGCGTTCTCTTCGACATTCACCTTCACGCTGGCTTCGAGAGCGGGATCATTGGCCAGCTTCTCCTCAAGCTGCTGGATGAACACCTTGTCGTTCTCGGCGAAGTCGGTGCCAAAGCGGTCGTTGAGAGCTTTCAGGATCGCAGAGAGGACCTCGATCTCTTCGGGTGGTGGCTGGAAGATGTTCCCGCCCGTGATCGGTTCCAGTTCCTTGGTGCCCCGGTCGAGCTTGATGTGGCCCGATGACGATTGCTGAACCCGGTACGAATCCACGTCGATGTTCTGCTGGATTTCCACGGGAAGCTGGTCCCGCTTCATCGGCAGCTTTCGCAACAACATTCGCCCGTAAACGTAGAGCTTCTCCAGGTCAGGGTCGGTGAACGTCACGATTTGCGAGAGGAACGCATATAACCGCACGTAGTCGCCCAACTGACTGCGGAACTGCTGCCTATCATCCTGGCTTGCCGCCTCGAAGCGATCCTTGGCGGGCTGGAGCAGGTAGTTCAGCTTGTCTTGCGTGGACTTCGGATCGAACCAGACAGCGGCGAACGCATCGATCTCGGAGGTTGTGTAGATGTGGTACTCGGCCAGCTTGGTTTGCAGATCGTAGAGCAGGTTCGGGTCCGTACCCTCGCTCAGTAGCGTCCGTTCGTAGTAGGGCTGGAACGAATCCTTGATGTCGTCATCCTCGTTGGCAAAGTCGAGGACGATGGTCTCTTCCTTGTTCGGGCAAGTACGGTTGAGCCGGGACAGAGTTTGCACGGCGTTCACGCCGCCGAGCTTCTTGTCCACGTACATCGTGTGCAGTAGCGGTTGATCGAAGCCGGTCTGGAACTTGTTGGCGACGATTAGGAAGCGGTACTCATCCCGCTTGAACGCTTCGGCAGTCTGCGTCTCGCCGATCTTCTCTTCCGGGGTGCTATTCATTCCGGCTTCGGAGTATTCAACGCCCTTGTGTTTCACCGAGCCAGAAAATGCGACCAGTGCCTTGAACGGCCAACCCTTCGTTTTCAGGTAGGCATCGACGAGCCGTTTGTAGAGAACAGCCTGGGGGCGAGAGCGGCAGACGATCATCGCCTTGGCCTTGCCGCCGATCCGGTGCATCGACTGATTCATGAAGTGATCCACCATGATCGCCACCTTTTTCTTGACGGTGGCTTCATGGTGTTCGACGAACGACCGCAACAAGGCATACGCCTTCTTCTTTTCGTAACGGGGATCGTCAGTGATCCTCTTGAGCAGCGACCAGTACGCCTTGTAGGTCGTGTAGTTCGCCAGCACGTCGAGAATAAACTTCTCTTCGATGGCCTGTCGCATCGTGTACAAGCTGAACGGCTCGTACTTGCCGTCGTCTCGCTTCACACCGAACAGTTCCAGCGTCTTGGGCTTCGGC
>Ga0105047_10007873_pt1 | contig 17882 bp, 17 predicted proteins | sample MAT04_FD_78384 | JGI IMG/M metagenome (GOLD analysis project Ga0105047, IMG submission 78384) | Freshwater microbial communities from Lake Fryxell liftoff mats and glacier meltwater in Antarctica - MAT-04 (megahit assembly) | ecosystem: Environmental > Aquatic > Freshwater > Ice > Liftoff...
CTCACCGTCGACTCCGTCAGCACCGGCGTCGAGCAGGCCGGCAACGAAACCCTCGGTGACGGCGCTGCCGTCGCCGTCGACGACGCCGATCGTGATCGACAGCGACGACGTGCCACCCAGCAGCACGCCGAACACGACCGCCAGCACCAGCGGGCCGACGAACGCGGTGACGACCGCGGAGCGATTCCTGATTCGTCGGCGCAGTTCCACCTGGGCGATGAGCAGCCACGCCGGTGGTGCGCCACGGCGCCTGTCGCTCATGCCGCCCGATCCCGCAATGCCTTGCCGGTCAGGTGCAGGAACACCGCCTCGAGGTTGGGCTCGCGCACCTCGATGCCGGTGATGGTCACGCCTGCCGCCGGTGCGGCGGCGACGATCGAGGCGAGCACCGCAGCTGCGTCGTCGGTCGCCACATCGAGTTCGTGGTCTGCACCGTGCGGCTCGTGCACCGCGAGCACGCCGGCAATCGCGCGAACGGCGACAGCGAGACGATCGATGGGGCCGTCACCGCGCACGACGAGCCGGTCGTGCTGACCCACCTGTGCGACGAGGTCGCGTCGAGTGCCCTCGGCGATCAGCCGTCCGGCGTCGATGATGCCGACGCGGTCGCACAGCCGCTCGGCCTCCTCCATGTAGTGCGTGGTGTACAGCACCGCCATACCCGCCTGGCCGAGGCGCTCGATGCTCTCGAGGATCTGGTTCCGGCTCTGCGGATCGACCCCGACGGTCGGCTCGTCGAGCACCAGCAGCCTCGGTTCGTGCAGCAACCCGGCGGCGATGTTCGCCCGGCGCTGCATCCCGCCGGAGTAGGTGCCGATCCGATCGCCCGCACGATCCGCGAGCCCGACGAGATCGAGCGTCGCTGCGATACGCCGATCGAGTTCGGCGCCGCGCAGGCCCTGCAGCCCGCCGAAGAACCGGAGGTTCTCGTGGGCGCTCAGATCGTCGAACAGGGCTATCTGCTGCGGCACGAAGCCCAGCACCCGTTTGGCGTCGTGATCGTGCGACGACATCGGCCGTCCGTCGATCTCGACGGTGCCGCCGTCGAGATCGAGGATGCCGGCGATCATCGAGATCGTCGTGGTCTTGCCGGCTCCGTTCGGGCCGAGCAGGCCGTACGTCTCGCCGGCTGCGATCTGGAAGCCGACACCGTCGACAGCGGTCCGCTCGCCGAAGCGACGTACGAGCCCCGTACAACGCAGGACCGGTGCCACGCCACGCTGGTGATCGTCGGTTGGTGACATCGGCGCTCCTCTCGCTGGGCACGGTTCGCCTGAATGGAGAGTAACACTCTCCATTCAAGCGTGCCACCTCACGCGAGATGCATCAGCGACATCGACGCTTCCGATCAGCGAGCGTCTTCCACCAGCGCGTGCAGCTGAGCGGCGAGCTGGGCGAGCTCGGCGGCAGCGTGCTGGCTGTCGGTCGCGCCCGTGGCTGTGCTGTCCGCGGCCTCGCTCACCGACGACAGCATCGAGGTGATCTTGCCGGCGCCGTGGCTCGCCTCGGTGACGCTGCGGGCCATGTCGTTGGTGGTGGCAGCCTGCTCCTCGACTGCGGAGGCGATCGTGGTCTGGAAGTCGGCGATCTGGCCGATCACCGTGGTGATGGTCTGGATCGCCTCCACCGACTTGGAGGTGTCGTTCTGGATCGCCTCGATCTTCTGGCTGATGTCCTCGGTGGCCTTCGCGGTCTCCTTGGCGAGCTCCTTCACCTCGTTGGCCACCACCGCGAAGCCCTTGCCGGCTTCGCCGGCACGTGCCGCCTCGATGGTCGCATTGAGTGCCAGCAGGTTGGTCTGTTGGGCGATGCCGGTGATGACCTTCACGATCTGACCGATCTCGGTCGAGCTCTCACCGAGCTTGGCCACCACCTCGGTGGTGAAGCGGGCGGCTTCGACGGCCTGGTTGGCCACGTTCGTCGCGTCGGAGGCGTTCCTGGCGATCTCCTTGATCGATGCCGACATCTCCTCGGCGCCGGCCGACACCGATTCGATGCTCTGGCTGACCTGCATCGAAGCTGCGGCGATCTGGGCGACCTCGCGAGAGGTGGTGTTGGAGTTCGCACCCATCTGGGTCGACACCACCTGCAGCTCCTCCGAGGCGGCTGCGAGCGCCTGGGCGTTCGCGATCACGGCCTCGGCGCGGACGCGCTCGCGCTCTTGCACGATGATGCGCTCGAACGTCTGCGACACGAGCTGACCGACCATGCGCAGGCTGTCGAGGCGGTTCTTCGACGGTTCGAGTGTCTCGGTCGCGAAGAAGTCCATCGTGCCGACGACCTTGCCGCTCACCTGGATGGGAAAACAGACACCGCTCTTCACACCGACGCGCTGGGCGACTGGGGCACGCACACAGTCCTTCACCTCGGCGAGATCCGGCACGAAAACGAGATCACGCGTACGCCATGCCCGGCCGGCCAGGCCGACGCCCTCGGCGAACGACGCGGTACGGGTGACGCGACGGAACTCCTCGCCGGCATCGCCCGCCTCGACCTCGAACTGCAAGGTGTTGCTGGTCGGTTCGATCTTCCAGTACGAGCCGTACGACCAGCCGAAGCCGGTACGCACTGCCTCGATCGCGATGCGGGCGGCCTCCTCGGCCGAGCGGGCGGCACTCACGCCGCTCATCACCTGCTGCACCGCTCGGGCATCGGCAGCGTCGGCCTCTGCGGACTTCACACGAGCGAGCTCGTCGGTCATGTCCTCCCAGTTGACGACGAAGCCGACATGGCGACCGTTCACGTGCAGCGCATTGGCGAAGCCCTGGAGCGTGTGACCGGCAAAGCCGAACGACACGGGACGGGGCAGACCACCGACGTTGCGGAGGATCTGCTCGATGCGACCCGGATCCTTGTGGAAGCGGTGGATCGATCCGCCGAGCAACTGGTCGACGCTCACGCCGAACGACGCGATGAGCTCGCGCTCGAGGCCGCGCAGCGTGCGCAGTGCCAGATCGTTGACGAACACCAGGTTGAGTTCGAGGTCGGCAACCATGACGCGTGTCTGCATCGCGTTCACCATCGCCATCAGCGCGACGGCATCGCCGTCGAGCATGTTGCCCGAGCCCCCGCCCGAGCTGCCGGCCGACGAGGTCCCCGGCCGCTCACGTAACAGTGACTTCATGTTGTTGCCCTCCCTGTGGCGCTCGTCTGAGCGGTCCTCGAGTGATCGTTCACCGGCGACCGACCCGAGTGGCCGAGTCGAATCCCTCGGACTGAGTAGTCCGTACGCTGGGTCGTTTGTCATGGCGATCTCGAACGATTCTTCGGAGAGTGGCTCTCGCGTTCGGTGCTGCGGGCGACCATCCCGCGGCGGCGGATAGCGTCCGTCGGCGTGAGCCCAGCGTCGCCCGACCCCGGTACCACGCCGGCACCATATCTGCAGTCATCAGATGTCCAGGCGGCCGTCGGCCGTCTCGAGGCCCGTCTCCGTGAGCTCGGCCGGGTGGTCGTCGCCTTCAGCGGCGGTGCTGATTCAGCGTTCCTCGCAGCGGTGGCACAGCGCGTGCTCGGCGCCGACGCGCATGCGGTCACCGCGGTCTCGCCGTCGTTGGCCGGCGACGAAGAGGCCGACTGCCGGGCGCTCGCCCAGGAGTGGGGCCTGCGCTGGACGCCGGTCATCACCCACGAGATGGAACGCGCTGCGTACCGGCTGAACGACACCGACCGCTGTTATCACTGCAAGGCCGAACTCATGGATGTGGTCGCCCCGATCGCTGCTGCCGACGGCGCCGTCGTCGTGCTCGGCGTCAACATCGACGACCTCGGTGACCACCGCCCAGGCCAACGCGCCGCCACCGAGCAGGGCGCCGTCTTCGCCTTGGTCGACGCGGGCTTCACCAAGGCGATGGTGCGCGAGGCATCGCACATCCTCGGACTGCGGACGTGGGACAAGCCGGCGGCGGCCTGTCTCGCCAGCCGGATCCCGTACGGCACCGAGGTGTCGGTCGGTCTGCTCAGCCAGATCGACCGTGCCGAGGCAGCGTTGCGTCGCCTCGGCTTCGTCGAGTTGCGCGTTCGTCACTACGGAGACACGGCTCGGCTCGAAGTGCCGATCGCCCGCATCGGCGACGTGATCGAGCAGCGCGACGATGTGGTCGCGGCGGTGAAGCGATGCGGCTACCGGTACGTCACCCTCGATCTCGAGGGGCTTCGATCCGGGAACCTCAACGACAGTCACGTATCGTCGGCGTCGCAACAGCGCTGATCGACATCAGGCGCTCTCACCTGTACGAAGGGGAACGACGCATGAAGCTCTCGATGATGATCAACTACGCAGGCGGTTTCAAGGAAGCCGTGCAGCGCGTGGTCGAACTGGAGAAGGTCGGTCTCGACCAGGTGTGGATCGCCGAGGCATACAGCTTCGACGCGATCAGCCAGGTGGGGTACCTCGCTGCCAAGACCGAGCGGGTCGAGATCGGCACGGGGATCGTGAACGTGTACAGCCGTACGGCTGCGCTGATGGCGATGACGGCCGCCGGCTGCGACTACGTGAGTGACGGGCGGTTCATCCTCGGCCTCGGCGCCAGCGGCCCCCAGGTGATCGAAGGCTTCCACGGCGTGCCGTACGACAAGCCGATGCAGCGCACCAAGGAGTACATCGAGGCCTGCCGGATGATCTGGAAGCGCGAGCAGAAGTTCGACTACCAGGGCAAGACGTTCCAGGCCCCGCTGCCCGAGGGCCAGGGCACCGGCCTCGGCAAGCCGCTGAAGATCATCAACCACCCGCTGCGTGCCGACATCCCGATCTGGTGGGCGAGCCTGAAGGACCGCAGCGTCGAGGCCACGGCCGAGCTGGCCGACGGCTGGCTGCCGATCATGTTCATCCCCGAGAAGTACCACAACGTGTGGGGCCCGCAGCTCAAGGCCGGCCTCGCCAAGCGCGACCCGAACCGCGCTCGCCTCGACATCTCTGCCGGTGGCATGCTCGCCATCGGCGAGGATCTCACCGGTGATGCGCAGACGAAGATCCTCGACTTCGGCCGCCCGAACATGGCCCTGTACGTCGGTGGCATGGGTGCTCGCGGTAAGAACTTCTACAACGACATCGCTCGCGCCTACGGCTATGAGAAGGAGGCTGTCGACGTGCAGGACCTGTACCTCGACGGCAAGAAGGACGAAGCCGCTGCAGCGCTGCCGGGCGAGTGGCTCGAACTGGCCAACCTCGTCGGCCCGAAGAGCTACATCAAAGAGCGCGTCGCCGCATTCAAGGAAGCTGGCGTCACGGTGCTCTCCGTGAACCCCGTCGGTCCGAATCCGGTGCAGCAGATCGAGCAGCTACGCGAGATCGTCGACGGCTGATTCGTGTCATGATGCGGCAGCGGCGGGTGGTGATCCGGGGGGATCATCACCCAGAGGGGGACGCAATGACCGAGGTTGGTTCGTCACGCACATCGTTGCACCGAGGCCGGATCCGTCGATACCGGGTGCACCGATCGTTCGCGGCGTTGGTGGTGCTCGGTCTGATCGCCGGCGCGTGCAGCAAGAAGGACGACGAGTCGAGCGACGCGACCACCCCGACCGCCAGCACGGCGCCCGCCGACACGTCGGCTGCGCCGGGCAGCACCACAGCGGTCGACACCGATGACTCGAGCGCCACTACTGCGGTGCCGGCCACCACGGTGGTTCCGGCCGGTGATCCGGTGTACGGCGGCACGTTGATCGTCAGCGGCGAGGCCGAGGCGGCCAGTCCGTGGACCCCAGCACTGATGCAGTGCGACCAGTACTGCTACGTGCGGTCGGCCACCTTCTACGAGCCGATCGTTGCCCGGAGCGCCGACGGCGACTACGAGGGCGTGTTGGTGGAGAGCTACGAGCCGAACGCAGACCTCACCGTGTGGACGTTCGAAGTGCGACCGGGCATCACCTTCCACGACGGCACCCCGCTCGATGCAGCTGCCATCGTCTACAACCTCCAGGAGCATGCGACGAGCCTGTTGACATCTGCGGCGCTCACCGACATCGGTCGCAACGCCGACGGGTCGTTCGCGATCGAGGCCGTGGGCGACATGACGTTCACGATCACCACGGGCAAGGGCGGCGACCTGTCGCAGCCGCGTCCATGGGCCACGCTGCCGGTGTTCCTCGCCGGTCAGTTGGGCTACATCGCGTCACCCACCTGGCTCGAAGCGGTGAAGGCCGGTACTGCCGACCAGGTGATGGCCGTGGGCACCGGTCCGTTCGTCGTCGACAGCTACGCACCGCGCGACAAGCTCGTCGTCTCGCGCAACGAGAACTACTGGCGCACCGATGCCGCAGGCAACCCGCTGCCGTACCTCGACGGCATCGAGTTCCGCGTGATCGAAGACAGCGAGACCGCCGCAGAAGCGCTGAAGAGCGGTGACATCCACATCTTCGCCACCTCGGCGTCGTCGGTGATCGCCGATCTGCGTGAGCGATCGGACGAGGTCGCGATGGTCGAGCAGAACGTGTTCGTCGAGACCAACTACACGATGATCGACCTCGACAAGGCCGGCCCGCTGCAGGACCGCCGTGTGCGGTGTGCGCTCAGCAAGGCGATGGATCGCCAGGAGCTGATCGATCTCACCGGTGGTGGCATCCTGCAGGTGGCGAACGGTCTGTTCTCGCCCGGCCAGGAGGGTTACCTCGAGGACAACGGCTTCGACACCGAGCAGGACATTGCCGGCGCCCAGGCGCTGATCGACGAGTACCTCGCCGAGAACCCCGGTCCGATCCAGCTCAAGTACGGCATCACGGTCAGCAACATCAACGCTCAGACCGCCGAGCTGCTGGCGGGGTACTGGAGCGAGATCGGCGTCGAGACCGAGGTGCTGCAGATCCCGCAGGACCAGTACATCACCAAGGCGCTGTTCGGTGACCCCGACTACCAGATGTTCGGCTGGCGCTCGCACGGTGGCGTGTACGTCGACAGCCAGTACCTCTGGTGGCACTCGGCGTCGGCACAGCCCGACGGTGGCCTGTCGCTGAACTTCGCCCGCCTGCGCGACGCAGTGGTGGACGAGAACCTCGATCTCGCCAGGGCCGAGCCCGATCCGGCCAAGCGGCAGGAGTATGCAGCGAACGTGAACCGGCGGATGGCCGAGGAGTGCTACAACATGCCGGGCTCGTGGACGCTGTGGGGCGTGGCACACGATCCGGCGGTGCAGAACGTCGGTGGGGGTCTCCTTCCCGACAGCGACGTCTTGGACGAGTCGGGCGGCTTCTTCGGTCTCGGCCAGGTCTGGCTCGACCCGGAAGCCTGACCATTGCCCTGGCGGGGTGGCTCAACCTCGAGTCAGTGACCAGAGCCGGACCGGCTCGGCGAAGCCCTTCAGCTGTCGCCGGCCGGCCGGCTCGAACGCATAGGCATCGTCGGTGACGAGCTCGACCACCGCGTCGTTGACGAGCACCTCGCCGGCGATGGCGACGTCGGCGATACGTGACGCGAGGTTCACCGTCGGCCCGTAGAGGTCGCCGCCACTCGTCACCACCTCTCCGCACGCCAGGCCTCCACGCGCCGGGACATCGGTCGCCTCCGCGAGCCCGCGGGCGATGGCGCACGCCGACGCCACGTCGACGGTGGCGAACATCACCTCGTCGCCGATCAGCTTCACCAGGCGTCCGCCGTGAGCAGTCACGAGGTCGTGAGCCGTGGCCTCGAACCGCGTGACGAGGCGTAGCAACTCGACCGGCGTCGACGACCCTGCGCGATCGGTGCACCGCTGAGGTCGACGAAGCCGACGGTGAGCGGCACGGTGCCGTAGTCGTGGTGGTGCTCTCGGGCGCGACGGGTGGAACGGGTCGAGAGTTCGACGTGGGTGCGGAACATCGGGTCGAACAGCCCCGTCGCCTGGCGGGCCAGCTCGACGGCGCGGCGGTTCGTCTGCGCCCGCTCGAGCTCGGTCGATCCTCCCTCGTCCGTCTGGGCGGCTTCGACGTCGCGCATGAACATCTCGCCGGCCGCCTCCGCGACCCGACGCACCGACGTGCCGAGCACCCGCGTGAAGTGCAACAGCTCGTCGCGGCTGAACAGATCGCTCGCGATCTGGAACAGCCGGAACATCGACACGTCGTCGTCGGTGTATACCGCCACGCCGGGGCCCGTGGGCGCAAAGCCGCTCGCGATGCGCAGCTCGACTGCGAACTCGAGGTCGACCCCGGTGCGAGCCGCGAGCTCGTCGAGCGTGAACCGTTCGCCCGGGCGCAACGCGACATCACCGGCGAGGGGCACGAGCTGATCTTCCCGACACGCCTCGACCATCCGCTCGAGGGGGATCCCGAGCGACGTCAGCCAGGCGAGCAGGTCGCATCGCTCGTGGGCCGTCGACGATGCCGGATCGAGCAGCCCTGCATCGATCCATGTGCGTTCGTCCGCCGGGGATCCCACATCAGCGACGGTAGCCGCACCTAGCGTCTGGATCCGAGGCATCGGAGGACTGCCATGCGCGTGCTCGCACAGGAACAAGTCGCCGAACAGGGCGCCGAACTGCTGGCTGCCTCCATCGGCGGTGGGCTGCTGCTGGCGCTCGCGGTCGGCATCGCGGCGTTGCTGTGCACCCGCAGTACGCGTGGCACCAACATGTTCACCTTCTCGTCGTCGTTCGGTGTCGTGGCCAGCGTCACCGTCCTCGCGGTGGTGATGATGCGGGCCCGGTCGGGTGACGCCGGGCTTGCCGAAGCGGCGTGGGGTCTCGCGGCCACGGCGACATGCGTGGTGCTCGCGCGCTGGACATGGAAGGCGGAGGAGCGCACGCGTAGGGTTCGGTCATGATCGTCATCGCCGGTTCCCTCACCATCGACCCCGCCCAGCGCGACGCCGCCGTCGCCGCTGCGACGGAGATGATGGCGGCCACGTTGCTCGAGCCCGGCTGTCGGGCGTACCAGTTCTCGTTCGCGATGGACGATCCGGCCAAGGTCTGCATCTTCGAGCAGTGGGACGATCAGACGGCGCTCGATGCACACTTCGCTGCGCCGCACATGGCCGCGTTCGGCGCCAAGGCGGCGACGTTCATCGTCGGCCGGGGCAACTTCACCAAGTACGAGATCGCCGGCAGCGGCCCGCTGTTCGGCTGACCGGCCTCTCATCACGTCACCTCACATCATGACCAACGTGCTCATCACCGGTTGCAGCAGTGGCTTCGGCGAGCTCGCCGCGCTCACCTTCGCCGATCACGGTCACACCGTGGTCGCCACGATGCGCTCGCCCGGCCGGTCCGCAGCGCTGAACTCGCGGCCGGAGATCCACCAACTGGCGCTCGACGTGTGCTCCAACGACAGTGTCGAGTCGGCGGTGGCCGAGGCGATCCACACCGCTGGTTCCATCGACGTGCTCGTCAACAACGCCGGCATCGAGGTGTTCGGCGCCGTGCACCTGGTGTCCGACGACGAGGTACAGCGACAGTTCGACACCAACGTCACCGGTGTGATCCGGATGGCGCGTGCCGTGGTGCCGCACATGCTCGAGCGGGGAAGTGGCGCGATCGTCAACGTCGGCTCGGTGGCCGGTCTCGTGGGCGCGCCGTACAGCGGCATCTATGCAGCGAGCAAGCACGCGGTCGAGGCCCTCACCGAGGCGATGCACTTCGAGTTGTCGCACCGCGGCATCCGTGTGCACGTGGTCGAGCCGGGCCAGTTCGCGACAGCGCTCGGGGCGAACTCGGTGCATGCGGCAGCGATGCCCGCGGGCACGACCGAGTACGAGCGTTGGCAGCGCTATCGCGCAGCGCAGCGCACGCTGGTGAACGGTGAACCGGCGCCGGCACAGCTGGTGGCCGACGTGATCCACGCTGCGGCCACCGAGACGCCCTCGAAGCTGCGCCACCCGGTGGGCGCCGACGCCGAGCTGATCGTTGCGACGAAAGCTTCGATGAGCTTCGAGGACTTCGACGCAACGATGCGCACGGTGCTGGACTGGCACGAGTGACCTCTCGCTGAATCCGAGACCCGTGCTCGCGGCTACGTTCGCCGCATGACGAGTCACGATGCTGTCGGTGGAACGGTCGAGTCGGGGTGGGAGGCCGTCGAGACGGCGTTCCGCAGGAACTTCGAGCTCGGCGAGGAGACTGGTGCATCGGTGGCGATCTGTCACCGTGGTCGGCCGGTCGTGCACCTGTGGGGCGGCTCGTTCGACGGCGGCGAGCAGCCATACGACGACACCACCCTGCAGCTCGTGTTCTCCACCACCAAGGGCGTCACCGCGATCGCCGTCGCGATCTGCGCCCAGCGTGGTCTGATCGACTACGCCGCCCCGGTGAGCACCTACTGGCCCGAGTTCGCCGCCAAGGGCAAGGGTGAGGCAACCGTCGCCCAGCTGCTCAGCCACCAGTGCGGGCTGTTCAGCGTGCAGGGTGAGATCAGCCTCGCCGAGGCGCTCGACTGGAACACGATCACCGCTCGCCTCGCCGACACCGAGCCGGAGTGGCCGATCGGCTCCACCCACGGCTACCACGCGCTCACCTACGGCTGGCTGGCCGGCGAGCTGGTCCGTCGCGTCGACCCCGAACACCGCAGCATCGGCCGCTTCGTCGCCGACGAGATCGCTGGGCCGCTCGGGGCCGAGATCTACATCGGAATGCCCGAGGAGCTCGAGTCGCGGGTGGCGCCGATCATGGGGTCGCCGCTGTCGTCGGGTGACACCGAGATGGATCCTGAGGTGAAGGCGATGATCGAGCAGTTCATGGGCCCCAACACCCGCGGTGGGCGAGCGTTGTCGCTGAACGGTGCGTTCACCGTCGATGGAGCCTTCAACCGGCGCGACGTGCACGCCGCCGAGATCCCAGCAGCGAACGGCATCGCCAACTCGATCTCGCTCGCGCGGATGTACGCCGCCACCTTCGCCGAGATCGACGGCGTGAAGCTGCTCGACGACACCATCCGCAACCTGGCCCGCGTCACCATCACGCCCGACAACGAGCCCGATGCCTGCCTGATCATGCCCACCACGTTCGGCCTCGGGTTCATGACCCACGGTCCGTTCACGCCCTACGCGGGCCCGGGTTCGTACGGCCACCCCGGTGCCGGTGGATCGGTGGCCTTCGCCCAGCCCGAGCGCGAACTGGCCTTCGCCTACGTGATGAACAAGCCGGCCACGAACCTCGCCAACGATGCCCGCGCCCAGCACCTCGTCGACGCCGCGACCACCATCATCGACAGCCTCTGACGAGCGCGTCGTGGACATCGATCTCGTCTCCACCTCGAACTTCGAGCTCACCCACCCGTGGGAGCAGTACGCCTGGCTGCGTGCGAACACACCCGTGTTCTGGCACCGCGAGGCCGACGGCCCGGGTTTCTGGGCGATCACCAAGTACGACGACATCCGCACCGTGAGCCGCCAGCCGGGTACGTTCAGCTCGTACGAGCGAGGCACGATGCTCGCCGAACCGGATGAGATGGGGCTCGCCGCCGGTCGGCAGATGATGCTCAACATGGATCCGCCGCAGCACGACCGTTTCAAGCTGCTCGTCAGCCGTGGCTTCACGCCCAAGAACTCGCAGTTGCTGGCCGATCGCATCGCGGAGCTGGCGAAGGAGATCATCGACGACGTGGTCGACCGCGGCGAGTGCGACTTCGTGCGCGACATCGCCGGTCGCCTGCCATCGGCGCTGATCGCGGAGCTGATGGGAATCCCGCGGGCAGACGGCGAGCGGTTGTACGAACTGACCGAGATCATGCACACCACCGACGATGCCGTGGCGCCGCCCGAGAAGAAGGGCATGGCGATCTTGGAGATGCTCACCTACGCCCAGTCGGTAGCAGAGCACAAGCGAGCCAACCCCGGTGACGACATCGCATCCGCGCTCGTGCAGGCCGAGGTCGACGGCGACCGGCTCAGCGACGGCGAGCTGCAGTGGTTCTTCCTGCTGCTCGTGAACGCCGGGGGCGACACGACTCGCAATCTGTTGGCCTCCGGCCTGCAGGCGTTGTTCGACCATCCCGAGCAGTACGCCCGGTTGACCGCCGATCTCTCGCTCGTGCCGTCGGCGGTGGAGGAGATGTTGCGGTGGACCACACCGGTGGTCCACTTCCGACGCACCGTGATGCACGACACCGTGATGCGCGGCCAGCAGCTGAAGACCGGCGACAAGGTGATGGTGTTCTACGGCTCGGCGAACCGCGACGAGGACGTGTTCGACCAGGCCGACACTTTCGACGTGGGTCGCACGCCCAATCCGCACATGGCGTTCGGCGGGGGAGGCCCACACCTCTGTCTCGGGATGCACGTTGCCCGAATCGAGATCCAGGCGATGCTGCGCGAGATGCTCACCCGGCTGCCCGGCATCCGCTCCGCCGGACCAGCCGAACCGATGGCCAGCAACTTCATCGCCGGCGTCCACTCCATGCCCGTGCGCTGGACCCCCGCCTGATCGGTCCGAGTCCCACGGTCGATCGATCAGTCGATGCGTCGCAGTACGAACCCGGTGTAGCCGTACTCGTGACCGTGGTGGCGGTGGAGTTCGCGTGGTCCGCCAGGCGATGGGTGCCGATCACCTGGTACCCGGCCTGGGCAGCGATCCGCTCGTTCGTGGTCACGTCGGTCATCGCGGGGTATGCGTCGGCCCAGAACGAGCGGGCGCGTGCGGACGGAGCGTCGGTGAACCACGTTGCCTCGGTCACGACCACCAGCCCGGCCGGACGAACGAGAGGTCGCCACGCCCGCAGCCCTGTAGCGAAGCCCATGACGTACACGGCCCCCTCGCTCCACACGAGGTCGAAGGGCACTCGTCGAAGGGAGGTGCTGCATCTGGGCCCGCAGCGTGACGATGCGATCCGCACATCCGCCGGCGACCGCAGCGGCGTCGAGTTCGTCGAGGAACGGTTGGTAGGTGTCGACAGCCATGACTCGTGCACCGGGGAGTTCGTGTGCGAGCACGAGGACCGATCGGCCAGGTCCGCATCCGACGTCGAGTACGTCCGGCTGCGCGGGAAGCGGCTGCGCCATCTCGAGGAGGTGTTCGGTGGTGGCATCTGAACCCGGAGCCTGCCGCGGCAACCCCGCGTGCAGCCGCCAGAACAGTGAGTGATCGTCGAGGTCGTTCACGAGGCATTCCCATCGAGCTGTGCGATGAGTTTCGCCGGAGCGATCACGCGGAACGCATCGGTGATGATCGCGCGCACCTCGTCCCAGTCGACGTCGGCAACGTCGAGGTACACGCCCAGCCAACCCCGTGCGCCCACGTAGGGCGGGCGGAAGAACCGATCGGGTTCCTGCTCGACGAGCTCGACCATCACGCCCGGCGGAGCGGCGCACCACATGCCGAGCCGGTCGTCGTGGTGGTGGTCGCTCATCTGGACGAACACCTTCTCGGCGCGCACGAACCAGGTGCACTCACCGTGGCTCAACCGTTCGGTCACCTCGGGCAGCGCCATGCAGAGTCCGCGAACATTCGCAGTGATCGCCGGGTCGGACGGACGGTGGTCGGGTGGGAGGCTCATGCAGTCTCAGCGTCTCAGCGTCTCAGCGTCTCAGCGTCTCGCGTGGGCTTGCAGGACGCGGGCAAGCACTTCGGTCAACTTGCGAGCGGTAGGCAGGTGCAAGTACTCGTTCGGACCGTGGGCGTTCGAATCGGGGCCGAGCACTCCGGTGACGACGAACTGCGCTTCGGGGAACATGTCGCCGAGCATGCCCATGAACGGGATGCTGCCACCCTCGCCGAAGGCACGAGACGGCTCGCCGAACACATGGCTCGACGCGTCGTCGAGCGCCTGCTGCAGCCAGGGAGCGAAGCTCGGAGCGTTCCATCCCGGACCCGAGTGGCCGTGCAGCACCTGGACCTTCGCCCCATAGGGCGCATCTGCCATGAGCGCCTGCTCGACTGCAGCCAGCGCGGCGGCGTGGTCGCATGTCGGCGGCAGCCGGATGCTGAGCTGCACCGAGGTGTGTGGCCGCAGCACGTTGCCAGCGATCTCGACCGGTGGGATGCCGGACGCGCCAGTGATGCTCAGGGCAGGCCTCCACGTGAGCGCGAGGAGCTGCTCGGTGGGGTCGTCGATCATGGGGCGTGCGCCGTCGACGAACGGGAACTCCGAACCCGCCGACGGGAACGCCGCGGCGGTCGCCTCGGCCTGGGCCAGACGGTCGGGTGGAATCTCGACATGGAGTTCATCGACGACCAGCCTGCCGGTCGCGCTGTCCTCGATCCGGTCGAGGAGGTGGCGAACGATGCGGAACGTCGATGGCACGACTCCGCTCGCGCTGCCCGAGTGGATCCCCTCGGTCACGATGTCGACTCGGAGCTCGGCTGCGGCGACACCACGCAACGAGGTGGTCACCCACAGCCGTTCGTAGTCGAGACAACCGGAGTCGAGGCAGAGCACCAGGCTCGGGGTGCCGACGCGATCGGCGAGCGCCACGAGGTGGGCGGGCAGGTCGGGGCTACCGCTCTCCTCGCTCGCCTCGATGAGCACGATGCAACGGTGGTGGCTGAAGCCGGCTGCCTGCGCGGCCTCGATCGCCAGCACCGATGCGAATGCCGAGTAGCCGTCGTCGGCGCCGCCGCGGCCGTAGAGCCGGTCGCCCTCCAGCACTGGTGTCCACGGGCCGAGATCGTCACGCCACCCGGTCATCTCCGGCTGCTTGTCGAGGTGTCCGTAGAGCAGCACGGTGTCGTCGTTGCTGCCGGCGCCGAACGCCGGCACCTCCATCACGATCACCGGCGTGAGGCCGGGGAGTTCGTGCACGTCGATGGCGAGCCCGGCCACCGACCGCTCGGCACACCAGCTGCGGATCAGGTCGATGGCTCGTTGCATGTGGCCGTGCTCGCGCCATTGCGGGTCGAACATCTTCGAGACGTTGGGGATCGCGATGTAGTCGTGCAGTGCGGGGACGATCTCGTCGTCCCACACCCTCGTCACGTGTTCGGTCAGGCCAGTGGTGTCGGTCAGGCCAGTGGTGTCGGTCATCAGCGCGCCGACCGGACGGAGGCGATGCGGTCGATCACTGCCTCGGCCTCGGCCACCATCTGGCGCACCAGGTCGCCGGCAGGGATCAGGCCGTGGATGGCACCCACGCCCTGACCGGCCGGCATGAACTCCTTGGTGACGTCGACGATCGTGTCGCTCGGGAACCCGAGGTGGTTCACACCAGCCTTGCCCGAGGCGATCGCCTGCTGCGGGAAGGGCTGTAGTTCCTCGGGATGCGTGTCGAAGTGTGCGGTCCAGTCGTTGCGCACCACACGACAGGTCTTGCCGGTGAAGGCCCGGCTGATCACGGTGCCGTCCTCGGCAAGGCCGATCAGCTGCTCCTTGTAGCCCTGCACCGCACGCGCCTCGGGCGTGGCGATGAAGCGGGTGCCGATCCACACACCGTCGGCGCCGAGCGCCAGCGACGCGGCCAGTCCTCGCCCATCGAACAGCCCGCCGGCGGCCACCACGGGTACCTGGGCGCCCACCGCGTCGACCACCTGTGGCACGAGCGCCATCGTGGCGACGGTGCCGGTGTGGCCGCCGCCCTCGGTGCCCTGCGCGACCACGAAATCGACCCCGCTCGCCACCGCGCTCACTGCGTGGCGCACCTTGCCGCACATGCTGCCGACGAGCACATTGTTCGCGTGGAGGAGATCGATCGCCTCGCGGGGCACGCCGAGGCCGGCGACGAAGATGCTCGCCCCTCCGTCGATGACGGCCTGGATGCCTCGCTCCACCTGGCCCGGTAGGGCGGTGAGCAGGTCGACGCCGATCGGCTTCGAGGTGAGGGCACGCGCCTTGGCCATCTCGTCAGGGAGCTCGTCCGAGCTCATCGTGGAGGCGCCGAACGTACCGATGCCCCCGGCCTCGCTGACCGCCGCCACCAGCTCGTGATAGCTCACGCCACCCATGCCCGCCAGCATCACCGGGTGCTCGATCCCCAACATCTCCGTCAGTCGCGTACGCATCCCGCCACCGTAGCCACCGTAGCCACCGCCCATCACCCGAGTCCCACGTGACCGCCCCTGATCCGAGTCCCAGCCGTTCGACCGAGTCCCAGCCGTTCAACGGAGGGTCACGAGGCCGGCCCGAGTGTCAGCCGACACCCCGGGTGAACGCGTAGCACTCGGGTGCGAGCGATTGGGGGCCGGTTGATCGCCGATAGGTTCGCCGAGGCATCCCCCGTTTCGACTCCGCCTCGATCTACCAGGGAGATGCCATGAACGACCTCACCATCGCAGCACTCGACGTGCTGTCACGCCACCACGGCGCCGCGACCCGGCGCATGCTGCAGCACGCCGGAGTCAGCAGGAACCGCCTCCGTCGACTGGTCGATGAGGGCCTGCTCATCCGTAGTGCTGAGACCGTGTACCGCCTGGCTGGAACGCAGCGGACGCTGGAGCAACGTTGCGTTGAGCTGTGTCTCGCCCACCCGCGCAGCTACATCACCGGGCCGACGGGAGGCATGCTGCTGGGGCTGCGCCGGATGGGAAGACCCGCCGAGATTCACCTCGGAGCGCCCCACGGCAGCAACGTCGGCCCGATCCTGGGAGTCCGCCTTCGACAGACGACCAAGTTGCCGGCCTGGCACATCGCCACTCGTCGCGACGCCATCGTCGTGGCGAGCCCGGCCCGGCTCGCATTCGATCTGTCGGTCGACCTCCCGCCGCTCGATCATGTGTCGGTGGTCGAACAACTGCTCGCCGACACCTCCTGCACGCCCGCCACCCTGAGACAAGTCGCTCATGAGCTGGTGCATCCGGCGCGGCCGGGGTCGGCCCAATTCGTGGCGATGATCGAGCAGCGCCTCGAAGGCGGGCCCGGCGAGTCTCATGGGGAGGTGCTGATCGCACGTGGTCTCCGCCATCGGGACGTGCCGGTGGTGGCCCAGTATCCGGTGGTGCTCCCCGGTGGTCGACGGGTGCGGTTCGACCTCGCAGTGCCGGCGGTGAGGTGGGCGGTCGAGATCGACGGGTTCCCCGAGCACTTCGGCGTGGTCGGCGGCAGCAGCGATCGTCGTCGTGACCGGTGGAGTCACGCAGGGGGGTGGCAGGTCGAGCGAGTGGTGCCGATCGATCTGCTCGATGTGGATGGCACGTGTGACGAACTCGAGGCGCTGTATCGCGATCGCTGTGCAGCAGCCGCCTGAGCCGTCACATCCGAGTGCCTGGCGCCACCCCGGGGTGTCGGCTGGCACTCGGGCCGACTGTGTGGGACTCGGACGAACCGGTGGGACTCGGACGAACCGGTGGGACTCGGACGAACCGGTGGGACTCGGACGAACCGGTGGGTCAGGCGGGGCGGCGGTAGGCGCCGGGGCGACGCAGCATGGCGCGGTGCCAGCGAGAGGGGGTGAACAGCACGGCGCGGGGTTCGTCCTCGAACATCCATCGGGCGAAGTTGCGCCGGGTCCATTCGCTCACACCGACGAGGCGGATCGCGCCGCGAGCGCATCGCTCGTGGGCGAGCCAACGCGCCAGCACCGCCGACATCCGGTGGTCGGCCAGCAGGTGGTGGCGCACGGCCTGCTCGTAGTGGGCGCAGGCCACCTGTGGTTCGAGGGCGCCGGCGGCGAGCACCGCCTCGGCCGCCAGGCGCCCGGTCATCACGGCCTGACCGATGCCCTCACCGGTCATGGTGTCGGTCGCCCGGGCAGCATCGCCGACGAACAGGGTTCGGTCGGCGGTGAGCGTGGCCCGGTCGATCCCGGCAGGGATCGGCCACGCAGTATGCCGATCCTCGAGCTCGACATCGGGGCCGAGTGCTGCCATCACATGGGGCCGTTGCAGCAGGTCGGCCCATAGCGCCTTCATGTCCTGCACCCGGCGCTCGCCGTCGCGTTGGATGCCGAAGCCGATGTTCACCCGGTTCCCCGGCAACGGGAAGCTCCACATGTAGCCGGGCAACAGGTCGGGCTCGAACCACACGTACAGACGCTCGCGCGCTGGGCCGGTGACGGTGCCGGCGTACTGGCGGAATGCGTGCCACTCGCCGAGGTAGCCGGGTTCGGCCAGGCCGAG
>Ga0105047_10007874_pt1 | contig 17882 bp, 12 predicted proteins | sample MAT04_FD_78384 | JGI IMG/M metagenome (GOLD analysis project Ga0105047, IMG submission 78384) | Freshwater microbial communities from Lake Fryxell liftoff mats and glacier meltwater in Antarctica - MAT-04 (megahit assembly) | ecosystem: Environmental > Aquatic > Freshwater > Ice > Liftoff...
AGTCCCGGCCTTCTTCTCCAGGTCGGCGAGCGTTGCCGTGCCCTTGGCGATGTCGGCGTCGGCGCTGGCGACGAACTGGTCGCGCCTGGCCGTGTCGGTGGCATAGGTGAAGGTCGGCATCGCCTGGATGGTGTCCTTGGTGGCACCGGCCATCACCAGCTTGCCCGCCTTGTCCTGGATCTTCGACACCGGAATCGCCACGTCGTGGCGACCGATGCCGATGAAGCCGCCCGCGCCGACGATGACATAGGACAGGTTCTTGTCCGGCGCGATGGTCAGGTCCTCCACCGTGCCGACCTTCTGCCCGGCCTCGTTGTAGACGGTCTTGCCCGTCAACGACTTCTTGACGCTCCAGCCCATGGCCAGTTGCGCCGATTCAGTGATGCTGCTGTTGGCCGTGGTGGTGCCGCCGGCCACCTGGGCCCAGGCCGGGCCGGCGCAAAAGAGCCCGGCGGCCATCGCCAGGGCGGTGAAGGTGGTTCGCGTGGTGTGCGTGGTGTGCGTGGTCATGGTTCAGCCCGTCGTCTGTGGAGCCGTCGGGTGCTGGAGGGCAGGTCGGTCCATGGTCGTTTGTAAGGGCGGGCGCGCGGTGCCGTCTGTTCGTCAACGCACCCATTGCGCAATGAACCAGCCGCTGCGGTTGCCGGCGCTGCCCGGGGCCTGACGCGAAGCGGCAGGTCTGGGCAGCGCGTTGGGGCCGCCGACTACTGCCAGCCGAAGCGGCGGATGTACAGGCGCTTCATCAGCGTGGTCAGCACGCAGTAGCCGATGAGGATGGCCAGCAGCCAGCCGTAGTAGGCCATTGGCAAGGCCTGCAGCTTGAAGTAGCCCGCCAGCGGGCCCAGTGGCAGCCACAGGCCCAGGGCCATGATCGCCAGCGTCATGGCCATCAGGGGTGCGGCGGCACGGCTCTGAACGAAGGGCAGTTTGGGGGTGCGCACCATGTGCACCACCAGGGTCTGGGTCAGCAGGCCGACGACGAACCAGCCCGACTGGAACAGCGTCTGCGTGGCCAGGCTGTTGGCCTCGAACACCCACCACATCACCGCGAAGGTGATGATGTCGAACAGCGAGCTGATCGGCCCGAAGAACAGCATGAAGCGGCCGATGTCGGCCGGGTTCCACTGCAGCGGCCTGGTCACCAGTTCGGGGTCGACGTTGTCGAACGGGATGCCGGTCTGGCCGATGTCGTACAGCAGGTTCTGCACCAGCAACTGCAGCGGCAACATCGGCAGGAAGGGCAGGAAGGTGCTGGCCACCAGCACGCTCAGCACATTGCCGAAGTTGGAGCTGGCCGTCATGCGGATGTACTTCAGCATGTTGCAGAAGGTGGTGCGGCCTTCGACCACGCCGTCGTCGAGCACCAGCAGGCTCTTTTCCAGCAGGATGATGTCGGCGGCTTCCTTGGCGATGTCCACCGCGCTGTCCACGCTGATGCCGATGTCGGCCGCGCGCAGCGCCGGCGCGTCGTTGATGCCGTCGCCCATGAAGCCCACCACGTGGCCGCTGGCGCGCAAGGCCCGCACGATGCGCTCCTTGTGCAGCGGCGTGAGCTTGGCGAACACGCTGTGCGCCTGCGCCGCAGCCTGGAGCGCATCGTCGCTGAGCGCCTCGACTTGCGAGCCCAGCATCACCGCATCGCCAGCCGGCCTGGTCAGGCCCACCTGGCGGCACACCTGCGCGGTGACGAGATCGTTGTCGCCCGTCAGCACCTTGACGGTGATGCCGTGTGCGGCCAGCTGCTTCAGCGCCGGCGCGGCAGACTCTTTCGGTGGGTCGAGGAAGGCGATGTAGCCGATCAGGGTCAGGCCGGACTCGTCGGCCACCGAGTACCTGGCCTGCTCGGGTGGCAGGGTCTTCACCGCCACGGCCACCACGCGCAACCCTTCGGCGTTGAGGCCGGCCGTCACCGCCTGCGTGCGCGCCCGCAAGGCTGCATCCAGCGGCAAGGTGGGCATGGCGCGCGCGCCTGCGTTCGAAGTCGAAGGGGATCTCGTCGATCTTGCGGTAGGCCTCGTGCAGCTTCAGCTCGGTGGCCAGTTCGACATGGTCGAGCACGGCACGGTCCAGCAGGTTCTTCAGCCCGGTCTGGTAATGGCTGTTGAGGAAGGCGAAGTTCAGCACCTCGTCGGTGTCCTGGCCGTAGGCGTCGGCGTGGCGCGCCAGCGCGATCTTGTCCTGCGTCAGCGTGCCGGTCTTGTCGGTGCACAGGATGTCCATCGCGCCGAAGTTCTGGATCGCGTCCAGGCGCTTGACGACGACCTGCTTGCGCGACAGCAGCACCGCGCCCTTGGCCAGCGTGCTGGTGACGATCATCGGCAGCATCTCGGGCGTCAGGCCGACGGCCACCGACAGTGCGAACAGGAAGGCCTGCAGCCAGTCGTCCTTGGTGAGGCCGTTGACGACGAAGACGATCGGCACCATCACAGCGGCAAAGCGGATCAGCAGCCAGCTGACGCTGTTGACACCGGCCTGGAAGGCGTTGGGCGCGCTGTGGCCGGATGCGTCGGTGGCGGTGGCATGCGCCGCCAGCGTGCCGAAGAAGCTGCGGCCGCCGGTCGCCACCACCAGCGCGGTGGCCGTGCCCGAGACGACATTGGTGCCCATGAACACCAGGTTGGGCTGATCGAACGGGCCCGCGCCTGCCGGTGCACCGGAGGCGGAAGCTGGGGCGCCCTGCACGAACTTCTCGACTGGCATCGCCTCACCGGTCATCGCCGACTGCGCAACGAACAGGTCGCGGGCGCTCAGCACGCGGCAGTCGGCCGGGATCATGTCACCGGCCGACAGGCTGACGATGTCGCCCGCGACCAGGTCGCGCAGCGGGATCTCTTGCGGCGCGGCCTGCGCGGTCGGGGCGGTCGGTGCCTTCGCGGTCGGCGCGCCCGCGCTGCGGCGGATCACCGTGGCGGTGTTGCTGACCATCGCACGCAGGCGCTCGGCGGCGCGGTGCGAGCGGCCCTCCTGCACGAAGCGGATCACGGTGCTCAGCACCACCATGGCGGCGATCACCACCGTGGCCTTGGCGTCCGCACTCAGATAGGACAGTGCGGCCAGTGCCGTCAGCAACAGGTTGAACGGATTCAGATAGCAGCGCCACAGGTGCAGCCAGGCCGGCAATGGCGGCTCGTGCTGGATGTCGTTGGGGCCGTCGCGGGCCAGGCGGCAGGCCGCCTCGGCGGCGTCCAGCCCGTCGGCCTGCGACTGCAGCAGCGCCAGCGCTGATGCCGGCGTGCCGGCTGCGGCGGCGGTCAGCGCGTCCTGGCCCGGCGTCGGAAGGGCTGGCGCCGCCACCCCGGGCGCAACTGCACGGGGGGCGCCCGCAACACGGCCGGGCGTGGACGCGGATGCCGGAGGTGCCGCGCTGCCGGGCAGCGGCCGGCGCTCGAAGTGGCGCTGCGCGTGGCGGCGGCGCAGGAAGCGGCTGAAGCCCTGGGTGAGCACCCGGCGCATGGTCACCCTGGGTGTCCGGTCAACACCGTGCACGGCGGGACGCCCGCCATGGGCTGGATCGCGTGGCAACGGTGTCTGTCTCAGGCGTGTCCATGGCTTGGGTGACGTGCGGTCGGCCACCCACCATAGCGGTGGGTGGCGCCCCGCATGTGGCGGTAGCGCACAAGCACCAGGCACGCCAGGCGTGCCATGGCGTTGCAAACACAAATGCGATACAGGCTCATTTGGATTCACGCACGACAGCCGCAGCCGATGGCCACCCTGCTCTCCGACCTGCCCGACGGCGCCCAAGGCGTCGTGGCCCGGGTCTGGGCCAATGGCGCGGCGCTGGAGTCCGGCCATCTGCGGCGCTTGGGCCAGCTGGGCTTTCTGCCCGCTGAACCGGTGCAGGTGCTGCGGCGCGGCCCGGGCGGGCGCGAGCCACTGGCCGTGCGGGTGGGCGATGCGCTGTTCGCGCTGCGGCTGGCAGAAGCCCGCTGCATCGCGGTGGACGCCGGCTGACATGGCCGGCCCGAACACCGCCCTGGCCGCGCTGGCCACGCATGCCACCGGCACCACTGTCGCCTTGGGCAGCGTGGCGCTGGTGGGCAACCCCAACTGCGGCAAGACAGCGCTGTTCAACCTGCTGACCGGCGCCCGGCAGAAGGTGGCCAACTATGCCGGCGTCACCGTCGAGCGCAAGATCGGCCAGGCCCGCCTGCCCGACGGCCGCAGCGTGGCGGTGATCGACCTGCCCGGCACCTACAGCCTGCAAGCGGCCACACCGGGCGCGTGGGTGCTGCTGCCCACCGCCTGGCGCGCAAGCCTGCAGCGCCGGCTGGGCCAGGCTGCACCGCCGGCAGCCGGGGGCTGCGGCGGCTGCAGCGGCTGCGGCAGCCGCCGCGCAGCAAAAAGACCAGCCACCTCGGTGGTGCAGGTGCACTGCCGCCCGCCTGCCATGACGGGCGCTACACCGCGTCCAGATGAAAGCGCTGGCGCAGCAGCGCCTTGAAGCCTTTCACCACCGCCAGCGTGTCCTGCAGCAGGTCGCGGTCCAGCGTGCTCAGCGCGGCCAGGTGCACGCCGTCGCTGCGGCGGTCATGGCCGCCGCCGGCGGCACGCGCCGCCAGACCGGCGTCCAGCTTCAGCCGCATGAAGACATGCAGCGCTTCCACCAGCGCGGTGCCCAGCGCCGGCGGCAGCTTGCCTGCGGCCACCAGCGCCGCCACCCGCTCGGCCGTGCCGGTGGCCTGCACCTGCTCGGCCAGGGCCAGCGCGCGCACGCCGTGCACCAGCGGGAACAGGCCGGCCTTCTTCAGGTCCAGCGTGGCATCGGGCGGCGCACCGCCGGGGCGCAGCAGGCGCGCCCACCAGTTGCCGTGGGCGGCATCGCCGGCACCGTCGAAGGCATTCACCACCGCTGCAAAGCGGGCCAGCAGCATGTCGTTGTCGGCCACCAGCGCCCACACCGCCGCGCGCACCTGGGCCAACAGGCTGGCGTCGCCGCAGACCGCGTGGGCGTCCAGGAAGATCGCCAGCGCCACCAGGCTGTCGGGCGTGGGCAGCAGCAGCCAGCGCCGCGCCAGCCGGGCAAAGGCGGTGGCGTCATGGCGCCAGTCGGGGTTGCTCAGCATGATGCGGCCCGGGCACGGCGGATAGCCAAAGCGCTCCAGCGCCTGCGAGAAGCGGGCGCAGATCGCCTCCAGGTCGGCTGGCGGCGGGTAGCCGTCGCGCAGCACCAGGCCGTTGTCCTGGTCGGTCTTGAGCAACTGCTCGCCACGCCCCTCGCTGCCCATCACGAACAGGCAGCTGTTGGCCACCAGATCGGCCGGTGCGATCAACTGCCAGGCGCGCTCGAACAGCCGCGCATTCAGCGCCTGCACCAGCCGCGCGATCAGCCCCACCCGGGTGCCGCTGGCATGCATCATGCCGATGACGCGGGTGATTTGCACCGCCGCCGCCTCCAGCGCCGGCAGGTCGGGCGCGTCGAGGATCTGCCGCGTGACCAGGTAGCTGTGGTTGGACAGGAAGCTCAGCAGGTCCAGCTGCTCCAGCACGCCGGCCACGTCGGCCTCGCCTACCAGTGCCGGCGGCTGGCCACCGGGCGCATGCAGCACCACCAGGCGCTGCACCCGGTGGCGGATCATCAGCGCCAGCGCGTCGTAGACCGGCGTGTCGAGCCCCACCGTCACCAGCGGCTGGCTGGCCAGCGCGCCCACCGGCAGCTGCGGCAGCGGGCGGCCGTCGAGGATGGCGCGCTGCAGGCCGGCGGTGGTGAAGATGCCCAGGCCCGGCTGCGGCAGGCCGCTGCCACGCACCAGCACCTGGGTGGTGCGCTCACGGCGGAACAGCCGCACCACCGACACCACGTCGGTGGCTGCGTCCACGGTGTGCAGCGGCCGCACGCCCACAGCCCGCACCGGCGCCAGCGTCAGGCTCTGCAGCTGGTGGCGGCCGAGGCCTGCATCCAGGTCGGCTGGCATCGGCGGGCCGCTGCCTGCATCCAGCTCGGCTGGCATCGGCGGGCCGCTGCCTGCAGACGGATCGGGGTTGGGGTCGGGTTGCGGCATGCCGGCAGGTGCTCCGCCGGCCATCTGAGCACAGCCCGCTGACACGCAGCCGACCGGGCAGCCAGCCGGCGCAGATTGACCAGCCGATCAGCCGATGCAGGTGCGGTTCTTGCCGGTGCGTTTGGCCTCGTACAGGCCTTCGTCCGCACGCGCCAGCGCGGCGTCCAGTGCCTCGCCGGGGCGCCAGCCCGTCACGCCGGCCGAGAAGGTGACGAACACCTCCTGGCCCTCGTGCATGAACAGGCTGGCGCTCAGCCGGCGCTGCAGCCGCGTCAGCACCTGCTGCGCCTCGTCCACCGGCGTGCCGGGCAGCAGCAGCACGAACTCCTCGCCACCGAAGCGGGCGATGTGGTCCACCGGCCGCAGCCATTCCTTCACCCGTGCCGCCAGGTTCTGCAGCGCCGCGTCGCCCGCCGCATGGCCCAGGCTGTCATTGAGCTTCTTGAAGTTGTCGATGTCGATCAGGCCCACCGCCAGCGGCGCCTGCTGCGGCCCGTCACGCAGCACGCGCGCACTCTCCTGCGCGAAGGCCAGGGCCAGGCCGCGGCGGTTGGCCACCTGGGTCAGCGCGTCGGTGGAGACTTCGTCGGACAGGCGGCGCAGCTCGGACTCCAGCCCCAGCACGCGCGCCTCCAGCGCGCTGGCGCGTGCATGCTCGGCGGCCAGGCGTTCGCGCGCACCGGCCACCAGCCCATGCACCGTGCGGCTCTCGTCGAGCATCTCGCGCACCGCCGTGGCCAGGCTGTCCAGCGATTCAGCCGCCTCGATGGCCTGGGCATAGCCGGCCACCTTGTCGCTGAAGCGGCCGGTGGCGCTGCCCAACTCGCCCAGCTCGGCCAGCACCTGGCGCACCATGTCCTTCAACGCATCACGGGCCTGGGCACGCTCGGCCTGCAGGCTGCGCTGGGCGGCGCGCGTCTCGTCCAGCAGCTCGCGCGCCGCGCGCACCGCCCGCGCGCCGGCAGCGCCCTGCAGCCGCTGGCGCAGGTGTTCGCTCTGGCCTTCTGCCCAATGCCGGTCTTCGGCCAGGTCGGCGATGCCGTCGGTCAGCGAATGGCACAGCGCCAGCAGCTCATCGACCAGCTCATGGCGCAGGCCGAACAGCCGGCGCACCCGGTGGCAGACATCGGCCACCGCGTCGGCCAGCGCCGGCGTGGCGCCGTCCTGCGCCACCCGCGCGGCCAGGGCAGCCAGCTCGTCGGCCAGCTCGGCCGCGCGCGGCTCGCCGGCCGGCAGAGCGGCGGCAACGGTGGCGTGCAGGGCGTCGTCGATGCGCGGCTGGGCGTCTGTCACCGGCGTGGCGACCGTGTCGGGCGTGGCGGCATGTCGCGGGCCGCTGACAGGTGCAGCGGGGATTGCGGCGGGCAGCACTGCGGCATCGGCTGCAGCCACCACCGCATCGACATCTTCGTCGGGCTGGTCGCTCTCCCAGGCACTCAGCAGCTGTTTCAGCCGGTGCTGCAGCCGCTGGGCGTCGCTGCGGCTGCCGTCCAGCACCCGCTGCAGGCTGTCTTTCTTGCGCGCGCCGGTCCAGTGGCGGGCGCCGCGCTCCAGGCCCTTGGCCACGCGGTCGATCAGCTGCGCCCAGGCTGTGCCCTGCCCGGCTGCGGCGCCGGCGCTGCGGTCCAGCGCACGCTGCAGGTCGTCGTAGCGGGCCTCCATCAGCGCGCCGGCCAGGTCGGTGCGCTGCGCGGCGTCGTCGCTGGCACGGGCCACCAGCCGGTCGACCACGGCACGCGCGCGTGGCGGCAGCAGGCCTTCGGCCGGCGCCGCTTCGCCGGCCTCCTCGGCATAGGCACGGGCGAAGTTGGCGGGCGTGGGCTCGCGCTTGGCCGTGGCCAGTCGGCGCAGCGCACCCTTGGCCAGCTGCGCAGGGGCGGGGCGGTCAGCGTCCATCGGGGTCGGCTCCAGAACTCATCAGCGGGGATGGCTCTTCTTCGGCCGATCGGCCGGGGCCTTGAGCCGGCGCAGCGGGTTCAGGGCAGGTTCAGGGCGGGTTCAGAGCCGGCGGCCGCCGCTGCTGCCCAGCGGCTCTGGCCGGTCAGCGCCGGCCTGCACGATCCACGGCGCCTTGCGCGGCAGCACGGTCTGTTTGAGCCAGAGCTCCAGTTCGTCCGGCGGCAAGGCGCGGCTGAACAGGAAGCCCTGCATCACGCCACAGCCCAGCCGGTGCAGCACTTCCATCTGGCGCAGGTTCTCCACGCCCTCGGCGATCACCCGCAGGCCGAGCGAGCGGGCCAGCGCGATGATCGCGGTGACCACCGCCGAGCTCTGCGGCGTGATGCCGAGGTCGCGCACGAACTGGATGTCGATCTTCAGCTCGGAGATCGGCAGCGTGGTCAGGTAGGCCAGGCTGGAATAGCCGGTGCCGAAGTCGTCGATCGAGATCTCGACGCCGATCTCGGTGAGCCGGTGCAGCGACGGGATCACGTTCTGCAGATCCTTCATCAGGCCGGTCTCGGTGATCTCGAGCTGGATGGAGCGGTGCGGCACGCCGTGGGCCGAGACGCATTCATGGATCTTCTCGACCAGGTCGCTGCGCTCGAACATGCGGTTGGGCAGGTTCACCGCGATCGAATCGGCGAAGCCGAAGTTGACCTGCCACTCCTTGACCTGGCGCGCTGCTTCGCGCAGCAGCCAATCGCTCATCGGCACGATCAGCCCGGTGTCCTCGGCCAGCTGGATGAAATCACCCGGTGGCACCAGCACGTCGCCACGCTGCCAGCGCATCAGCGCCTCGACGCCGACCATGCGCGCCGAGCGCACGTCGATCTTGGGCTGGTAGTGCAGCACCAGTTCGTCGCGCTCGATGGCCTTGTGCAGCGCCGACTCCAGCTCCAGCTTCTTGCGCCCGTGGCCGGCCAGCATCGGGCTGTAGATGGCGCTGGCGTTGCGCCCGGCGTCCTTCACCGAATACATCGCCACGTCGGAATTGCGGATCAGGTCGGCCACCGACATGCCGTCACGCGGGTACATCGCGATGCCGACGCTGGCGGTGACGAAGCATTCCTGCCCGCTGACGAAGATCGGGTCGCGCATGGCCGTCAGGATGCGGGTGGACACCCGTTCGGCGTCGGCCTCGTCGGCCACCTCGGGCAGCAACGCGACGAACTCGTCGCCGCCCAGGCGGCCCACCGCCTCCAGCGTGCGGTGGCTGCGCCCGCTGGCGCTCTCGAGCGCGGTGTCCATCACCTGGTCGGAATGGCGCACGCAGGCACGCAGGCGGCGCGCTACCTCGACCAGCAGTTCGTCGCCGGCTGCGTGGCCCAGGGTGTCGTTGATGACCTTGAAGCGGTCGAGGTCGATCAGCAGCAGCGCCGCCAGGTGGCCCAGGCGGCGGGCATGGTCGAGCGCGCGCTCGGTGCGCCACATCAGTTGGCGGCGGTTGGGCAAGCCGGTCAGCGCGTCGAAGTTGGCCAGGTGGCGGATGCGGTCCTCGGCCACGCGGCGGTCGGTCACGTCCTGCACGATGCCGGTGTAGCCGATGCCGTGGCCGTGTTCGTTGAACTCCGGCTCGGCCTCCACATGCACGATGCGCATGCGGCCGTCGGGCAGGTTCACCGGCACATCGATGGCCAGCACGGTGTTCTTCGACTGCACCTCGGCCAGCACACGGGTCATGCCGCTGCGCTCGGGCAGCGGCACCATGCGCACCAGGCGGCGCATCGACACCCGGTCTTGCGCCGTGTAGCCGAACACCCGCAAGGCCTCAAGCGCCAGTGTCAGCCCGCCGGTCGGGTGGTGGCTGCCGCTGCCGGGCTTGCGCCAGTCGAAGCTGCCCATGCGGGCCAGATCCTGGGCCCGGGCCAGCTTGCTCTTGCTGCGCTCCAGCTCCTGCCGGGTGCGCGCCGAGCGCAGCACATGGCGCAGGCGGCCGGCCAGCAGGCTCCACTGGGTGCTCTTGACGAAGAAGTCGGTGGCGCCCACCTGGTAGGCGCGGTTGATCGACACCTCGTCGTCCAGGCCGGTCAGCATCAGCACCGGCATGTTCTCGAAGCCGGGCGACTCACGCAACTCGCGGCAGGTGTCGAAGCCGTCGAGCCCGGGCATCATCGCGTCGAGCACGATGATATCGGGGGTCCATTCGGTCAGCATCGCCAGCGCCTGCTCGCCGCTGCTGGCTTCGGTGATGTCGAAGCCGCGGCCCCGCAACGCCTCGGCAGTGAGCATCAGCGCCAGGTCGTCGTCGTCGACGAGCAGCACCTTCGGTCGCTCGGAAGCATCTTCAGCGTCGAAGCTGTGCGGCAGGCTCATCGATGGCGAGGATCACTCGTCGGCTAACAATTGAACAACGGCAGCGTCGACCCTTGCGGCTTCGGCCACCAACTGGTCCAGCAAGGCAGGCACAGCATCCACCTGCCCTTCGCGCAATGCCTTCTCGGCTTCGCCGCACAACTGGGACAGCAGCAAGGCGCCGACACTGGCGGAGCTTGATTTTAGGGTGTGCGCGACCAGCCGCTGGCTGGCCGGGTCGGGCTGCACACGCGCCTGGGCCAATTGGTCGAGCAGGCGGGCCATCGAGCTGCGGTAGGTGATGAGCACCCGCCGCACCAGCCGGTTGGCGCCGGTGGGATCGAGTTGCGCCAGGTTGGCCAGCGCGTCGGCGTCCAGGACGACACCGGTGGCCCGTGCGGGCGGTGTGCCGCCGGTACTGGCCTGTGGCCCGGGCGGGAGAGTGAACGGCGTGGTCATCGAGGTGCACCCAGGTGAGGAGCGGGGTGTCCGCGTGAACGATTCCTCCTCGACTGCCATGCAGCAGCATGGCGCAGCCTGCTGGCCGCGTCAATCAAGAATGCCGGACAGTTCGCCGTCGGCGCGCGCGCACCTTCAGCAGGAAGGGGACACGCCACCGCAGCGGGCAGCCGCATGGAAACGTTCATGCCGACAGAGGCCGGCCACTGGAGCCGGTGATCAACCCGCACTTTCGGTCAGCCGGCGGCAGTCTTGAGCGGGTGCGTCCACCGCAGGCTGTAGCAAAGTCCGCTTTCGTACAATCTTTTGCATGTTGTCTGACTGCTCCGCTGGCGCCCTGACCCAGGTCAGCACCCCTCTGCCCGACCGACCGCCGCACCGGCGCCGACCTCGATGCCGGGCTGGGCGCTGACCGGCTGGGTGCCACTGCTGCTGGGCACGGCCGCCGCTGTGCTGGCCGTCGCGCTGTGGAGCCGCCAGCGACAGTTGGGCCAGCTGCGCGAGGCGCGCCAGCAGGCCCAGTTGCTGGGCGAATTGCTCGACGTGTGGCGCTGGCAGACCGATGCCGAGCACCGCCTGGTGATGCTGCAGCCGCCGCAGGCTGCGCCGGCATCGGCCTGGGTGGCGGGCGCCTGCAGCGGCGAGCGGCTGTGGCAGCGCTTCGACGACGCCGCCCACAGCCTGCAGCCGCGCATGCAGGCCCAGGCGACGCTGGGTGAATTGCGGGTGCTGCAGGCAGTGGCGGCCGGCGACGCTGCACCGCGCCAATGGCGGCTGCGCGGCCTGCCCCGGCTGGACGGGCGCGGCCGCTTTGCCGGCTACACCGGCGTCGCCTGGCCCACCGAGGCCGACGACCAGGCCGCCACAGCGCACCAGGCGCTGGACGCCCTGCTCAGCCACGGCCCGGCCGCGTTGTGCCTGGCCACGCCGGACACCGCTGGCCAGGGCTGGTTGCTGCTGCGCGCCAGCCCGGCAGCGCGCCACTTGCTGGGTCTGCCTGCGGCAGCCGATGGCGCCGCACCCGCCCTGCCCTGGGCCCAGGCGCTGGCCGGCCTGCCCGACGGCCTGCGCCAGCAGGTGCAGGCCCTGCAGCCCGGCGAGACGGCCGAGGCCGGCGGCTGGCAGGCCCGGCTGCACCCGCTGGGCCGGCCGGCCGATGCCGCTGGCGGCGCCTGCCAGGGCCAGCTGCTGCTGGTGCTGGCAGGCGCCGGTACCACGGCTGACAGCGCCACCCAGGCCCTGGCGGCCGAGCATGCGGCCTTCAGCTACACCATCTCGCACGACCTGCGCGCGCCGATCCGGGTGGTCGAGGGCTTCGGCCGCATCCTGAAGGAAGACTACGGCGCCGCGCTCGACCGCGTCGGCCGCGACCACATCGACCGGGTGCTGGCCGCCGCTGCGCGCATGAACCACATGATCGACGCGCTGCTGTCGCTGTCGCGCCTGTCCAGCCAGCCGCTGGTGCGCCAGCCGGTCAACCTGTCGCAGCTGGCCGGCTATGTGGTCGACGAGCTGCGCCGCAGTGCGCCCGAGCGCCAGGTCAGCGTGCACATCGCCCCCGGCATGGTGGCCCAGGGCGACCCCACGCTGCTGCGCATGGCGCTGGAGAACCTGCTCGGCAATGCCTGGAAGTACAGCAGCAAGGTGGCGCAGGCAGTGCTGCGCTTCGAGCCCGAGCTGCACGACGGCCGGCCCGGCTTCGTCGTCAGCGACAACGGCGCCGGCTTCGACATGCGCTTTGCCGACCGGCTGTTCGGCGTGTTCCAGCGCCTGCACAGCAGCAGCGACTTCCAGGGCACCGGCATCGGCCTGGCGTCGGTGCGGCGCATCGTGCGGCGCCATGGCGGCGAGATCTGGGCCGACGGCGCGGTCGGCCAGGGTGCGCGTTTTCACTTCCGCCTGAAGGATTGACGCCGCGCCGCCTGCGCTCCTATCTTCGGGGCCCACCGAGACGAGGAGCCCCGATGAAGATCTACTTCGCCACCAACCGCGACCCGAACAAGCCTGCCGCCCCCACCGACTTCGGCACCCGCTTTTCCGCCAGCGGCCTGACCGACCTGCGCTTCGGCAGCGCCCAGGTCACCGGCACCAGGCTCGACAAGTACACGCTGGACGTGGCGCCCGAGAAACTCGACGTCGGACTGGACAAGGCCAATGTGAAGGACCTGAGCGGCCAGGTGCTGGGCAGCCGCAAGGTGTTCGAGGAGATGCGCGCCGAGATGGTGGCCAGCAAGCAGGACTGCATGGTCTTCATCCACGGCTTCAATGTCAGCTTCAGGCAGGCACTGCAGCGCTGCGCCCAGCTCAAGCAGTTCTATGCCGCGCGGCCGATGACCTGGCTGGTCTTCACCTGGCCGTCGGACGGCTCGATGCTGCCGTTCAAGGCCTATGCCAGCGACCGGGACGACGCCCGCGCCTCCGGCGTGGCCCTGGGCCGCGGGCTGCAGAAGCTGGCCGGCTTCCTGTCTGGCACCCGGCCCGAGGACTACTGCGGCCAGAACGTGCACCTGATGACCCACAGCATGGGCGGCTATGCGCTGCGCTGGGCCTACCAGTCGATCTGCGGCAGCGGCGGCAACCTGCGCCGGCTGCTGGAGCACATCCTGATGTTCGCGCCCGATGAGGACGACGACGCCTTCGAGGTGCAGCACAAGCTGCAGGGCCTGCCCGACATGGCGCGGCGCCTGAGCATGTACCACAACGCCGCCGACCTGGCCCTGGTGACCAGCGACGTCACCAAGGGCAACCCCGACCGCCTGGGCGCCGCCGGCCCGCGCAATGCCCGCGCCCTGCCCGACAAGGTGAACGTGGTCGACTGCGAGCCGGTGCTCAGCCGCAGGCAAGACTCCGACGGCCATGGCTACTACCGCCTGAACGAGACCGTGCGCCAGGACGTGCTGGCGATGCTGGCCGGCCAGGCGCCGGTCGACGTGAAGACCCGCAGGTACCTGCCGGAGCTGCGCACCTACCGACTCAAGAAGGCCTGATCAGGCCTGGCCGCGCGACAGCAGTTCCACCGCCTCCACCAGACGCCCGGCCTGGTCGGCCAGGCTGCGCTGCTCGTCGGCGGCCAGGCGGCGCAGCCGCTGCAGCGCGGTGGCGCGCGGCAGCGAATAGCGGTGCATCAACACCCCCACCGCAAGCGGCACCAGGTCGAGGGCGGCTGCGTCGTCGGCGCTGGGCGCTGCCGGCCGCGGCACTGCGGCGCGGGCAGCGGCGCGGGCCGGCAGTTGCGCCAGTGCAGCAGCCACGGTGGGCAGGATCTGGCCGATGTCCAGCGGCTTGACGAGGTAGGCCACCGCGCCCAGCGCCTTCACCTTCTGCACCGTCTCGTCGTCGGCAAAGGCCGACAGGAACATGAACGGCACATGCAGCTGGTCGCGCAGATAGGCCGCCACGTCGAAGCCGCTCATGCCCTCCATGCGGATGTCCAGCAGCGCCAGGTCGGGCCGGTGCTCGCGTGCCAGCAGGATGGCATCGTCGCCGTTGTCGGCGTCGATCACGGCGTAGCCGGCCTGGGCCAGGCCGTGGGCCACGGTGGCCAGCACCAGCCGGTCGTCGTCGACCACGAGGATCTTGCCTTGCTCGGCCATCGCTGTGCCCCGGGGTGTGCAGCTGGCGATTGTGCCGCGACGGCCACCCTACAGCGGCTCCAGCAAGGTGATGCTGGGTGGCACCAGCACCACCTTGGCCTCCACCTGCACGCCCAGCTGGCTGAGCGTGAGCGTGGCGGTGCGGCGTGGCAGCAACGCCCGCACCAGGCCCAGGCCCGACACGCCGGGCGGCACCTGGGCCAGGCTGAAGCCGGGCTTCAACTGCCCAGGGCTGAGGATCTGGATTGCCAGCCGCGCCTCGTCGCAATGCAGCACGCAGTGGATGTCGCCGGACGGGCTGTGCTTGATGGCGTTGGTCAGCAGCTCGTTGACGGTCAGCGCGATCGGGATCGATTCGGCCTCGGGCAGCGCGAAGCGGTGCGCCGGCGTGCCTTCCACGCTGACGCTGATCGGCCGGCCGAAGGTGCGCTGCACGCTGGCGGTGATGGCCTGCACCAGCGGCAGGATGCGCAGCGGCCCCGACACTCCCACCTGCAGCCCGTGCACCTGGGCGATGGCCTGCACCTGGCCCACCGCCTCGCTGATCAGCGCCGCCACTTCGGGCCGGCGCGCTGCCGTCTGCTGCAGCAGGCCGGCCACGCCCTGCAGGTTGTTCTTGATGCGGTGGTGCACTTCCTTGACCAGCATCTCGCGCTGCGACACCGCAGCGTCGAAGCGGGCCTGCTCGGCGGCGCGCTGCTCGGTCACGTCGCTGGCCACCAGCAGCAGCTGGGCCTCGCCGGCACTGCCCGGCAAGCCCTGGCCGGCCGCCTGCCCTGCCGCCTGCCCCGTCTGCAGCGAGACGATGCGCACGTCCCACATGCGCTGCTCCACAGCGCCGGGCGAACTGCCGCTGCGCACCGGGCGCAGCAGTTCTCGGCGCAGCACGTCGGTCTGCCGCTGGGCGGCCTGCAGGTCGGCGCGCAACTCGGCGGCATCGCCAGGGCTGAACCATTCCTCGGGCCGCCGGCCCAGCACCGCCTCGACCGGGCGGCCGAAGAACATCGCCGCCATCTGGTTGAGCCGCAGCACCGCGCCGCTGGCCGAGTCGAACAGCGCGATGGCCAGCGGTGCGGTGTCGATGATGCGCTGCAGGGAATCCTGCGCCTGGGCGATGCTGACTTCGGCCTGGCGCCGGCGTTCGATGTCCAGCAGTGCAAAGGTGATCTGGCTGCCGCTGCCGCGCGCGGCGTCGGCGCCGGGCAGGCCGCCATCGGCGCCGCGGCCGGTGACAACGGCATTGCCCACCACCCAGAATTCACGCCCGTCGCGCCCGCGCAGCCGGCACTCGAAGGTCTCGGCCTGGCCGTCGGCCAGCTGCTGGCGGTAGTGGGTGGCGCGCAGGGGGTGGTCAAGGTCGGCGGTGGCGACGATGGCGATCGGCTCGCCCACGAAATCAGCCAGCTCGCCGCCGAACATGCGCCGGGCCGAGCGGTTCATCCACTCGATACCGCCGTCGCCCACGGTGACGATGCCCACCAGCACCGAGTCGAGGATGGCGCGGGTGCGCTCGGCCTGCAGCTGCACCGCCTCGCGGGCGCGGCGGCGCTCGTCCACGTCCACATAGCTGCAGATCATGCCGGCGGCGGGGTCGGCCTCGTCGACCAGGCGCTTGTTGACCTGCACCCACAGCAGGCGGCCGTCGCGGCGGCGCAGCTGGCGCTCGCCCTGCCAGCGGCCGGCCGAGGCCAGCGCCTGGCGCTGCTGCTGCCACAGCTGCTCGAAGCCCTGCTCGTCGTCGTACAGCGCCGCCAGGTGCATGCCCGGCAGCTCACCCACGGCATAGCCGGTCAGCCCGGCCAGGGCCGCGTTGGCGCGCTCGATGGTGGCGCCGCGCAGGTAGGCCAGGCCGACGTCGCTGAGGCTGAACATCAGCTCGCGCTCGCGCGCCAGCGCCTCCAGCTCGGCCTGCTGCGCCTTCAGGCGCGACACGTCGGTGAGCACCACCACCAACTCGGGCACGCCGCCGGCCGGCGCGCAGCTGGCCGACAAGGCATACCAGACCGGCCGGCCGCCGGGCCCGGGGCGGCTGAACTCGGTCTCGTGCCGGCGCTCGCGAGCGGCACCGGTCGCATCGTCGGCCAGCGCCTGGCGCAGCAGCGCCTGCACCGCCGGCTGGTCGGCCAGCAGCTCGGCCAGCGGGGCGCCGGCGGCGCGCCCGGCGCCCAGGCCCAGCATCGCCTCGAAGCTGCGGTTGCAGCGCACCAGCCGGTCGCCACGCAGGTAGGCGATGCCGGCGCTGGTGCCGTCGAGGATGCCGGACAGCTCGCGCAGCAGCTGCTCGCTGCGGCGGTGCGCCTCTTCCTGCTCGGTGATGTCCAGCGTCACCACCGACAGCGTGGCGCGGCCGCCGGTCAGCTCGCCGGGCTCCACCCGGGTGAGCAGCCAGCGCGTGCCCAGCTCGGGCACCTGCACCGCATAGCGCACCTGGGCGCGCCGGCCCTCGCGCAGCGCGCGCTGCAGGCGCTCGAATTCGTCGAGCGATGCGGGCTCGACCTGGTCGCGGCCGATCGACTGCAGGCCGGCGGCCAAGCCGGCCGGCGGGGTGGGCGCACCACCCGCACCACCCGCAGCACCCGCACCACCTGCACCAACCGCACCACCTGCACCACCCGTACCACCTGCACCGCCTGCACCGCCTGCACCACCGCGCATCGGCCGGGGTTGCAGCCAGCCGCGCGAGGCCTCGTAGGTGGCCACCCCCACGCTGGCGGTGTCCATCAGCGCGCCGATCTCCAGCCGTGCCAGGTCGTGCGCGTCCTCCAGGCTGCGGTCTTCCAGCACCGCCATCACCTGCTGGCCACCTCGGGCCGGGCGGAAGGCACGCAGCCGGGCGCGCAGGAGTGCGCGGCGGCCATCGGGCAGGGCCAGCGTGGCGAGCACCTCCAGCGGCGCCGCGCCCGGCTGCAGCGCGGCCTGCGGCGGCCCGCCGCCCCAGGCCAGCAACCGGCACAGGTCGGCCGGTGCACCGGCCAGCTGCGCCGGCACCGGGCCGGCCAGCGCGGCAAAGGCGCTGTTGCTGCGCACCACCCGGCCGCTGCTGTCGTAGACCAGCATGCCCACCGGGCTCAGGTCGAACCACTGGTCCGGCACCTCGCCCGAACGGGCTGCAGCGTCACTGCCCGACCGGGCTGCCGGGTCACCGGCCGACTGGGCTGCAGCGTCACCGGACTGGTGCTCCAGCGTCACGTCCTGCAGGATGGCCAGCAGCAGCGGCGCGCCGTCGTCGGCGCTGACCCAGCGCGGCGCGAAGCGGAAGACGCGCAACCGCCCCCGCGCGTCGACCAACCGGCGCTCGACCTGGCGCCGCGGCTGCTGCCCGGCAGCCAGCGCGGCCAGCCAGTCCTGGCGCGACTGCAGCACACCGGCCCGGTCTTCCGGGCCCGTGTCGTCCAGCGGGTCGCGGCCCAGCACCTGCTCCGGGCTGCGGCCCAACGTGTCGAAATAGGCACGGTTGGCTGCCAGGACGACGAATTGGCGGTCTTGCAGCGTCATCGGCTGCGGCGCGTCCCACAGCAGGCGCACCAGCCCACTGGTGGCGCCGGCGGCCAGCGGCGACTGCGCCGGGGCCGGCGCTGCAACCGGTGACTGCGAC
>Ga0105047_10007875_pt1 | contig 17881 bp, 6 predicted proteins | sample MAT04_FD_78384 | JGI IMG/M metagenome (GOLD analysis project Ga0105047, IMG submission 78384) | Freshwater microbial communities from Lake Fryxell liftoff mats and glacier meltwater in Antarctica - MAT-04 (megahit assembly) | ecosystem: Environmental > Aquatic > Freshwater > Ice > Liftoff...
TAGTATCTAACTCCTTAAATCTTAGCATAAAATGGCAAGATATTAAACTGCGATATTATAATTAAGCTGTGGGATTATTACCATATTTTTCAATTTTAACGCAGTTAGTATAGCTTCTTTACCCATTGTGGTGAGATAGTATTTGTAAGTTTTCGCTACTTTTTTAATAAGCCCCTTTACCCAAAGTCTTTTTAGCACTCTTGATATTTTGTAAGCAGAAAATTGTTTGAATCGCTTTTTAAAATCTTTTGCTCTAAAACCTGAGATATTAAATTCACCACTTGTTAAATGCAAGAGAATATCTTGATCTGTTTTGTCAAAAAAATTAAATCCTTTATACGTTCTCGTTTTGCTGATTGTTGGACTGGTTATTTTTTGCAATTTTTTTTTACCAACGCTATTGTCTTCAACAGCAGAAATAAATTCGAGATATCTTTTGTTGGCTGCTTTCAGAATATCAATGAGAGCTGGCAAACTAAAAATATTTTTTTTTACTGGCGCTTGTTGCTTGGATGTAGTTCCATCCCGATGTACTACCTCTCGGAAGTGTTTAAAGAAAGAAACGTCGTTTACGGTGGTTTCTATCCGTAATATTTTATTGAACTTGTCATACATTTTTATGGATACTGCACCCATAGAATGCTTGATTCTACTGCCTTCAATTCTAATATTGTAATGGTTGCCCATTTCACCTTCGTAGTTTGAATGTAATTTTTGTCCTAAAAATGTAGCTATGTTAGCTGGCTTTACAGTATGAATGGCTGTAGCAATAAGGGTTTCATAAATCAGTTTTAGATCGGCTTGCTTTTTAAACACAATATCAGTTGCATATTCTTGTTGCATGATGCTCCAGTGAAAATTTTCATCAATTTTTTTATGGACAGGACAATATAATCCTGCTAACCATTGTAGTTTTTTAAAAAGTTTTTCCATATCCCACTTATCAGCTAATTGTTGCGCTTTCTCAAAATCTTCAATATAGTCAAACGCATTATCGAGCATCGTAAATTTGATTCCCTCTTTTTTTAATTGATTCGCTAACACATTGTGTCCATTAAAATAAACTTGCAACTGAAACGGACACCAGGTGGGTACGCGCATATAACCAAAACCAATATCAGGGTCATTAAAATAAAAATAATAATGAAGACATTTTCCGGATGTAGCTTTCATTGTGTTTTTGTGTGAAATCTTATCGTGCCAAGGTCTGTAAGCATTGCAGGATTCCATGGCTGATAAAATAGTCACTAATCCAAACTTATTGGGGTCGTAATTTCTTTTCGCAATATCTTCTTTTCGGGAACTACTGTTTTTAATAAATTCAATAGAAATATTATTTTTAGAAGCAAGTTCTTCTGCATTGTGACGTAGTTCTTCACGTAACGGATCTGCATACTTTGTATAGTCGAACAAAAGAATATTTTGCTTCGTTAAATGTCTGGCCATCGCATCACCATAACAAATACTGGGTAAAATGCCTTTGATAATTATCCTATCGAAACAACCCAATACGCCATCAATATTTTCTGAATATCTTGTAGTAATAAGTTCCATAACTTTTTTTGATAAAGCTACGAAGTTTTCCTGTTTGGTTCTGGCTATGCCAGGTTAGGACTCAGCGACTTCGAAGGCAACTAAAAGTATGCGATGAAGATGGAAGTTATTATCTTCGCCAAGTGAAATTCTGAAATAGGATACTCGCAAATTCCTGAGAGTCCGAGGTGGAGACTCAACGGGGGAGAATATGATCAATATACATAATTATCATACTATAATAAATGTTTGCACTTTCTGAAGCACTACCCTTTTTAGTTTATTTGACGTTGGGAGCATTCTGCTTCCTCTTTTTGATAGCAGTATTTTTAGTGAAAAGATGGTATAAGATAATAGCAATTGCTTGTTTAGTATTATGCAGCTATTTTTTAATACGCTTTAAATTGTATAATGACGAAAGCGAGAGGAAAAGTCAATTAGATCATGTTGGGATATATTACTTATCAAAATATCCAAATTGCGATTCGTGTTACATTCAATTAAATGAAAATATGAAATATAAAGTCTTTAAGCGTGGACAAGAAATTGAACAGGGGGATTGGCATTACGAAAGTGGTAGTGATTATTGGATTACTTACTTAAACGGAGAGAGAGACCAGCTTGGATTTGGGATCTATACCTACACAAATTATAGATTAGGTTATCCCAAGTAAATTATATTCTGTCAGACTCTCCGCACCTCTTGACACTCTTCGACCTCAAAGAAGAATCATTAATATTGATATGAGTGCTTTCCCCAACTGCCTGTTGCCAACTGCTTACTTACAATTCCTACTGCCAACTATTGCCTCCCCCCTACTCCCTCACCAACACATGTGTAATAATGGAAGAAGCTGTTCCTCCAATACTCTGAATAAGCCCGGTTCGTACATCTTTTTTTAATTGATTCTCACCTGCATGTTGTGTGAGTTGAAGATAGGCTTCAACGGCCTGGTAAACACCGGATGCTCCGATAGGATGACCTCTTGCTTTTAATCCACCGAAGGAAGACACAGGAATTTTTCCATCAGGTTTAATATGTCCTTCTGCACCCAGTTTCCATCCTTCACCCTGCTTGGCAAAACCCATCGCTTCCAACGAAAGAACCGCAATCACAGAATAGGCATCATGTAGTTCAAAAAAATCAACATCCTTTGGAGAAATGCCAGCCATTGTATACGCTTTTACACCAGAACGTTGTATGCCTTCTGCCGCAAGTGGATGATCTCTTCGTGCAACCCCCACATGTTCTGAGGCAGCGGCAGAACCCGTGATCTTAATATGTGGTTTTGAACGATCTGAAGAAGGATATCTTGAAAGGACGAGTGCCGCACTTCCGTCACATATCGGGGAGGCATCATAGATACGCAAACAATCGGTAATGAATTTTGCCTTTAGGTAATCTTCCATAGAAATCTCTTTATGAAAGACCGCATTCGGATTCTTATTCGCGTTTGAATGTGCATTGATCCCAAACATGGCGAAGACTTCAGGTTCTAATTTATAGGTATCTATATATCGTCTCATCAAACCTGCATTCAATGTAACGAACGATTCTCCCTTTCCTCCTTCAATTTCCCAATCAGAAGCAGTGGCAATAGATTGGGTAATAAAATCCTTATCCTCATGACTCATCTTTTCAAGTCCGCAGACAACGACGGTATCGCACATACCACTCATGACCGACATAAACCCGTTTCGCAACGCGGCACCACCTGATCCACACGCCGCTTCCAATGTAACAGCTTCGATGCCGTTAAGCCCCGCCTCACTTGCCACAATAGGTGCCAGTTGTTGTTGATGAGAGATCATACCCGAAAGCATGTTCCCCATATATAAGGCGTCGGCAGTTTCAATTCCTGCATCAGCCATCGCAGCTTTAATCGCTTTGGCACCCATTTCGCGCAGACTTAGTTCTGACTGTTTTTCAACTTTTAATTGCCCTATTCCTGTTATATAAACTCCGGGCCTCTCAAAATAACTCATGGTCTTAAATTTTAGGATTTCGATGAACGTTCATTTATAGTAATCAACGCCTCTCACAAATGTATAGAATTATTCCTTCTTTTTTTATAGCAGTTCCATATTAAAAGATCATTTTTTAAAATAAAAATCAGGATTCTCAAATCACTCAGATTATACTCCCGAATCCTATATCCTTTCATGCTAAAGAATTACTTTTGCGGTCAAATTCAAGACCTACATGAGTATTCATAACGAGAATAAAGAGTTTAAGAAAATTACCACGCATGCCTTGCTGGCCATGAAACAGCGGGGCGAAAAAATTTCGATGCTGACAGCCTACGATTTTTCTATGGCAACTATTCTGGATGATGCAGGTATTGATATTTTGCTTGTTGGCGACAGCGCGAGTAATGTGATGGCAGGACATGAAACGACATTACCCATTACCCTTGATCAGATGATCTATCACGCATCATCTGTTATCCGGGCTACTAAACGTTGTCTTGTTGTTGTCGATCTACCCTTTGGTTCTTATCAGGGGAATTCCAAAGAAGCGTTGAACAGTGCTATACGGATTATGAAAGAAGCTGGTGCACATTCTATAAAACTTGAAGGCGGCGAAGAGATTATCGACTCTGTAAAACGAATTATCTCGGCTGGTGTTCCTGTCATGGGACATTTAGGTTTGACACCACAAAGTATTTATAAATTCGGGACCTATACTGTTCGCGCCAAAGAAGAAGAAGAAGCAGAAGAACTTATAAAGAATGCAAAATTACTGGAAGAAGCCGGTTGTTTTGCGATAGTGCTTGAGAAAATACCAGCGGCATTAGGCAAACGTGTAGCGGAAACCGTCAAGATTCCTATTATCGGAATTGGTGCCGGTGGTGGTGTAGACGGACAGGTTCTTGTTATGCACGACATGCTTGGTATTACAAAAGAATTCAGTCCGAGGTTTTTACGACGATATCTGAATTTGTATGATGAGATCATTGAGGCTACCAAACGATATATTGCCGATGTAAAAAGTGCCGACTTTCCGAATGAAACGGAACAATACTAAATTTCGGTCTGATTCTTTTGGGCTAAACTAAATGTGTTTGACTATCCTCTAACCTACTAATATACTTTCGATTCGACTCGACTTCCGGCCCCTCCTTCGACAAACTCAGGAGGATAGGAACTCGAAGAGAGCGTTGTTGAAACACTTACTGTCATTGACTTAAATGATAGGACAACTGAGTAGCTGAAAGGCTTCCAGCGTACAAAATAATATTGTATAAAATCAAAAAAATACATTGTTTTTTTCTTCTTGATCAGAAGCCTTTACCCGCCTAAACGAATAAAGTCAAATTCAAACTATTTGCCCCGACCTATGGTAGCACCGAGAAAACGAAATTACTGACATTCGTTTCTACAATAGGTGTGTCAAGAATGTCCACGTTCCCATCTCCATTGATATCACTAGCCAAATACCCGTTCGCAAAATTGGATATGTCATTTTCCAAATTACTCAGATCATTCAGATCCACATTCTCATCTGCATTCAGATCTCCTGAGAAGAAACCGAATACACCGCCACCGAGTGAAGATTGATTACTGCCGTAGGCTTTAGTGATGGCGTCACTAAAATCGTAGGTCAATGGCGTTCCGCTTAAAGCAAGCGCAGTAGCGCTCCATGTCTGCAAACCATTTCTGTGACTAACTGCAATATAAAACGTACCGGACACAGGGAAACTACAAACGGCAGTTCCGTCGGTATTCAGAATGGTCTTAATCATAGACACCACTGCATATGGCGCTGTTGAATTTCGTAACTGGACTGTGATAGAATCAGTCATAGATGATGTCGCACCTACCACACCCTGGTTTTGTAGTACCGACGTCATGAATCCAGCCCCACTATAATATCCTTCAATAAACAATTTAAGATTGAGTGTAGAAATGCATGGTATTACGGTGATCGTTATTGTGGCTGTGTTTACACAACCATTTGCGTTTGTTCCGGTAACAGTAAAGGTTGTGGTTGATACCGGCAAAACGGTGATACTGCTTCCGCTTGAACTGCCCGGCGCCCATGTATAACTAGTTGCTCCTGTGCCTGTAATGGTCGTTGAATCGCCTGTACAAATAGTAACGGAAGCCGCATTAGCACTCACAGTTGGAAGTGGATTCACAGTGATTGTTCTTGTTGCTGTGTTCACACAACCATTTGCATTTGTACCTGTAACAGTATACGTAGTTGTCGATACAGGAGTAACTGTAACTGTAGTTCCACTCATTGCGCCTGGCTGCCATGTGTATGTTGTCGCTCCGGTTCCGGTCAAGGAAGTACTTGCTCCGGCACAGATAGTTGCATTGGTAACGGTTGTTCCTACGGAAGGTGATGGATTCACAGTGATTGTTCTTGTTGCTGTGTTCACACAACCATTTGCATTTGTACCTGTAACAGTATACGTAGTTGTCGAGGCCGGCGTAACTGTTATTGTAGTTCCACTCATTGCGCCTGGCTGCCAGGTGTATGTTGTCGCTCCAGTCCCCGAAATGGAAGTACTTGCTCCGGCACAGATAGTTGCATTGGTAACGGTTGTTCCTACTGATGGAAAAAGCACAGCACCACTACACACGATTATCGTATTCGAGGTAGCTGAACATACTCCGGTCACTTGCACATGCACTTTATGACAACCTGGATTGTATGGATAACTATAACTTCCAGACGATGAATTGAATACAGAGATACTATCAACAAACCAATTATAGTTTAATCCTGTTCCAACTATCGCATTTATATTTATGGCATTTCCTGAGCAGTTAAAAATGGTATCAGGCGCATCAATATAGGCCGTTGGCGCGCAAGATGTGTCAACAATTTTATAAATAACGCCCGCAGTCCCATCACCGGCGAGGTATAATTCGCCATAGGAATCTTCGCCCCATGCAGTGAATTTGAAAGTAAATAACGAATTCGTTTGAGGAACCAAATTCGTTGTCCAACCTGAACCATTTGGTTGCGTTTTCCAGATCTTTCCTGAACAATAATCTGCGAAAAAATATTTACCAAACATACTACCCTCTTTTCCGCCCCTGTACACAAAACCACCGGTAACTGAACAATCTGAACCTTGCGGATACACATGAATAGGCGCTGTATAGGACGCTGCGGGCTGACATCCCCCGGCACTATAAGAAGCATTCCCTTCATAACAACGCCATCCATAATTATGCCCAAAGGAATCGGATCTCAATTCAAAATCAATCTCTTCCCAGTTACTTTGTCCTACATCCCCAATCCATTTATCGCCGGTCAAACGGTCAATACTACATCGCCATGGGTTGCGCAAACCCCAGGCATAAATCTCATCCCTACCCGGCACTGTCCCTAAATAAGGTTGTGGAGGTATGTTCCCGCCATAAAATGGATTTGAGGCCGGTGAGAAATAATAGGGTGGATTAGGATTACCTACATCAAGGCGTAGAATTTTGCCCAATAACGAATCGCAATTCTGAGCCCTATTTGCCGGGTCTCCTCCGCTACCTCCATCACCCATGCTCACATACAGGTATCCATCTTTACCGAACATGAGGTTCCCTCCATTATGATTCGAGAAAGGATGATACACCGTCATCATCACCTTTGCACTATTTATCATAGCGGTGTCTGCAAAGGCACTCACCTGGTATCTGACTAATCTTGTGTAGTCGGTGGAACCCGCCCTGTGATTATAGAATATATAAAAGTATCCGTTATTTGCATAATCAGGATGAAACGCAAGTCCTAATAAACCTTGTTCATTGCCCGATGAATAAACTAAACTCGTTATATTAAGAAAAGGTGTCACATTCATAACACCTGTATTCCGGTTAATAATTCTGATTCGCCCTACTTTTTCACAAACAAATATTCGATTGTCGTTGGGTAGACCGGAGTTTGTAATTGAAACTGGACGATTGAGACCTGTAGTAAACGTTGAAACAGTCAAAGTTTGTGCATCGGCATCATTCATTGAGAAAATAAAAGCGAGGGCAAAAAGTAAAAATTTGTTCATGTTATTATAATTTACTCTAAATTAATATTTTTTGTTCTTTATCACAAAAATTAACTGGTTTATTCAGCCTTGTAAATATCTGTATTTAAAAACGCTTACACCATATCAAACATATTAACCTTGTGTAAAGGATGGATACCACTGGTTTTCTTTGTGATTATTGCTTCAGTATAGGAATTATTTCATGCCTCATAGACTATTACAAATTCGCTAACGGTATGCATTTGAAGTTCTCAATTATGCAAACTAAAAACGTGCAATTTAATGTAACAACAGTTTGATTCGACTATGGAAATAACGAGCTCCTGCAATTAAAATGATGCTATCTTGCCAATACAATACGGTAAAGTGCTGATTCATTATTACAGGATAATCTCAACAAATAAAGACCAGAAGATATGGTCTCATCAATCTGAACCTGTTTCTCGAACGTTGAATTTTGAACAGCAATATTTCCTGATGAAAGGGTTTGTCCGGTTACAGAAAGAATCTCATATGTCAAATCCGACTTCTCATTATCTTTCAAATGCCCGCTGATGATAAGTATCCCATTGGTCGGATTCGGATAATAATATATATCAGAAAAGATATTGGCAGTTTCTGAAATCGCATCGGCAATACTGATCTTTAGTAAATTACTTAGCACTATAGCAGGCAGCGAACAAAGATCGCTACTGCTCACCTCACAGGTCACCTCATCGGAATTCACAAGACTGCTGCTACTGTATATAGTACTATTGATGCCGACATTGGACGTATTCAGTTTCCATTGATAAACAGGAGTAACGCCCGCATTCAATGCGACCGCTGTAAAGGTTACTAATTGTCCGGTACTGATAATGACACCCGGACTTGCACTGATGGTCACGGATGGCGTCGTCACCGGATTAACAATCATGGTGATGCTATTACTGTTCGCAAGAGATGGATTTGCGCACACATTACTACTTGTCAGTTCGCAGAGAACAATAGCACCATTGGTCAAAGTGGAAGTCGTGAACGTATTACTGTTTGTTCCCGAATTCACACTATTCACTTTCCATTGATAGGAAGGAGAGATACCAGCATTGGTTGTTGTTGCAGTAAATGTCACTGAACTTCCGCTACAGATCGTTATTCCGGGTAATACACTGATTGAAATTGTTGGTATTACAATCGGATTAACCGTCATTGTAATTGTGTTGGAGTTGACTACAAGTACAGAAGCACAGCCCTGATTGCTTGTCATCTCACATTGTATCTGATCAGCATTCAGAATACCATTGTCTGTATATGTAGCAGAATTTGTTCCAACATTTAATCCATTTTTCTTCCATTGAAATGACGGGGCAGTTCCGCCAAAAGCAGGTATGGCGGTATAGGTTACACTATTACCTGCACAGATCGTGTTTCCAGGACTGGCAGTGATATTGACAGTAGGAATTACATTGGATAGTACGGTCATGTTGATCTCATTACTTGTGTCAATGGTGGTCGTTGCACATTGAGGACTTGTATTAATAACCAATTTTATAATATCACCATTTACCAAACCAGAGGATGAATATGTTAGACCAGAGGAAACAGTTGTTCCGTTCTTTTTCCATGAATACGTTATGCTTACTCCCTGGTTGATGATTACCGCACTAAAACTTGCTGATGTACCTACACATATGGTATCGGAGGGAGCGACACTGATCGTAGCAGAAGGCGTTAGAGAAGGATTGACTGTCATGGCGAGAATATTACTTGTGTCTGTCATGCTGCTAACACATTGGATACTACTTGTAAGTACGCAACTGATCTGATCCGTATTGAGGAGTCCATTGTCATTGTAAGTTATACTGTTTGTTCCTACTGCGCTTCCATTCTTTAGCCATTGGTACTGAGGTGTGGTTCCTCCTGATACTGGTGTTGCAGTAAAAGTAACATTCACTCCGTTGCAAATTGTAAGCCCTGGATTTGCAGCGATAGTAACAACCGGTGTCGCAAGATTTGTGACGGACATTGTGATGGCATTACTGGTCGCATTCGAACCAGATAAACAAGTTTCATTACTGGTGATAACACATGTAATGGAATTCCCGGTGATCAATGCATTATCTGTATACGTTGAACTATTGATACCCACATTGCTACCGTTTTTCTTCCATTGATAGGAGGGATTACTTCCACCATTTACTGGTGTTGCAGTGAACGTTACCGGCGTTCCTGCACAGATCGCAAATCCCGGGTTTGCAGTAATTGAAACTGATGGTGTAAGGATTGCATTTACTCCCATAGTTACAGCATTGCTTATATCTGTCAAAGACGTTGCGCATACTGCGTTGTTGGTCATGACACAGGTTACAATATCATTATTGTTGAACGTTGATGATGTAAATGAAGAACTGCTGACCCCGGTATTGATTCCATTTACATTCCATTGATATTGCGGCGCATTCCCTCCATTTACAGGAGTAGCCGTGAAAGTCACACTACTTCCCACACAAATAATATTCGAAGGAGAAGCGGCAATTGATATTCCGGGAAGCAGTGCAGGATTAACACTCAACTGTACAGTAGATGAATAAGCAGTATCAGTGCCATTGATAATTCTACAACGATATTCGGTTCCATTCAGACTCAAGGGAATATTTATTAAAGCTACTATAGCTCCGCTAACATTTGAATAGACCGGACCGTTCGATAAATTGAACCAAGCAGAACCTATACGATATTGCCATTGATAAACTGAAGGAAGTGATGTAATGATCGAAAAACTTGTATTACTTCCTTCACAGAGAGTTTGTGAAACTGGTTGTGATACAATCCACGGGATTGGATTCCGTTCACCAACCTGGTACTCTCCTTCTACATCATTTCCAAGATTGGAATAGATGAGGCTTAAAGGATTTGGATAACTGGCTCCGGCAGTATCCCAGGACCCACTGCTATATCTTGAGGCAATGAAATTATAAGGATTCACACCTGCATCTGTATTAGCAGGTTGCCAGTTAAATGTTACAGCAACATAAGGAGTTACTAAGTTGATGGTGTTAAGCAATTTTATCTTTACATGCTTATTGACACTTTTATTCGGAAGTATCGCACTTGAAAAAATAGAAGGATGATCATTGTTTAATACCTCTACTTCAATAAAACCTGAGGTTTGAATTGCAGTTGTTGAGCCCGTTATGCTGACGGGGGTATACGAATTCATGTCACCCACAGGAAATGTCGCGCCGAAAGGTGAACCAACCTGAAAATAATTCCTGAATTTACCCACTACCCAACCTGTAGACTGGGAGGCAAATGTCTGACCATCATGGTTCTCTGTTAACGTGTTTGTATCCAGATCTAATACGCCGTCAATAAACTGAAGTAAACTGCTGAAAGAACAATTAGGCACTAACAACCGCACACCACCAGCAGAACTATTATTAACTCTCATACCGTAAAAAGATGAATAAGGATAAGAGCTAGAGGTTATAATACCACTGCCGCTTACAGTTTGCATAACAGTTGCAGGCAAGTCTGTAGTTGAAGTCCTGTCAGCAAAAACAATTCCACCATCAAGATATAGTTTGGTTCCGGCATTTACCACAATATTTCCTTTTGTTACCATTGATGAACTGCCGCCATGTAAAATAGAATTATTCTCAAGTATCAGATCACCAAGAAGCACTATGCCATTGCTGATTCTTGCAGAAATCAAACTGGAAGAAACTATTTTAATTAATACCTGACCAAAATTTATACGATTATTAAGGTATCCACAGTCAAGACGAAAAGATGAATTGGTCGTGCTTGCAGTTGTAAGTATTCCATCACCCACCTGAAAAGTATGATTGGTTGAAAAAGTAACGATCCCGAGAAAAGGGTTTACTTTTAAAGCATCTCCTGAGGATGCAACATGTGGGTCTACTATTGTCAATACGCCTCCTGTAAAAAACAGGGAAGGTGAAAATAAATTCAGAAGCGGGGTTGTGGCCGGTACACTATTCGCGGCGATACCAGATGCATTCCCGTCAATACTTATGTTGCCGCCACTTTGCGTCATATTGGAACCTGCTTCTATAGAGAGGTTGCCATTAATATAAATACTTCCTCCGGAAACATTGAAATTGCCATAATTAATCAATGGTGCTTTGCCTCCACCTGCAGGCCCCATTGTAATAGAACCTAAGTTGTTTAGTAAAGATCCATTATTAACTAAGGCACTGTCTAATATTAGGATACCCGAAGTATTACTGAGAATTCCCCCTGAGATTATACTGATTATTTTTGCAGATTGATTCCCATCAATTTCCACTTGTGTTCCTGCGGAAATAATAACAATGTCTCCTGTACCAGGTGATGTACCTTGATTCCATGTGCTGCCATTTGACCAGTTGCCTGTGGCAATAGAAATAAAAATATTACTACTGAGATTTGTTTCAGAGCCAATGTAATGATTTGTTGTGAGATCAGTTAAACTCATACCTATTCGTTCCACTTTATAATCAGGTGAAATGCCGCTTGCTGGGACATGAACACCAGATACACTATTTGTCTGCATCAGATGGAGATTACTCAACAACGGAGTTGCCACTAAACTCCCGGCAGTTAACCTCATTCCGCAGGTGCCGGTGCTCATAGAAATTCCATTTCCGGATGCCATTTGCCATGAAGCATTGCTTCTTGAGATCAGCGTAGCGGAACCATCTGTTACATTTAAGCCATTTACAAATCCAGAGATATTGTTGTGTGTTAATGTGAGCGTACCTCCATTGCTCAATGATCCTGATGAATTGAAATATATAGACACATTCCTATTGAAATGATCTTGTGTTGAAACAGGATAAAATCCAATTCCCGTTCCTGCAGTAGTAGGCAAACCACTGGTTGCATACCATCGGGTAAGCGATCCGGTTGTCATCATGATAGAACCCGATGTCCAATTTAACAAACCAGGATTCGTGGTTGAATTGCCTACTATAAGCGAGTGACTGCTGATATCAATATCACCATTGCTCATTGTAAGTGTGCCTGGTATTACACGATCAAAAGGAAGCGATAAGGTATGTCCATTTCCTATTTTAGTAGTAAGATTTGTTGGGCCTCCGGTTACAGGAAAGAGTAAAGAGTTGGTCGTAGAATTAAATAATCCATCATAGGTAAGTGTTGTATTTGTGTTACTATAAACTAATGTGAGTGCGGTATTTATCGGATTTGAATTTGGGGTTGATACCTGTAAACCTCCGCCGCTATTAATGTTAAATGTGCTAGTCAGAGAACCTGCGCCATTTAATTGAATTCCATTTTGATTACTTATCCTAAATGTGATTGGCCCGGTGGGCGCGGAATTATAAAATTGAACTGTCTGCGTGCCAGAAATTCCGTTGCAATGAAATACTGGAGAACCTGTACCTGTTGAAATCATTTGACCACCTGTCTGTAAGAAATTTCCTGTGAGATTGAAGGTCTGTAAACTTCCGGCACTGGTGGAGGCAATATTGATAGTGCCGCCCGACTGCTGACATTGGGCAACATTAAAGGTAAGTCCGTTGGTGGTTCCAAACCAGATCCACTGGCCTGTACCTGTCGAAATTACATTCAATGTTGCTACAATTAAAGGCATATAATTCCCTAAGATTACATTACCTGTTTGATTTGGGCAATCATAAATAACATTGTAAACAGTATCGCCAAAATCAAGATAAAGAGTTGAACTTGTAAATCCATCAATTAGTAGTGTTGACCCTGGTTTCCAATTGCAAACAGGAATAACGCCTGCTACGGTGGTATATTTATGTTCATAGGTTCCTTCAATTACGAGAGTACCAGGATTAAGCATAGTCTGTGAAGAGCCATTCGATGTACCCACAGCCAATCTACCTGTTGGGGTTATGCGTATGTAGCTATTTGCAAAACTGATTGAATTTTGTGTAGCATTTGTAGATTGAATTTCGAGCAGACCGTCTACTTTTCCATTTGCGTAAGTTCCGGGACTACTGAATTCTAAATTCAATCCGTTTGATATTCCATTAATATACAAAGCCGATCCATTGGCAATAAATAATTCGTTAGTTGAGGTATCATAATCACCATGAATGATATAATGATTATAAACGGAGACTAATGCTCCCTGCAATGAAACTGTGGTATTATTTGAAACGATAAGACGTCCTATAGATTCAGAAGGAATATTTTTTACGGTGTCTGTATTGCCAGCATTGAACTGGAGGACATCAGCAGGAGTTGGATTGTTCCTCGACGGGGTCCAGTTACCCGGCAACTGATAATTCATATCAATAACACCCGTCCATGAATATATATTGCTTGTACAAACACGGCCTGTGAAGTCACCGGTAAGTGGATAAACTAAAGTAGAAATCGTATCTGAAGTTTTCAATGCATAATTATTAAATGTTGCTAATGACAATGAAGGAAATCCGGTCCAGCTTCCGGCGGAATACCGTTGAATACAAAAATTTGGGGTACCGATATTTTCTGCCGGTGGGTACGAAAAAACCATCAGATAGGAAAAAGGACTTGCCGGAAGATTATCAGTAACAGTCCAGTAGCGTGTTACATAATCAGTGGATGACAATTCGTTTGGATGCTTGTCATCTCGAACTCTTACAGAAATATAACGGGTCACTGCGTTTGAGGTTACATTGATATTAAACCCTGAACCTTCATGAACTCCTTTTGTATCTCCTACAGGAAATGTATATTGTACACTGGATGTTCCGGCATACGGACTAATCTTTCTGATTAACTGACCTGTGCTGTCTGCTGCAATCATATTGGAAGCTGTTGGCGTTGGAATACCTAAAGCATTTGCAGCACCATCCATTGTAAGAGAATAAGGTCCAAGCACCAGAACGCCGGCATAAAGTGTAAGGCTACCGTTGATTGTTCTGTTACCTGGAAGGAGGATACGGTTATTCGGAACGGCATTCAGGGCGTTTATGAAAATGTTATAGGGTGAGTTAACAGACGGCCATTCCACCGGGCTTGTGGTCACAGGATAATAATTTACATATTCAAGTTTTGAATTAAGAGGATCATACGAAAACATGCCGGTTCCATCCCAACTTCCTGCAATGATAGAATGGGTGGCCCCGCTTCCTACCGTGAGTATACCGGTTAAAGTGGCTCCTGTAATATTATTCAAGGTATAATTAACAGGCACATTTGCGGAAGTTCCTCCTATACTGATTTGCTGATGCGTGCTGCCATTCAATAATATTCCGGGTATTCCGGTTCCTGTTCTGGTAATCGTATGAGGAGCTAATTGAAAAACATTCCCCGAAAGCGTTAATGTATTTGTAGAAGTTGTGCTTCCACTGAGATCAAGAGTGCCGCTATTTAAATACATATTTCCGAACACTTTCATTCCTGAAGATCCGGTAGTTATCTTGAATATGGAAGCGTTCTGAATAAAATTACCAAGGACATTCAGGGAAGCAATTGTACCGAGATTCAATACCTGGTTGTTTGTATTATTGATGATACAATTACCGTAGGTTGAATCAATTTTGGACCCCAACGATATCGTAGCAGTTTGCGCAGCGCAATCCCATATAAAATTTCCAAAGCTTTGATTTGATGCTATTGTCGGAACGGTATTTACACATCCGGTAATATATACGTTCGAGCTTATTCCAAAATACGCGTTAGGCAATGCACCTCCATTTCGGGCGTGATAATAATTGCCATTATTTATAAATGTAAAATTAGCCGGAGCTGAAACAGCAGTATTTGTAATAGTGGCAAGAGAACCATTCAAATACATAGAACCATTGATGATCGTATTGGCATTTGTACCATTATAGTTAGAACTGCTGTCAATATTTAATGTGCCGTCAATGATGGCAGTTTTCAAAGTGGATGTTGTGAATTTCAGATTCACAGTACTATTTCCTCCTAAGGAAAGCACCGAACCATTTTCAATACTAAGCTTATCGCTCAAGGTGATTGTTGAAGTAGTAGCGGATAGTAAAGCAATCATTGTATTTCCATTCACCTGTAATATCGTTGCACTTTGTGTAGGTACATTCGTGGCAACAGAAGAACCACCATTACTGAAAAAAAGTGTATCCCCACTAAGTATTAAATTTCTTGCCGGCGACCAATTAGAAGCAAGCTGAAAATCCGCATTTCCGGAAATAGGCACCCAGGTATATTTTTTAGGACCCAACGTTTGCAAACTTCCAAATAATGACGATGAGCTATTGTATTTAGGACCGCCCATACATCCGGACTGATTATAAGGAAAAATGGTATACGTATAAACTGTATTCATGCTCAATCCACCGCTCGTATAAGAAGTGAGTGCACCATCATAATCAACAGTACCATTTCCCAGAGACGAACTCACAGTATAAGTAACTCCGTCAACAGGACTTGTACTTAATGGAACATTCGGCGTTCTCACCACCAAATAGCCACTCGCTGCAGGCACAGAAGCACTAAAATTTCCCGAAATACTGTTGGTGGTTGAACTAAGTAGAAGATTTGAAGGCACATTTGGAGTTGTGCACACTGGCGGAGGGGTATAAGTAAAAGACAAAGTACTGGGAGGATTTACACCTCCGTTATATTCTATGCTTTGCGTATTTGTAGAACTTTGTACGGAAGATGTCCATGAACCTGATGAAGAATAACGGCTGTTGAATGAACTATTGTTTAAACCTCGAAGGCCTACCTGCACATCCAACAAACTGGCTGCAGAGAGTGAACAGTTGCCGTAACTTATTTCCACAACATTCGTGGTTTCATAAAGTTTTATTTGAAAATTTGCTGATAATGCTGTTGTTGATGGACGACCAAAATTAGTCCATTGAGAAACAAAGATCCTGTTAGGTGTAGTGCCAATTGTTTTATGACTCAACTCCGTAGAAGCGTTGAGGCTTGCCAGATTTGCGTCAAATCCGGAGACTACCCTGAACCCACTGTTACTGGATGCTATCATCCAATAGTCAATTCCTGGATCAGTAGAACCAAAACTTATAAAACCATTAATAGCGATCTTAATGGAGTTGTATCCAACATTATCAAAATTAAATGTAAATGGCAGGCTTACAGAAAACACTTCATTGCTATATCCTGTTCCGCTTGCCAGCACATTTCCACCAGTGATAGCTGCATAAGGCGAGAATGTACTTTGAGAAAACGTATAGGATGGAATATATTGTGCTGAAACTCTTGTTAACAGTCCAAAAAATAAAATAGCATATAGGAGGAATATTTTTTTCATGGCGTTAAGGTGTTTTGAGAATAATATGTGAGTAGAAAAAGTCTCTCGGATAAAATTATGCTAAAATCCCCAATATACAAAACAATGTTAATTTCAATACTTCCTAAAAAACCCCCACCATGTTACATTCCTGAATCATTAATAGCCGGATCATGCGGAAAAAGACCACGCAGAAAGTCACCAAAATCGGCCCTTTTATTTTAATGTGTCTGGCTTTAATCCTGCGGTATAAAAAAACCGATTCGTGAGAACCGGCTTTTCCAGAAGATATCATTCCAATCCCTTATTAATTCGTGTTATTCAGGCAATTTCAGTAACCTTCATAGTTCTCTAAATTAGTTGACAATATTACCTGTGAATGCGAAAAAATGTTGCTTTTTGTATATAAATATCATACCTATTGCTAATGATAATAAGCAAAGTATAATCAAAGACCATTGCGACATAGTTGGTACACTGGCCCCGCAATTTCCAACCAAGGTTCCTTCTGTTAACTGTCCGCGTAATTCCCCACCAGGATAAACAGCGTTGTGCACATTAATATACCACAAACCAGAAAGGAATTGAATTTCCTGAGCGGGACTCAATATATATGAATTTGAATACATCCCGGATGTCACACCTGTTGGGAATCCTGCAAATCCAATTACGACAGATGCATTTGTTCCGGCCGGAGCAGGTCCGTGGAAATGCCCGGCCGTTGTTGGCGCTGCTAATCCATTGAACATCATGGTAAAATTTAATATATTGGTGCTACTGTTATACGTTCCAATGCAGGTACCGCTCGCTGTGGACGTATTTGAAGGAACTTCTTTCTGACCAGTCATTGCAACCTCGATGACTGAAATAGGTCCGGTCGTTATGCCTTCCTTTAATTGCGATCTTAATTCTCCACCAGGAAAAACGGGATTATGAATATTTACATACCACATTCCGCAAAGAAGCTGAGATTCTTGCGTAGCGGTCAAGGTATAGGAATTTGAATACGTTCCTGAGGTGGCACCGGTCGGAAATCCTGCAAACCCAATTATAACAGGAGCATTTGAACCCGCAGCAGACGGACCGTGAAAATGACCTGCTGATGCAGGAGCAGATAAGCCATTGAACATTAGTGTAAAACTCAGGA
>Ga0105047_10007880_pt1 | contig 17870 bp, 12 predicted proteins | sample MAT04_FD_78384 | JGI IMG/M metagenome (GOLD analysis project Ga0105047, IMG submission 78384) | Freshwater microbial communities from Lake Fryxell liftoff mats and glacier meltwater in Antarctica - MAT-04 (megahit assembly) | ecosystem: Environmental > Aquatic > Freshwater > Ice > Liftoff...
AACTACAGCCATCTCGTCTACGGACAGGTGCGTCGCCTGGTCTTCAATGATGCGGTTCAGATTGTCCATGCACCCGCGCCGGGCCTGGACGGCCTGGTGACCGCGCGCAGTGGCGACATCTCGTTGGTCGTCGGCCGTTGGCCAGATACGCTGAAGCAGGCTGCCAATCCAGTCCTTTACGCGCGCAGGCGGCGCGGCAGACGCTGGTCGACGAGTTGTGGCATAGTGCGTGTCGCGTCGTGGGCGATGTCCCAGTGCTTGCCGCGGGCAGTGATGGTTCGTACCGGGAGGTAGCCCGCCGTTTTGCAGAGATATACCGCGGCTGTATCATTGCAGAGTCGGTCACGCCTGTGTCGCCGACCATGCGCAGCGCAGCGAGTGGCCAATGACCGTGAACCAGCCTGGCTCAACGACCCACACCCTTGCGATTTCGGTGATCGTCAACACCAACGACCGCGCCGCGCCGCTGCAAACGCTGCTCAAGTCGCTCGAACACCAATCCTATCCTCACTTCGAGGTGATTGTCGTCGTGGGGCCAACCAACGACAATACCCTGGACGTGGTCGCTGCCTATGGCGCTCGCGTGCGCGTGTTGCGCTGCCCCGAAGCCAACCTCAGCATCTCGCGCAATATCGGGGTAGTGGCCGCGCGCGGTGAGGTTGTGGCGTTCATCGACGACGATGCCGTACCGTGCCGGACCTGGCTTCAGCAGTTAGCGGATTGCTTTTCGGCGCCCCAGATCGACGCTACCGGGGGCGCCGTCCTGCTGATTCACCCAAACCGCCCGCTTACGCAGTTTCGCCTTGGTGTGATCTCGGCGCTGGCCGAATTGGTCGACGTGCGTGACTCGTGGCTCGACCAACTGGCGCCACCGGCCGGCGTTGCGGCGTTGTGGAGCCCACGCATGATGGGATCCAACATGGCATTCCGCCGGCTGCCGCTGTTGGCGATTGGTGGCTTTGACGAAAACTACGCCTATGGGTACGAGGACCCGGACGCCGCGATGCGGATCACGATCGCCGGCGGCAGTGTGCTGCCGTTGCGGGAAGCGCCGGTCTACCACGTTCCTGCCTCCAGCCGCTATCGGGTGGGCTATACGCTCAATCAGCATTGGTGGCTCTACACCAAGACTGGCGTCTATTTCAGCATCAAGCACGCACGCACGGGGCGGGAATCACGCTCCGCCATCGCCAAGCGCTGTCTATATCTGATCCATGGCCACTGGCGTTGGGCCGGCGAACTGTATGCCGATGGTAAACTCACGGCAGGCCAGCAGTGGCGCATGCGTGTGCAAGAAGTGCGCTACGGGCTATGGGGCATCTACGCCGGGTTCTTTAGCCGGCGCCGCCTGTTGAGCCAACGCCAGGTAGCCGAAGCAACCAACCAGGAGCAAGTCTTGCGGCCTTATCTGAATGATCAGTCGGCCATGCAACCGTCTGTTGACCCAGTATCCGGGCAGAGCGCACGCCTGGAGATGCCATCGCCGCCGCTGCGTCTCTGTTTGCTGAGCCAGACCTATCCACCCGAGAAATTCGATGGTGTAGGACGCAGCACCAATTTGCTGGCACGCGGCCTGGCCGAACTGGGCCACCACGTGCATGTCATCACGCGCGGCGAACACGACCAGGTCAGTTTCTACGCGGGCGCCTATGTCCATCGCATTGCGCCGCCGCTTACCCGTTACACGCGCTATCGCCTGCTGCCCGTCACCCACCATACGCTCAACTATAGCCACGGTGTCTACGAGAAACTGCGCGCGCTGGTGCTCAACGATGGCGTGCAACTGGTTGACTCGCCGCTGTGGCAGGTGGAGGGGCTGGTGACGGTGCTGAGCCACCTGCTGCCGGTGGTGGTGCGTCCGGTGACGGCGGCGCGTCAAATCGCCGAACTCCAGCACAACCGCGACCGTGACATGGCGATGATCGGCGATCTGGAGCAGGCCCTCCTAGAACGCGCCGATTTCTTGGCCGCCAACTCGCAGGCGACGGTGAAGGCGCTGCAAACGGTCTATCATCTGCCAGGCACGACGCCATACGGTGTGATCCCCTACGGGATCGCTCCGGTGCCGGATGAAGCGGTGCGCCCCTTCAAACTCGACCAGCCGCCCGGCGTACGGACGGTGCTTTTTCTGGGCCGCCTCGAGAAACGCAAAGGCATATTGGACCTCTTTGCCGCCATCCCGCGCGTGTTGGCGGCGACACCCCACGTGCAATTTGTGATTGCCGGCGCCGATAATAGCCAGTCTGACGGTTTTCAGGCGCGCAATGGCATGAACTACGCTACCTGGTTTGCTCGCCAAAACCCGGCGCTCGCCGCGTCGGTGCGTTTCCTCGGCGCCGTCGGCGACGACGAGTTGAATCGTCTCTACCAGCAGTGTGATTTGTTTGTCGCTCCCTCACTCTATGAGTCCTTTGGCCTCATCTACCTGGAAGCCATGAACTACGCCAAACCTGTGATTGGGTGCAATGCCGGCGGCATCCCCGAAGTTGTCGACGACGGTGTGACCGGTCTGCTTGTCGAGCCGGAAGCACCCGCGGCCCTGGCCGAGGCCATTGTGCGGCTTGTGCGTAGCCCCCAGCAGCTCCACGATCTAGGGGTCGCCGGTCGTTACCGGTTGCTCGACCGCTTCAGCTATCAGCACATGGCGCGCGGCTTTGCGCAAGCCTATCGCAGCGTGCTGCTTCAGAAAGAGAGTCAATCTACCGCATGAGCACATCCTTTACTGTGCAAGACATTCTGAGCGATGTCGAAATCGAACTGCTGCAGGGCGCCGTCACACGTGACGAACTGGGACAGAGCGTGCAAAATGTACGTCGCTTTCAGAACACGGTGCGCGGCGAGAGCCTTGACGCCGCCGGCGCACGCCCAGACTACCGGCAGATTGCCAACCGGCAGTTTCAACTAAACGATATGTTGCTGACGCTGATTCAGGAGACCGTGACGCGTCTGCGCGGGCTGGAATTGGAAGTGCGCAAGGCCGAACGAGCCGGTCTGCGCGCCACGGCGGGCGCGCCGGACGTGGCGCCGGTGGCCAGTCCCGATCTTGGTGTCGAAGAGGTTGCCGGCCCGGACGCCGTCTCCGCGCTCGACTATGTGCGCCATCTGGATGCGCTACAAGGTGCCATGCGCGAGGACGCGCTGGCTCTTCAAATTGAGGCGATCCCCTCGGACCTGCCGGCCATCGGCAAGCTGATCGGGGGACTGCGTTCGATGGTGCATAGCTTGGTCGTTTTCTATGGGAACCGGCTGGCGCAAAAGCAGACGGAGATCAATCGCCTCTATGGCGCCAGCCTGCGCGATCTGTACGCGGCCAACCGGCAACAACAAGAAGAGATCGACCACCTGGCCCTACAGCTTGCGGCCATGCACGATCGCCTGCAACAACTTGAGCAGCGGACACCATAGATGCGTATCGGTCTGTACAACCGCCATCTCGCCACGCTGGGTGGCGGCGAGCGCTATAGCCTGGCGATTGCCGCGTTGTTGAGTCACCGCAATCCGGTGGAGGTGATCAGCCACGTGCCGGTCGACCCGGCCGCCGTGCAACAACGGCTGCAGATGGATCTGGGCCAGGTGCGTTGGCGCGTCGTGCCCGAACATGCGCCGGCGGCGTTGGCGTCGCTGAGCGCCGATTATGACTTCTTTATCAACGGATCCAATCTCGATTTTATCCCCAATCGGGCAGCACACGCGGCCATGGTCGTCTATTTCCCGCTGCCGGCTGACGGCGGGCTGAACGCTGGCCTGCGTCGCTACACCAGCACCTTCCTGCGTGAGTGGTTCATGCTGCCCGTTTTTCGGGCGGGTGTCTATGGCGAGGAGGCCGGGGGCGCGCGCCGGTTGGCGCCGCATGCTGTGATCGAGATGCCGGTCGCGCCGGCGCCTTATCGCGTTCACTTTCTGTTGCGATCGGCGCTCGATGCCGTGCAAGAGGTGAGGGTGGCCGTCGACGGTGTTGAGCAAGTGCGCGTGACTGTGGACGGCCGATTTACGCCGTGCACGCTCTTGATGGACCCCAGCAGGGATCAAGCAACGCACACAATCACGGTGGATACGGCTGCCATTACACCAAGCGCACGGTTTGCCCTTCACCTGGCTGGCTGGGAGGCGGATCAGGCGCGCAACTACTTGTATCGCCGGTGGTTTGTGCGCCGGCTTCCGGCGTGGGATGCCCGCCTGCGCAACCCCCAGCCGGCGGACATTGTCGCGGTGGCGCGCACCTATCCGATCATCTGGGGCATTTCGAACTATACGCGGCAATGGATCGCACGCTACTGGGGGTTGACCAGTTCGCTCTTGTACCCGCCGGTCGACGTGACCCGCTTTGTGCCGTCACCGGATAAGCGGCTGCAGATTCTCTCGGTTGGCCGCTTTTTTACAGGACAGCACAACAAGAAGCACGTCGTGATGATCGATGCCTTTAAGCAGCTTGTGGATCAGGGACTGCGCGGGTGGGAGCTTCATCTGGCCGGCGGTGTCAATCACGGCGCCGAGCATGCCGGCTATCTGGCGCAGGTGCAAGCGGCGGCGCGCGGCTATCCAATTCACCTGCATCCCGACCTGCCGTTTGACGAACTGGCTATCCTCTATGGCGAAAGTGCGTTGTACTGGCATGCCGCCGGTTTTGGCGAAGATGAGATACGCCAACCGTTCAAGGCCGAGCACTTTGGGATTACGACCGTCGAGGCGATGGCGGCTGGTTGTGTGCCGGTCGTGATCGCACGCGGCGGCCAGCCTGAACTGATCCGCCATGGGGTCGATGGCTATCTTTGGCAGACGATCGCTGAATTGCTGGCGTATACACGGCAGTTGGTCGGTGATGTGGCCCTGCGCCAAACCCTGGCCGCTGCCGCACATGCTTCCAGCCGTCGTTTTGGCCTACCCGAATTTGCAACTACCCTGGCCGGCACCCTGGCTGCGGCGGGTATCTCCCAGGAAGGAGGTTGATGCCTTCATGTCATTTCACAAGCTCGTGAGCATCGTCGTGCTCAACCTCAATGGACGCCGCCATCTGCCGGCCTTGCTGGCGCATCTGGCTCAACAGACCGTGCGCGAATTCGAGTTGATCTTTGTGGACAATGGTTCGCAGGACGATTCGCGGTTGCTGGTTTCGCAGACCTGTCGCAGCTTCGGCATTGATCTGAACCTGATCTGTAATCCGCAAAACCTTGGCTTTGCCGCCGCTTGCAATCAAGGGCTGCACGCCGCCCGGGCTGACTGGGTGGTCATGCTCAACAACGACACCTTGCCGGAGCCAGCGTGGCTAGAACAATTGCTGAATGCTGCGCACGCCGAACCGCGGGTGGGCATGGTCGCTTCGAAGATGCTCAAAGCCCATTGCCCCGTGCAGATTGACTCCGCCGGCATCGCGGTCGACTGGACGGGGATTGCCTGGGATTGGCAGGGTGGCGAGCGCGACGATCCGCACGAGGGTGGTTTGCCGGAGATTTTTGGCCCGTGCGGTGGCGCTGGCCTCTATGCGCGGCAGATGATGCTCGATCTCGGTGGGTTTGACGAGGACTTTTTTGCCTACATGGAAGACGTCGACCTGGCCTGGCGCGCACGGCTGGCGGGTTGGCGCTGCCTGTATCAGCCGCGGGCGCGTGTTTTGCACGCACATTCGGCCACGCTAGGCGACGCGTCGCCTGTCAAGCGCTTCTTGCTAGGGCGTAACAAGGTTTGGCTGGTGGCGAAGAACATGCCAACACCTTGGCTATTGGGTCTTTGGCCCACGATTGTCGGATATGACGCCCTCGCCGTGGGCTATGGCGTCGCCCAACGCGGCGACTTTGCTTCCCTGCGCGGCCGGCTCGCCGGTATCTGCGGGCTGCGCCAGGTTTGGCCCAAACGACGCGCCGTGCAGGCCGCCATCGTCGACATCGAGAACTGGCGCCGCTTTATGTCACCGCTGGTGGCGCCTTGGGCGGTACGTGCCCGCTACACCCATTTGAAGCCCTCTGCATGACCACCTTGTTGCTTGGCATGAGCCTTGGCTTTGCCGCCGGCATCAGTCCCGGCCCGCTGCTGACCCTGGTTATCACGCGTACGCTTGCGCGTGGCTTCGGTGCGGGCTTGCGCGTGGCAGTGGCGCCGTTGCTGACCGACCTGCCGATTATTCTGATCTCTGCGCTGCTCTTTGGCGTCTTGCCGGCTGCTTTGGAAATCGCGCTGACTGCGGCTGGCGGTTTCTTTATAATCTTTCTCGGCCTGGAAACCATGCGCAGTGCGCGTCACGCGCGTCTGGAACAAGGTGCGGCCGGCGCACAACCCGCCAGCACCGATCTGTGGCACGGCGTCCTTGTCAATGCGTTGAGCCCGCACCCCTGGCTTTTCTGGATCACCGTGGGTGGCCCCATCCTGACCAGCGCCTGGCGAACCAGTGCGTGGCACGCGTTCGCCTTCCTGCTCGGATTCTACTGCCTGCTGGTCGGTGGTAAAATTGCTTTGGCCTTTGCGGTGGCCGGTGGTCGCCGCCATCTAACCGACGTTTGGTATCGCCGCCTGCTGCTCTTGAGTGGGCTAGTGCTCTGCATCTTTGGCGCTTTGCTTTTCTGGCGCCTCGTTCAAACAATCTTATGACTGACCAACCCATCATCTATCGCCCACATTCGCGCTACGTGTTATATGCCGGCGTGTCATTGGTTATGGCCGTGGCATTTGTCTGGCTGCTGCGGAACCAATACGAAGGGGGAGCGGTCTTTTTCCTGTTGGTTTCCCTGGGCGCCGCACTTTGGTCTGTCGGCAATCTGCTGAGTCGTGTCGAGGTGGATGCCGTTAGCCTGGTGGTGCGGCTGCCCCTGTTGCCGGCCCGGCGCATCGATATTCGCCAGCTTGCCGAAGTCACGGAAAATGGCCGCTTCGTGCCTGCCCTCGTGGTGCTCTACTACCCCTTGCGCGCCGACGGCCTGGTCGATCTGGACGATCTACGGAGCCAGACCTTGCCGGCGGTGGAAGACCAGGCCGATCTCCTCCAGTTCTTGCAAGAAAAGACGCCGCGCTGATGCTGCCCTTTGCGCCTACCCTGTCTGTGCGACCCCTGACGGTTGACGAGAGCGATGTGGCCGGCGTCCTACTCAACCGCTGGCTCCAGCGGGCCATGTACAGCGCACCGATGGACGACGTCACGGTGCGCGAACAGTTGTTTGGCAACAGCCCGCCGACCCTCTATCCCGTGCGCTGGCAGCAGCGGCAGGTGTTGGGCGTTTGGCGCGTCGGCGAGTTATTGGGACTGCTGGACGCTGCCATCTGGCTAGACAGCGCCAGCGCCGTGCTGCCTGAATATCATCCGATTGGCCTGCTGCGTTTTCTCGCCCTCCCGGAACGGGCGGATCTGGTCAACAGTGCGACCCAGGCGCTCGTCGATGCCGCCGTGACGTTTTGGCGCGCGGGCGGCGTCGGCCATGTCAAGGTCTACCCTATCAGCAGCGGTTATCCCTGTTTCCAAGCGGGCGCTGGGTTGCTGCCCGGCGATTGGGCCGACCATGTGCGCCTGTTCACTGGGATGGGCTTTCGCTTTGTCGACCGCTACTATTGTCTGGCCCGGCCGGTGGAACACCTCCTCGAAGAAGTAGTCCCGCAAGGCGGCTTGAGCCTCGCCTTCCGCGGCGGCGCCGACGATCGCCGCTACCAGGTTTTCTACCGTCGCACCGAACCGGTCGCCGAGGCGCGTCTGGTACCGAAGCGCGTTGCCGTCGATGGGGTGTTGCGATCGATTGGGTATATCGCCCATTGGGACGTGGACGAACGCTGGCGCAACCAGAAGATCGGGCGCTGGTTGCTGCGGCGAATGGTGAACGACGCCACGCAACAAGGCCTGGCTGAAGTGATGGTTCATTTGCAATTGCCACAGGCCGCCGGCATGAATCTGCTGGCGCAACACGGCTTTATTGAACTCAACTACCGGGGCTATTCACTCGAGAAAAATCTTTCGGAGTGAGCATGCATATCATGTTTGTGACAGGTGAATATCCGCCGATGCCGGGTGGCGTGGGCGCCTACACACAAGAATTGTCGCGTGCGCTGGCCGCGCTTGACGTGCGAGTGAGCATCCTTACGTCCCAAGCGGCTGCCGATCCAGATGCCGCGCGTCCGGGCGCGCTCGTGAGGGTGCTGCCCGTGGTGCGCCGCTGGGATTGGGCCTTCTGGCGCACGGCGAGCAATCTGGCGGCCGAGGTACGCGCCGACTGGGTGCATGTCCAATATCAGACGGCCGCATTTGGCATGCATCCAGCGGTCAATTTCGCGCCAGGGCGATGGCGCGCCGGTGAACAACGGGTGGCTTGGACCTATCATGACCTGCGCGTGCCCTATCTCTTTCCCAAAGCGGGAAAACGCCTGCGCACCTGGGTCACCGAACGCCCGGCGCATACAGCCGATCTGGTCATTGTCACCAACGAAGACGACCGCCAGCAACTCGTCGACGAGCAAGTCGACGCGGTCAACATCCCGATTGGCAGCAACATTCAAGGTCGTGTCCTCTCGCCCACCGAGTGGAGCAGCCGGCGCCGCTCCTACGGCTACCGAGACGACGACCTGGTGCTCGCCTATTTCGGCTTTTTGAACCGCAGCAAGGGTGGTCTCACCCTGGTGCGGACGCTGCACCGCCTGGCCCAGTCCCATTCCAACGTGTATCTGTTGATGATCGGGGAACAGGTGGGCGCCAGCGATGTCACCAATTTCGCCTATCTGCAGGAGGTGCAGGCACTGATTCGCAAGCTTGGGCTGGAACGCCGTGTACAATGGACCGGCAATCAACCAGACAACGAGGTTGCCGCCGATCTCAATGCCTGCGATGTCCTCTTGATGCCCTACGCCGATGGCGCCAGTCTACGGCGTGGGACGCTGATGGCGGGCCTGGCCAATGGGTGCGCCATCGTGACCACCACGCCGGCCACACCACTTCCCGAATTGGTGGACGGTCGCGATGTCCTGTATGTACCGCCCGAAAACGACCACGCGCTGGCGGCGGCCGTAGAACGGGTCGCCGGCGACCCCGGGCTGGCTGCCCAGTTGCGCCAGAATGCCCGCGTCAGTAGCGCCCAATTTGGGTGGGATGCCATCGCCCGCGCCCATGTGGCACTATATACAAAGATGCAGGAGCGAGATTCACACTCCGTCAGAGCCGCGAGCGTAAGCGAGCAAAGCGAAAAGCACAGATGAGGCGCTCCATACCAGCGCGCTGGCTATTGGCAGGAGTAGTCATCGTCTTTCTGGCGCTGGCGCTGATCTATGCTGCGATCATCCCAGTCTTCGAAGGCTTCGACGCCCAGGCGCACTACAAAGCGATTACCTATTTCCGCGCCGAGCGCCAATTGCCCATACTCAGCCCCGAGACCGTCCAGCGTTCCTATGAACTCGTGCCGCATCCACCGCTTTATTATGTGATTTCGGCGCTTGCTGCCACTGGTTGGCCGATCGACGAAGCATTGGATGTGGCGCGTGCCAGCATCAACCCGTACTTCGACAAGTCGTTGTCGCGCCGCCAAAGCATTGTATTGCCGTCCGCCCCGTGGGTGGCGCTGGCGCCGGCCTGGCTCGCACGTATTGTTGCTCTTGCCGGCGGGTTGCTCACGATTTTTTGCACATGGTGGCTGGCGCGCTTGATCGTTCCGGCGACGCCGACCTTTGCCCTGGCGGCAGCGGCGGTGGCGACATTCAATCCACAGTTTTTGTTCACAGCCGTCACCATTTCCAATGATGCGTGGGCGGCGGGGATGAGCGCGCTCGTGCTGGCGATGGGCGCCGATGCCGTGCTGCGCGCCCGCACCCCGCGGGCGTGGCTGTGGGTGGGCGCGGCGATGGGGGTGGCGGCGCTGACCAAGTACAGCACGCTTTTTGTGGGCGTGCCCACGGCGATTCTATACCTGTTGTACCTGCGCCAACATGGCTGGCGCCAGGGGGCGACGGCGCTAGGACTGGCTGCGCTTGGCTTCGCGGGGGTGGCCGGCTGGTGGTTTGTCCGTAACTGGCTGCTGTATGGCGAACTGGTGCCGCTAAATCGTATGGCGGAGATATTGCCCACGATGCGCCGGCCGCAACCTTTTGATTTGGCACGCACGCTGGAGTATGTGCCTTGGCTGATCGCGTCATTTTGGGGCGTCTTCGTGGGTGTGATTGCACCGCCGCTCTATTTGGACGTGACGCACTGGTTTATGGGGCTTGGGTTGGTGGGCATCGCTGTGGCGGCCTTGAGGCTGCGTCGCAATCCGCCACGCGCGCAGGTTGTGCTGTTTGCTGTACTGTTGCCATGGTTGATGGTTGTGGCGTTGATCGTTCTGCACTGGACGCGCACGATCGAGTATGGGGAACAAGGACGGCTAGCCCACATCGGTGCGTCAGCTTTTGGGGTGGTGATGGTTGCTGGTTGGCAAGCGTTTGCCCCGGAGCGTTGGCGGCCGGTCGTGCATTGGGCAATTACTGGTTTCATGGTCGCCATCGCCGTGCTGCTTGTGCCTTTTCTGCAAGAGAGTTTTGGTGTGCCGGCGGCATTGGCCGGGACGCCGGCGCCCGATCGACCCCTCAATGTGCGCTTCGACGGCGGCGTCCGGTTGCTGGGCGTGGATCTGCCCGCCGGCGCGGCATTGGCGCCGGGGCAAGCGCTGCCGCTTACCCTCTATTTCACAACCGACCAACCAATCCCCGACGATTACACGCTTTTCCTACACTTGGCCGATGATCAGGATCGCATGCTCTACCAGTTTGACGGCGTGCCTGGCGAAGGTCATCACCCGACCCGTCAATGGGTGCCTGGCCAGGTTTTTACCGATCAGCATATGATTCGTGTGGATGAGATTCCGGCTGACAGTGTCGCCACGCTGAGCCTTGGCTTCTATCCGATAGCCGACCCGAGTGCGCGCCAGATCGCGTATGACGGGCAAGATCAACCGCTTGGCGATCGCCTTGTACTCGCCAAACTGCGGTTGCACCCAGCGGCAGCGCAGCCGGCGCCGGCGCCGGCTGCGCCCCTGGCAAGTTGGCAGAACGGCATCGTCTTAGACAAGGCGGCCGTGCGCACAGATGCGACCGGGCTGCCGGCCGGTGTCACCTTTACCTGGACGCCAACGCGTACACAGCAGCAGGACTACACCGTTTTCATCCAAATCTTGGACGCAGGCAATGCCATTCTGGCCCAAGTGGATCGCCAGCCGCAGGAGGGTCTCTATCCCACGTCGACCTGGCGCGCCGGCGACGTGATCACCGATACGGTGGACTGGAGCGGCGATGTCAGCAGGTGGGAGCGCATCATCGTTGGCCTCTATGGCGAAGATGGCCAGCGACTCGGCGTGACGCTGCCGCCGGGCGCCCTCGACGCCGTCGAAATTACCCGGCGTTCCCCATGAAGAATACCGCGTCCGGTGCGTCGCGCCGGAACGCGCGACATCCTTGCTGTGGCCGCCTTGCTGCCCACCCGTGGTACAATTCGACACTTGCATGAGCGCCGTTACTGACTTGCCGCGACGCGCGGCTGGGCAAGACAACCTGTCCCGCTTGGCGATGCTGGCCCTCCTCCTCCTGGCCTTTGCTCTGCGCGCCTATCGGCTAGACTTCCAGAGCTTGTGGAGCGATGAAGGCATCAGTCTCCAGCGTGCCGCACAATCCTTGCCGGACCTCTTGCGTTCGATGCCGGTGGAACACACGCCCGGCTATTTTGTGTTGCTGCATGGCTGGTTGGGACTGGCCGGCGACAATGACTATGCGTTGCGTTTTCTATCGTTGGCGCCCAGTGTTTTGGCCGTAGCACTCCTCTTTCGGTTTGCCATCGACTTGAGCTATCCACCGGCAGCATGGAGCACGCGGTGGGTGGCATGGGTAGCTGCGTTGCTGCTGACGACCAGCGGCTTCCAACTGTGGTATGCCCAAGAAGCACGCATGTATACATGGTTGCTCGCCGCCGGGCTGCTGTCGAATTGGGCGTTTTGGCGGCTACTGGTGTGGCCGGGATCAGGCGGATTCACAGGAAGGCGAGAAGCAGGCGAAGAAAAGGCAGCGCAAGCAAGTCTACGTACTCATCCGGGTTGGTGGGCGCTGATTTATGCGCTCTCAACGGCGGCGGTTGTCTACCTGCATCTGTATGGTGCCCTGGTACCGGTGGCGCAGGCGATCTTTGCGCTGGGTTGGCTGGCGGTGCGGCGCGACTGGCGCGCATTTGGGCGCTGGGTGCTGGCCAGCATGGTGGCGCTGCTGTTGTTTGCGCCCTGGTTGCCCCATGCGCTGGGCATTTTTGCCTTTCAGGGGTGGCGCGAAGGGGGCAACGCTGCCGAGCTTCCCTGGCGCTACCTGGCGGCTTACACCATCAGTGACGGTCTGCAGGGCGACTGGCGCGCCTGGCTGCCTTGGGGGTATGTCGTACTCGCCGTGGCCGGCGTGTGGTTTTGGTGGCGGACACACCGCGCTGCTGCCATCTATCTGGTGTTGGTGTTATTGGCGCCGGTTGCCGCGGCGGTGGCGCTTGCGATGCGCAACCCCGACTATCATGAGCGGTACACCATCTTTGTCGTCGCACCGCTGTTGCTGCTGGCCGCCGGCGGCACGGGGTTGTTGGACATTCGCTTCTGGCGTCCTGCCAGCACCGCGCGCTTCTCGCCACTGGCGCTGTTGGCGCCGGGAATCGTCGTCGCCCTCCTTGTGGCTGCCAACGGCCAGGCAGTACAGCAGTTGTATATCAATCCCGCCCTGCAAAAACCCGATTACCGCAGTGCCGCCGAGCGCATCAGCGCTGAACTGCAACCGGGTGACGTCATCCTTGTCGACGGTCCAGACCCGGCGAAGGTGTTTCTGCATTATTACCGCGGGGCCGCGCCCGTGCACGCCGTCGGCGAACTGCAGCGCGCCGGCGCCGAGCAAGTCGCGGCCGAATTGGCGAAGCTGGCAGTGGGCGCCCCGCGCGTCTGGGAACTGCTCTTCTTCCACGCGCCCGCGGCCGTGCAGGTGTGGCTCGCCACGCAGGCCTGGGCCACCGAGGCCACCGATCACAACGGTCCCCGCGTCACGCTCTACGGGCTGGCGACTGAGCCGCCCGTAGAGCGTCCATTGGGCATCGCATTTGGCCCAGCGTTGACCCTGGAACGGACAGCAGTGAGTACGCTGACGCCGCAGCCGGGCGAGCTGCTGCGCGTGAGTACGCACTGGTTTGTCAACGAGCAAGCGCCCGAGAGTAAGTTCAGCTTGCGCTTGCTGGATGCGAGCGGTCAGCCGGTGCAGAGTGTCGACTATGTGCCACAAAACTGGTTTGCTCCCACCAATGTCTGGCGCATCGGGCAGCCAGCCACCGACCAGCGCGGGCTGATGATCGGCGCCGACTTGCCGCCCGGCGACTATCGATTGACCCTGCGCCTGTACGATCCGGCCACGGGCGTCGCCGTCGACACACCGGTCGGGCAGGATGTGACGCTGGCCGACTTGCGGGTCGGTCAATGAGGCAGCCATGATGGACGACGCCGGCGCAAAAACACGCAGGAACTGGCTGCTGCTGGGCTTGATTCTATTGGGGTATGCTCATGGGGTCGTCGGGCTAGATCTGAAGGCGTTCTGGTGGGATGAGAGCCTCAGTTTGCAGCGCGCCGAAGAGGCGTTGCCCGACCTGATGCGCGGCGTGCTCTGGATCGGCGACGGCTTCACCAATATCCCGACGATCGACCAGCACCCGTTCTTCTCCTTCTTGCTGCAAGGCGCCCTGATCGGGCTGGCCGGCACCGAGGAATTCGTCGTGCGCTATGGTTCAGCGTTGGCGGCGACGCTGTTGGTGCCGGCGGTGTGGGTGATGGCGCGCTGGCTGGCCCGGCGCACGGTATTGCCAACGTCGACACCGCTATGGGCAGCGCTGCTGGCGGCGATCAGCCCCTTCATGCTCTGGTATGGCCAGGAGGCGCGCCCCTATGCATTGTGGGCAACGCTGGCGGTTTTGACCACCTACCTGGCGTTGCGGGCAACCGAAGACCCCCATCTCGATAGGCGCTTTGCCGCCGGCTTTGTCGTGGCCGAGCTGCTGTTCGTCACGACGCACTACTATGCCGTCTTTCTCCTGCCGCTGCACGCCCTGATCCTGTTCGTTTGGCTGGCGCGCCGTAACCTGATGCAGGCGCTGGTGGCCGGCGCCGTCCTGGTCGCGGTGGGCAGCGTCGCCGCTGCATACGGCGCCTATACGATTCTGGCACAAGGCGGCGGGCAAAACTTTCCGTCGATCACCCTCGCCATGTTGATTCCCGATCTGCTCAATGCCTTTAGCCTGGGGCTGAGTGTGGATCTGGCGCAGGTATGGTGGGTCGACGTCGTTTTTGGGCTATTGGCCCTCACCGCCGCCGTGTGGGGCGTGCGCTCGCGGGCTGCGCTGCGCCAGGGTGGCTGGATTCTGCCGGCCATGATCCTCTTCCCGGTCGCCATTCTGCTGGTGCTCAATACGGTGCGCCCATTGTACATGAACGCCCGGCACATGAGTCTGCTGGCCGGCAGCTTTGTGTTGTTGGTCGGCGGCGGGCTGGCGGTGGTCTGGCAGTGGCGGCGCTGGGCCGGCGCGTTGCTGGCGATTGGGTTGGTGGCGGCCATCGGCTATTCCACCGTCAACTATTACACGCTAGAAGAGTATGCCAAGGACGACTACGTCCGGCTTGGCGAGTATATGCAGGGGCGCATCATGCCGGGCGACGCCGTGCTCTTCTATCCGCCGTCGTCGTGGCGCATTTTCGAATATTACCTGCCGTTAGGCCCCGTGCATGCGGCAATCGGCCAAGGCGCGCCCATGGGCATCTACGGGGTGCCGTTGTTAGACCGCAGCATGGAGGAGACGGAATCCTGGCTGCGCGATTTGGGCAAACGTTACCAGCGCATCTGGGTGATCAAGTCGGGTACGCACCCCTATTTTGACCTGGATGGGCGTGTGGAAGATTGGCTGAAGCAGAACTTCCTGCAGGTGCGCAACGCCCTCTTCTTCAGCCATTCCTCGCTGCGCGCACAGCTTTACCTGCCCGAGATCCCGGTCTGGGACGCGCTGCCGGCGGATGTGCCGCATCCGGTCACCGCTGAGTTCGGCAATCTGGTCAGGCTGGCCGGCTATGCGGTTGAGCCGCCGGTGAGCAGCGCCTTGCCCAATCAGGTGCGCTTATACTGGCAGGTGCTGGAGAAACCGCAGAAGCGCTATAAGTACATCCTGCTACGGGTCGAACGGGCGCCGGACGGCCAGACGCGCGTGCTCTCTGCCATCGAGCGGGAACCCTATGAAGGCGACATTCCGACCCTGTATTGGGATCCAGGCAAGACGATTATGGAATATGTCGAGTTTCCACCGGCGGCGACCCCAACGCCGGGCAGCGAGCAGTTCTATACCTTCCAGATGTACGACGCCGAGACGCAGGAGAAGTTGCCGGTGACGAAAGCCACGCAGGGTGCGCAAAAGGTGGATGACGTGACGGTCAGCCTGGAGCGCCAGCCGTGAATTCAGAACCCGCTCCCGCAGATCAGGGGTCGTGGCGTCGTGGCCGGCCAGGTGCGCTGGCGGTGATTGGCGTTTTCCTGCTCATCGGCATCGCCTACAGCTTGGTCGTGCCCCCTTTCGAGACGCCGGACGAGCCCTTCCACTATGGGTTTGCCCGCCACATCGCGCAGGGCAATGGGCTGCCTGTACAAAGCGCCGGCGAAGAGGATAGCCCGTGGGCGCAAGAAGGCAGCCAGGCGCCGCTCTATTACTTGCTCACCGGCTGGTTGACCCGTGGTGTGAACCAAGACGATTTCCCCGCCATTGCGGTGCGCAACCCGCGCGCCAATATCGGTGATCCGCTCAACCCGGGCAACAAGAATTTCATGCTCTACAGCGGCCGCCAACCGGCGCTGCAAGGCAGCAATTTGGCGTTGCATCTGGGGCGCTGGTTTTCGCTTCTGCTCGGCGCGCTGACGCTCTGGTGCACCTATTTGACGGCCGAACTTGCCTACGGGGGAAGAAAGGCGCTGCCGCTGCTCGCCACGGCATTGGTGGCCGTCATCCCGCAATTTGTCTTTAGCAGCGCTTCCTTTACCAACGACACCCTGATTATGGCGGCGAGCGCCGCCACGATCTACTGGCTGGCGCGGCTGCTGCGCAAGCCAAATTCCTGTGCCGTGCGTGCGTGGGAGTGGATCGGACTGGGTGCGTTGATCGGCATTGCCAGCCTGAGCAAACTGCAAGGGCTGGGGTTGGTGCCGCTGGCCGGGTTGGCCGTGCTCTTTCTTGCCTGGCGCCGGCGCGACTGGCGGCTTCCCTTCGTGGCCGCCCTCCTCGTGGGGGTGCCGGCGCTGGCGATCGGTGGCTGGTGGTACGGGCGCAACATTGCCCTGTACGGCGACTGGAGCGGGTTAAGCAATCTCACCGCGCTCAACGGTCGGCGTAGCGATGGCATGACGCTGGCGGATTTTTGGCCCGAATTCCGCGGCCTGCGCTTCTCGTTTTGGGGGCTGTTTGGCTGGTTCAACATCTTGCTGCCGGATTGGTTCTACCTGCTGGCCGATTTGTTGACGCTGGTGGGGATGGCCGGTCTGGCGGGCAGCATTGTGAGGCTGCTACGTACAACGCCGGCGCCGCGCCTGGACGATCCTACGCTGCGCCTGACCGGTCTGCTGGTGGCGTGGACGGCGATCACCTTCGCGCTGCTGATTTACTGGATTACGCAGGCGACGGGCAGCCAGGGGCGGCTGCTCTTTCCCGGCATCATCGCCATTGGCATCCTATTGGCGATGGGGTTGGATTTCTGGCTGGGGATGCTGCCGGCCGGCGGGCGCTGGTTGGGCTGGGCCGCCATTCTGGCGGTCATGCTGAGCATGTCTGGCTATGCCCTGGTGCGCCTGCTCCCCGCCAGCTACCAGGCGCCGCTGCCGGTCAAGGCCGTGCCTTCGGCGGCCATGCCCATCCAGCTCACCATCGGCGAGCCGGCGCAGATCAACCTGCTGGCGGTCGACATTGCCGGCGGCCGTTTCCATCCCGGCGAACGGGCACCGGTCACGCTCTATCTACAGGCCGACCAGTTGCTCCAGCATGACTACCAGTTGTTTATCCAATTCCTGGATGAGACTGGGCGCGAGGTGGCAAATCTAACAAGCCATCCCGGTTGGGGGCGCAACCCGACCACGCTCTGGCAACCGGGCGCCATCTACGCTGACGCCTACGAAGTTTTGATTACCGGGCCGATTGACGCGCACGCGCCCTTGCTGGCGCGCGTCTACACGGGCTTCATCGATCCGGCGACCGAGGAAGGTGCCAACCTGCCGCTGCCGGCGCACAGCACCGATGGCAGCGAAGTGACGCCCTTCGTAGGCGCGATCGAACTGGCCTCTTCCCATTTACCGGCATTGGCAGACTATCAATTGCAGCCTGCGGGCAGCGTGTTTGGCAACGTGATCCGCTTGGCTGGTGTCAGTATCCCGCCCGCACCGTCTGCCACCCGAGTGCTGACCGCCACCCTGCTGTGGGAAGCCAGCGGCCAGCCGGCGGCTGACTACACCGCCTACGTTCACTTGCTCGACGCCGGCGGGCAACAGGTCGCCGGTTTTGACCGTGCCCCCGCCGGCGACCGTTTCCCCACCGTGCGCTGGCGCCCCGGCGACCGTATCGTCAGTGAGTTTGCGCTGGATCTGCCCGCGGATCTGCCGCCCGGCCAATACACCCTATGGGCCGGCCTCTATGAAACCGGCAGTGCCGGGGCCACGCGTCTCCCGGTGACCGAGCCATCCAAACTCCCCAGCGGCGACGGCCAAGTGCAGATCGGGCAGATCGAGATTGGCCCCTGACCATCCGGTTGTTGACGTAGACGCGCACGCCATCGTCCACGGTAGCGCGAAAGCGGTATACGGCGTTGGGCAGATTGAGTGTGCGTGTCCAGCGCACGGAAAAATTGTCGCTGTTGACGACA
>Ga0105047_10007881_pt1 | contig 17866 bp, 12 predicted proteins | sample MAT04_FD_78384 | JGI IMG/M metagenome (GOLD analysis project Ga0105047, IMG submission 78384) | Freshwater microbial communities from Lake Fryxell liftoff mats and glacier meltwater in Antarctica - MAT-04 (megahit assembly) | ecosystem: Environmental > Aquatic > Freshwater > Ice > Liftoff...
TATACGTAAGTCAATTACCGACTAAATCGACAGCCTGCGGGGTCGGATGGAGAGCTTAAGTCCACGCCATTGGACGTAAAGCCAGTGGGGACAGACTTGTCGCATTCGTGCAGCTCCTGTTGAGTTTCCAAACCTGCGGTCCACTGGCACAGGGCCAGTGGGGCCGAAATGGCGCCAGTGTACTTGTCATTCGCCTACGCCTACGGCTCGCCGTTAAACGAATTATGCTCGATAACTTGTGCATGGGTGCTTATTGAACCATATTTTGATAGAACAATCGCATGGAGACTCCTAAATCGTTGAAGGCCCGCTTTTCGCTGCTTGGCACTGCCGGAGCGTTGCTGATCGTCGGCATCTGGTGGTTTGTCGATACGTCTGAGCTGCCGCCTGATCCACCTGATGCACCTGATCCCGCCGCATTGATCGCCAGTGAGACCAGAATCCTTGGTTCAGCAAAGTGTGGAGAGTGCCACGACAAGCAATACAATGACTATCTGACCAGCGGCCATTCAAAAACGTTGTGGTCCACACGCGACTTTCCATTCCGCGATCGATTCGAGGGAATGAAGTTTTCCGATGTGGAACGCCAGCAGACGTTTCACTATTTTCTGGAAGAGCATGGCATGGAAGTCGTTGTTCCAGGCAAGTTTGGTGGAGACAGATTTCCTCTGCAATTCGCGTTTGGTTCCGGAGAGCACGCAATCACATTTGTGACCCTTACTCCGGACGGCACCGAGGTACCAGCCGGAATTGAACACCGTGTTTCGTGGTTCCCTGGCCAGGACCAGGCTGATCTCACTCCTGGTCAACTTGGTCGGCCTGTCCATCAGGACATCGAATATTTCGGCCGCGTGATTCGTGGTACGATCCTGGAGCGTTGCTTCGAGTGCCACACTACGTCAGGCCGGATTGAAGGTGACCAGTTGATCGACCTCATTCCGAATGTCGGCTGCGAAAGTTGCCATACGGGCAGTGCCCGCCACGCGGACATGATGCAGGATGGGAACTCAGCGGATTTGAACGCCGGTTTTGAACAACGACCAGGGCTTGCTACGGATCAATTGCAGATATGTGCTCGATGTCATCGCGGCGAGGACTCCGTCAAGAAGAGTGAGATTACGCGGGAAAACCGCAAGATCGTACGTTATCAGCCGGTCGGACTGGTGCAGTCCAAATGCTTCGTCCAGTCCAGGCAGCAGCTGTTGTGTTCTACCTGTCACAACCCTCACCAACATGCATCCATGCAGACGACGGTGCAGTACGAAAAAAAGTGCCTGCAGTGTCATTCGGCGTCGCCAGATTCCGTGCGGTGCTCTGTTTCACCGGATTCCGACTGCGTTTCCTGTCACATGCCACGCGTGGAGATTCATCCGTCAATCTCGTTTCACGATCACTGGATCCGAATACGGAACGATGCCGATCCTCCTGCCGTCCAGGGTGTGACTGATGTCAAAGAGTAACCGAAATCTGAATCCGAGGTTGGCGGACCAGGGCCAACGATCGTCGCCCGCGCAACGGCCCGCATCCGGGCGGTCGAGACGCAGGATCTGGTATTTTCGAATTGGGGCAATGTTGTTTCCGGTGGCGATCATCCTGATCGTTGAGGCACTGCTCGTTGTGTTTGACGTCGGAAACGACCTGAGCCTCTTCGTAAAGGTACCGGGCGACCCTGAAATACTTGACTATCAGGTCAATCCCCGGGCGGAGGAGAGCTACTTTGCCGGGCGTCAACTGGGTGGGCCCGAGCCGAAGCGATTCGACATTCCGCGGCCCGATGGCGTTTATCGGATTGTCGTTGTAGGGGCCTCCACGGTGCTGGGATTTCCCTATCCCTCCGAACTCTCGTTTCCCCGTCAAATCGAGGTCTTGCTCAACCAGCAGAACTTGGACGAAAGATTCGAGATTATCAATCTTGGAATGGTCGCCATCAATAGTTTCAGTGTGGAAGACGTTGTCAAACAGTCAGTTGCGATGCAACCCGATCTGATCATCGTGCATACCGGCCACAACGAATTTTACGGGCCGGGGGGAGTTGCATCCACAAGCGGTACAGCGCTCAAGTCTCAGTTTTTGCTGGCAACGAAAGTCCGGCGACGGCGTCTATTCCAGCTGATTGCCTCCAAATTTGTCAATGAATCATCCAACCAGAAAGATTTGATGGAAGAGTTGCCCGCGAGCGTGACCATTCCGAACGAGAGCCCCATGTTTAAGGAGGCAGAAAAGTACTATCGTGAGAACCTGGAGCGAATGGTCGCGACGGCTTCCTCCGCGAAAATTCCGATTTTACTTTCTACGGTAGCGTCAAACCTGAGCAGTCATTCTCCGGTCAGCTTTCTTCTTCCGGAAAATCTCAATACCCAGGACATGGAACAATGGAGGGGATTTTTTGACCAGGGAGAGCAGCTCGCCGTGGCAAAATTGTGGCCGGAGGCGTTTGAACAACTCAAACAGGCGGAGGCGATTTCAAATGACTCCTCGCTGTTGCACTACCGACTGGGGCAATGCCTGGAAGCATTGGAGCGGTATCCGGAATCACTGAAGGCGTTTGAGTTGGCCCGCGACCTTGACGGCTGCCGATTTCGCGCTCCAGGCTCGTTCCGTGGCATCGTTCGCGACGTCGCCACGCAAACAACTCATTCCAGCGTTTTCTTCATCGATTCTGCCGAACAACTGGCCGTCGAAGCAGGTCCTGCGGCGCTTGGAGCCAACTATTTTCTCGAGCACGTCCATTATAATCTGTATGGGCATCGACGGCTCGCAATCATGTTGAGTCGCTTTGTCCAGCAGGAGGTCTTGAAACGACAGTGGAATGTCGCCAGGGTTCCGGCAGACTCAGAAATTGACCAACTGCTGGGACTGCTGCCGGAAGATCGTGTTTCCGGCCTGTCCTACGCGCTGAAGGTAATGAACGTCTTTCCGATGACGAAGACATTCGACGTCAATCTGCATCGCGACGCGATTGTCATGAAGATCAGGCAGGAATTCAGCACGCTGGACAAGGAACAGCAGCAGGTCTTTGCGAATCTTTCGCTGGATGACATGGCCGGCCGGCTCGCTGAAGCGTTGGGAGACGCTTTTCGCGAAAAACGACAATTTACCCGGGAGTTGTTCTACCGCCGCTGCGATCAGATTCGTCGGCCATGGGACTCCGATGTTGCCTTTCGCCTCGCTCGCTGCCTGGCGGAATCAGACGACCATCGGACCGAGGCCATTGAGACCTGTCGACGGGCACTGCAATTGAACCCCCAGCACGCTCTGGCACGAAAACTCTGGACGCAATTGCAGGCGGAATTGCCACAGCAATGACGACCAAGCGGAATTCAGGCTGCAGCGAGTGCATTGTCAAACCTTAGATTTCAGGTCAACGGCATCGCGGGAAAAGGGGTCAGGAACCAATAGTGCGCAGCACCCTGCGGGCCATTTGGCTATTGGTTCCTGACCTCTTTTCCCTGGTCAACCCCAAGATCAAGCGTTGACAATCCACTAGTTCTGATTTTAGGGTGGCCGGGGCTGGACCTAAGGGAAGCTCCGGTTTGCGAGTTCCGGGGTTTCGCGTTGCTCCAACCCCATGCGCATCAAGTTAAGCGGTTTTCTGCTCGATGAGTGTGCGATTAGCGAAGATTAGTGTTCTAAATCCGGTCTTTTAGGGAACACTAATCTTCGCTAATCAACACTAATTAAAACAAACACTCGTGATTTTCTCTTAACTTGATGCGTATGGGTTTCGCGTTGCTCCAACCCCGGCCACCCGGTAAATCATTTCAAACGTGACAGAGCACTAGTCAGATGCCGCCAGAGCGAGAACGCTGAACTCCTCTGCTCCCTCAACAATCTGAATAACGCAGTCAACTGGCAGGTCCTTAAAAACCTGCTGCTTGCCCGTCGGCCAGCGGATTGTCAGCTTGTCGATCCGATCAGCCGTCCCCACGCCAATATCCAGGCGAGCGGGGCTCTGGCCCATAAATCCATTCGGCGCAAACAGATCGCGGACGATTGTTTTGCCTTCGGCTTCGGCAATCGCGCGTGCCCCGATCGCACTGGAGTTGCTTTCGACACCCCTTAATCGAACTTCGACGCGGTGGTTTCCAGCGGGGAACTGGTTCAGGAATAGTCGTAACGGTCCACCTCCGACGGACCCGACCAGCAAATCCGGCGCGCGGTCGCCATTGAAGTCCCCGACCATCACGGATCGCGAATCGGAATCGATATTTGCACGGGATGCGAACGACGCATCCAAAAATCGCGTGCCGTCAACGTTCAGATACAGACAATTCGTTTCATAGGCACTCAGGTTGTCGCGCTGCCGCGGCATTTCGAAAGTATTCGTCCAGAACTCACCAGCAGCCGAATCGATTTTCCCGAGCGGCTCGATCTTGCAACTACGGTCCAGGGGCTGTGACACGACAGCCCTCCATAAGCAAGTTCACCCGTCCGGCTTGTGACGGTCAAAACTCAGGAAACCCGTCGTGGCGTAGATGTCGAGCGATCCATCGCCGTCAAAATCCGCGAAGGCGGGAGCGTACGCCCAGCCGACGGCGTTGATCCCCAGTTGTTCGCTGAGTTCCTGAAACTCTCGTGGATCTCCGCGCGTCGAATACAAACGATTGCCAGCGCAGGAACCCACCAGTTGCTCATAGATTCCTGGGGGATAATCCTGGGCCGAAACCTGCGAAATGATGCGGCGCCCCATTTTCGAATACATATTTGCGACATAGATTTCCGGAATGCCATCTCCGTTAATGTCTCCCGAAGCGACTCCCATGCTCGTGGCAAAATCGCCCACACCGGAATCTTCGGCAACGTCTTTGAAAGAACCATCGCCCTGATTGATCAACAGTGAATTCCGGGCAAAGTCGTTTGCAACATACAGGTCGGGATAATGATCATCGTTAGCATGCAGCCATGTGGCCGCAAAACTGTGCCGTTTGCCGCCGGTTGCCTTCGCGGAATGTGTCATTTCGACAAATGTTCCGTTACCTTCGTTGTGCCACAGTTGGTTGGATGCTCCGGTCTCGTCGTCGCCGACCCAGGCTGGCGGCTTTCCGTCACGGATCGCTGTTGCGTTTTTCTCCCGCTGGTAAAGCACATACAGGTCCAGCAAACCATCTGCGTCGTAATCCGCCACGACGCAGCCCATCGGATTAAACGCAAATCTGAGGCCGCCATTGTTTGCAACCGGCTCAAATCCTTTGCCATCAACGTTTCGAAACAGCGAATCTCCCAAAATCAAATCGACGGCTCCATCGTTATCAAAGTCAATCCAGCAGGCGAGATAGGCACGATTGTCCGTCTCGCTGACTTTCGACAGTCCCAGTGACTCGGCAACGTCCTCGAATCGCCCTGTTTGTGGGTTCCACTGCAGCACGAACCGCTGCAAATCCGCAGTCGCAAGTGCAATATCCAAAAATCCGTCGGAATTGAAGTCCTCGACTGCGGTTTGAAAACGATACTGTCGCACGTCTTCAGACTTGCAAGTCCAGTTATCCGTGATCGGCAGTCGGTCAAGTCCGACGCGAGACGTGGCCTCTTCCATTAATGCTTGTCGGCCATTCCGGACTGATTCCGAATCAACGTCCCAGGACTCGATAATTCGCCCGGCGACGATGTCGTCGTCACTGGAAAATCGACAGCGCATCCTGCCACTTGACACGTAAGTAATCGGCTCGGCTGCCGCGTTGGTGCCACCCAGGGTGAGCAGCACGCTCAGTTGCCACGTATCCGCCAAACCGTCATCCACAACACGAGCGATCTGCAATACGCGAAACCGTCCTTTTCCATTCTCGGGGACTGCGTGGATACCCTCGATCAGGAATCGGGAAAAGCCATCGGCATCGACGTTTGTCGAGCCGGTCGTGTCCACTGCGTATGTGGTCTCGGTAATTGACGACTTTTCGGTGGTGGTTGCAGAGGTCCGTTGCGGCACGATGCCGGAAAAACCAGCATGGAAGAAACCAGCCAGCCGATCCGCCGAGCGTTTCTGAAGTTCTGCCACCAGTTTGCGACCAACGTGTGTTTCAATTTCAAACGTCACGTGCTCGGCGTCCCAGATTTCCTTCTGTTTCGCTTCATCCAAACCGGTGAATCCAACGGGAACCTCGGCGGGAACTTCAGCGGCAACCTCAAACTTGGGTGCTGGCCGCCGCCCCCACTGCCACCAAGCTGCGCCAGCGCACAGAATCAATAACAGCAGAATGAGTACACGATATTGTTTCATGCGAGAAATGACGCTAAAAAATGGAATGTGGGGAGAGGATCGGAATCCAGTGTCATTTTCCCTCAGTCACTGGGCTGTTGTCTCGAAAGTTCAGTGTATTTTGGCAGGCCAGCACGGTCAATGGCGACGCAGTTGTCCAGCGACGGATCGCGATAAAAAACGGTTCATCGACATTGGTTGTAATATGATCTGGTTGATGGCAGAATGATGATCAGTGGAGAGACTGTGGCGGGCGTCTCTAGCGCCTCAAATCCGGGTTCAACGACGAATCATGTGCGCGAGTGCTGTCGATGGCCAGATTGGCTATGTTGTGGACGTAATTGTGATTTGTGTGCTTTACCGCGAAGCGGTTCGAGAAATTAGCCGGTGGTAAGCGGAGCGCCACCACCGGTAGGTTGCAAAAAATTGGGTTCGCACCCTGATAAGGGTGCCAGATTCGAGTTTCTGGCATCCCTTCAGGATGCGTGGCACCATTCCTTCTTTACCGGTGGTGCGCCTGTCGGCGACCACCGGCTAATATCTGCCATCCTTTCAGGATGAATCGCATTCATGGCGATCAATGTGGGTACGCGCACTTCATTTGTCGTTGAACCGATTTTTCCTTATTGTCGTCATTCCCGCGATCGAATCAATTCCAACTGTGGTGAACCATGAGGCAAGGCAAAGCTAACGGGAACGAAGAGGCTGGAGCTGCGGGCGAGGCAATCGCTCAGCAGGATTCGCCCGATGGTCGGTCGGCTCCGACGCGAAAGGGAGAAAGGGCACTTCTGCTGTCGGCAATCCCAGGCTTAGTCCTCGCAGGGTTTGCTGCTCTTCTGGTTTGGGGCGTTCTTGAAGTCATGCCGCCTGCGTTTGAACTATCAGAACGCTTGCGCGAGTTAAGCGGTAATGCCCCCGAAGAACAGCAAAAAGAAAAGCAGGACGCCTCGTTGGCTGCAAGTAACAACAATACCGCGTTGTCGCTTGTAATGTTGACCTCCACTTTGGGCCTGTTCCTGACGGTCGCCGAGGTGAAACTGCGGCATCAGCGGTTGCGTGCGATTTGGGGAGGGCTGCTGGCCATTTTGATTGCCGGCGTTTTTGCTGTCGGGGGAGCGGTCCTCGGTAGTATGATTGCCGTATCTCCCGCTCTTCCCGAGGATCCGCTTGTCAGGACGATTGTCGTGCAAATCGCGATGTTTGGATTGGCAGGACTGGGAGTCGGAGCAGGAGTCGCGTTCGCAGTCATGTTGCCAATAATTCGACCCCGGCTGTTGGCAACCTGCTGCGTCGGTGGTTTACTCGGCGGCACCCTTGCAGGTTTAGTTTTCCCATTTGCGTCCAGCATTCTCCTGCCAAGTGCGCGAACAGAAGTCCTGATGCCCGACCCGGGCGTCAGCCGGTTTCTTTGGCTTGCACTGGTATCATGCCTGAGTGCCCTGACAGTGACAGGCATGGCGAAAGAAGCAAGGACGGAGGCTTGAGGAAGAGCCGTGTTGCCGATTCTCAGCTCTGTTCGTACGTGCCTGCGGCAGGCTGACAGGTAAGGTTAAATCAATCGTTTGTGACGACAGATCGTATGGAATTCAATTCCATTAAACTGAGGACATTGTTGGGCACACTGATCGTGATCTGCTTGATGGCGGGCGTTACAGGTCTGATCCTGTGGGGAATTTTTTGGGTGTTTGGATTTGCACCGAAATCGCATCAGGCCTGGTCGCCGACGGTACTCAGGACTCCGATTCAGATACAGGTTGTCGGGCACGATTTCTTCTGGCGTTTCCGCTTTCCGGGTCCTGATGCAGAGTTCAACACGGCAGACGACGTGAGTGCCGCGGACGAGCTCCACTTGCCGGCAGAACGGGATATCGTCTTTTTGGTGACCAGCGACGACTACGTCTACACGATGGCGATCCCTGATCTCGGCCTGCGTCAGATTGCGGTTCCGGAACTCACATTCCCTCTGACATTCCGTGTCAGGGAGGAGCGTTCGTTTGAGATCACGGCGGACCCGTTATGTGGGGTTCGGTTGTTTCACGGTGATTACATGGGGAAAGTGATCGTTCAGTCCGAAACTTCATTCGACGCATGGTACGAAGGGCTTCAATGACGCTTTCCACCAAAGTGGTATTTCAGTGCTCTCTGAGTCTCGGGCTTCTTGCGGGTTGTTCTGACAACACGACGCTTCCTCGTTTTCCGACCGTGTCTCCGGGAAATGACGGAGTCTACCACATTCATCCCGGTGAAAGCATCCAGTCTGCGATCGAATCGGCAGCGCAGGATCCGGTCAACAGGACTGTTCGCGTTCATGCAGGAACCTATCGCCCTTCGAGCAGTGGCCAGGCCTTAATCTGGTTCAACCGCAAACACGACGGAGTGGTGCTTGAGGCCGAAGGAGATGTCGTTCTGACGGCAGCAAACGAAGAGATCGCCGACAGATCCGCGAAAAGTTATCCGGCAATCGTCAATCATGTGATTTTTTTCGGCGATGGCATTACGAAAAAAACAATTGTCCGTGGCTTCAATGTCACAGGAGCAAACAACTTTGTCATGACCACGGAAGGGCCGGATTCCATTGAACCAGACTCCCGAAATCCCGCCCTGGAGAAGGGGTTGTTTTTCTACGCGGACGGAGGTGGTATCAAAGTGTTTGGACGGTCGTATCCGACCCTACTCAACATGGAAATATCAGAGAATTACACGAGCCCCTGCGGTGGGGGAATATCGATCGAACAGGCAGGCTTCAATACGGATCCGGTAACGATCAGGAACTGCATCTTTCGGAATAACCGTTGTCAGATTACGGGGTCAGGCGTCGATGTTCTGGTCGGCAGTTCCGCAAACATAAGTAACTGCCTGTTCACAGGCAACGTGTCCAACACCGGCGTCAACTATATTGGTGGTTCGGATAATCCATACAACGAAGAACACGGCTGTGGTGCGCTGACCGTATTCCCGAACTCCCGAGTCACCGTTGATCGCTGCACCTTCACAGGGAATTGGAACGGAGCTGATGACAAGGGAATCCGGAATTCCTACTTAAATTGCATATTCTGGATGAACACAAAGAAAGGCGGTATTTCGCTTGAAGACCGGTACGAGCTTGATATTCTTGATGCTTCAAATGTGCGGGGCTGCTTTCTTGGCGGAAGCACCAGCGATCTGCGCGGGACAATTGATTCATCGGTCAATACACTTGATGCGTCAGATCCGGACTTTGATGATTTGTTCGTACCCCGAGCTGCAGAATATTCAGACGCAGGCTACCGACCGGATTCACCGTGACAGCAACGTGGTTGGTTTACGACAACGGGACGTTTTAGAGCGGAAGTTCGAATTTGGGTCTGGGGCCTTGCGATTGTAAGCATCCTATGAAAAAAGTGATCGCAATCTGTCTTTTTACGCTGCTGAGCGGGTGCAAGTCTGAGACAAAGCCCGTTGCGAAGGAAACGCCGGGCGGGAAAGAAGCCGTTTCTGCTGTCGATAAGCCACCGGTCCTGATGCGTGCCCCCGACTTTTCTTTGACGGATCAGTCCGGGCAATCTTACGGTTCAGACCAACTGCTGGGCCGGGCTTGCGTTGTGAATTTCATCTTTACGCGTTGTGAGGCAACCTGCCCCGTGCAGACTGCGCGGCTGGCGGAACTTCAGGAGGAATGGAAGAAGCATCAGGCCTGGAACGACATCCGGATGCTCAGCATTACCGTCGATCCTGAGTATGACACACCGGAGGTCCTGAAGGAATATGCAGTGGCTGCCAGGGCTGATATGGATCACTGGAAATTCCTGACCGGTCCGAAGGACACGATATTGGCGTTAACCAGGCAGGGCTTCAAGCTGTCGGTGGAAGCAGACAAAAATGCCAAAGGTGCTCCCATCACGCATAGTCCTGGATTCGTGTTGATCGACCCGCAGGGCCACGTTCGAGGGTTTTACGACAGCGGCACTGCGACGGCACTCAAGCAGTTGACGCAGGATCTGTATACGACGTTGCAGGAGCGGCTTCTGGTACTTCCGGACCTCCTGAACCCGACGTGGGTGGAGAGACGGCGTGAGGCTCAATTGGGCACGGTCGATACGTTCAATGTGTTTCACGATTTTTCGTTCTTCGATCGTCGTCGCGAGAGTGGCATTACGTTCCGAAACCGCATCGTCGACGACGCGGGGCGGGAACATAAACCGTGCCATTACGATCACGGAAACGGTCTTGCCATCGCTGATGTCGATGGCGACGGATTACACGATGTGTACTTTGTCACTCAGGTGGGAAGCAACGAATTGTGGAAGAATCACGGAGACGGAACTTTCGAGAACATGACTAAAGTCGCAGGCGTTGCAGTGAGTGATGCAGTCGGTGTGTCAGCGTCATTTGCGGATATCGACAACGACGGCGATGCTGACCTGTACGTTACGAACGTGCGCAGTCCCAACGTTCTGTTTGAAAACGACGGCAAGGGAAAATTCACCGACATTTCTGCCGCATCCGGTCTCGACTATGACGGACATTCCTCGTCCGCCGTCTTCTTTGATTATAACCGTGACGGTCGACTGGACCTGTTTCTGGTGAACGTCGGCAAGTACACAACAGAGAGCTCGGCGAATGTCGTGAACGATCGGTTCACCGGTCCTGATGATCGGGAATACGCATATCGCGTGGCTAATCCGGATGCGTTTGCGGCACACCTGAAGCCCGAGCGTTCTGAGAGCAGCGTCCTGTTCGAGAATCAGGGGGAGCATCGATTTGTCGATGTTTCCGCAAAAGTCGATCTGCAGGATTCCTCCTGGTCGGGTGATGCCAGCCCATTGGACGTTAACGAAGATGGCTGGCCCGACCTGTACGTGCTGAATATGCAGGGACACGACGAGTACTATGAAAATGAAATGGGGCAGCGATTCGTAAAGAAAAGCCGCGAGATATTTCCTGCGTCTCCGTGGGGGAGCATGGGGATCAAGGTCTTCGACTTCGATAACGATGGTCGGCTCGACATCTATGTGACCGATATGCACACAGACATGGCCATTTCCGTCGATCCGAAAAACGAAAAGCTCAAGATAAAAAAGGGGCTGGTGGCGCCGGAAATGTTGAATACCGATGGCAATCATGTCATGGGTAATGCGTTCTTTCAAAAGCAGGAAGACGGCACTTATCAGGAGATTTCTGATCGCATTGGGGCGGAGACCTACTGGCCGTGGGGACTGAGTGTTGGCGACCTGAATGCTGACGGATTCGAAGACGTATTCGTTGCTGCCAGTATGAATTTTCCATTCCGTTATGCCATCAATTCCGTGTTGCTGAACAATCAAGGCCGCGAGTTTCTGGATGCTGAATATCTGCTGGGTGTCGAGCCGCGTCGTGCCGACAGGACGGCCATACCCTGGTTCGAATTTGATGTTGCAGGGAAAGACCGCGAGTTAACAGAAGCGTATCGAGCCAGCGGGGCGAACGTAACGCGAATCGCCGCATGGGGTGCATTGGGGACACGTTCGTCTGTGCTGTTCGATCTGGATAATGACGGTGACCTCGACATTATCACGAACGATTTTAATTCAGAGCCCATGGTGCTGGTCAGCAATCTGATGGAGAGAGAACCCCGGAATCATTTTCTGAAGATTGACCTGACGGGCAAAGTCTCAAATCGTGACGGTTTGGGGGCCACTGTGACCGTGCATACGGCAACGCAAAGTTTTGTCAAGGTCAACGATGGCAAGTCAGGATACCTGTCGCAAAGCAGCTGCCCCCTGTACTTCGGCCTGGGGACGTCGCCCGATATCGACCGAATCGAGATCCAATGGCCGTCCGGGCAATCACAGATCGTGACCGGCCCGGTTGCTGTGGATTCGATGCTTGAGATTACGGAACCCGAGGCGCAGATTGATCGTGCCTCAAACAACTGAGAAACGGTGCGTTCCCAGTTCATCAATGTGTTTGTACTCAATTTCTTAAACGAGTTGAAATCGAGGTCAACGGTCGTTCTAATGCCGTTTGTCGGACGGAATTTCTTCAATCAAGTGATTCCACCAATTTTAAATGATGTGTTTTCGAGATTTTTGAGGTGCTTTTCGATGACTCGTTTTGCTTGGCTTTTTATTGCATTTGCTTGTTTCACGCTTTCAGGTTGTGAACAAGCAACCCTCCCGGCACCGGATCAAGCTGAAGAAAAGGCGACAACCCCGGTTGAAGATGACTTAAAAGCGGCTGGCATGGAAGGTATGTCGAATGAGCAATACTTGAACGGCGGTAAACAAGAGTAGTGCCGTTTCAAAACCGGGAGGGCGAGGCTCCTGCCGAGCCGAAACGCTGACAATCAGCGATTCAGCAGGAGCTTCGCCCTGCCAGCGTGCGGGTTTGCAAAAACCTCTGATGCGTTCGTCGTCGGCAGCAGAGAAACTTCTGCCCAGGCTGGCCCTGCTCCATATGATGTTGGGGGAACCCTGTTCGATTTCGAGTCTGCATTGCTAAGGTGGAATGGCGTGGACTTCAGGCGAGCGGGGGATGTGAATCCCCTGATTTGTTGAGAATGATGCAGAAATCCGGGCACTTACGTATCCCCCCTCGCCAGTCGGATTGCTTAAGTCCACGCGATTGCTGCTGCGGTGCCTGTTACCGGCGTATTTTCTGTCACAAGCGTATTCTCACCCGGCCTGCCTCAATATCAGGCAACAACGTCGCACTTGCGCTAAAATGCCCTTTGAATTTCACCTTTTCCGCCATCGTCGTATGGCAGCCAAAGCAATGCGATGCGATCGACGGCGGTGTCGGTCTTGCGGGGGGAGATTTCCATGCTGTCGAATTTCATCAGGTCCGTGTCCAGTTGATCGGCGATCTGCCGAACTTCGGCTTCGACTGTCGTGTTGAGTTCTTCACGGTCGTGAAGCAACGCGGTGTATAGTTCTTCGGCCGCACGGATGTCGCCGGCTTCTGTTGCCATTCCGGATGCGGATTTGATCACTGATCCGGCGCGTGTGATGTTGGTCGCACTCCCGACTTTGCGGCCGAACAACGCCCCAAGGACACTGGTGCCAAAATTCACGGCTGTCGAAAGTGTCTTCGAAGATTTTTGAGCCTTCTCTTTTTCAATCTTCTGTTCGGCGCGCCGAATCTTACCGTCGAGCGTGGAGAACTTCGTCGCGTATTTTCGCCGCAGCTTTTCAATCAGGCGATCGCGTTCTTCGCGAGCACTCAGCCGCAGCCGAATGCGGAAATCCGATTCGGACTCACCCGGCTGTGACGTCTGCTTCAGCTCTTCACATGTGAAGACCGAAAGCTTGCGAACGCGATACAGATGATTCTTCAACGCCGTCGTCCAGCTTGTGTACGATTTCTTCTGAGTCACCTCAGCCGGTAAGTCCCGGTAATCTGCGTTGGGGAATTCTGGATCGGTCAGCAGTCGCGGCAGGTCCGCTTCATCCCATTCGTCCGATTCCGTCCATGGATCAGCGGGCACAGAATCTGCGGTGAGACGGATTAGTGTCACCGGATCCCACAGATCTATGCCGTTCTTCGCATCGATGAAATGTACGCGAGACTGGCTGAGTAACGATGGTCTGTAGACAACGCGCGAGACATGAATGTTTGCCGGCAGAAAGTATTCCGGAATTCCTGGCGGGAGTACTGGCCGGGCTGGCTGACTGGGCAATTCCGCCTGCGGCGCTGCGAAACGCGGCGGAGCGGTGGTTGCCGCAACTGCTCCGGTGCCAGTTTTGAAGGGATCTGACTTCTTGAGCGGAGCCATGAGTGTTTCGATCTGCTGACGACTCACGGGGCCACGAAGATAAGACAATGCCCAGCGACTACGAAAAACGGTTGGCGCGTCTTCATGTACGTTGTGCATCAGGAACACGCGACTTCCCAAGCCCGCAAGCGTTTGTTCCATTGCCTGTCGATCGAATTTTACGCCGGTCGAATTGGCCGCCCCTTCAAGGCCCTCCAGCACGCGCATCTTGTCGCGCTCGGTCTGCAGGCGACCCAGAAACCATGTGCCGCAGTTGGACAGGCCCTTGTAGTCCAGGTCCACCGGATTTTGAGTCGCAAGGACGCAGCCCAGTCCATAGGCACGCGCCTGTTTGAGCAGCGTGAGCATCGGTCGCTTGGACGGCGGGTTCGCGGTCGGCGGAAAATAGCCGAACACTTCATCCATATAAAGGATCGCCCGAAGACTGGTTGTGCCGGTCTGGTTTCGCATCCATGAAACCATTTCATTCAGCAGGATGGTGACGAAGAACATGCGTTCCTGATCCGACAGGTGCGCGATGGAGATCACGGCCAGACGCGGATTGCCTTCAGGCGTATACAATAGTTTTTGAATGTCGAGCGGTTCGCCCTCAAGCCATGCGGCGAAACTCGGCGACGCCAGCAGGTTATTGAGCGTCATCGCCAGCTTGAAGCGTTCGTTCTGAGGGTAGAACGATTCCAGATCCAGAAACCCCACCTTGTTGAAGGGAGGTGTCTGAATCGATCGAATGAGTGCTCCCATCTCGATGTTTTGATTGCTGCGCCAAAAAAAGTCAAAGATCGTGGACAGCAGAATATGTTCTCGACTGCTGATGGGATCGGCATCGATCTGCAGCAGAGCCAACACACCAGAAACGGTCGACAGGATTCTGTCACGAAATGCTTCGGCGTCATTCAGAACGTGGGCATTCGGTGCATCAAAGGATCTGAGCACCGTGATCTGACGGCCAGCGGTGCTGGCGGGCGTGTAGATGGCGACTTCAGCTGCATCGCGAAGTTTTTGGATCCGATCGCCCGACTGCCCCCAATCTTCCAAACCTTTGCGCCAGGTGTCGGCGGTCTTCTTTGCGTATTCAGTGATCGACATGTCGCTGCGGACGGCTTCCTGTGGGTCAACCCAGGGCTCAAAGTCCGCCGCCTGCAATCGGGGAAACGTGAGCATCAGATTCCCAAGATCGCCCTTGGGATCGATGCAAATTGCCGGAATACGATCGATCGCTGCTTCTTCCAGTAAGGCCAGGCACAATCCCGTTTTGCCGCTGCCTGTCATTCCGACACACACAGCGTGCGTCGTTAAGTCTCTGGAGTCGTACATCAACAATTCTTCGGGATCCGTCACTCCTGTTTTCAGGTCATGCTTTTTTCCCAGATAGAACAGTCCCAGCTTTTCGTAGTCGATCATGTGAGTTAAAGTCGCGTGCCAGGTGCGGAGTGTTTCAGATCTGAGATTTCAAATCTGCGAAAATGAGCAGCCATCGAATGGCCTCAAATACTAAACTCTGGTCGATCCAGACGGTTTCGACAACCTCGGTACTGCGATTTCCTTCACCAACAGGCCGGTCATTCTTGACATGTTGCAGTCAGTTTGACACCATTCGCGATTCTTATTGCACACCTCTGCACATTTGTCGAGTAGCGTCACGGTTGAGGCCGGTCGATCTGCGCGGATGCTGTTGACATCGGTTTGCGATGAATTCTGTGATTAGTTTTGGACAACGATAGCGTCTGGAAAAAGTGTCATGGCCGTACCAAAGAGAAGGCAGTCAAAGTCTCGTTCGCGGAAGCGCAACAGTCACAACACCATTAAGCCCCGTCAGCTTGCCAAGTGTACTCAGTGCAGCACAATGGCGCCGACACATGTGATCTGCCCGAACTGCGGCTACTACCAGGGACGCACGCTGGTTGAGGTCGAGGAATAATCAGAATGCGGATCGCATTGGATGCGATGGGTGGCGATTTCGCTCCCGGCCCCAATATCGTTGGTGCATTCGAAGCGGTCGAGCGAAATTCAAATCTCGAAATCCTGCTGGTCGGCGATCGCGCACGTCTGGAAGAAGAGATCGCAAAGGTCGATTTACTTCCAGGCAGTGTCAGGATTGTGGAATCAGACGGTGTCGTGGGGATGGAAGAAAAGCCCACGACCGCGTTGCGTGAAAAGCCAAACTGTTCGATCGCCCGCTGCTGGCAACTGATGGCCGCAGGAGAAGCTGATGCCGTCGTCAGTGCCGGCAACACTGGTGCAGTGGTCGCTGCCGGTTTGCGAATGCGTTTATTCCTGAAAGGCGTGAAACGCCCCGGCATCGCCGTGCGGATGCCAACCGTAAAGGGCTCATGCGTGATCATTGATGTTGGGGCAAACCCGGCCGCACGAGCTGAGCATCTGGCACAGTATGGGCTCATGGGAGCCGTATTTTCGCGGGAGTTGCTGGGCGTCAGGTCGCCACGCGTCGGCTTGCTGAACATCGGCAGTGAAGAAGGTAAAGGTACGGATCTGTATCGTGAGACACATGCGTTGCTCGTCAATTCTCCGATCAAAGAATACTACATAGGCAATGTCGAAGGTCGTGATCTGTATCACGGCGATGTCGATGTTGTGATTTGCGAAGGCTTCGTGGGTAATGTCGTGTTGAAGGTCAGCGAGGGCATGGCGGAGTTCGTGCTGAAGACTGTCGGCGGGTCTTTGATGAAGTCCCTGACGACGGAACGCGATCATGCGATGCAGACGCTTACCAAAGTGACAGAACAATTTCACTATCAGGAGTCTGGCGGAGCGCCGCTGCTCGGAATCGATGGCATTTGCATCATCTGCCACGGGTCAAGTGATCACCGTTCGATCCGTAATGCGCTGAAGATGGCGACAGAAATTGACAATCACCATATCAACGCGCAAATTACAGAACTCCTGCGTCAGCAGAATCCGTAGTGCTTTGGGCTTAAAAAAGGGGTCAATAACCAATAGCCAAATGGCCCGGAGGGTGCTCCGCACTATTGGTTCCTGACCCTTTTTTAACACCCTTTTTAAACGCATATTTCTGTTTGGTGAATTCATGTCCAAAATTGCACTTTTCTTCCCGGGTCAGGGCGCTCAGCATGTTGGCATGGGGCGCAAGATCGCCGCCCGGTATTCGAAGGCTCGGGAGCTTTACGAACGGGCAGAATCAATTCTTGGATTTGACCTTGCGAAATTGTGCTTTGAAGGCCCTGCCGAGGAACTTGATTCCACCGTAATCAGTCAACCCGCCCTTTTCGTGACCAGTCTTGCCGCTTTGGAAAAGCTGCGTGCGGATTCACCGGAAATCGTACTGGGATGCGAATTCGCGGCGGGCTTGAGCCTTGGAGAATACACGGCTTTAGTTTTTGCAAGCGCAATGTCGTTCGAAGATGGCCTGCGTGTGGTGAAGCGTCGCGGTGAAGCGATGCAGGCTGCGGCAGATGCCACGCCTTCCGGCATGGTGAGCATTCTACTGCTTGATCGTTCACAGGTAGAACAGATCTGCGAAGAAGCAGCGGGGCACGGTTCCATTCAGATCGCCAACTATTTGTGTCCCGGAAATCTGGTTGTCAGCGGTGACAACGCTGCATGTGAACGAGCTGCCGAGCTGGCTGCTGCGGCAGGTGGAAAGGCAATCCCATTGGCGGTTGCAGGTGCCTTTCATACCAACATTATGCGGCCTGCCGATGAAGCGCTTGCTGAAGTGCTGAATGAGGTGGAGATTCGCACGCCGGAAATTCCGGTTGTTTCGAATGTCGATGCCCAGTCGCATTCGGATCCCGAGGAGATCCGTCAGCTCCTCATCCGTCAAGTCATCAATCCCGTGCATTGGGAGGACTCTATGAACCTGATGCTCGCCGAAGGCTGCACGGATTTTTATGAAGTTGGTCCCGGAAAGGTTCTCAGGGGACTACTCAAACGCATTAGCCGCAGGACAGCCTGTACGACGA